>Ga0102590_1000061_pt1 | contig 314307 bp, 293 predicted proteins | sample AraplaMF_Col_mMF_FD_76859 | JGI IMG/M metagenome (GOLD analysis project Ga0102590, IMG submission 76859) | Arabidopsis root microbial communities from the University of North Carolina, USA - plate scrape MF_Col_mMF | ecosystem: Host-associated > Plants > Roots > Endosphere | place: USA... | reverse complement strand
CGGCAACTTCCTGAATATCCTCGTGAAATTCCGCATCCGACTCCCTCTCGAAAATGGGAGTCTTCCTCAGAATCCATATTCCAAGCAGATGCAATACCCCTCTCAACGCCATATGCGATTCCCCTGCCCTTCAGGGGGAGGTCAGGTGGGGGCATTGCACCCTGAGCGCGCTTCGATCCAGCGCGAGGTCTGACGTTTATGGCAATGCGAGCATCCGGCGCTGAATCTTGAGCATCACGGCTGCAGTGCCCCCACCCGCCTCCCCCTGAAGGGGGAGGAGAAGAAAGGGTAGCCGCGCATACAAACGCGTCAGTCATAGGAGTGGCCGGCCTTCAGGCCTTCGCGCACGCGGTGCGCCAGAGCCACAGCCGCGGGGGATTCGCGCGTCTCGAGATTGCGGTCGGGTGGCAAGGTGCTGTCGATCACCTCGACGATCCGGCCGGGGCGCGCGCTCATGACCACGATGCGGGTCGAGAGCAGGACGGCCTCGTCGATCGAGTGGGTCACGAAGATCACGGTCTTGCCGGTCTTGCGCCAGATCGAGAGGAGCTCCTCGTTCATCCGGTCGCGGGTGATCTCGTCCAGCGCGCCGAACGGCTCGTCCATCAGCAGGATCGCGGGATCGAAGCTGAGCGCGCGCGCAATCGAGACGCGCTGCTGCATGCCGCCGGAAAGCTGCCAAGGGAACTTCTTCTCGAAGCCCGCGAGGCCGACCAGCTCGAGATAGCGCTTCGCCTTCTGCTCGCGCTCTGTCTTGGAGAGACCGAAGATCTCGTGCGGCAGGGTGACGTTGCCGAGCACGTTGCGCCACGGATAGAGCGCCGGTGCCTGGAATACGTAGCCATAGGCTCGGCTTCGCCGCGCTTCCTGCGGCGTCATGCCGTTGACCAGCGCGACGCCGTCGGTCGGCTGCTCGAGATCGGCGACGATCCGCATCAAGGTGGTCTTACCGCAGCCGGAAGGGCCGATCAGCGAGACAAACTCGCCGGATCGGACCTGGAGGTTGATATCGGTCAGAGCATGGACCGGCGCGTCCGCGGTCTGGAACGTGAGACTGAGATTGCGGATATCGATGACGGTATCGCCGGCCACGGAATTCCCCACTGGATGGCCGCCGCCCGGTTCGTTCCTTGCAGCCAGCCGCGCGTCGCCGTCAGACGGCATTCGCGCGTTCCACTATGGCACGAAGCAGGACATCGCAACCAGCGGCGCAATCGCCCTTGGTCGCGTTCTCGATCTCGTTATGGCTGATCCCGTCTTCGCAGGGGATGAAGACCATGGCGGTCGGCGCCACCCTGCTCAAATAACAGGCATCGTGCCCCGCACCGCTGATGATCGGCATGGCGTCGAAGCCGAGCTCCTCCGCCCCTTTCTTCACCGCGGCGACGCAGTTGGCATCGAACTTCACCGGCGGCGAGTACCAGATCTCCTTGAAGTCCATGGTGAGGCCGTTGGCCTTGCAGGCCTCATCGGCCGCGACTTTCAATTCCGCCGCCATCTTGGAGAGGATCATGTCGTCGGGGTGACGGAAGTCCACCGTGAAGAAGACGCTGCCCGGGATGGTGTTCCGGGAATTGGGGCTGTTGGTGATCATGCCGACGGTGGCGCAGGCGAACGGCTGGTTGGCATGGCCGATCTTGTTGACGGCGGTGACCACGCTCGCGGCACCCACCAGCGCGTCCTTGCGGACCTTCATCGGCGTCGGGCCGGCATGGGCTTCCTGGCCGGTCATCACGATCTCGAACCAGCGCTGGCCTTGCGCGCCCTGGACGATGCCGATGGTCTTCTTCTCGTTCTCGAGGATCGGGCCCTGCTCGATATGCGCCTCGAAGAAAGCATGGACTTGGCGCTTGCCCACCTCTTCGGGGCCGGCATAGCCGATGCGCTGCAGCTCCTCGCCCATGGTCTTGCCGCTGGGATCGGCGCGGCTGAGGCCGTATTCCAGGTCGAACACGCCGGCGAAGACGCCGGAGGCGACCATGGCCGGGGCGAAGCGCGAGCCTTCCTCATTGGTCCAGACCGCGACTTCGATCGGCCGCGTGGTTTCGTATTTGAGGTCATTCAGCGAGCGGATGACTTCGAGGCCGGAGAGCACGCCGTAGATGCCGTCGAACTTTCCCCCCGTGGGCTGGGAGTCGATGTGGCTGCCGGTGATGACCGGGGCGAGGCTGTCATCCTTGCCGGCGCGACGGGCGAAGATGTTGCCCATCTTGTCGATCTTGATGCTGCAGCCGGCCTTGCGGCACCAGTCGATGAAGAGGTCGCGGGCTTGGCGGTCGAGATCGGTCAAGGCCAGGCGGCAGACGCCGCCCTTGGGCGTCGCCCCAATCTTCGCCATCTCCATTAGGCTGTCCCACAGCCGGTCGCCGTCCACCTTGAGATTGGTCGCCACCTGTCTACTCCTGTCTGATTCTTCTTTATTCCGCTGCTTTCTTAGCATGCGGATTGCGCGGGTCCTGAGTCCAATTGAGATAAGGCTTCCCGGTATCGACCGAGACCATGCTGATCGTGTCCGGCACCGGGCAGACATGCTGGCAGAGGTTGCAGCCGACGCATTCCGCCTCGATCACATCATAACGCCGCTTGCCATCCACCCGCAGTGCTGCGATCGACTGGTGCGAGGTGTCCTCGCAGGCGATGTGGCAGAGGCCGCACTGGATGCACTTGTCCTGGTCGATGACCGCGACCGACTTGTAGTTGATGTTGAGGAACTGCCAGTCGGTCACGTTGGGTACGGCCTTGCCGCGGAAATCGTCGATCTTCCTGTAGCCCTTGGAATCCATCCAGTTGGAGAGGCCGGTGATCATGTCATCGACGATGCGGAAGCCGTGATGCATCGCCGCGGTGCAGACCTGCACCGTGCCGGCGGAGAGCGAGATGAACTCCGCCGCATCCCGCCAGTTGCCGATGCCGCCGATCGCCGAGATCGGGATCCCATGGGTTTCCGGATCGCGGGCGATGTCGGCGGTCATGTGCATGGCGATCGGCTTCACCGCCGGGCCGCAATAGCCGCCATGCGTCCCCTTCCCGTCCACGGTCGGCATGGGCGCAAAGGCGTCGAGATCGATGCCGCAGATCGAGTTGATGGTGTTGATGAGGGAGACCGCATCCGCCCCGCCCTTCTTCGCCGCGCGCGCGGGCTTGCGCACGTCGGTGATGTTGGGGGTGAGCTTGACGATGACCGGCATCCGCGTGTGCTGCTTGCACCAGCGGGCGACCATCTCGACATATTCCGGCACCTGGCCGACCGCCGAGCCCATGCCGCGTTCCGACATGCCGTGCGGGCAGCCGAAGTTCAATTCGATGCCGTCCGCCTCGGTCTCCTCGACGCGCGCGAGGATGTTCTTCCAGCTCATCTCTTCGCAAGGCACCATCAGCGAGACGATGAGCGCGCGGTCTTTCCAGTCGCGCTTCACCTGCTTGATCTCGCGCAGGTTCACGTCGAGCGGCCGGTCGGTGATCAGCTCGATGTTGTTGAAGCCGACGATCCGGTCGTCGTTGATATGCAGCGCGCCGTAGCGCGACGACACGTTCACCACCGGCGGATCTTCGCCGAGCGTCTTCCACACCACGCCGCCCCAGCCTGCCTTGAAGGCACGGACGACGTTGTATTCCTTGTCCGTCGGCGGCGCAGAGGCCAGCCAGAACGGGTTCGGCGATTTGATGCCGACGAAATCGGTCCTGAGATCAGCCATGTGGAGTCCTCCTACGATAGACCCGTCGCCCCCTCACCCTGTCCCTCTCCCGCAAGGGGAGAGGGGACGCTGTGGCAGGAGCCTTCGAGAAACCGTCACGCCGTGCAGCCAAAAGATCCCCCTCTCCCCTTGCGGGAGAGGGCTGGGGTGAGGGGTCGAAGATTCTAACCATGCGCGGCCCCATTCCCCCGCAACGCCCGGTCGATCGCATGGGCCGCGAGCTTGCCGTCTTGCACGCTTTGCACCGTCAGGTCCGTGCCGCTGGCGACGCAATCGCCGCCGGCCCAGACTTTCGGCATGCTGGTCTTGAAATCGCCATCGACCACGATCTTGCCCTTGGCGGTTGTCAAGCCCTGCGGTGCGGTGAGAGTCTGGCCGATCGCCTTGAAGAGCTGGTCGCATTCGAGGGTGAAAGTCTCGCCGGTGCCTTCGAGTTTTCCATCGAGACCGATCCGCGTGTATTCGAGCTCGATGCCCGCGATCGCGCCATTCTTGCCGATGAGCGCAACCGGGCGCACCCAGTGCTTGATCTTGACGCCGGAGACCTGGGCGAATTCCTGCTCGTGATCGGTGGCGCTCATGTTTTCGGCGCCGCGGCGATAGGCGATGGTGACGTCCTCGGCGCCGAGCTTCTTGGTCTGGATCGCGATATCGATCGCGGTATTGCCACCGCCGATCACCACGACCTTGCGGCCGACGGGCAGCACCGCCTTGTCCTTGGCCTGGCGCAGTTCGGCGATATAGCCCACGGCATCCAGCACGCCCTTCAGCTCGCCCTCTCCGGCCAAGTCGAGCGTGTTCACGCCGCCGAGGCCGATGCCGAGGAAGACCGCGTCGTAATCGCGGGCGAGGTCGGCAAGTTGCACGTCCTTGCCCAAGCGCTGGCCCGCTTTCACGTCGATGCCGCCGATCGAGAGGATGAAATCCACCTCGCGCTGGGCGAAGTTATCGACCGTCTTGTAAGCCGCGATGCCGTATTCGTTGAGGCCGCCGAGGTGCGGGCGCGCTTCGTAGACCGTGACCGCGTGGCCCAGCACCGCGAGCCGATGCGCGCAGGAGAGGCCGGCCGGACCGCCGCCGACCACCGCAATGCGCTTGCCGGTGGACTCGGCGCGGGTGAAGGGCTGGTGCCCCGCCTCGATCAACTGATCGACGGCGTAGCGTTGCAGCGCGCCGATATCGACCGGCTTGTCCTCCGAGGTGTTGCGCACGCAAGACCGCTCGCAGAGGATCTCGGTCGGACAGACCCTTGCGCACATGCCGCCGAAGATGTTCTCGGCCAGGATCTTCTCGGCCGCACCCTTGGTGTTGCCGGTCGAGATCATGCGGATGAAGTTCGGGATGTCGATGCCGGTGGGACACGCCTCGACGCAAGGCGCGTCGTGGCAGAAGAAGCAGCGCGCGCTGTCCACGATCGCGCGCTTCTTGTCCAGCATCGGCTTGATGTCGACGAAATTGTCGTCGATCTCGGCGCGCGACAAATGTCCGGCCGAGCCACCCACCATGCCACCGTGGGGTGCAGGTGCCATTGGCAGTCTCCCTTTTCCTGGCGCGGCCGGTCGGTTCGGTGTTGGGCAGGTGAACCGTTGCGGTCGCGCGCAACTCCCTATTCCGGGAAATGCTGCCAAAGTTTGACCGATCGATCAAGTTTTATTCCAGGGGGCGGAAAACTGCGCTAGAATGGCGGCCAACAGTTAAAGGCCGCGCGGCCTGCCAAGCGCGGCCGACACGGGAGGATGGATGGACTCGGCCCCTAAGATCGCCGGTGACGGCGGCGAAACCGCGGGAGCAGGCCCGCGCGAACAGGCCCGCGCCAAGATCGAGGCGAAGATCCTGGCCGCGGCCGAGGCGGTCTTCGCCGAGAACGGCTTCAGCGGCGCCGCCATGTCGGAGATCGCGCGCCGCGCCGGCATCCCGAAGCCGAACCTGCATTATTACTGCAAGACCAAGGAGGAGCTCTATCGCCGGGTGATGGAGCGGATCCTGGAGCTCTGGCTCGGCACCGCCGACGAGATCCGCGCCGAATCCGATCCGGCGGAAGCCTTCGCCCATTACATCGCCGCGAAGATCGACCTCGCGCGGCGGCGCCCATTGGCCTCGCGCGTCTTCGCCAACGAATTGATCCACGGCGCCCCGCAGCTCAGCGGGTTCCTGGAAACCGAGCTCAAGGACTGGGTCGCGCGCAAAGCGAAGGTGATCGACGGCTGGGTCCGGCAAGGCAAGATGCAGCCGGTCGATCCCAGGCATCTCTTCTTCATGCTCTGGGCGGCAACGCAGACCTATGCCGACTTCTCGGTGCAGATCGCCGCCGTGCTGGGGCGGAAGTCGCTGAAGCCGGCGGATTACGACGCCGCGGCGCGGCAGACGACGGAGATCGTGCTCAGAGGGTTGGGACTGAAGCTGCGCGCATGAGACATCCGTGACGCCGCGCCGGAAGTATCGCGCGCTTCTGATCCTCGGTGCCGGGGTTCGGCCGGGCGGCTTGCCGAGCGCGACGCTGGCCAGAAGAGTGAACTTCGCCGGCAGGCTTTTCCGCGAAGGGAGATATGACGCCGTGATCCCCAGCGGCGGATTGGGCGTGCATCCACCGACCGAAGCGGCCGTGATGCGCGCGCTGCTGATGGCGGATGGCGTTCCGGCGGAGAAGATCATCCTGGATGAGGATGCGAAGAACACGATGGATACCGCCAGCTTCGCGCGGCGCTGGCAGCAGGCACATCCGGACACTGCGATCGTGGCGGTGACCGATGCCTATCACAAGCCGCGAACGGCGCTGGCGCTGTGGGCCTGCGGCGTCGACGCGCGCGTCCTCGCAGTGCGCAACACCGAGCCGAGATCGAAGCTCTCGCCGATGCTGAAGATGTGCGCCCGCGAGACTCTCGCCTTGCCATACTATTGCGCGCGCATTCTGCTTTCCAGAATCGGGCTCTGAAGCGCGCGGGCTTACGAAGACATCACCTCGAGATCGAGCACGCCGGAATAGCGGATCATCTGGCCGAAGATCGGCAGGCTGACCGAGACCTCGAACGCATACTTGCCGTCCTTCTCGCTCTCCCAGGCGCTCATCGACGGCGCCAGAACGCGCGGCAGGGCGATCGGTCCGATCTGGGTGGCGATCAGGCGGTAGACCAGCCTGCCGCCTTCGCACATCGGCTGGAGGTAGAGCGACAGCGGTCCCATCCGCTCGACCAGAAGATCATCGTCGCGCTTGAAGGTGCTTTCGAAGACCTTGCCGTCGAAGCTCCGCGACCAGACGATCTGGTCGGGGAAGTGCCAGGCGACGACCACCAGCTCGGCTTTCGGGTTGGATTTCGGCAGGCCCATGATTGCGGCGATCAATCCGCCCAATCCCCTGCCCCGTTCCACCTTCGCGTTGCCGGACAAACGGATGGTGCCGCGATGCGCCTGCTGGACCAAAGCCGGCAGCTTCACGAAAGCGCCGTCCATGCATTCGATCAGCGCGTTCTCCGGCGCCCGATCCGGAATTGAACCGCCGGCGGCAAAGACTGCGCGCCGGCGGGAGGAGTCGAACATGAATGCGCGCGAGCCTATTGCGCGGCCTTGCGCGGGACGGCGCGCGGCTGGCGGATGTCGTTGCGCTTCTTCACCGCGTCGAAGACGGCGGGGTAGCAGGGCCGGTCGATATACTTGCCGGCGCCCTTCTCCACTTTGAGCTCGCCTTTCTCGAAGACGACCTTGCCGGCGGCGATCGTGACGGTGTTGATGCCGGTCACGGTCATGCCTTCGAAAATGTTGAAATCGACCTTCTGGTGATGGGTCTTGGCCGAGATGGTACGGCTGGCCTTCGGGTCCCAGACCACGAGATCGGCATCGGCGCCGACGCTGACCGAGCCCTTGCGCGGATAGATGTTGAAGATCTGCGCGGCATTGGTCGAAGTCACCTTTACGAATTCCATCGGCGTCAGGCGCCCGGTGCCGACGCCGTGGTGCCAGATCACCGACATGCGGTCTTCGACTCCGCCGGTGCCGTTCGGGATCTTGGTGAAGTTGTCGCGGCCCATCGCCTTCTGATCGGCGCAGAAGCAGCAATGATCGGTCGCCGTGGTCTGCAGGCTGCCGGACTGCAGCGCACGCCAGAGAATCTCCTGGTTCTCCTTAGGCCGGAACGGCGGGCTCATCACATGGGCCGCGGCGAAGTTCCAATCCGGATTGCGATAGACCGAATCATCGACCAGCAGATGGCCCGCCAGGACTTCGCCATAGACCCGCTGCCCCTCGTTGCGGGCGCGGGTTATGGCTTCGACCGCTTCTTTGCAGGAGTTGTGGACGATGTAGAGCGGATTGCCGATCACTTGTGCCACGCGGATCGCGCGGTTGGCGGCCTCGCCTTCGACTTCGGGCGGGCGCGACATCGGATGGCCTTCGGGGCCGGTGATGCCCTTCTTCACCAGTTCGTTCTGCAGATGGAAGACGAGCTCGCCGTTCTCGGCATGGACGGTCGGGATCGCGCCGAGTTCGAGGCAACGCTGAAAGCTCTTCACCAGGTTCTCGTCCGGCACCATGATGGCGTTCTTGTAGGCCATGAAGTGCTTGAACGAGTTGACGCCGTGCTCGCGCGCGAGCGTGCCCATGTCCTCATAGACCTGGTCGCTCCACCAGGTGACGGCGACGTGGAAGGAGTAGTCGGCGCAGGATTTCTCGGCCCAGCTCCGCCATTCGTCATAGGCCGTCATCAGCGAGGTGTTCGGCGACGGGATCACGAAATCGATGATCATTGTCGTGCCGCCGGCGAGGCCCGCGGCGGTGCCGGTGAAGAAATCCTCGCTGGCCACCGTGCCCATGAACGGCAATTGCATATGGGTATGGGGATCGATTCCGCCCGGCATCACGTATTGGCCGCCGGCATCGACCACCTTGGCGCCGGCCGGAGCCGAGAGGTTCTCGCCCACGGCTGTGATCTTCCCGTTCTCGCAAGTGACGTCTGCACGGAACATCTGTTCGGCGGTGACGACGGTTCCACCTTTGATCAGCACGGACATGGCAGGCACTCCCTATTATGGCGCCGCGCCCGGCAGACTTCCTCACGCGCGGCTGTTTGAGGAAATCTTACCCCCTTTGCCGGCGGTTGTAAGTGGTCTCATCAATGGTTCGCCCTCCCAATTTATGCAGGGGCGGCAAACCCTTGTTCATAGGGCGGTTTCGTTGTTCACTAAGCCGCAATACGGGGCGGCGGTAAAAAAGAACATGTCTAAGCTTCTCGGCCATCTGACCCAGGAGGTCATCGTCTTTCTCCTGGCGGCGGTGCTGTTTCTGGCGGCGGCGATCTTCCTGCCGGGATTTGTGTGGAAGGACGGCGCCTTCCAGGCCGGCAACCTGATCATCATGGTGCGTTCCGTCAGCGTGCTGGGCATCCTCGCCGTCGGCATGGGGATCGTGATCATCGGGCGCGGCATCGACCTCTCGGCGGTCGCGGTGATGGCGATGTCGGTCGCCTGGTATCTGCAGATGCTGAACAGCGGCGTGCCGGGCTGGCAGGCGCTCGCCTGGGCGCTGGCCGGCGTGATCCTGGTCGGCGCGATCAACGGTTTCATGGTCGCCTATGCCGATGTGCCGGCGATCTTCGTCACGCTGGCCAGCAGCTATTTCGTCTACGGCTTCGTGCGCTCCCAGCTGATCGTGCAGGACGCGACGCCGGCGCCGGCGGGCAACTGGATCCTGGAGCTTCCCAACCTCCAGCTCGTTGCGGTGACCCACATCCCGATCGACGTCTATGCCTTCGCCGCGGCCGCCTTCATCGGCTTCCTGTTCCTGCGCTTCACCAAGTGGGGCCGCTACATCTACATGATGGGCGACAACTTCCTGGCGGCGCGCAATATGGGCGTGCCGGTGCGGCCGATGACCGTGCTCTATTACGTGATCTCGGCGCTGATGGCCTTCGTCGCCGGCATCCTCTCCACCTCCAGCATCCAGAGCATGAACGTGCGGGTGGTGAACTCCAACATGCTCTACGACGTAATCCTGGTCTGCGTGATCGGCGGCATCGGTCTCTCCGGCGGCAAGGGCTACATGCGCAACGTCGTGGTCGGCGCGCTGCTGATCGGCATCATGGGCAATGCCATGACCATCATGGATTTCTCCAATGTCGAACAGAACCTGATCAAGTCGATCATCCTGCTGGCGGCGATCATGATCGACGGGTTGCTCAACCCGCGCGACGAGCAGACCGCGCAGCAAGGCGATATCTAGCGTTCAAATACAAAACCAACTGGCAAGGGAGCCTTACCATGCGATTGAAGCAAACACTGGCCGCCATCGGACTGGCGGCATTGGGAACCGTCTCGTTGCACACCGCGCAAGCCCAAGAGGCACAAGACGATCCGGGGCCGGCCGCCTATTCGGCCGCGCTGAAGGACAAGCGCGTCGTGCTGGTGCCGATGGCGATGGGCTTCGACCTTGCCCAGGGCTGGAATGCGTTCCTGAAGCGCGAAGTCGCGGCCTGGGGCGGGGTCTATGACAGCCGCGATCCCAACTGGGTGACCGATGCCGGGACCCAGGCGCTGACCGACCTCGTCAACTCCGAGCCGAAGCCGAATGTGCTGGTGGTGCATTCGCCCGACCTGCAGTCCTATTCGAAGGTCCTGAAGAAAGCGCAGAAAGAGGGCATCTACGTCGTCCTGATCGACAACCCGATGAACTTCCCGGCCGATGCCTATGTCGGCAGCGATTGGGACAAGCTCGGCCAGCTCGAGGCCGAAGCGGCGGTCAAGGGCTGCGCGGATTCGCCGAAGAAGGAAATCGGCCTGGTGCAGGGCGATGCCGCCAATGCGACCTCGATCCTGCAATACAACGGCATCATGAAGGTGCTGAAGAAGAACCCGGAGTTCAAGGTCGTCGCCGAGCCGTTCTCGAACTGGGATCAGGGCCAGTCGCGCACCGTGACCGCGACCATGCTGCAGCAGCATCCGGACATCTGCGCCATCATCGATTTCTGGGATGGCGACGCGGTCGGTGCCGCTGCGGCGATCAAGGAAGCCGGCAAGAAAGATCAAGTGAAGCTGATCACCACCGGCGGCGGCGCCACCTCGGCCTGCAAGGCGCTGGAGGACGGCACCTACTACGCGATCGTCATGACCGACGTCGTCGGTGAGTCCCGCGACATGAACGCCGTCATCAAGTACCTGCTGCAGAGCGGGCAGCCGGCGGGCACGTCGAAGACCTACATCTACACGCTGGAAAAGGCGACCACCAAGGCTGACCTGCGTCCCGGCCTCTGCTGGAACGTCGAAGACCTCCAAGCGGGCAAGTTCTAAGCGAGACTTCGTCGATAGAGTCTTTATGGGGCACCCCCACCCCAGCCCTCCCCCAAAGATTGGGGAGGGAGAAGAACAAAGCCTCCCCATCTTTGGGGGAGGTTGGGTGGGGGTGCCGCACACTCCTCGTTTCCAAGCCTGACCGGATCATTCCATGACCTTGCGCGAGCGGCTGCTGCGCCTTCGCTACAATTACATTCCCGATCACCTGATCGGCGAGATCCTCACCAAACGGTGGACGGATAACGCGATCCCGTTCGTCGCGCTGGTGATCACCATCGCGATCTTCGGCACGTTGATCCCCGGCTTCTTCAAGCCCTCTGCACTCAGCGATTCGACCCGCCAGCTCGGCGAGTTCTCGATCGTCGTGACCGGTCTCACCATCGTGATCCTCGGCGGCGGCATCGATCTCTCGGTCGGATCGAATTACGCCATGTCCGCCTTCGCCGCGGTCATCTGCTTCTTCGTCTGGGAGCAGCCGCTCTGGGTCGCCTTCCTGGCGGCGCTCGGCGTGGGCTTCACCTTCGGCTGCATCAACGGCTACCTGATCGGCTATATGCGATTGCGGGCGTTCCTGACCACGCTCGTCACCCTGATCATCGGCCGCGCCATCTTCGATATCGTGGTCATCAAGTACAGCACCCAGGTCCAGCAGTCGCAGATGGCGTCCGACGTGCTCGACTTCGTCGCCGACGAGACCGTCTACGGCGTCTCCGTCGCGGTGATCGTCGCCGTCGTCATCGCCGCGATCGCCCATGTCGCGATGACCCGCTCGCGTCCCGGCTGGCATATCCTTTCGGTCGGCGGTTCGCGCCGCTCGGCGCACAATGCCGGCATCCGGGTCCGCCGCACCGTGTTCATGACCTATGTGATCTCCGGCTTCTGCTGCGGCTTGACCGGCTTCCTGGTTGCCTGCCGCCTCTCGGGTGCTGGCCCCGGCACGGGTGCCTATCTCGAAATCTGGGCCCTGACGGCCGCCGTGGTCGGCGGCAACAGCCTGGGCGGCGGGCGCGGCTCGATCGTCAAGGGCGTCATGGGCGCCATCATCGTGCTGGTCACGATGAATGGGTTGGTGCGCATCGGCACCGGCACCGGCGCCAACCAGATGGCGCTCGGCCTGATGCTGGCGGTCGCCGTCACCCTCGACATCCGCTGGCTGAAGAACCGGCACAAGGTGCTGGACGAGGTCTATGTGACGCCCATCCATTTCCGGATGGACGATGCGCATTCCGCCCTGCCCGGCTCCGACAGCCCTTACGCGCTCAACAACGAGATCTCGCAGACCGAGTATATCGGCCTCGACGAGCTCGAGGGGCCGGAGGACGTCATCCTCGACCGCGAGGACAATCTCTATTGCGGCACAAGGCACGGCGAGATCATCCGCTTCTTCGCCCCGGACTATAAGAAGTCGGAGGTCTTCGCCCATACCGGCGGCTTCCCGCTGGGCCTCGCCTTCGACAAGGACGGCAACCTGCTCTCCTGCGTCGGCGCGATGGGCCTCTATTCGATCTCGCCCGATCGCGAGGTGACGCGGCTTTCGGCGGAAACGCGGCGCACCTGGACCTCGATCGTGGACGACGCGCGGCTGCGCGATCCCAACGACTGCGACGTGGCGCCGGATGGGCGGATCTTCTTCACCGATTCCACCACGCGCTACGACGCGCATGAATGGGCACTGGATTCGATCGAGGCGCGGCCGACCGGGCGCCTGCTCTGCTACGACCCGAAGACCGGCAAGACGACGACACTGTTGGAGAAGCTGCGCTACGCCAACGGCGTCTGCATGGCGCATGACGGCAAGTCGCTGTTCCTCGCCGAGAGCTGGGCCTGCTCGGTGCATCGCTACTGGTTCGACGGACCCAAGGCCGGCACGCTCGAATGCGTGATCAAGGACATGCCGGGTTATCCCGACAACATCAACCGCGCCTCGGACGGCACCTATTGGATGGCCTGGCTCGGCATGCGCACGCCGACCTTCGATCTGGCGCTCCGTCATCCCGGCATGCGCAAGCGCATGACCCGCAACCTGCCGATGGATGACTGGCTCTTCCCCAACATCAACACCGGCGGCGTCGTCAAATTCGACGAGACCGGCAAGATCCTGGGCACGCTCGGTGACTTGACCGGGATCTCGCATCCGATGGTGACCTCGATGCGGGAGCACAAGGGCTATCTCTATATCGGCGGCATCCTCAACAACCGGGTCGGCCGTTACAAGATTCCGGGCGCCGATCCGAACTGGACCGCGCCCGTAGCCTATTGGGGTGAGAAGAAATGATCTTCGATCCCATCCTCGATATCTTCCGCGGCAAGGCCGTTACCATCCCGCCGATGGACGGCGCCCTGAAGCCGAACACCGTGCTGGACGATGCGCCGGCGGTGCTCGAGGTCGAAGCGCCGGACAATCTCTGCAGCGACGGCGAGCGCCTGCTCTTCTCTTCCGGCGACAGGGTCTTCGCGCTGGAGAACGACAAGGTCGCGGAGGTCCAGAGCTTCGACGCGCCCGTGACCGCGCTCGCCGTTTCGCCCACCGGCGATCTTGCGATCGGCCTCGACAACGGCGAGCTCGGCCTGATGCCGCGGAACGGCAGCCCGCGCGATCTCCCGGCCACCGCCAACCTCGCCTGTCCCACCGCCCTCGCCTTCGACCAATCCGGCGCGCTCTATGTGGCGCAAGGTTCGGCGCGGCACCGACCGTCGGACTGGGCGGTCGATCTGATGAGCAAGAACGCCTTCGGCTCGGTCTGGCGCTTGGATCTCACCGGCCGTGGCAGCGCCAAGATGGTGGTGCAAGGCCTCGCCTTCCCCAACGGCTTGCTCGCCGACCGCGACAGCGTGATCGTCTCGGAGAGCTGGCAGCATCGCGTCGTCCGCCTCGCCACCAGCGGCACGCAGAAGCCGATCCTGGAAAAGTTGCCGGGCTATCCGGCCAAGCTTTCGCCGGCAGGCGACGGCGGTGTCTGGCTCGCATTGTTCGCGCCGCGCAACCGGCTGATCGAGTTCACCCTGATGGAAGATGCCTATCGCCAGCAGATGATGCGCGACGTTCCGCGGGAATACTGGATCGCGCCAGCTTTGGGCTCCGGCGGCAACTTCCTGGAGCCGCTGCAATGCGGCGGCGTCAAGACCATGGGCATCCACAAGCCCTGGTCGCCTTCGCGCTCCTACGGACTCGTGGTGAAGCTCGACGCGCAATTGCGCCCGGTGGCCAGCTTCCACAGCCGCGCCAACGGCAGGCGACACGGCGTCACTTCCGTGGCCGAGGTCAAGGGCCGGGTCTTCGCCGCCTCGAAAGGCGGGAACGCCATCCTGGAGATCGTGTGATGAGCGAAGCCATCCCAAATACTCCAATTGTCGAGATGAGAAGGGTCAGCAAGCTCTATCGCGGCGTGCCGGCCGTGAAAGAGGTCGACTTCAACCTGGTCAAGGGCGAGATCCACGCCTTGCTCGGCGAGAACGGCGCCGGCAAATCCACGCTCACCAAGGTGATGGCCGGCGTCGTGACGGCGAGCAGCGGCACGATGACGTGGCACGGCAAGGAAGTCTCCTTCCTGTCGCCGTTCGAGGCACTCGAAGCCGGCATCGCCATGGTGTTCCAGGAAACCAGCCTGGTGCCCTCCATGACGGTCGCGCAGAACCTCTACCTCGGCAGCGAGAAGTTCCTCAATCGCCTGCGTGGCATCTACATTTCGGCCCAGCAGTTTCTGCAGTCGCTGAACTTTCCCGTGGATCCGACCGCGATCGTCTCGACGCTCGGGGCCGCCAAGAAGCAGATGGTGGAGATTGCCCGCGCCGTCCACCATAATGCCGAGGTCATCATCTTCGACGAACCGACGGCCTCGCTCACGCCGGAGGAGAAGCGGCATTTCTTCGCCCTGATGCACCGGTTGAAGCGGCGCGGCGTCTCGATTGTCTTCATCAGCCACGCGCTGGAAGAGGCGCTGGCCCATGCCGACCGCATCACCATCCTGCGCGACGGCGAGCTGGTCATCACCGACGAGGCCAAGGCCTTCGACCGCGAGAAGATCGTGCGCGCCATGGTCGGCCGCACCTTGTCCGGCGAGATCTATAACAAGAAGCGTACGGCCGCAGAGATCCGCAAGCCCGGCAACCGGGTGCTCTCGGTGCAGGACATCTCGATGAGCAATGTCGTGCGCAACAATTCCTTCTCGATCTACGAAGGCCAGATCACCGGCGTCTTCGGCCTGATCGGGTCGGGCCGCACCGAGACCTTCAAGGTTGTCTCCGGCATCTACAAGCGCGACTTCTTCGCCGGCGGTGCAATCGAGCTCGACGGCAAGCCGGTGCGCTATTACGTGCCGCGCGAGGCGGTCCGGGACGGCATCGTCTACGTGACCGAGGACCGCAAGGCCGAGGGCTTCTTCGAAACCATGTCGATCGCCGAGAACCTCTATTCCGGCCTGCTGGCGGCGAACCTCGAGCAGAGGAAGTATATCAGCCTCAAGGAGATGCACGCCCTTTCCAAGGAATGGAGCGGACGGCTGAACGTGAAGGCGATCAACGACAATGCGCGGGTTGTCGAGCTCTCGGGCGGCAACCAGCAGAAGGTGGTGATCGGCAAGGGCCTCATCCAGAAGCCACGGATCGTGATCTTCGACGAGCCCACGCGCGGCGTCGATGTCGGCGCCATCGCCGAGATCCACCAGCTCATCAACCGCCTGGCCGATGAGGGCCTCGCGGTGATCGTGGTCTCATCCTACCTGCCGGAGATCATGAACCTCTCCGACCGCATCCTGGTCTGCCGCCAGGGCCGCATCGTCGAGGAATTCGCCCCCGACGAAGCGACCGAGGAGAAGATCATGTACGCGGCGGTGCACTAGAGTCTCCAGCGACTCACTTCATCGCGATCGTGTAGCAAAAACTCGCCAAGCCCTGCCAATCCCTATGCTCGGCCGCTTTGGACAGCGACCGATCGAGCTGAAAGAGCCCGGGAATCTTGGTGAAGTATCCATGGTAGAAGAACGGTATCTGCCAGACCTCACGGAAGCCCAGGTCACGCAAGTCGCCTCTAAGTTTGGCGGATATGACGCATCGATTGTATTTCGCGGGGAACTTCGGCAGGTCGCCATCGTGACGCCGGGGACTGAACCGCCGCAGAATGGGTGCCGTCACGGCGTCGGGAAGCATGAGATTGATCAAGAACGGCGGGCTGTAAAGCACAGGGTGATAGTTGATACAGATTCCTCCTGGCGCGAGCAGCCGCAGGATATTGAGGTAGGCTTGGCGCGTGTCGGGAATGTGTTCGAACACCATTTTTGAAAAGATCAGGTCGTAGCGGTTGGCAAGGGGCGCCAGGCCCACCTTTCCGGCGATGTCGAAACAGGCCTTGCTCACAAATGCAGGCGCTCGGGCGAGCTCGCTTTCGCTGATGTCATTCGCCGTATAGGAGACGTTCAGGCTGGCGATCTGCTTGCCGGTCAGCATGGGCCTTCGTCCGGCCCCAATTTCCATAACGTTTTTTGTGCTGGTCGCGGACATCAGCCGCAAGACCGTGTCCTCGAAATTGCGCCACGCCCACGCACTGGTCCGTTCTCGGCGGAGCCGTTCGATGAGCTGCAACACTGCGGCGGTTGCGTGCTGTCCATCGGCGTCTCGGCTCTTGAATTTCTGCGGGCTGAATGCCTCCAGCAATGTCATGTTTTGCGCTCCTTGCGGAGTACGCCGGGAGACGCCGTCGCCAGCCTTGTCGCGGCGACGGATGGACTGGGACACCACTTCGAATTGATTTGCATACTACCTCGAAAGCAGGCGAGGTACAAACGAAGGTAGCATTGCGGCGAAGAATATCTTCTTCATCAGTTCGATCTCGGTCATCACCATCGTGCAAGCGCGGTGATCGCCACGGACGGGAACTAACCGGGTCCCACCCGCCTTTTGAAACTCGGCGGCCCGCAGCACTCAGCCATAGAGCTGGCGTTGACAGCGAAGCGGGCCGGCGCAATTTTGATTCAGGGCAACTGTCCTTCCCGACCCCTAGGCATGGAAATGCCCCAGGGAGCAGAATGTCCGAGGAATGAAAATGGCGGAGCGCCGCTTCAATCCCCTGAGAGGCTCCTTTGTCGGAGTTGCTCTCGCTCTCCTGACGGCCGCCGTCGCGGTTCCGACCATGCCGGCGCATGCTTCCGGCTGGGTGGTCGTATTCGAGGATGATTTCGGCGGGCCGGTGCTCGATCGCTCGAAGTGGTGGACGCGCTACATCTACAACAACGGCACAATGGATCACTTCAACGATGAGAAGCAGCGCTTCCGGGACAACGGCAACCATGTGATGCGGGACGGAATCCTGAACCTCGTGGCGCAGAAGCCGAATGCGAAGGGCTACTATCCGTCGGGAATGATCCGCTCCAAGCAGACCTTTCGCTACGGCTACTTCGAGGCGCGCATCAAGATGCCGCCCGGCCGGGGCACTTGGCCGGGGTTCTGGCTCAACTCGGACTACGACAAGAACGGCAAGCTGAGCTGGCCGCCCGAGATCGACATCATGGAGTATGCGCCGAACCAGACCACGGACCAGACCAACATGGTGCATTCCAACATCGCGATCAGCAAGAAGAAGCCCCAGGGCGGCGAGTGGCTCTACGCCGATCCCGATTTCGACAAGAAATTCCATTTCTACACGGCGCCGGACGACATGACCAAGGATTGGCACGTCTACGGCATGCTCTGGGATACCGATGACACGGTGACTGTCTATCTCGACGGCAAGAAGCTGTGGCAGAGACGATATCTATGGGTCTACAAGGACGGCAGCGAGGCCGGTCCGGCGCATGTCCTGCTCCAACTTTCGGTCGGCGGAAAGTGGGCCGGCGCCGGCGGGATCGACCAGGATGCCTTCCCGGCAGCGCTCCAGGTGGACTATGTCCGCGTCTGCAAGCGCGGGACGGAAGGGGCCCCTGGGCAGGAAACGTGCGGTCGAAGCCAGTACGCGCCGAAGTGATCTGACCGGCCTGGCGTCGTTCAACCGCCGCCTTACGGCTTGCGGCCGATCACGGCGCCGCTCGCGGCGGGTGCATCAAACCAGATCGTCTCGACGTGCCGAAATCCGGCTTCCTCGAGCCACGCCGAATATTCGGCCGGTGTGTAGTTTCGTCCTTCCGTCTCGATCAGCATGTTGAGGCTCATCAGCGCGGCCGGCGCAGGTCCGGTCTTTTCGTTATTGACGAGAAGCTCGCTGATGACGACGGCGCCGCCGCTCGGCAGGGCCTCCAAGGACCGGCGCAGCAGGGCACGGTTCTTCGCCGCGTCCCAATCGTGCAGGATCATCGACAGGAGATGCAGGTCGTGATCCTTCGGCAGCTGCTCGAAGAAGCTGCCGCCTGCGGTCGCGATCCGTTCGGTCAAGCCGGCCTCGGCGATCTTTCCCGCGGCGATCTCGGCCACGTGCGGCAAGTCATACACGGTCGCGCGCAACGCCCCATACTGCTTGCAAAGCTCGATGTCGTACGCGCCCGATCCGCCGCCGATGTCCAGGAGGCGGCGGAAATGTCCGAGGTCGATCGCCTCGCCGAGCTTGCGCGCGGTCATCGAGGAAAGCGAATGCATCGCCTCCCAGAAGGTTGCCAACACCATCGGATCCTCGCCCTCAAACATCGAGGATTGCCGGGCCGGATCCCAGGTGGTCGGCCGGTTGGTTCGCAGCGCCTCGGTCAGCCTTCCCCAGCCCGCATAGAGCCGCTTGTCGGCCATCTGCACGAAACCGCCGAAGTAATACGGCTTCCCGCGCACCAGATAGGTTTCGCTGAGCGGTGTATTGCCATAACCGCCGTCCGTTTTCTCCAGCAGCCCGAGTGCAGCGCAGCCGGTCAACAGCATCTCGGCCGGGCGCGGATGCAGGCCGAGCATTTCCGCCAGTCCGGCGACCGTGATGCTGGTGCCGCCCGCAAGGCGGCTGAAGAGGTCCAACTCATGCGCAGCTGCCAGAGTCTTGAAGGCCCAGAAGCCGGTCGAAAGCGCCATCAGCGGGATCACGGACGGGAGCGCCGGGGCCGCCTCGACCGGCTGGACGTCGGCATGCAGAGCCGGACGCGCTGAGCGCGAAAGCGGACGAGCCATGATCACCTCTCTTCCAGGGCAGGTTGCAAAATCCAATGGCGATGATGATCGCAGATCAGCGGGACGCCCTGTGGCGCAGCGAAAGCGTTCGGCTATTATTTAGCGATCGCCCGACCATTCCAAAAATCGCAAGATTGTGGTTCTGATATCAGCATGGCCGATATCAGAGAGCTCGATCTGAAACTGCTCGTTGCGTTCGACGCACTGCTCGACGAGTGCAATGTCACGCGCGCCGCGATCAAGCTCGGCTACACCCAGCCGGCGATCAGCGGGATGTTGGCCCGCCTGCGCGAGGTGTTCGATGATCCGCTGTTTGCGCGGGCGCAGCGCGGGCTGACGCCGACGCCTCGCGCCTTGGCGCTGGCCGCGCCGGTGAAGCAATTGATCGCCGACAGTCGGCGCCTGATCGTGCGCGACCTGTTCAATCCATCCACGTCGGAGATGACCTTCACCATCTCGAGCAACGACTATATGCAGCACGCCCTGCTGGTTCCGTTCATCAAGCGACTCCGCAGCGAGGCACCGCAGGTCCAGGTCGCGATCGTGCCGCCGATGATCGACGGCCTCAAGGATGCGCTGACCCGTGGGCAATTCGATCTGGCGGTCACCATTCCGGAATTCGCCATGTCCGATCTCAAGTCGCGACTGCTCTACCGCGAGCGCTATGTCGTTGTGGTCCGCTCAAGGCATCCGCTTGCGAAGCGCCGGGCATTGACCCTCAAGAGCTTTTGCAGCTTTGACCATGTCCTGGTGTCGCCGACCGGCGGCTCGTTCGCAGGGCCGACCGATTTGGCACTTGCCCGGCTGGGGCTGAAGCGGAGGGTTCGCTATTCGGTGCCGAGCTTCCTGCTGGTCCCGGAAATTCTGCAGACGGACGATCTCGTCGCCCTGGTGCCGGCCCGGCTGCTCCGCGAGAAGGACAAGAGCCTGGTCGTTCTCGAACCGCCAATCGACATTCCGGGCTTCGACGTCATCGCCGTCTGGCATCCGCGCGTCGACAAGGACGTCGCCCATCGTTGGCTGCGCAGGCGGGTCGCCGATCTTGCCAAAGCGCTGTGAGCCCCCGCTGCGCATTCGCAACCGGCGTATCGATCCAGCGACCTATCGACCACACCTTGGTATGCCGCCCTCGCCGAATGTGATGGGTATGCAGAGCGCGTCATCTTCCCACCTACGCCCTTTCCAAAGGGCCGGTGGTCGCCGCGTCCGGCTCACCTCTGCGGTCGAGCGAGCACCAGATCGTCGCGGATGCAACGGGTCGCATGACCCTCCGCGACGAAATTGAGCGGCGGAATGGCCTTGCCGCATTCCGGCAAAGCATAGCGGCAGCGGCTGCGGAAGGCGCAGCCGGAGGGTGGCGCCAGCGGGCTCGGTACGTCGCCGCGGAGCACGATGCGCTGGCGTCGCACGGTGGGATCGGGCACCGGCACGGCGGAGAACAACGCCTCGGTATACGGGTGGCGCGGTTGCCGGAAGAGATCTCGGGTCGGCGCGATCTCGACGATGCGGCCGAGATACATCACGGCGACGCGGTCGCAGAGATGGCCGACGACCGCGAGATCATGGCTGATGAACAGCATGGCGATGTCGCGCTGCTTCCGCACCTCGATCAGCAGGTTGACGATTTGCGCCTGGATCGAGACATCGAGCGCTGAAACCGGCTCGTCGGCGACCAGAAAGCTCGGTTCCATTATCAGCGCACGCGCGATGCCGACGCGCTGGCGCTGGCCGCCGGAGAATTCATGCGGGTAGCGGTCGGCGTATTGCATCGAGAGACCGACGGTCTGCAGCGCCTCGGCGATCCGGGCATCGCGCGCCGCCGCGCCGAGCTCGGGCCGCTGGATCGACAGAGGCGCCCCGACGATCTGGCGCACCGTCATCCGCGGATTGAGCGAGGCGAAGGGATCCTGGAAGATGAACTGCATGCGCGGCCGAAGCGGCCGCAGCGCACGTCGCGGCAGCCGGGTGATGTCGCGGCCTTCGAACAGGATCTGACCGCCGGTCGGCTCGGTCATGCGCAGCAGCGCGCGGCCGAGCGTGCTCTTGCCGGAGCCCGATTCCCCAACCAGGCCCAGCACCTCGCCGCGCGAGATCGTGAGCGACACATCGTCCACCGCGCGCAGCATGTCGCGAGGGCGGAGCAGCGATCCGCCGACCGGGAACCATTGGCGCAGCGCACGGACCTCCACCAAGGAGGTTTCGCGGGTGTTCGGCAGAGTTGCGACGGCCCCGCTCATCGCCGCACCGCGTCAATCGTGTGCCAGCGGCGGCAGCGGACCTGATGTCCACCGCCGGCATCCTCGAGCACCGGCAACGCCGCCTCGCAAGCCGGCTCGACATGCCGGCAGCGCGGAGCGAAGGCGCAACCGGGCGGCGGCAGCAAGGCGTTGGGAACGGTGCCGGGAATGGCCTCCAGCGACTGGCGGCCCAGAACATCCCGATCGAGCCGCGGCACCGAGTGGAGCAGGCCCTGCGTATAAGGCATGAGCGGCCGGGTCATGACCGGAACCACGCCGCCCCGCTCCACGATGGCCCCGGCATACATCACCATCACCCGGTCGGCGATCTCCGCCACCACGCCGAGATTGTGCGTGACGAAGATCACGGCCATCCCGGTCGCGTTCTGCAACTCCTTCAGCAATTCCAGGATCTGCGCCTGCACCGTGACATCGAGCGCGGTGGTCGGCTCGTCGGCGATCAGGACCCGCGGATTGCAGGCCAGTGCCATCGCGATCATCACCCGCTGGCGCATGCCGCCGGAAAGCTGGTGCGGATAAGCCGAAAGCCGGCGCCGCGCATCCGGAATTCCGACCTGGTCGAGCAGTTCCGCCGCACGCGACAAGGCCGCGCGTCCGCCGATGCGCTGATGGAAGGTGATGGCTTCGGCGATCTGGTTTCCGATCCGATGCACCGGATTGAGCGAGGTCATCGGCTCCTGGAAGATCATGGAGATCTCGTTGCCGCGGATCTTGCGCATGGCGTCGGGATCGAGTGCGAGGAGGTCGCGAGTCCGACCTTTGCCGTCGGTGAACAACACGCTGCCGCCGAGTTTCACGCGCGGCGCAGTCGGTGTGAGACGCATGATGGCAAGGCTGGTGACGCTCTTGCCGGATCCGGATTCGCCGACCAGCGCCAGCGTCTCGCCGGCGCGGAGATCGAAGGAAACCTCGCGCACGGCGGTGAGTGGCCCGCCCTCGGTCGCAAAGGTCACCGAGAGATCTTGCACTTCGAGCACGGTCTCCGCCGCCGCTTGAGCGGCGGAGGGAGCGAACTTGACCGGGTTGAGCGTGCCTTGCATCCGGGTCCTCAATTGAGATCGAACCGCGCGTCGAGCGCGTCACGCAAGCCGTCGCCGACGAAGTTGAAACTCGAAACCGCCAGCGTGATCATCAAACCGGGAAAGATCGCAAGCCAGGGCGCCGAGCCCAGATATTGCTGCGCATTGTTCAGCATGTTGCCCCAGCTTGCCATCGGCGGCTGGATGCCGTAGCCGAGGAAGCTGACATAGGCCTCCAGCAGAATGGCGCGGGCGACGGTCAGGGTCGCGGCGACGATGATCGGGCCGATCGCGTTCGGCAGCAACTCGCGGAACATGACGTAGCGGCCGGAGGCGCCGAGCATCTCCGCGGCGAGGATGAAGTCCCGCTCGCGCAGGGAACGGACCTGGCCTTCGACCACGCGCGCCACTTCCATCCAGCTGCTGGCGGCGATGACCAGGGTGAGGGTCACCACGTTCGGTTGGATGAAGGCGGCCAGCACCAGCAGCAGGAAGATTTGCGGGAAGCACAACATGGCATCGACAAAGCGCATCAGCGCGACGCGGACCGCCCCGCCGTAGTAGCCGGCGGCGACGCCGATCAGCGTGCCGAAGGCGGTGCTGACGACCATCGCCGCAAAGCCGATCGACAGCGAGATGCGGCCGGCCATCAGCAGGCGCACCAGCAGGTCGCGGCCGAGCGGATCGGTGCCGAACAGATGGCCCTCGAAAGGCGGCGGGGCAAAGCGGTGGCGGATGTCGATCTTCAGCGGATCGAACGGGATCAGCGAGGGACCGACGGTGCTGGCGAGCACCAGCAAGACGATCGCACCGACGCCGAAAAGCGCCAGGCGATGCCGGCAGAAGCGGCGCCAGGCGCGGCTGCCGGTCTTGCTGGCGGTGGACTGGGCGAGTGCGACGCTCGTCATGGCCGCCTCACGCCAACCGGACGCGCGGATCGGCGACCGCGGCGAAGATGTCCGCCAGCAGGTTGCCGAGCAGCGCAAGCACGGCCGAGAACATCAGGATCCCCATCACCACCGGATAGTCGCGATAGCCGAGCGAATCGAGCAGCAGGCGGCCCATGCCCGGCCAGGTGAAGACCGTCTCCGCGACCAGTGCGCCGCCGAGCAGGGTCGGTATCTCGATGCCGGCCAGCGCGATCATCGGCAGCAAGGCGTTGCGCAAAGCGTGATGCCAGAGAACGGTGCGCTCCGGGAGCCCCTTGGCGCGCGCGGTGCGGATGAAATCCTGGTTGACCACGTCCAGCATCGAGGCGCGCATGTAACGGCTCCAGATCGCGACTTCGACCAGGGACAGCACGGCGGCCGGCGCGACCAGGTGATGCAGATAATCGAGGAAGCCGCCATCGCCGCCGACGGTGGTGCGGTTGCCGGGCGGCAGCCAGCCGAGATGGACCGAGAAGATGTAAATGACGATCAGGCCGAACCAGAAAGTCGGGATCGAGAGCGCGACCATGGCGCCGATCGTCGCCAGCATGTCGAAGATCGAATAGCGCTTGATGGCCCCCATCACGCCGATCCAGGCGCCGACCAGGACTGATATCAGAATGGCGGCGCCCATCAGCTCGAGCGTCGCGGGCAGACGGCCTCCGATCACATCGAGGACCGGCCGGTTGTCACGGTAGGAGTGCCCCCAGTCGCCGCCGAGCAGCCGGCTGAGCCATTCCCAGTATTGCAAGGGCAATGGCCGATCGAGACCCATCTCATGGGCCATGCGGGCGAGGTCTTCCTTGGTCAGGCCCGGGATCAGCGCGAATTGGGCGAGCGGCCCGCCGGGTGCGAGATGCAACACGGCAAAGCCGATCACCGAGACTATGAACAGGAGCACCAGACTCTGAAGCAGGCGACCAAGCAGGAAATTCGCCATGCGTCCTCCGAAAGAGAGGTCGGCGGGCGTTCGAACGACCGATCGAACGCCCGCCAGACGCTATGCCGTCAGCTCGCCCAGTACCAGGTGCTGGCGTTCCAGCTGTTCTCCTGGACATTGACGTTCGGGGTGAAGCCTTCCAGCTTCCCCTTCACGCCCTGCACCATCGCGTACTGGAAGATGGGCAGGTAGGGCAAGTCCTTCCGCGTCAGCTCCTGCATCTTGAGGTAAGCCGCCTTGCGCTTGGCGACGTCCACGGTCGCGGCGCCGTCGGCCAGCAGCTTGTCCACGTCGGGATTGGCATATTGGGTTGTGTTGTCGCCGCCGCCGCCCTTCGCCGGGATGCCGGTCGAGGCGAAATACTGGGTCGCATCCGGGTCCGGCCCGACCATGAAATCGATACCGACCATGGCCGAATCGAATTTGGAGTTGGTCCAGTTGTCGCCCCACATCACCGCCGGCGGGAAGTTCTGGATGGTCATCTTGGCGCCGATATCGGCCCAGTTCTGCTGCAGCAGCTGCTGAGCCTGCTCGCGCACGTGATTGCCGGCGGTGGTCGAGTTGATGAACTCGAGCCGCACGCCGTTCTTCTCGCGCACGCCATCGCCGCCCGGCTTCCAGCCCGCGTCGTCCAGCAGCTTCTTCGCCTTCTCCGCATCATAGGCATGCTTCGGCAGGTCTGGGTTGAACGCCCAGGATTGCTTCGGCAGGAAGGATTCGGTCTGGCTGGGCAGGCCGTAGTAGATCTGCTCGATGATGCTCTGCTTGTCCATGCCGAGATAGAGCGCCTCGCGCACCGCCGGATCCTGGAACACCGGCTTGCCCAGGTTGAAGGCGATGTTCTCGATGAAGGGCTGCGGCACCGGCATCACATGCCGGTCGGCCAGGCCCTTGGCCTCGTCATAGTGGTCCGGCGTGATGCCCTGGATGCCGACATAATCGACGTCTCCAGTCTGGAACTGGGTATAGAGCACCGTCAGCTCCGGCACGTATTTGAAGATCAGCTTCTCCAGGAACGGGCCGGTGCCATGATAGGAATCCGCGGCCGCCAGCGTGATGTGGTCGCCCGGCACGCGCTCGACCCATTTGAACGGCCCGGTGCCGACCGGTTTCGCGAGGAAGTCTTCCGGCTTGTTGATGTCGCTCGCCTTCTCCAGCAGATGCTTCGGCACCAGGAAGGTCCAGGAGAGGATCGAGGGCAGCGGCGCATAGGCCTTCTTCAACTTGAACCTCACCTCCGTAGGGCTGACCACCGCCACTTCCTCGATGAGGTCGATGCCGGCGCGGCGGCCGGCCAGGAATTTCGGATTCTGGATCAGCTCGATGTTGAACTTCACGTCATCGGCGGTGAACGGCGTGCCGTCATGCCATTTGGCCTTCTCGTTCAGCTTCAACTTCCATTGCAGCCCATCGGCGGAGATGCCGCCATTGTCCAGGCTCGGCACTTCGGCGACGAGATCGGGCTGGAAGGTGCCCTTTTCGTCGACCCGCCAAAGCGGGCTGAAGAGATTGAAATAGACGCCCTCGTCCACCTCGATATGGGCCAGCAGCGGCATGAAGACGGTCGGCTCCTGCGACATGCCGATGACCGCCTGCCCGGTCGGCTTGGACGGCGGCGTCGCGGCCTCGGCAGACGTGATCCAACCGGTCTTCGGTCCGGCCCAGGCCAAGGCGCCGGCCGTTGCGCCGTAGGCCAGCAGGCGACGGCGCGTTGTGGGAAGCAGCTTCGAAGTGTTCGACGCGATCTCGTTCTTGCGATCCTTGTTCATGACGATTCTCCCTGTTGTCGAACGTCGGTGACCGCGGCCTTGAGATCGGCCCGCCGCGGATCGGGCTCAAGCGGTACGCACCTCCATCCAATCAAATGCCGGCGATCGGCCGCACCCGCGTGCCGTCGCTGAAACGCATGAAGCGAAACTCCTTGGGATCCACGATCGGTTCCGCACCGGTCGCCAGATCGGCGATCAGTCGGCCGGCGCCCGGACCGATGCCGAAGCCATGGCCCGAGAAACCGGTGGCGATGATCAGGCCGGGCACGCTGTCCACCGGCGAGATGACCGGGATGGCATCCGGCATCACGTCGATGAGACCGGCCCATTTTTGGGCGACCTTGGCCGCGGCGAAGGCCGGATACATCTTCGCGAGACCGTCGAGCGCCTCGCGCAGGTATCGGCTGTCGGGCGCCGGATCGAGCACGCGGGTCTGCTCGTAGGGCGAGACCTGGTCGAGCGGCACCGGCTTCGCCTCTTTCCGCTCCTGCGCGAAGCGGTCGTCGACGCGCAGCTTCAGACTCTTCGCGTCCATCAGGAAGGCGGGCAGGAAGGTGCTGAAGAAGCGGAAGCTGTCGGGGACGATCGGCACGACGTTCACATGGCCGTTGGCGATGTTGTAGCCGCCGTCCAGCCGCTTGCGGAACGCGAAGTCGTTGCACCAGAGCGCCGATTCCGGCGGGCCGTCGAGCGGCGCCGTGCGCATCACGCTGGCGCGGACTTTCAACTGCGGCAGAGTGAGGCCGAGATCCTTCAGGAAGCGCCGCGACCAGGCGCCGGCCGACACGACCACGGTGCCGCAGGCGATGCGGCCATACTCGGTGATGACCGCGGAGATCCGGCCCGCGCTCCGCTCGACGCCGCGCACGGCACAATTCGTGAGGATCGCCGCCCCCTCGCGCCGCGCGGCGGCGGCAATCGCCGGTGCCGCCTTCTGCGGCTCGGCGCGACCGTCGCTGGCGCAGTAGAGCGCCGCTTTCCAGCGCTTGCCGCCGCCGGGCATCACGCGGTCGAGGTCAGATCCGGAAACCAGCCTTGCGTCGATCTGATAGGGCCGCGCATGGCCGAGCCAGGTCTCGTAGCGGTTGACGTCCTCATCGCTTTCGGCGGCGAAGACGATGCCGCTGCGGCGAAAGCCCGTCTCGCCCTGAACCTCGGCGTTCATGCCTTCCCAGAGGCGCAGGCTTTCGACGATCAGCGGGATCTCGCGCGGATCGCGCCGCGCCTTCCGCACCCAGCCCCAGTTGCGGCTGGATTGCTCGCCGGCGATGTGGCCCTTCTCGCAGAGCGCGACCGAAACGCCCTTCCGGGCCAGATAGAGCGCGGCGCTGCTGCCGACGATGCCGCCGCCGACGATCACCACATCGACGCGTTCGGGCACAGTGTCAACGGCTTGAACGGGATCGACGGTCGGACCCATTACACCATCTCTTCCAAGGTTGAATTGATCGGGATCTCGACGACACTCGCGGTGTTCGGCAGATCCAGCACCATGCCGACCAGGCGTGCGACGTCGGACGGCTGGGTCATGTCGTCAGGCGCGCGGTCGGTGAGACCGCTCGCCATGTCGGTCGCGACGAAGCCCGGGCAGATCGCGGTCGCTCGCACGCCATGCTCCCAGCCTGCTTGGCGGATCGCATGGGTCACGGCCAGAGTTGCGAACTTGCTTGTGGCGTAGAGGCCAGACTTGGCCGATTTCACCCGTTTGCCCGAGAGCGAGACCATGGTTACCACGCGGCCCCGCCCGGATCTGATCAGCCACGGCCAGGCGGCGCGAACCAAGCGCACGACCGAGCGCACATTGACCTGGAAAAGGAGATCGAGATCGCGGTCGTCGGCCTCGATCACGGTCTTCGGGATCACGATGCCCGCATTGGCGATTACGGCATCGATGCGGCCGAATCTCTCGACCGCGGCATGCGCCCAGACCGCTTCGCTGACGGGATCGGTGGCGTCGTACCGGCAGACTTGGGTTCGCTCATCGCCGGTCAGACGATCGGGTTGGCGCACGCCGAGACTTAGGCGCCAGCCTTGCGCGGCGAGATGCGTCGCGATCGCGGCGCCGATGCCGCGGTTGGCTCCGGAGATCAGAGCCACGCGATCAGTCATGGCTGACCGCCCGATGACGGGTGAATGCGGAGGACGTCAGTCTTCGACGACCGGTTCCGTCTCGATGTAGCTTTCGTAGACCTTGCGCAGCAGGCCGAGCAGCGTCGCGCGCTCGGATTTGCTGAGGATTGCGAAGAACTCGTCGTCCTGCGCCTTGACGACCTGCCGCAATTGCTTGGCCAGCGCCTGCCCCTTCTTCGTCAAATAGAGCTCGCGGGCGCGCCGTTCGGCCGGCGAGATGCGCTGCTCGAGGACACCGGCATGCTCCATCTGCCAAAGCAGCTTGGTCATGGCCGACCTGTCTTTGCGGATCAGATGCGCGAGCACCGAAGGCCGCAGGCCCGGATTGGCATCGGACAACAGGATGGTGGCAATCTTGCCGGTCCCGCCGGCAAGGCCCAGGCTGTCGGTGTGATGGTCGAGGTCCTGGCTGACCAGCAGGTTTACGCTTCGCACATAGAAGCTCAAGAGCGAGACGAAGACGTCGAAGTCGACGTCGTGATAGCCGATGGTTTTCGGCGTCTTGGCCGGATTGCGTTTCCGCGCCACGCTGCGCCGTCGTGCCAGATCGCTCGCGCTCATCGCCTCGGCGCCCCCTTCTTGCTGCGTCTCTCCCCGCTTTCTGATGGCAGATGGTCATTGAATCCGCAATCCTCTTGCGATCACGTCCGGGGTCGTCAGAACGGCGGTGGGCTGGCGCCGCCGGCGCGCGCCAGGCGTTGATCGCGGATTCGCGACCAACCGAGGAAGAGCCGGGGTGCAAAATTCATGTAGAAGGGCGCCGCGCGCAGAGGTTCCAGCGGCAGCGCGAGGTCTTCCGGGCGTGCGTCCATCGCCCATTCGGCCAGCACCGTGCCCATCATGGTTCCGGTCGGCACGCCGCGACCGGAATAGCCGAGCGATGCAACGACACCGGGGGCGAGGTCGAACAGCCGCGGAAAGGTCTTCGGCTGCATGTCGAGCGCGCCGACCCAGTAATACTGCCAATCCACCTCGGTCAGCTGCGGCAACAGCCATTTCAGCTTGTCGCGCATCAGGTCCTTGGTGAAGGCGACATCGCCGCCGCGCCGGCCCTCGATAAAGGCCGAGGTCACCAGCCGGCCCTCCTTGTTGTACTTGTAGATCATCGCATCGGCCCGGCTATCGACCACGGTGTTGTTGTTGGGCGCGATCACCTTCCTCAAGTTGTCTCCGATCGGCTGGGTGGCCAGCACGGCGACGCCCAATGTGCTGAAGCTCTTCTCGAGGCCGGGCCAGAACCCGGTCGTGTAGGCGCCGGTGCCGCAGATCACCTTATCCGCCACCACCGCGCCCTTTTGCGTCTCGACCCGCCAACCGCCCCGCGTGGCCGTGATCGCCGTGACCGGCGACCCGGTAAAAATGCGCGCGCCGCGGGACAGAACGGCGCGCGCCAGGCCTCGGGAGTAACCGAGCGGGTTGAGATGCCCGCCCTCGGGGTGGAACCAGCCGCCGTGATAGCGCGGCGAACCGGTCAAATGCGCGACCTCGTCGCGGTCGAGCATCCGGGTCGCCTTGCCGACGGATCGGTAATAGCCGCAGCGCGCTTCCATCTTCGGCAGCACGCCCGGCGCATGCGCGGCCTGGACATAGCCGGTCTGCACCGCCTCGCAGTCGATCTCGTAGCGGCGAATGAGGTCGAAGACCAGATTGGCAGCATTGGTCTGCCGCGCGATCAGCCGTGAAGCGAACGGCTCGCCCAGCATCTTGCGGATGGTGGGGATCTCATAGAAGTGGAAGGTCGGCGTGCAATGGCCGGCATTGCGACCGGAGCCGCCATTGCCGATCTCCTTCGCCTCCAGCAGCACGACATTGACGTCCTGCTCCGCCAGGTGCAGCGCCGAGGAGAGTCCCGTATAGCCGCCGCCGATCACGCAAACATCGGCGGTGGTCGGCGCGTCAAGCGGCTCGGTGCGCGGCGCCGGTGCGGCGGTTGCGTACCAGAGCGAAGGCTCGATCGGTGCGTCTTGCAGCTTCATGCGCCTCCCGAACTTCCGGTTCAAGCCGAGGCAAGAGACTCTATCCCTGGTGACTCAATCTCTGTCCGGCCGCTCCCTGATGGCGGCAGTCGAAACTCGTGGCCGTTCTTGTCCGGCCGGTGCGCTTTATGACAATGATGGTAAGTTTCCACTATGGAAACTGTCAAGCGATGCTTGAAAGGATCGCCTGCGCCAGCCCGCAGCGTTTTGTCGGGGGCAAGTCAGGCGTTGGGACCGGTGGGTGGGGTTTTCGGATGGCGCCCGCTTACGTCGTTTTCGCCGGACGACCGTCCATACAGGGCACCGCGGAGTGCTTGGGTCTGCCGCGGCCCGGAGTTCGTGAAGGCCCGTTCATTTATGGAGACGGCAGCGTCGCCGCGACGCTCGAATCCTCACATCGCGGAGGGAACGGCGGCCCCTACTGCTGCGCGGATGCTAGACGGCGATATGCCGCTTCACCAACTCGGGATTCAGCCGATCGGCTGCACCGTCGATCACGATCTCGCCCCGGTCCATGACGGCGATCCGATGCGCGAGTTCCTTGGCAAAGTCGAAGTACTGCTCGACCAGCAGGATCGCCATCTCGCCACTTGCCGCAAGATGCGCAATCACCCGTCCGATATCCTTGATGATCGAAGGCTGGATGCCCTCGGTCGGCTCGTCCAGCACCAGCAGCGCCGGCTTGGTGACGAGCGCCCGCGCGATCGCCAATTGCTGCTGCTGCCCGCCGGAAAGATCGCCGCCGCGCCGCCGCAGCATCGTGCCCAGCACCGGGAAGAGATCGAAGACCTCCGCAGGCACCTTGCGCTGGCCCCGCGGCAAGCAGGCGAAGCCGGTCTCCAGGTTCTCCTTCACCGTCAGCAGCGGAAAGACCTCGCGCCCCTGCGGTACATAGGCGATCCCGCGCCGCGCCCGCTCGAAGGGCTGCAGCCTGGTTACGTCGTGGCCTTGCCACCGGACGCTCCCGGTGAAGATCGGCTGATGCCCGACCACCGCGCGCAGCAGACTGGTCTTGCCGACGCCGTTCCGGCCCAGCAGGCAGGTGACGCGCCCCGGCCAGGCCGCGATCGACACGCCTTTGAGCGCGACCGCCGCGCCGTATCGGAGCGAGACATTGTCCACTTCCAGCATGGCTCACCGCCCCAGATAGACTTCGACGACCCGAGGGTCGGCGCTGACATGGTCGAGCGAGCCTTCCGCCAGCACCGAGCCCTCGTGCAGCACCGTCACCTTCACATCCAGCGCCCGCACGAAGGCCATGTCATGCTCCACCACCACGACGCTCCGGGTTTGGTTGATCCGGCGCAGCAGGTCCGCGGTGTCCGCCGTTTCCGCATCCGTCATGCCGGCGACCGGCTCATCGACCAGCAGCAGCTCCGGCTCTTGCGCCAGGAGCATGCCGATCTCCAACCATTGCTTCTGCCCATGCGACAGTTCTCCCGCCAGGCGCCTGCGCAGCGAAGAAAGCCGCACCGTCTCCAGGATCTCGTCGATCCGCGCGCGTTCGGAAGTTGTCTCCCGGGCGAACAGCACGCGGCGCGGTGCGCGATCGCCTTTCAGGGCCAGCAGCAGGTTGTCATAGACACTGTGCATCTCGAACACGGTCGGCTTCTGGAACTTGCGGCCGATGCCGAGCGTCGCGATCTCCGCCTCGTCCAGCTTGGTCAGATCCGCGCTGCCGCGGAACAGAGCCGCGCCGGCATCGGGCCGGGTCTTCCCGGTGATGACGTCCATCATCGTCGTCTTGCCGGCGCCGTTCGGGCCGATGACGGCGCGCATTTCGCCCGGCTCCACGACGAAGGAAAGCGTGTTCAGCGCCTTGAATCCGTCGAAGCTTACGGTGACGCCGTCGAGATAGAGCAGCGCATCGGTTTCGATCATTCCCCCGCCTCCGGCTGCCGGACCGGCGCCGTGATGATCGGCCCGGGCATGCGCTTCGCGGCAATGCGGTTCCACAAGCCGACGACGCCTTTCGGCATGAACAGAGTGACCAGGATGAATAGGCCGCCGAGCGCAAACAGCCAGAGCTCCGGCAGCGCACCGGTGAATACGGTCTTGCCGAGATTGACCAGGATCGCGCCGATGATTGCGCCGACCAGAGTCCCGCGCCCGCCGACCGCGACCCAGATCACCGCCTCGATCGAATTGGCCGGCGCAAACTCGCCGGGATTGATGATGCCGACCTGCGGCACATAGAGGGCGCCGGCAAGCCCCGCCATCACCGCCGAGAACACGAAGACCGCGACCTTATAACGCTCTACCCGGTAACCGAGGAACCGCGCGCGGCTCTCCGCGTCGCGGATCGCCACCAGCACTTTGCCGAACCGCGCACCCACCAGCAGGCGGCAGGCAAGATAGAAGACGCTGAGCAAAGCCGCGCTGGCGATCAGCAATCCGGCATGCGTCGTGTCGGATTGCAGGTTGTATCCGAGGATGTCCTTGAAATCGGTCAGGCCGTTATTGCCGCCGAAGCCCATGTCGTTGCGGAAGAAGGCCAGCATCAGCGCATAGGTCAGCGCCTGGGTGATGATCGAGAGATAGACGCCGGTGACCCGGCTGCGGAAGGCGAGATAGCCGAAGACGAAGGCCAGCAGGCCGGGCGCCAGCACCATGACCAGCAGCGCGACGCCGAAATGGTTGAAGCCGCTCCAGTACCAGGGCAGTTCCTGCCAGTTCAGGAACACCATGAAGTCCGGCAAGCTGGCGTTGCCATAAACGCCGCGGGCGCCGATCTGCCGCATCAGGTACATGCCCATGGCATAGCCGCCGATCGCGAAGAAGGCGCCATGCCCGAGGCTGAGAATCCCGACGTAGCCCCAGACCAGATCGACGCTGAGCGCGAGCAACGCGTAGCAGAGATACTTCCCGAGCAGCGCCACGACATAGCCCGGCACGTGGAAGGTCGATGCCGCCGGCAACAAGCTCAACAGCGCAATGGCGAGCGAGCCGCCCATGATGACCAGTGCGACCCCGTAACTGCGCCAGCTGCTCATGTCTCCACCGCCCGGCCCTTGACCGGGAAGAGTCCGCGCGGCCGGCGCTGGATGAACAGGACCAGCAGGACCAGCACCACGATCTTGCCCAAGACCGCGCCCGCGACCGGCTCCAGCAGCTTGTTGGCGACGCCGAGCGACATGGCGCCGACCAAAGTGCCCCAGAGATTGCCGACCCCGCCGAACACCACCACCATGAAGCTGTCGATGATGTAGGACTGGCCGAGATTGGGGCTGACATTGTCGATCTGGCTCAAGGCGACGCCGGCGATCCCCGCGACACCGGAGCCGAGGCCGAAGGTCAGCGAATCCACCCAGCCGGTGCGGATGCCCATCGAGGCCGCCATGCGCCGGTTCTGCGTCACCGCCCGCATCTGCAGCCCGAGCGCGGTTTTGCGCAGCACCAGGGTCAGCAGCGCGAAGATCGCGACCGAGAACAGAATGATCCAGAACCGGTTGTAGGTGATCGCGAGACCGCCCAGAGCCATTGACCCGCTCATCCAGGAGGGATTGTCCACCTGCAGGTTGGTGGGACCGAAGATCGAGCGCATCGCCTGCTGCAGCACCAGGGAGAGGCCGAAGGTGGCGAGCAGAGTCTCCAGGGGCCGTCCGTAAAGAAAGCGGATGATCGAGCGCTCGATCGCGATGCCGGCGGCACCGCTGACCAGGAAAGCCGCGGGCACGGCGATCAACAACGCCCAGTCGGTCAGGCTCGGAGCCATGGCCATCACCGCCTGCTGCACCACATAGGTCGTGTAGGCGCCGAGCATCACCATCTCGCCATGGGCCATGTTGATGACGCCCATGACGCCGAAAGTGATCGCGAGGCCGATCGCCGCCAGCAGCAGCACCGAACCCAGGCTCAGTCCGTAATAGACGTTCTGCACCGCCGACCACCAGGCGAGGGAGCGCTCGATGCCCGTCAGCGCGGCGCTCGCCGCTTGCTTGACGGCGGGCGAGCCATCGGCCGCGGCCGCGTCGAGCAGCGATTTTGCGTCCTCGTCGCCGCGGGCCGTCAGCACGTCCACCGCGGCGATCTTGTCCGCATCGGAGGCCTCCGTCATCGCCAGGATGATGGCGGCGCGCGCTTCTGCGAAGGCGCGCTTGACGCCGGGATCGCTTTCCTTGGCGGCCGCGGCTTCGACCGCGGGCAATTGGGCCGGGTCCGGAGCGTGGAACAGCGTGGCTGCCGCGCTCAAGCGCTTCATCGGATCGGGAGACAGGAGTGTCAACTGCCCCACCGCTCCTTCGATCGCGCGTCGGACCCGATTGTTGACCTTGACGGCCTTCAGGCCGAGTGGCGTATCGCCGGTGACCACGGCGCCCGTGCGGGCGTCCTTGAGGCTTCCGCTATCGCCTTTGATGTAGAGCTTCTTGTCGCCGGCAATCTGCAGCGCGCCTTCGTTGAGAGCCTCGAGGATCGCCGGTGCCGACGGATCGCCGCTCGCGGCCAGCGCGCCGATCGTCTTCTCGATCTCGTCGTATTTGCTGCTGGCGAAGCCGGCCAGGATGTCATCGACCGCATCGGCCCTGGCGACGCCGACCGCGCATGACAGGAAGAAGAGTGTGAGGAGAAGCCGATGCATGATCATCCACCGATCGGGCGGCCGCGTTCCCAAAATTCCCCGAGGGTGCGCGGCCGCCCGACGGTGCCCCGTTATTGGGTCGCCACTTCGGCGCCGCCGCACTTGCCGGTCTTGGTGTTGAAGTTCCCGCAAGAGAGCGGCTTGCGCCAATCGGAGATCAGATCCTTCGAGCCGTCGAGGTAGTCGGACCATTCGTCGCCCGGCACCAGACCGGAGGTCTGCCACACGGTGTTGAGCTGGCCATCGGCCTGGATCTCGCCGATCAGCACCGGCTTGGTGATGTGGTGGTTCGGCATCATCGCCGAATACCCGCCGGTCAGGTTCGGCACGGACACGCCGACCATGGCATCGATGACGGCGTCAGGATCGGTGGTGCCGGCCTTCTCCACCGCCTTCACCCACATGTTGAAGCCGATGTAATGGGCCTCCATCGGGTCGTTGGTGGTACGCTTGTCGTTCTTGATGAACTTGTGCCACTGGTCGATGAACGCCTTGTTCTCCGGCGTATCGATGCTCATGAAATAGTTCCAGGCGGCGAGATGGCCGACCAGCGGCTTGGTGTCGAGACCGGCCAGCTCTTCCTCGCCGACCGAGAAGGCGACGACCGGAATGTCCGTCGCCTTGACGCCCTGGTTGCCGAGCTCCTTGTAGAACGGCACGTTGGCGTCGCCGTTCACGGTCGAAACCACCGCCGTCTTCTTCCCCGCCGAACCGAACTTCTTGATGTTGCCGACCTCGGTCTGCCAGTCCGAAAAGCCGAACGGCGTGTAGTTGACCATGATGTCCTCGGGAGGCACGCCCTTGAGCTTCAAGTAGGCCTCGAGGATCTTGTTGGTGGTGCGCGGATAGACGTAGTCGGTGCCTTCGAGCACCCAGCGCTTCACCCCTTCCTCGTTCATCAGGTAGTCGACCGCCGGGATCGCCTGCTGGTTGGGTGCGGCACCGGTGTAGAAGACATTGCGCGAGCTTTCCTCGCCCTCGTATTGCACGGGATAGAACAGGATGCCGTTGTCATGCTCGAAGACCGGCAGCACCGACTTGCGGCTGACCGAGGTCCAGCAGCCGAAGGTCGCCGCCACCTTGTCCACTTCGAGGAGCTGCTTCGCCTTCTCGGCAAAGAGCGGCCAGTTCGAGGCCGGATCCACCACCACGGCTTCGAGTTTCTTGCCGAGCAGCCCGCCTTTCTTGTTCTGCTCGTCGATCAGCATCAGCATGACGTCTTTGAGAGTCGTCTCGCTGATCGCCATCGTGCCCGAGAGCGAATGCAGGATTCCGACTTTGATCGTGTCCTCGGCGGAGGCGGCGCTTGCGCCCAGGCTCACGGCAAGCCCCGCGGCCAATGCCAATTTTGTCTTTCCCATCCTCATCGTAGTCTCCTTTGCTGAGAAGCCGTCCCATGTTGCGTCGCATTATCCGAGCGCCCACGACCGGCACGCGGTGGTTTCCCCACCGGACCTGCCATCAGCAGAAAACCTCGGCTTTTCTGATTGTTAGCCTCATCTAACGCTGCGGTGACAAATCTGGGTATGGGGCATTTGACGTATATTGCAACGCAGCAACACCGCGGCGCATACTCGTCCCAGCGCCAACACGAGGACGGAGGCTGAGCGCTCAGGGGATGACCACAGGGGGGATGACCGCAGGGGGATGACCGGAAGGCAGCGGATTGCCCGGGTCCGGCGGCAATACAATCAATGGGTCGGCAACCAGACCCTGGAGGATTACGCGCTCCGCTTCACCGCGCATGAGGCGCGGCGCTGGTCGCTGTTCCGGGTCTCCAATACGGCGCTCGGCGCTATCTCATTTCTCGCCTGCGAGGCGATCGGCGGCGCGCTCACTCTCGCTTACGGCTTTGACAACACGGTGATGGCGATCGCCATCGTCGGCGTCGTGATTTTTCTCACCGGCCTGCCGATCAGCTATACCGCGAGCAAATACGGCGTCGATGTCGACCTGCTGACCCGCGGCGCCGGCTTCGGCTACATCGGCTCCACCATCACTTCGCTGATCTACGCCTCCTTCACCTTCCTGCTGTTTTCCGTGGAAGCGGTGATCATGGCGCTGGCGCTGGAGATGTGGTTCGCGATGCCGCTCTGGGTCGCCTATATCATCTGTGCCCTGGTGGTGATTCCGATCGTGACCTACGGCATCCGCCTGATCAGCGGATTGCAGATCTGGACCCAGCCGATCTGGCTGATCCTGCAATTCGCGCCGCTCCTCTCCATAGGAATGAGCGACGCGCCGGCGCTCCGCGACTGGACCACATTCGTCGGGTCGCAGGAGACGGCGGGCGGCTTCGACCTGATCCTGTTCGGCCTCGCCGCCTCCACCTTGCTTTCCTTCGCGCCGCAGATCGGCGAGCAGGCGGATTACTTGCGCTTCCTGCCCTCGCCGAAGCCCGAAGGCGGCCTCAGGCAACGCCTGCTCTGGTGGGCGGCTCTGCTGCCGTCGGGGCCGGGCTGGATCTTCCTCGGCGCCATCAAACTGCTGGCGGGATCGTTCCTGGCCGTGCTGGCCTTGCGGCACGGGGTGCCGGCCGAGCGCGCGGCGGAACCCACCCAGCTCTTCCGCGTCGCCTTCGAGGCGATGGCGCTCTCGCCGCAGACCGCCATCGTCCTGACCGGCATCTTCGTGATCACCTGCCAGCTCAAGATCAATGTCACCAATGTCTACGCCGGTTCGATCGCCTGGTCGAATTTCTTCTCGCGGCTGACCCACTCTCATCCCGGCCGTGTGGTATGGGTCGTGTTCAACGCCCTGCTCGCTCTGCTCCTCATGGAGCTCGGCATCTTCCAGGCGATCGAGAAGATCCTTGGTCTCTATTCCAACTTCGCGGTCGCCTGGATCGGCGCGCTCGTCGCCGATCTCGTGATCAACAAACCACTGGGCCTGAGCCCGAAAGGAATCGAGTTCCGGCGCGCCCATCTCTTCGACGTCAATCCGGTCGGCGTCGGCGCGATGCTGATTTCGATCCTGCTCTCGACCTCGGCCTATTTCGGCCTGTTCGGCGCGGCTCTCCAAGCGCTGGCCGCCTTTGTCGGCCTGTTCGTCGCCATTGCCGTCGCCCCGCTGATCGCGGTTTGGACCAAGGGCCGCTATTACATCGCCCGCGAGCCCGAGACCGATTGGGACGGCGCGAAGCTGGTGCGCTGCTGCATCTGCGAGCACCAGTTCGAGCGCGAGGACATGTCCTATTGCCCGGCCTATGTCGGGCCGATCTGCTCGCTGTGCTGCACCCTCGACGCCCGCTGCCACGATCTCTGCAAGACCAACAGCCGTTTCACCGATCAATTGCAGCTCGCCTTGCGCAAGATGCTGCCGGCGCAGATGGCGATCGGCCTCAACTCGCGGCTCGGCCGCTTCGCCGGTCTGTTCCTGACCTTCAACATCGTGATCGCCGGCACGCTGCTGCTGATCGGCCTGTTCCAGGGAACGGCAGGGATCGCCGATGATACGGCGACCGTTCACACCACCCTGCTCTCGGTCTATTTCGCGTTGTTCGGCATCTCTGGCATCGTTGCCTGGCTGATGGTGCTGGCGCACGAGAGCCGACAGGTCGCCGAAGAGGAGACCGAGCGCCAGACCCAGATGCTGACCCACGAGATCGAGGCGCATGAGCGCACCTACGACCAGCTGCAGAAGGCCAAAAGTGCCGCCGAATCCGCCAACATCGCCAAGAGCCGCTACATCGTCGGCGTCAGCCACGAGATCCGCGCGCCACTGAATGCCGTGTTCGGTTATGCGCAGCTGATGGAGCGCGATGCAGCACTCTCAGCGCACACCCAGGACGCGGTGCGCGTCATTCGCCGCAGTTCCGAGCATCTGTCGACCCTGGTCGACGGATTGCTCGACATCGCCAAGATCGAGGCCGGGCGCCTGCAGTTGAACCGCGATCGGATCGCGCTCACCGAGCTGCTGGAGCAGCTCGTTGACATGTTCCGCATCCAGGCCGGCGCCAAGAACATCCAGTTCCGCTATGAGCCTTCGCCGCAGCTGCCGCCTTACGTTTTCGCCGACGAGAAGCGGCTGCGACAGGTGCTGATCAATCTGCTCTCCAACGCGATCAAGTACACGCGTCAGGGCGGGGTGGTGTTTCGCGCGCGGCATCGCGGGCAGATCTCCGAGTTCGAGATCGCCGATACCGGCATCGGCATCGATGCGGCCGACCTCGCGCGCATCTTCCAGCCCTTCGAGCGGGGCCGCACGGCGAATGCGCTCGGCGTTCCCGGGACCGGCTTGGGCCTCACCATCACCAAGCTCCTGGCCGAGATCATGGGCGGCGAGGTCTCGGTGGAGAGCAGCCCCGGTGAGGGCAGCCTGTTCCGGGTGCGGCTGATGCTGTCGGAGGCGAGCCCGCCGGTGGTGGTGGCACGTCAGCGCCGGATCATCGGCTATCGCGGCCCCAAGCGGAAAGTGCTGGCCGCCGATGACGACCTCGGCCACCTCGACCTCCTGAACGAGCTGCTGACTCCGCTCGGCTTCGATCTCACGACGGCCCAGAACGGCGAGATCTGCCTGGAACGCGCCGCCGAGAATCCACCGGATCTCGCGCTGCTCGACCTGACCATGCCGGACATGAACGGCTGGGAAGTGGCGCGGCGGCTGCGGGAACGCACCCAGTCGATCCCGATCATTATCGTCTCGGCCAATGCCGATGAGCAGATGCAGGCCCACAATTTCGAGGACACCGCGTTCGTCATCAAGCCGATCGAGGTCAATCACCTGCTCGCCTCGATCCGCGATGCGCTCGGCCTGGACTGGATCTACGACGAGCCGGCGGCACCGACCGGTGGAAAGTCCAACGCCAAGCTCCCGATGCAGCACCTTGCCGATCTGTACCGGCTCGGCAAGATCGGCTATGTACGCGGCATCGAAGCCAAGCTTGACGAGGTCGCCGGCACCGATCCGGAGCATTCCGCGATCATCGCCGAGTTGCGCGGCCTGGTGAGCAATTTCGAGCTGAAGCAGTACATGGCGCGGCTGGAGGAATTGCTTGAGCGCTCCGCTTCCTGAAGACGCCCTGGAGCAGCGGCGCGACATCATCCTGGTGGTCGATGACTCGCCGGACACGCTCGGATTTCTCACCCAGGCAATCGAAAGCACAGGAGCGACGGTCCTGGTGGCGCTGGACGGCGAGAGCGCGCTGACGCTGACCGAGCAGGTGACGCCCGATCTCATCCTGATGGATGCCGTGATGCCGGGGATCGGCGGCTTCGAGGCCTGTCGACGGCTGAAGGCGATCGACCATTTGGCGCAGGTGCCGGTCGTCTTCATGACTGGCCTGAGCGAAACCGAGCATATAGTGCGCGGCCTCGATGTCGGCGGGGTTGATTATCTGACCAAGCCGATTGTCATCGACGAATTGATCGCCCGGGTGCGCGTCCATCTTCGCAACGCGCGCCGTTCCGCCGCCGCGCATTCGGCACTCGATGCGACCGGCCGATTTCTGCTTTCCGTGACGCCGGAAGGCACTTTGCGCTGGTCGACCCCGGAAGCCGTTCGTCTCTTGCGCCGGGTTTTGCCGGAGGCGCAGCAGCACGATTTTCGCCTGCCGGCCGAGATCATCGACTGGATGGCGGAGGCCGCGAGAAGCGGCGCTGAAAGCGCGCCGCACACCTGGAGCATCGGCGGCCGGAAGATCGAGCTTGCCTATCTCGGCCAGGTCCAAGCCGGCGAGCGGCTGGTGCGCGTGAGCCAGGTGGAGCCTCGGCAAGACGTGGAACGGCTTCGGCGCCATTTTGCGCTGACCGGCCGAGAAGCCGAGGTGCTGCTCTGGGTTTCCCGCGGCAAGTCCAACAAGGACATCTCGACCGTACTGGGGATCAGTCCGCGCACGGTCAACAAGCACCTGGAGCAAGTGTTCGAGAAACTCGGTGTCGAAAACCGCAGCTCGGCCACCGCGGTTACCATGGATCTCCTGCACCGTCTCGACGAGCGAATCTAGGACCGGCGCACCCTATCGGCCGCCCGATCATCGCCACCGAATTTGGGAGATTGGAATCACGTGCGCGGCCACGGCTGGGGTTATCGGCTTCAGCCCTCGACTTGGAACCGCCGGTTCATCGAAGCGCCGAACCTCTATGCGGGTTGAGGCTTATGATCGCCTGGAGGACGCTGAGCCACGCGGCCCGTCCTTTTGCATCGGCGGTGCCGAGAGTCCGTTGTGCCGCCCGCACTTTGGCCTCCTCTACGCCGTGCCGTGCGATTAGAAATTTCGCTGAGTCACAGATGTCGATCTCGTCCACGCCAAGACCCGCTCAAACTGAAATCGAATGTTTGAGAGTATACATTGCAGGAAGAGCCTCCGCGATTGCCCGGCCCATACGCCTTTAGGGCTATCGACGACGGAGCATCGCACTCTTCGGGATCAGCTGGGCCTGGCCAACTTCCGCCGTCTGGCGGCAATTCCCAGGCTCGCGAGAGCCGCTGCAAACAGCGGCAATGTCGCCGGCAGCGGTGTGCTGGACACTTTCACATTGTCGAGCTGCAGGATATTCGTATTCCCGAGCCCGAGCCACCCCACCAATACCAGGTTCTTTTGGTTGAAGTTGAAGGTCTGCAAACCCGGCACATTGTCGAGCGTCAAGGTTTGGTAGGTGGTAACGCCGCCCAAGAAAACCATTGCAAAGGAGAACCTGATCGTCTGACCGGTATTGGGACCGTCCGCGAAATCGATGCTCGCCAGATCGAAAGCGCCGCCACCCACCTTGGTGATGTACGTTTTTGTCCCATTCATTTTATTGAGTATCGTCGAAGATACGCCCGAGGCGTCGGCCGTCGACGGATTGCCGGCTCCCCAGCTGAACAAGCCATGATCGTTCGTAACCTGATAGCCCTGCTCGGTATAGCTATCGCCCAGATCGCCGACCGCGGTGTCAAACGTCAGAGTGACCGCCTCCGCACGCCCTGACAGGAGGACGCTCATCAGGCCAAGCAACGCCGCAAGACCCACGGTGCGAAGAGCCGGCAATGTACGCTTGCATCGGTATCCGCCAAGCATGGATGCCCCCTTTATCTTCGAATTCCCAGTGCCCAATCGACTTTGTCCAATTCAAGACAAGCCGGATGTGCGGCGAAACGTTGTTCCGGAGAAACGCGAACCGTCGCCGACCGAAGTCGACGTGACGTCGTGAGGCTTAAGCAGATAGGCTAATCCAACATGCTCGCTGGATAAAAAGCTGGAAAGAACCTCAAAAGTGGTAGGCGGCTTACACGCTACCCGTACACTCTCTTCACCAGTGTTCGTCGCTTCTTAAAGCTCATCACTCACCCCCGCCGCGCGTTGCTGCCGCTTCGGGTCAGAGGCGGGCTACTGCCGGCCCGCCGCCTTACATTCGAGTTCGGCCAGCGAGTACCGCGACTTCGCGCTTGCCGTCCAACATCGCAGCAAACTCCGTCGCGAAGTTCGCGAGGAGGCCATATTCCGTAAGGAACTGCGTGGTCACCGACTGCTTCCTGGGAGTCCACAATGTAGTCGCGAGGGCAACTTCTACCAGCAAGAGGCCCAGAGCGTCGTGAGGGCTTATTGCGACGCGCACATCGGGTCGCAAGGGCGCGTCTTTAAGGGAGCTGCCGCCGTAGCTGCCTTCGATCATGGGCAGACCGCTCTGATCCAAAGGGAACTTGCGCAAACAACTAAGGAACGCCTGAAGGGTTTCCAGATTGAACCAGGCTCGCGCCTTGCCGGCGAAGTCTCCCGATTGGACAGCGGCTTCGAGTTCTCCTAACCATTGATCGTCAGGGATGTATCTGATCCGAAGCTCTGGTGAACTCATACTCGTCCCACCGTTCCGCCACTAAGCCAGTGTGTCCGCTAAGGACCGATTGTGTTGAAGAACTCGCACCTGGCACCGAAAAACACGTCGCGACGCAATAATGATTCAAGGACCGCGCACGCCTTGAATCAATCTTGCGGACGCGGCTCGGCGGTAGACCTTTTCTTTCGCGATGATTCTGCCTGGCGAGTTCTTCAACACAATCGACCAAGAGCGGACTAAGCGACTATCATCAGCTCGCCTGGCGCACTGATGGAGAAGGACTCGTAAGGCTCTTCGTCCTTGAGCACTCGGAGCACCTGCGCATTCGAGAATTTGAGTACAAGCATATCGTCTCCCTCGACTTGAACATGTTCGATCGATGTGCCTAAGAGTCCAATGGGACAGCGCGCCGATGTCGTCCGTCAAGGAAATACCCTTCTGGTCGCAAGCGCTGCGCGCCAACAACGCCGAACCCATGATGTAGCGCGACCGGCGAGCAAAGCCGGCGGCCTTCAAACGCTCGGGGCCGCGGTGTGCGGCCTTCGTTGGGTACTCGTCCCGGCGCTGAATAAACCTTGGTATATCGCGCTAGCCGAATGTGATGGCTGTGCAGAGCGCGTCATCTTCCCAAGTGCATGACATCCGCAGCGCCCCAAATGGAGCGACAGAGCGGATCACGCAACCCAATAGGAGATGACTTCCATGACCATGAATTTTCGTCCCGTTTCTTTCGCCATCCTGTCCGGCGCCCTGATGCTCGTCGGCTCAAGCATGGCGTTTGCCAACCCGGACCAGACCAACCCGCGCGAGAGCGCCCCCACCGCGACCGTCTCGCAGGATACGTCGGTCGGCTCGGGCTCGAGCTCTTCCACCACGGTTTCGAATCCGTTCATCACCGAGTCTCAGCACGACGCCCGCAAGGACCGGAACCGCAATGGGAACGAGAAGTAAAATCGTCGAAGCGGCGCTGCCGCTGACGCGAAAGATGTTCCGTGAAGCCACTGGGTGCAACTGGATCGCCACCAGCCCTTCGCTGCGGACCATCAACCGCCGGCCCTGTTCCACAGGGTCCGGCGGTCGCTATCTGTGATGTTTGGAGGCGTGACCTCAGTTGCCGCGAAGCAGAAGCTTCTCAGCCGGCAGCGACACGAGGCGGGAAGCGGTGACGCCGGGCGGATCGGGTTGCGGGTTGAATCCGCCCGACACCTGCGCGAGTTCGTTTTCCGGAAGATCCGAATTCATCGCCGCATTCGTCGCTTGAGGCTTCTCAGCCGAGATATCCTTGCTTGCTGAATTCTGCTTGGTGTCTGACATCACGATCTCAGTCCTCCTGCTCTTGCCGGTGAACGGGGTTGTCCCGATCCACCATCCTTGCATTGAGACCGTCGCGCTGGCCGACCAGCCGGTTCACATTGCGATAGAACAAATAAGGAACTATACTGCGCAACGGCTCGATCTTCGGCGCTGCCGCGGTCGAAGCTTTTTACCGCCGATGTCGCGGCATCGGTGCCGGTTCGAGCGGTGCCAACCTTTACCGGGCCTTTACAGAATGCGGGGCCGTCACCGCGTCTTGGAGCGGAGCAAAGCCAGCCATCGTCAAAGGATTGGCGCAGTTCGACAGCTCGAATTTCGGCTGAGCCCGTAAAGGGTCGTTCGCCCCTTCAACCCCGACAGGACCCCGACAAAACCGGGGGGCCGTTTGAGCTTCCAGAAATGCGATTCACGCCATCATCATCAAGGGTTTGGCCCGCTCCGACACCCCGCCAAGACGGTCGCGTTCGTCGGGGTTCCGCGCTAGGCGCGCTCGAGAATCCGCGTCACGCAGTTGAGCGAACCCAACTGATCGGCCAGCGGCAGGAAGTCACCGCCGCGGATCACCTCGAAGCCGAGCCCTTCCCAGATCGCGACATTGGCGTCGTCGGTGGCTCTCAGCTCCGGCCAGGCGCCGAAGCCGTATTCCGGCAGGAAGACGCGGCCGCCGGCGTGATCTTCCTCTCCGGGCGCGTCCGGGCACTCGACCCAGCAATTGTTGGCCGAGGCGTAGAACCATTCGCGCAGCTTCGAATCCGGATCGTCGAAATAGATGAAGGGCAGCGGGTTGCGCATCACCTCGTAGCCGCGGAGCCGCAGGCCGAACTCGATCTGCTGGAAGGCCTTGAGCGGGAATCCTTCCGGCAGCGGCAGGCCGATCAACTCGCTCGCCCAGACCGGATCGCCGAGCATGATGCGCGGCGTCCCGTCCGGCGCCGTCCCGGCGAGGCTCATGAACATGTCGATGTGGAAGACCGGCTGGCGCGATCCATCGGCGGCGATGCTGCGGTCGATATCCTGGCGCCAGCTCAAATCGCCGGGTGTCATCTCGAACCGGGTCGGGCCGCGGCGCTGCAGCGGCTGGCAGGCGATGATCTCTATCCCCCGCCGGGTGTCGATCCGGGCTTCGCCGAAATCGGCGCCGACGAAGCAGACCTTGCCATCGACCAGGACATTGCCGCCGGGCTGCGGCAGGTCGGAGACGGCGCGGTTTGCGATCCCCAAGGCGAAAGCGGCGGCGGCGCCGGTATAATCTCCCGCATCGGCGGATTCCAGCACATGGACGTCGCTGCCGTTCTGGAACACCGTCACCCGGTCCTGCGCCCAGGGCCAGAGCGCGGCTCCGGCCGGGGCTTCGATGATCTCGGTCTTGGCGCCGATGCCGAGATCTTCGACCAAGATGCGAAAGCTTTCGGCTTCGCCTTCATGCACGGCGAGCGAGATGCGGTCGAAGCGGCCGGAGAGATTCAGCAGGCGCTGCAGCATGCCTTCGTCGAATCCCGGCAGGCGCCGGCTCGCCACCAGAAAGACATGCCGGATGCGGCCATGGGACGTCGAAAGCAAGCTGCGCTCGGCATCGCCGGAAAGCGGCGTCTGTGCAATCGGCGTGGGCTGGACGCGCGCGCGGGAATCGGCGGTTTCGAGGCGGCGCGTGAAATGCCGCAGCTTCATATGCATTGTCACTCGCTCTTCACCGCGTTCAGGAGCTGCATCCATTGCGTCGTCTCTTGAAAGTCCCAGGCATGGGCCGGGCTCGGCACGCGGTCGGGCTGGGCGCGCAGCCAGTCCAGCACTTCCAGCGCATCCTGCCGCTTCTGGTCGATCGCGTTGGCCTGCAGCCAGCTGCCGGCGGTCTGGGCCTGTTCCGGATCGAGACCGCTGCTGCGGCGGATCATCTCGGCATAGGTCCGCTCGGAGTAATGGATCTGCCGCGCGGCCTCGGTGAGGCTGCGGACCGTCGCGGCGTTGACCGCGCCCTGGTGATCGAGCAGCGTCAAGGTCGGCTCGACATTGACCATGGGTTCGGTCAGCGGAAGGTAGTTGAGCTCTTCCGGCGCGTGCAGCTGCGCCACCTCCGCGTCATCGGCGATCTCGCCGCTGGCGTAGCGCTGGTAGATCGTTCCAATCCCGGTCATGCCGAAGGCCGCGCATTCGGCGGCGCGGAGCGCGCCCATGCTGGCGCCGCCGGCGACCGGCAGGCCCAGCGAGAGCGCGTAGAGCACTTCCTTGTGCCAGGGTGCAGCGCTCTGGTCGAACAGGCCGTCCACCAGCGCGATCGCGGTGACGCCGCTCCGCGCGGCGCGCGCGATGTCGCCGCAGCGGGCGGGGCCCGCCCAGACGATGTCGTCCTGACGCCTGCGCAGGAATACGAGATCCCGATGCAGGCTCGGGCCGACGAAGATGATCTTCAATGCAGCCTGCCGATCAAGGCCGCCAGGGCGCGCACGCCGAGCTTGGAGCGCGGCCCGGTCAATTCGGTCTGCAGGCCGGGCACGATCATGCGCACGACCGAGATGCCGAACTCATTCTTCAGCGGCACCGCGATCACCTGCTCGATGCCGCGCTTCTGCAGCAATGCCACCAGCGCGCGGATGCCGCCGGAGAGGTCGGGCCCGGTGCGCACCGGCGCCGGCGCGACGGTCGGATCGATGAAGGAGAGGAGCTCGACGATCGCCTTGCGCTCGGAGCCCTCCGCCTCGTGGTAGATCTCGGGAAAGAGGTCGTCGCGCGACCCGGTGATCCGCGTGATCCGCGACTGCGCGGCTTCCGCGATCGCCTTCACGATCGCCTGGCCGCGGTTCGCATGGCAGGCGGCGCCGGCGGAATGCGCATAGCGCGGCACCTGCGGCGCGTTCGCCATGGCGCTGTCGGTCACGATCGCGGTGAAAGCCGGCATGCCGATATCCGTCGTCATGTCGAGCAAGGTGAGCTTGAAGCCGGCCGAACGGATCCGCTGCTCGAGTTGCAGTGCCTCCAGGCCGTCGGTCGCCGAGACGCGGGTCACGCGCCGGCTGAGCTCTGCGGTCGACATCAGCTCGAGCAGCGCCGAGGCGTCACGCTCGATCAACTCGCAGAGGCCGTGGAAGATCGCCGACCGGAACTCGAAGCCGGAGGCAAGGCCGTCGGTCGAGACCTGGAAGGCGCCATGGAAGCCCGGCGGATCCGGTCGATAGTCCGCGCCGACCAACGACCAGGGCACATGCACCACGCATTGCGCGGTCAGGTCATAGCCCTGCACCCAGGCCAGGGTCTCGTCGCGGCTGAGGCGATCGAGCCGGCAGCGGGTCGAGATGTCGAGCGCCACAATCGGCGCGCCGGACTGCGTCATCTCGGCGAGGCTCGCCCATTTCAGGCAGGCGGGCAGACGTTCGGCGCTCGCGAGCTCCAGCGCTTCCATCACGGCGGAGATGAAGGCTTCGTCCTTCAGCACGCCCTTGCCCTGGCTGACCGAGAGCGAGCGCGAGTTCGGCCGCACCGCGAGGGCGACCGGAATGCCGATCCGGTCGAGACCGGTCACCTCGGCGACGCGGGTGATCCCGGCGGCCGCGAAATGCGGACGGACGTGCTGGATGAGCTCCTTGAGATCGGAAATACGGTCGCCACCGGTGGGACGATGGGCGTCCCACCGATGGGCGTCACAGGCGCTCTCGATCAACCGACCGAGCGGCGCTCTGGTCTCCCCCTCCGAGCGTGTTCGGCTTGCCTTCAATAGTTCCCTCGATCCACGAAATCCTGAATCAGCGGGGCAAGCGGATTGTTGTTCAGGAACAACTGCTCGACCGGATGCGAGCGCTTGATCATCGTGAGCTTGCCGAGCTGGCTGGTCGAGAACGACAGGAAGACATTGCGGGAAACCGCCGTATCCTTCTGGGCGTTGTCGATTGCGCTTTGCGCCAGCGCGTCGCGGTTCTTCTCGTCGGCCGAGGCGGTGCCGATCGCATCGCCCTGGAACATGCTGATGATGCTCAGCCAGGCCGCCTTCGGAACCGGCACCGCAGTTCCCTGTGCCTTGCTGATGAACCAGAGGTCGTTCTCGTCGTCGAGGTTCCCCACCAGGAAGTAGTCAGACATCTCAATCCCCTTTTCGCTGCACGGCACGCGCATTCTCGAATCGAGCGCAGGGTAGCAATAGGGGCGTGACTGGGGCGTGACCGGTTGTAAACGCGGAATCTTCGAGTGATTTCAACCCAATCCGGCGCGCTTCAACCCATCGATAAAATGCTCGGTATCTTCCGGATTGCGGTTCGGCACGATCGCGCGGACCCGGTCGGCCTGGAAGTCCGGATAGACGCTTTTCACCACCTTGGTGTAGTGGCGGGCGAGCTCGAGCTCGCCCAATTGGGCGGTGCAGGCGGCAAGCAGCCGGGCGGTGGCCGGACTGTCCTCGACCGGCCGCAGCGCCCGCAGCGCCGCGCGGTAATCGCCGAGCTGATAGTAGATGCTGCCCAAGGCCCAGGCATATTCGTCCGGCGGTATCGGATTGAGCTCGATCGCCTTGTTGAACATGTTGAGGCCCTGCTTCGGATCGCCGGAATGCGCGAGCGAATCCGCATAGCCTTCCAGGATGTCGGCATCATGCGGATTCAAGGCCACGGCCTGGGAAAAATCCTGCAGCGATTCATCGTGGCGCCGCAGATAGAGATTGGCATAGCCGCGCTCGCGCAGCGCCCTCCCATCGTGGGGGTCGAGCGACGCGGCCTTCGAGGCGAGATCGACCGATTCCTTCAGCAGGTCGTTCTCGACCATGCCGCGCACCACCCATTCATAGGTCATCGTGCGCGAGAGTCCGACCACCGCCGCCGGGTAGTTCGGCACCAGGGTCAGCGCCTCCTTGAACATGCGGCGGGCGCGGCGGATCGATTGCAGGTCGCTGCCATGCAGCAGGCGGCGGCCTTCCAGCAGATTGCGATAGGCGGTGTATTCGCCGGCCGGGATCGGCGTCCTGACCTCGGCCTCGTCGATCGCGTTCACCATCGAGCGCAGGATCAAGCCGGTCACGCGCTCGAACGTGCCGCCCAAGGTCGCGAAGGTGAAGTCGGTCTCGGTCGCCCAGAGCACCTCGGAATTGCTGACATCGGTCAAGCGGACGCCAAATCGGTGGCCATGGGTCGCCGGCATCAGCGAGGTGGCGACGGCGTAATCGACGTCCAGCACCGCGAGCGCATCCGAGATGCCGCGCGTGCCGAACGCGACCGAGGCGCCGGAATGCGCGGCGATCACCGCGAAGCGGCGGAACCGGCTGAGGCCGATCGTCAGGTCCTCGACGAAGCCAAGCGACATGGTGCGCGTGAGATCGTCGGAGACGATGCTGATCGGCGGCAGGATCAGCACGACCGGGATCTGCCGGTCGGATTTCTTCGCGGCGAAAGGCAGCTCGCGCTCGCGCGGGACAGTCTGGACCGCAACCTCTTCCACCGCGTCGGCATCGCGGTGCCGGAGCGCCGCGGCCATCTCCATGGTCTGGGTGCTGGGCAGCACGCCGAGCTCGGTCGCCATCGTGCGCTTGCAGCGGCCGAAGATCCGGAGCGCGAAGCCCCTATCCCCTTTAGCGGCGCAGATCCGCATCATGGCGCGGTAGGCGGCCTCTTCCGTGCGGTCGACATCCAGCACCTTGAGGGCGAGACGCCAAGCCGCATCGGCGCTCTCAGGATCGGTCGCCGCATCAAGCGCCTCCCGCGCCGCATCGACGAAGCGATCGCGCATCACCTCGCGGTTGGCTTCCATCCATTCATCGACCGCCGCCTCGTCGAAGCCGAAGCCGTCGAGCAGCCGGCCGGTCCAGAGCGCCAGCAGGGTTTCGCAGCGCTGGGCCGCGGGGAGCCGGTCGATCCCGCCCCGCTGCAGGGCCATGAAGGCGCCGTAATCGATGGAGCAGGCATCCGAGTTGATGCTGACCATGTCGCCGTGGATGTCGAGCAGGACCAGGTCGAACTTCTGGCCGAACTTCAGGATGCGGGCGATCAGCTGGCGGAGATTGGCATTGGCCTTCTCGCGGTCGAAATCGCCCCACAGGATCGAGCGGATCTGGCTGCGGCTCGCGGTCTTGTTCTCCGAGGCCGCCAGGATCGCCAGCAGGACGAAAGCCTTCTCGGGCAGCGACTGAACCTCGCCGCCCACCACGAAGCGCGGCGGCCCGAACAGCCGGATCTCAACCTTGGTCGGTGCTGTATTCGAATCCGTGCCGGACGGTGATTCAGTCCCCATCACTCTCGATTGGCCGGGCGAAGATGTCTTGTCAATACCGGCACACCGGGATCGGCATCGGGTGACATCGCTTTGTAACGCGCGTCACTCTTCGGCAACGCCTTCGCCCTGTCACATTGCGGGGGACCTGGCTTGCAACAGGCAGCCGAACCTTAGACTTGTTTCCTAGAAGGCGATATTCCTTTGATTACAGTCAATAAGGCGTTAATGCCCCGACTCTTTCACGCCTCAGTCACGCGCGCCTTGCTTTGCTGGCCCTGCGGTCGAAACGACGCGGGGTCGTTGCCGACCGGACGCGTGAGAAGGGGCGGACGCCATGCAGGTCTTGAGAACGGAGACGACCAGCGAGACCGAGACGAAGGTCGAATCGCGGTTGAGCCCGATAGGGATTTCGGTACGCAACATGGCGGAGGCGCAGGGATTCCGGCGGGCCTTGCAGGCGCTGAGCGCCGCCTATGCCAGGGCCGGCAATGCGCTGAGCGACCGGCTGCAGCATGCCCAATCGGATCTCGATGAGGTGACCACCCTGGGCGCCAGCTACGGCTGGATCGCCGACCGGCGCCGCCTGGTGCAGACCTATCTGGAGGCGGAACCCGCCGTGATGGCCTATGCCTGCGCCGATTTCGGCGAGCCGGATCAGATCCGCTCGCTGGCAGAGGCTGCGGCCGATCTGGCGGGCGAAAGCCAGTCGCTGTTCTCGGCGCTGGGGCTCCTCAGCTATATCGACCATGAACTCGGCTGGGCCGCCATCGGCGGCGCCCCGGCAGGCAACGCCTAGTTCGAAACAACTCTGAGGCAATCGCAGGACGGTTCGACCAAGGAACCGCATCATCTCGAGGTCAACTCGCCCGGCGCCGCCTCCATCCGCGGTCGCCGGGCACTGTTTTGGCGATGGGAGAAGGCAATGCAGCGCGTTTTCGGCATCCCCCACCCGCAGACAGAGCCCGCCGGAACAGGCGAGGTGCGCTGGATCGAGCGCTTGCAACGGCGTCCTATCGCTGCGGCGACCACCCCGGTTGCCGTCGATGCCGCGGAAGCTGGATCATGGATCCGGCGCCTGCAGGAGCGCGCCCGCTCGCTCTGAACCATTCCCCCGCTTCAGCGGTCTCCCAGCCAGGCGCGCGTTTCGTTCAAGATCTCATCCGAAAGCTTGAGATCGTCGCTTGAACGGGCGAGCACCATCGCCCCCACCATCGCGGCCCATTGACCGATCGCATTGCGCCGCCGCTCGGCTGCCGTCTTTCCGGCCGCGAGCTTGCTGAAACGGTCGATCGTTTCGCTTAGGCCGGCCGTCATTGCGCTCCGGACCTCGGGCGCCTGCCGGATCGTCTCGGCGGCAAGGCCCGCGGTCGAACAGCCGCCCGCGAAATCGTCGCGATGCCGCGGCGAGAGATAGCGCTTGGTGAAAGCGGCGAGGTCGTTGCCGCTCTCGCCCGGCCGCAAAGCATGCGCCATGGTCTCGGCGATCAATTCGTCCTTGGATTTGAAATGGCCGTAGAAGCCGCCATGGGTGAGGCCCGCCGCCTGCATCACCTCGGCCACGGTGACCGCATCGAAGCCCTTGGCGCGGAACAGGTTTCCCGCTGAATCCAGGATCTTCCGGCGGTGCTCCGCCATTTGCTCGCGTGTGACGCGCATCGCATTCTCCGTTCAATCTCGCCCGAGGCCTCGGCTCCCGGCTTGACAGTATACATGATCGCGATCATGTTTGCGTATATATGATAGTGATCATGAATACCCAACCCGGCCAGCAACAGGAGAGATTGATGTCCAAACCGACCGTCCTCATCACCGGCGCCTCGACCGGAATCGGCGCCGTCTATGCCGATCGTTTCGCCAAGCGCGGCCATGATCTGGTCCTGGTGGCGCGCGACCGCCCCAAGCTCGAAGCCCTGGCGGGGCGCCTGCGCAAGGAGGCGGGCGTCGCGGTCGATATCCTGCAGGCCGATCTCACCGACACGGCGCAGCTCGGCAAGGTCGAAGCCTTGCTGAAAACCGACAGCCGGATCGGCATCCTGGTGAACAATGCCGGCGCCAGCCTCGCCGGCACCTTCGTCGAGCAGACGACCGAGGCGACCGCGCAGCTCATCGGGTTGAACACGATCGCGGTCACCCGCCTCGCCGGCGCCGTTGCACCGCGCTTCGTCGCGGAAGGCAAGGGCACCATCATCAACATCGCCTCGGTGGTCGGCCTGGCACCCGAGCTCGGTCTCTCCGTCTATGGCGCGACCAAGGCCTTCGTGCTGTTCCTCAGCCAGGGCCTCCAGCTCGAACTCGGACCGAAGGGCGTCTATGTGCAGGCGGTGCTGCCGGCGGCGACCCGCACCGAGATCTGGGCCAAGTCGGGCAAGGACGTGAACGCCATCCCCGGCATGATGGAAGTCGATGAGATGGTGGACGCCGCCCTGATCGGCTTCGACCGCAAGGAGCTCATCACCATCCCGCCCCTCCACGACGACGGGCAGTGGCAGAGCTTCGATGCGGCGCGCAAGGCGATGCTCCCGGGCTTCCGCCAGGAGCGCGCGGCGAAACGGTATCAGACGGCGGCTTGAGAAGCACCGAAGGGTGTGATGGCGCTGCCGTCACACCCTCTCGCCTACTGCAGCACGACCGCTTTCCGGTGCTCGACCAGTTCGGCGTATTGCTGTTCGAGCGCGGCGTTGCGGGTCTCCATCTCGGTGATCTCGCGCTCGAGCACGCCGGCGCGCGCGTCGTCGAGCGCCATCGCGACGCCCTTGGCCATGTTCTCGGTCGAGGCGGCGTATTGCCGGTACTGACCGGTGTTCTCCTTCATGGCGATGATGCGGCGCTGGAGACCCGCCGCGGCATCGTCGATGTCGTTCAACTCCTTCTGCGCCTGTGCCCGGGTCATGCGCTTGTCGGCATAGTCCGCTTCGAGCTGATCGAGCTGCTGCGTGAGGCTGTCCACCGAGCTGTGCAACCGATCGCCGGCGCCGCGCAGACTCTCGTTCTCGATCTCGGCGGCCTGGGTCTGGCATTCGTAGCGTGCGAGCTGGACCGCGTAGTGCTGCTTCTGCTCGGCGGTATCCACACCACTGGCCGTGCCGAGGCCCGCACCCACAGCAGCACCCGCCGCCGCGCCATAAGCCGCGCCCTCGCCGCGCCCGCCGGTCAGCACCGCGCCCGCCGCCGCGCCGAGGATGGCCAGCAACACGGTGCCGACGGCGGCGCCCACGGCCACCGTGTCCCAGTAATTCGTCGGCACGTCCTTTTCCGAGATCGTCATGCAGCCGGCGACACCCGACTTGTTGATCAGCGGCTTGAAGTTGCCGGAGGACACCGCCGCGGCGGTGTCCGAGGCGTCGTCGCCGGCACTGCTGCTGGTGCTCGCCTGGGACGCGCTGCTGCTTCCCGACGGCGCCATGCCGACCATTCCGCCATCGGTCGTGCAGCCGGCCTCGAACGCACTGAGACACGCCACGGCCAGCAGCAGGCCCCGTGAAGACTTCGCCCGCATTCTCTCCCCGCCACTCTTCCGCGAGTATTGAAGTATGGGGTGTCAGACCGAGTCAATCGGGTTCCGAGGATTCCCAGGGCATTGACCGCGCTTAAGCCGGCTTCAGGCAGCGGTCCGGTCGGGCAGAATGACCATCCCCGACATGGGCTCGATCCACATCATATTGTCGGTAACGGACTTGACCCCGGCCACATTCTCGGCCGCTACCTGCGCTGCCGTACGCGCCCGATCCTCGAAGATCGTGCCGCCGAGCGTGACGGCGCCGCCACGGACGGTCACCCGGATCGCGCCGGCCCATGTCTGCTTCGCCAACTCCGCTTCGATGGCTTTGCGGATACGATCATCGTCCCCGTCGGCTTTGGCGGAAGGCAAGGTTTCCAACAGCGCGCGCATCAAATCCGAGCGCGAAACGATTCCGACGACCTTTCCGTTCTCGACGACCGGCAGCCGCTTGACGTGATGCTCCAGCATGCTTTCGACAGCGTCCTCAAGCGCCGTGCCTGGAGCGACGGTCCGTGCGCCCGTTGTCATGACTTCGCTGACCTTGCGCCCGTGCGTGTGGACATAGGTGTCGGCCTGCCGCGCGCTGCTTTCCAGGAAGCGCCGCAATCCGGACAGGTGAGGCTCGGTGCCAAGTTCCGCGCGCCGCAGGAGGTCCCCTTCGCTGACCATGCCGACCAGCTGGCCGGTCGGAGTCATGACCGGCAGCCCGCTGATCTTGTGTCCAAGCATGAGGCGAGCCGCATCGGCAATCGAAGCCGTCGGATCGACACCGATGACCGGCGCCGTCATCACATTTCTTACCAGCATCTCCGTCTCCCGGTGATTGGCCTCGCCGCTTCCCGCGTGGCGAGCGCATCACGATGGGAAATACTGAAGCGGCTGTTCCGCCGCGGCTTTGACAAATATCAACCGCCGAAACGGGGCACCGGGTGAAGCCTGCCCTCAAACCGGATCGCGCGAGATCGGGCATGACATGCAGTGGCTGCCGCCCCGGCCGCGGCCAAGCTCGGCGCCGGGGATCGTGATGACCTCGATCCCGGCCTTGCGGAGCATCGTGTTGGTGTAGACGTTCCGGTCATAAGCCAGGACGACGCCCGGCTCGAGAGCCAGCACGTTGTTGCCGTCGTCCCACTGCTCCCGCTCAGCCTCGTAATTGTCGCCGCCGGTCGGTACCAGGCGCAGCTTGTCGGGGCCAAGCGCCTGACTGACCGTCTCGAGGAAGTTCGCCGGTTGAGCAATGGAGATGTCTCCTTCGCCCTCGGGACGGATGCAATAGGCTCGAATCCCGTCGACCACCTCCGGGTAGTAGGTGCCCGCATTGCGATCGACCAGCGTGAACACCGTGTCCAGATGCATCGCGGATCTTTCTTTCGGCATCTGGCAGGCAACCACCAGGTCGCATGCCTGCTTCGCGAATAGACGGCGGGCGACCTCCGAGATCGCCTGCGGCGAAGTCCGCTCGCCCATGCCGATCAAGAGCGTGCGATTGCCGATCGGCATGACGTCGCCGCCCTCGATCGGGAAGCTGTCGCTGCCAAGGCCGTACCAGGTCTCGAATGCCTGACCGGCGAACCGCGGATGGAAACGGTAGATACAGGCAAGGTTCAGCGATTCGTTCCGGCGCGCCGGCCAGTACATCCAATTCACGCTGACGCCGCCGTAGAACCAGGCCGAGCTGTCCCGTGTGAATATGTGGTTCGGCAGAGGTGCCATGACGAAATCGCCCGGCGACATCGCGGCGATGCCGAGATCGTTCGACTTGAAGGGCAGTTCCGAGCGCGTCATTCCGCCGAGCAGGACTTCGACGATCTTCGCGGAAGGCTGTTCGGCGAGCCAGGCGCGGAGCTCCCGCCCAAGCCAGCTGCCGTAGACTTCGGGCTTCAGCCTTTCCGTGAGAAGCCAGGACCGCGCCGGCTGCAAATCCATGCATTCACGCAGCAGGTCATGGAGCAAAAGAACCTCAACGCCGCGCTCGCGCATCAGGTCGCAGAAGATGTCGTGTTCCTCGCGCGCCTTGCGCACCCAGATCACATCGTCGAACAGCAGCTCATGGCAGTTTGCCGGGGTGAGGCGCTGCAGGCTCAGGTCGGGACGATGCACCAGGACGGTGCGCAGCTTGCCAACTTCGGAATCGACACGGAAGGGTGACATCACAATCCTCGCAGCACATAGGTGTAAAGCCGGATCCGGCCGTCCTCTTCGCGTTCGCGGTAGACGCCTTGGATCTCGTTCTCGAAGCCCGGGAAGTGATGGCTCGCCTTCTCGAACATCATGAGATAATCGAGCATCGGCTCCGCACTCCCGCCGTAGCGCTCGCCGGGAACGACGACGCCGATGCCGGGCGGATAGACCAGCGCCAGAGTTGCCGCCACCCGACCATCCGCTTCGCTGATCGGAATGTAATCCACGTCGTTGCGGAGCAGCCTTTCCCAAGCATCGCGCGGCGAGACGACGATCTCCGGAAGATGCCCGCGCTGGAACTGTTGCGCCTGGAGCCGGCTGGCTTCATGCGTGCGATAGAACTCGTGCAGCTCCTGGCAGATGTCGCGCAGCCCGTGACCGTCGTAGCGGTCCGGGTTGCGTCGCATGAACTCCGGCACGATGTCCGCCAGCGGCGCATTCTCGGCAAAGAGGCGGTGGAAGCGCGTCAGCGCGGCGATCAGATTACCGGCCTTGCCCGCTTCGAGCCCCGGTGTCAGGAGAAAGAGGATGCTGTTGAAATCGTTCTTCTCGGGAACGATGCGCTGCTCGCGCAAATACTGCGCCAGCACCGGCGCCGGAATGCCCCATTCGGCGTAGTGGCCGGTCTTGTGATCGAGACCCGGGGTCAGCAGGGTGAGCTTGGTCGGATCGGTCATGGCATAGCTCTGCGGCAGCTCGGCAAAACCATGCCAGGCATCGCGACCGAGCTTCCAGAACCGCGACTCGCGCGCCAGGCGGTCGGTCTCGATGTCTTCCCAGGCAACCCGGCCGACGCCGAACTCGTCGAAGATGCTCGGTACAAAAGGGTCGAAGAACCAGGCCTGCGCCGCGTCGTCCCTGGCCTCGAACTCCCGCTTCAGGGCGCGCAGCTTCTTCCTGAGCTCGATCCCCATACGGATGGTTTCATCCCAGAGCGCCTCGCCCTGGCGGCCCTTCATCATCTGCGCCCCGACATCGAGCGAAGCAAACAGCGGGTAGAAGGGCGAGGTCGACGCGTGCAGCATGTAAAGTTCATTGAACCGGCGTTCTTCGACGCGTCGTCGCCCACGGACGTGACGGTCTTTCACGTGGATCTGAGACGCTTGCGAGAAACCGGCGAGTTGCTTGTGAGTCGACTGGGTCGCGATGATGCCCGGATCTCCCTCCTCCGGCCTGAGCGACATCGCATAGTGGGATTCGAAGAGCGGGTGGAACTTCATGAACCCGGCCCAGGCTTCGTCAAACAGGATGTAGTCGCAGAGCGGGCCTAGCTTCCGCAGGATGACATCGACGTTGTAGATCGTGCCGTCATAAGTGCACTGCTCGATGACGGCGATGCGGAACGGGCGCTTCTTGCGCCACTGCTCGGCGTCCGTTACCAGCGGATGGGCGCGGATCTTCTCGCGGATGAGTTCCTCTTCGAGCGCGTCCCAGGCGATCGGGCCGATCAGGCCCTCCGCGTTGCGCGTCGTCTCGAGATAGACCGGAATGCCGCCGCCCAGCAGCAGGGCGCCGTGGACCGCGGCCTTGTGGTTGTTGCGGTCGAAGAGCACGAGGTCGCCCGGAGCCACGATCGCGCTCAAGGCGATCTTGTTCGATGTCGACGTGCCGTTCAGGACAAAATAGGTGCGCTCGGCGTCGAATATCTTCGCGGCCTCGATCTCGGCCTGGCGGGCGGGGCCTTCTGGGATCAGCAGGTCGCCCATTTCGACCACGGAATTGTCGAGGTCGTTGCGAAAGATCGCTTCGCCGAGATGCTCGACGAAGACCTGACCGATCGGGCTTTTCCGGTAGAAGACGCCGCCGTTGTGGCCCGGGCAGGTCCAGAGCTGATTGCCCTGGTCGGCATAGTCCACCATCGCTCCGAAGAACGGGGTCTTCAGGCCGCTTGCATAGCGACGCAGATGCTCGACGAGATTTTTCGCGACGAATTCCGGTGTGTCTTCCGCCTCGAACACCGTGCCGGTGGCGAGCTCGGCCAGATCGGCGCCGATGTCTCCGATCGAATGGCGGTGCGCCAGGAGGAAGACCGGAATTTCGAAGCCGCGTTGCCGGAGATCGGCAATGAACTCGCGAAGGCTTACGGCGTCGGCCTTGTCGCCCCACTCGATCAGGATGCAGCCGATGGCGGCATCCTCGCGGAGCGCCAGCGCGCCGTCCTCGGTGCCCACCGCACGCTTGACCGTTATCCCAGCCTGCCGAACGGCGTCCAGCAGGCATTGGAGATGCTTGCGTCCCGTGCTTTCGAGCCTGTTGCGGCTCTCGACCAGGAGGAAGCTGAACATCTGCTCATATCGCATGATCGGGTTCCGGCTCGTGATCGGCAGTGAGTGAGTGGGTGGGTGGGTGGGTGGGTGGGACCTCGGGCGCTTCCGCTCCGGGTCGATTGCCCGCAGTTCGAAACGTGACCGGGAGGATCGGAGATGGGCCGCGGGGCGGCTTTGACGGCGATCAATATCGCGGCGCGTGCGCGGCGAAGGTCGCGCCGGCCGCGGCGCACCGGAACCCGGATTCCGCGCTAGTCACTTGCTTTCGCTCGGTTTTGGGCTCTACGGGAAACTACCTAGGGCCGGCCCTTAGTGGAAACTCCTTAGGAGCTACGCGGATTCAAGCGGCGGTCCGCGCCTGATACAGCTTGAGGCATCAAACAACGAGGAGCCTCTCATGCTTGCCCAGACCGCGATCGCCATGGACCGCTCTGCCCTCGCCGCCGCCGCCGTGCTCTCTCATCTTTCGGCGGACAGTGGTTCCGACGACGAGTTGGCGAAAGGAACGGTGCTGCATTTCGAGCCCAATCAGGAAATCTATGCCGAAGGCGACGACACCAAGGTGTTCTACCGGGTCGTGTCGGGCGTGGTGCGCACCTGCCGCTTCCTCTCGGACGGACGGCGTCAGATCGATGCCTTCTATGGCGAAGGCGAAGTCTTCGGCTTCGACCTGGCCACGGCGCGCAGCTTCGGCGCCGAAGCGGTCACCGACTGCACCCTTCGCTGCTACCAGCAGATCAAGCTCCCGAGCGAAAAGCAGGGTGCGGTCGCCGTGCCGCAGCAGCTCTTCTCCTACGCCATGGGCCGCCTCGCCAAGGCTCAGGAGCATGCAATGGTGCTCAGCCGACGGAGCGCGCTCGAACGCGTGGCCTCGTTCCTCGTCGAATGGACGAGGAACTCGAGCCGAAAGGACATGGTCAGCCTGGCCATGACCCGCACCGACATCGGCGACTACCTCGGCCTCACCATAGAAACGGTGTCGCGGAGCCTGTCGCATCTGGAGCGCCAGGGCCATATTGCACTGCCCACAGCCCGGCAGATCGAGATCAAGAACGTCTCTGCACTCGAAGACCTGTACGCCTAGCGTGGACGACGGCGGGGCGGGTGAGCCGCCTCGCCCCTGTGGCCGGCGAACCTTAGAGCCGGCGTACCTTCCGGACGCATTGGAGCAGTGCGTCGTCCAGGACCGGCTTCTCCACCAGATGAAAACAGCCCGACCTGATCGCGTGCGCCAATAGACGCCGGCTGACATGATCGACGGTCAGCACGATCGGCAGGGTGTCGCAGCTTGCCTGCAACCTTGCCACAACATCCGCGCCGTCCCAATGGAGCGTCTTGCCGTCGATGACCGCGCAGCAACCGTCGGCGAGGTCGGGATGCGCCAGAAGTTCCTGGCCGCTGCCGCAGGTGCGAACGTTCATTCCATCCAATTCGATGCTGAAGCGGAGCGAATCTCTGACCGCAAGATCGCGATCGACAATGAATATGACCCGGCCGGCGGGCATAGAACTTGCGCCTTCTTCCGCAAAACCGCCACTTCGGCGTGGAACGGAGAGTCAGACTCGCCGACTGATCAGGATCGGGCTTTGACTTTGCGCAAGGCTCGGGGTTCTATTTTTATGGAATCAGGCCTGCCAGCAACGCCATCCGGACCAAGTCGGAGAGGCTGCCCGCCCCCATCTTGGTCATGACATTGGCGCGGTGGATTTCCACGGTCCGCGGGCTGATATCAAGGTCATAGGCAATGGTCTTGTTCGGAAGGCCGGCAACCAGGCCATCGAGCACCTGACGCTCCCGGACCGACAGCGCATTCACCTTGGCGGCAATTTGCCCCACCTCGGATTCCCGCCTCCCCTGTTCTTCAGAGAGACCCAGGGCCGAGTGAATGGCCGTGAGCAGCACGGCATCGTCGAACGGCTTCTCGATGAAATCCACGGCGCCCGCCTTCATCGCTTCCACCGCCAGCGGCACATCGCCGTGACCGGTCATCACAATCACCGGAAGGTTGACGCCGAGCTCCGTCAGCCGGCGCTGCAGTGCCAGGCCGTCAATACCGGGCATGCGGATGTCGGTGACAATGCAACCGCCCTGGAGCCCTTCCAGCGTCTCGAGAAAGGCTGAGCCACTCTCATGCACGCGGACAGCCATGCCGGAAGTGGCCAGCAGAAAGGCGAGCGCATGGCGAACACTCTCATCATCGTCAATAACATGGACCACGGCGTTAGCGACCATGATCGATCTCCTCGGGTTCGACGGTCTTTAAGGTCAGCTTGAAGATGGTGCCGCCTTGCGGGTTTGGCTCGACCCAAATCCGGCCGCCATGCGATTCCATAATGGTCCGTGAGATGGAGAGGCCGACCCCCATGCCGTGGCGCTTGGTCGTCACGAAGGGCTGGAACAGCTGATCCCGGATCTCGGCCGCGATCCCCGGGCCGGTATCCTCGACCATGATCACGGCGGTTTCCGCGTCAGAGCGGCGGGTTGCGATCATGAGATCGCGCCGCACGCACTCCTGCATGGCTTCGACGGCATTGCGGATCACGTTCAGGAGCACCTGCTGGATCTGCACCTTGTCGGCCAGGACGAACTGAACCGACGGATCGAATTGGAACATCACTCTTGCGCCGGTCTCCTTGGCACCGACCAATGCCAAGGCACTCGCATCTTCGATCAGCTTCACCAGATTTTCGATCTTCGGCTCGGCCTCGCCACGCGCGACAAATTCCCGCAGCCGGCGGATGATCTGGCCCGCGCGCAAGGCCTGTTGTCCCGCACGATCGACGGCATCCCGCACCATGGGCAGCCCTTGCGGCGGATCCTGGTCAAGCAGCCGGCGCGCCCCTTGGAGATAGCTCGCAACAGCGGTCAAAGGCTGGTTCAATTCATGGGCCAGGGTCGAGGCCATCTCGCCCAGAGCCGTGAATCGCGACATGTGAATGAGCTCGGATTGCAGTTCCTGCAGCCGCTGCTTCGCTTCCTGACGCTCGGTCAGGTCACGCGCGAAACCCGTGAAGAAACGGCGCTCCCCCACCTGCATTTCACCGACGGACAGCTCCATCGGAAAGGTCGAGCCATCCTTGCGCTGGCCGACCACGATCCGACCGATGCCGATGATCCGGCGCTCTCCGGTGGTCATGTAATGATGCAGATATCCGTCATGGCCTTCACGATAGGGCGTCGGCATCAGGATCTTGACGTTCTGGCCGGTGGCTTCCGCCGCGGAATAGCCGAAGAGACGCTCTGCCGTCGCACTGAACGACTGCATGATGCCCTTGGTGTCGATAACGATCATGGCGTCGGGCACGGTGTCCAGCACCGATTGGAGGTGGGCCTCGCGCTCGGCCAGCGCATTCTGGGCAAGTTTGGCCGCGGAGATGTCGCGCGCGACCTTGGACGCGCCGACCAACCGTCCCGCCGCGTCCCAGACCGGAGAGACGGTCACGGAGACGTCGATGATCGTGCCGTCCTTGCGCTTTCTCTGGGTCTCGAAATGCTCGACCCGCTCGCCGGCGCGGATCAGTTCGAGAATTTGCTCGGTCTCGCCGGCACGATCCTCGGGCAGCAGGACGGCGATCGACTTGCCGAGGATCTCACCGGCCTGAAAGCCGAAGATCTGTTCGGCGCCACGGTTCCAATCGGTGACGATACCGTCAAGCGACTTGCCGATGATGCCGTCGTCCGACGAAGCGACGATGGCCGCGAGCCGACTGACCGTCTCCTCATGCTCTTTGCGGCGCACGATGTCGAGCAGGATTCCGCGCGCCTCCGTCCCGCCTTGCTGCGCGGCGCCGCGGATGCGGAACCAGCGGCCCTGGCCGGTCCGGCAATCGATGTCGCAGCTCCAATCGGCGTCGATCCGCAGGATGGCGGACTCGATCTCCCTCCGGTGATCCGGGTGCACGAGCGATAGGAATTCGGACAGGGAGGCCCGGCTGGAGCTCGACCCGATCATTCGCTGCGCCCGCGCAGAGAATTGGAAGCTCCGGTCCGCCGCCGCATAGCGCCAGGTGCCGATTCTGCCGCCTTCAAGCGCCAGAAGCAGTCCGTCGTCGCCATCGATCGCGGCTGCTGAGACTTGATCTTGCCCGGTCATCCTGGCTCCCGACTGACTTGCGATTCTACGGCAAAGACGGTGCTGCCGTCATCCCACTCCCGACGCTCCTGGCCCTCTCCGGCGCGGCTCTCGCCGCTTTGATCGCTATCAAAGCCGTCTGAGGCGCGGCCGAGCAACATGCGTTTTGGATGATCGGATCACGCTGCCGAACCGCATCGGTGCCGCAGCAGGGAGGGTAGAATGTCTTGGAGCACGATCCGCCTCGAGTTGGCGCGGAACCCCGAGTTTCCGGAAGGCAGCCGGCAGCATGGGTATGTCCTGCATGCCCCGCTCGACCGCCACGGCCGACTGGACCTGCCGGCCTACGAAGACGGCCGCCGCCGCGCGGTGGTCGAGGAATTCTGGGGCGACAAGGATCCGAAGCGCGGACGGCTCGTCCACCGCAATCGAAATTTATGGTGCTTCTCCTTCAGCGAGAAAGACGAAGAGGCGATCTTCCATTTCGGCGACCATACCTTTGCGCCCGGTGAGTACCTGACGGTGCGCGACCTCTCCGGCGCCAATCTCACATTCCGCGTGACCTCGGTCGTTCGCCAAGCCGCCAAGGTTGAAAGCCACCACTAGAGTCTGTCAGAATGAGACTTGGAGCACCGCCGCGCCGCCCGGCGCAAAGAATTCCTCACCGCCCGGCCGCGTCAGATTCGCGACCGAGACCGTCTCAGGCCGACTTTCGGCGCTTCAGGAACGGCAGCGGATTGGCCGGGCGGCGCAATCGCCGCATTTCCTTTCCGAGCGCGCCGAGGTGGTCGAGGATTTCGCCCGCCGACATCCAGGTGAGATCCTCGCTATGGCGGTCGATCACCTTGTCGAGCAGCGGCTTGGGGAAGCTGCTTTTCAGCTGTGTCAGGACGCGATTCGGCGCGACCAGAACCAGGCTGTCGTAGCGCGCCGCATTGCCCGCGAGATAGTCGGCCAGGCGCGAGAAGAAAATCTGCATCTCGTGCGTCTTCAGCTTCTTGAGCGGCGCAACAACATGCCGCTCCGGACCGTCGCTGGCCCGGTGCATCGCATGCGCGCGCGTCCGGCTCGCTCCTGACACTCTCGGCGCCGCGGTTTCGAGGACGAGCGCGACACCGCTGTGATCCCGGTCTCCTTCCAGAATGCGTGCATGGCAGGCATCGGCGACGACCAGCCAGATGCGGTCGTGATTCTTCGGTGGCAGCGCTCGAACGATTCCCTGGGACGACGTCGTGCCGCTTTTCTTGGCCCTGCTCATTCTAGCTCCTTGCTCGCGCCGACTTTGAACTGACCGGCGCAGCATGAAGATCAGAGCCGAGGGAAGTCTTTGATCGCAATCAAAGGCTTGGCCGAGCACTGTCTCGTTCTCGAAGCGGGAGAAATTGGCGACCCCAAGGGGATTTGAACCCCTGTTCACGCCGTGAGAGGGCGTTGTCCTAGGCCACTAGACGATGGGGTCGTCTGGGCGCGTTTGCGGCCGTCTTGATAGAGGAAGCCGCCGCGCCAATCAAGCCCTGTCTCAATGCCGCAAGACCCGGGAAATCGCCGGGAAATCCGGGCCGTTACAGCCCCCGCCCCTATGCCGCCGCCGCGGCCAGCTTGGTCGCAGTCGCCACGAAAGCATCGGCATGGGCGGGGTCGGTGTTGAAGGCGGTGACCAGGCGGATCGTCCCCGGCGCCCCGTCCGTCCAGTCATAGAAGTCGAAGCCGGCGGCGCGCAGACCGCTCAAGATTGCCGGCGGCAGGACGGCGAAGACCTCGTTGCCCTCGACCGGACTGACCAGCGAGACCTGCGGCAAGCGCTGCAGGCCCTGGGCGATCCGCGTCGCCATCGCATTGGCGTGGCGCGCGAGCTCGAGCCAGCGGTCGTTCTTGAGGTAGGCTTCGAGCTGCGCCGAGACGAAGCGCATCTTGGAGAGCAGCTGCCCGCCCCGCTTGCGCCGCACCACGAACATATCGGCAAGGCCGGTGTCGAAGAACACCACCACCTCGGCGCCGAGCGCGCCGTTCTTGGTGGCGCCGAAGGAGAGCACATCGACGCCGGACTTCCAGGTGACCTCCGCCGGCGAGGCGCCGAGATGCGCGACCGCATTGGCAAAGCGCGCGCCGTCCATATGCACCTTCATGTTTCGGCCGCGCGCGACCTCGGCCAAAGCCGCGATTTCCGCCGGGCGATAGCAGGTGCCGGCCTCGGTCGCCTGCGTCAGGCTCAAGGCCGCCGGCTGCACGCGGTGCGGATCGCCGGTCAGCGTCTGCCCCAGCACATCGCGCACGCCGTCGGGCGTGAGCTTGCCGCCCTTGCCATGGATCGGCACCAGCTTGGCGCCGCCGGTGAAGAGTTCCGGCGCGCCGCATTCGTCGAGATGGATATGCGCTTCCTCATGGCAGAGCACCGCGCCATAGGCCGGCGTCAAAGCGGACAGCGCCAGCGCGTTGCAGGCGGTGCCGGTGGCCACTGCATAAGCTTTGACCGGCTTCTCGAAGATCTCGGAGAGGCGCTTTTCCACGCGCTCGGAATAAGGGTCGGCGCCATACGACGTGGCGGTGCCGCTGTTGGCATCGATCACCGCCTGGAGGATATCCGGCGCCGCGCCGGCCACGTTATCGCTGCGAAAATCCATCGCCTCTCACCTTCCGGAAATCTGTAGTCTCGGCCACATGAGTCGGCCCGCACCTGAAAGCACCCGCATCGAGATCGCGATCGCCGAAGCGCAAGCCGGCGAGCGGCTGGACCGCGCCCTGGCCGCGGCCCGCCCCGAGCTCTCGCGGAGCCGGATCAAGGCCTTGATCGAACAGGGACATCTCAAGTTAGGCGCCCAAAATGAAAGCGGGCGGACGATAGAGGACCCGGCGCTGAGGGTCAAACCCGGCCAGGTCTTCATCCTGGAGATCCCACCCGCAGTCCCCGCCGCGCCGCAGGGTCAGGCGATCGACCTCACCATCGTCTATGAGGACGACGATCTCATCGTCATCGACAAGCCGGCCGGCATGGTGGTGCATCCCGCTCCCGGCAATCCCGACAACACTCTGGTCAATGCGCTGATCGCCCATTGCGGCGAGACCTTGAGCGGCATCGGCGGCGAGAAGCGCCCCGGCATCGTGCATCGCATCGACAAGGACACCAGCGGCCTGATCGTCGCGGCCAAGAACGACGCCGCGCACAAGGCGCTCTCCGCCGACTTCGCCGCCCATAATATAGAGCGCGCTTATCTCTGCCTGGTCTGGGGTGTGCCCTCGCCTTCCGCCGGCGAGATCACCGGCAATATCGGACGGCATCCGATCGATCGCAAACGCATGGCGGTGGTGAGCAGAGGCGGCAAGCCGGCGATCACCCATTACCGCGTGCTGAAGAGCTTCGGCCTGGGCGCCGCGCTGGTGGAATGCCGGCTCATGACCGGCCGCACCCATCAGATCCGGGTGCATATGGCGAAGATCGGCCATCCGCTGATCGGCGATCCGGTCTATGGCAAGCCGACCGCGGCGCGGCGCGGCCGATTGTCGCCGGAAGCGCGCAAGGCCGCGGAGGCTTTCCCGCGCCAGGCCCTGCACGCCACTTTGCTCGGCTTCGACCACCCGAGAACCGGCCGGCATCTCAGCTGGGAGTCCGAATCGCCCGAGGACCTCCGCCGGCTGGAACGTGCCCTGGAACGCGTCACGGGAGCCGCCGTTTCCTGAATATCGGTTGTTAATGAGTGTGTTAGCGAAGCGAACCAGGAGTTTGCAGATGGTTCGCTGGGGGTGAACTGGGTAGTTCAATCCGCCCCCTTGAATTGCCGGCCTGTTAACCTATTTTAACTTAGTGGTTGACCGTCCTACTCAAGTATACCGGCCCATACGTTTGGGTCGGGTATACGAGTGGATGATGTCGGACCGCACGGAAACGCGCCTATCCTCGTATCAGTTGGATAGGGCGTGCCGAGGCTAGGACGGGGATTGAAAGAAATGGCGACCACAGCTTTGCGTACTTTACCGGCACTGAGCAGCGACAGCGGCCTCTCGCGGTATCTCTCGGAGATCCGCAAGTTCCCCATGCTGGAGCCCGAAGAGGAGTTCATGCTCGCCAAGGCCTGGCGGGAGCATGAGGATTCCGAGGCGGCGCATCGCATGGTCACGAGCCACCTCCGCCTCGTGGCGAAGATCGCCATGGGCTATCGCGGCTACGGCCTGCCCATTTCGGAGATTATCTCCGAGGGCAATGTCGGCCTGATGCAGGCGGTCAAACGCTTCGATCCCGATCGCGGCTTCCGCCTGGCTACCTACGCCATGTGGTGGATCCGCGCGGCCATTCAAGAATACATCCTGCATTCGTGGAGCCTCGTGAAGATCGGCACCACCGCAGCGCAGAAGAAGCTGTTCTTCAACCTGCGCAAGGTGAAGGGTCAGTTGAAGGCGATCGAGGAAGGCGACCTGCCGCCGGAGACGGTGAAGGAGATCGCGACCCGCCTCGACGTGCCGGAGAACGACGTCGTCGACATGAACCGGCGCCTCTCCAGCCACGATCATTCGCTGAACGCGCCGCTCAGGATCGACGGCGACGGCGAATGGCAGGACTGGCTGGTCGATGAGACCGAGAGCCAGGAGACGCGACTGGCTGATGACCAGGAGTTCGGCCGCCGCTCCAAGCTCTTGGAGCGCGCGATGGGCATCCTGAACCCGCGCGAGCGCCGCATCCTGGTCGAGCGCCGCTTGAAGGAAGAGCCGGCGACGCTGGACGACCTCTCGAAGGAGTTCAACATCTCCCGCGAGCGTGTCCGCCAGATCGAGGTCCGCGCCTTCGAGAAGATCCAACGCTCGATCCGCAACTCCGCGATCGAGGAGCGACTCACCGCGGAGTAAGCGGAGCCGAGCCGGACTGCAAAAAACAAGGGCCGCGAAAGCGGCCCTTGTTGCATTTGCGGCTGGAGTTTCTACCCTGAGCGCGATGCTTCCTCAGTAGGAATGCTCGTTCGCGCTGTGTGTAATCGCGTGTCCAGCCGCTGAGATGTCTTTGCCCGCACCTGCGGTGGTATGGCAAGCGGCTAACAGCAGTGCGGTAAAGCCAATAGCCGCCATCAAGTTGATCCGGCGCATGGGGACCTCCTTCGGCGTCAAGACTCTGTCTTCAGAAACAATCAGCGCTTCGCACCAACGTTCCCCGACAATTCTCACGCCTGGGTGATGTCCCGCGCGCCGCGTGACCGACCTTACGCCTCCGGCCGCGCACCCGGCGGCATCAGGTTGCCGCGGACGGGTTCGCCCCATTCCTCGACCAGCGCCTCCTGGGATTTGCGGACGCGGGAGAGGCGCAGGTTGCTCTTGGTAGTGGCGATGCTGCGCGAGAAGATCGGCATCAGCGAGTAGATCGCCCAGCCCATGCCGGCGCCGACCAAGGCGGCCAGCCAGCCGATCATGTCGCTCAAGGTCGGCATGATCGCCGAGAAGCTCTGCCCGGCCGACCAGAGATCGCTCATGAACCACAGCGCCCCGGCGAAGTTGAGGCTGCCGACGGTGATGGTGAGCTGCCGGCCGGGTGCCGGATCGACGACCCGCGCCACCAAGGTCGGCACCATCGCGACGACCATGACGATGGTCGACGGCAGCAGCACGATGGCCGGCAGCAGCGCAAGGACGATATAGAGCCAGGGGCGGCGCTTCTTCGGCGCCTGCGGCGCAGCAGGTTTTGCATTCGCTTTGGCGCCTGGTTTTGCAGCGGCGTTGGATGCGGCCATCGGCGCCTCACCAGACCATGGCGATGGTGAAGGCCGCCAGCGCGCCGCTGGCGATGAAGGCCGAGGTGATGGCGGAACTCACGCGTGCCGAGGCCGCGACCTTCTCCGGATTGGTGAGGCCGCCGTCCTCCAGCCACTGCGCCTCCTTCTCCAGCTCCGCATAGGCCTGCAGCGCCTGGTCGAAACCCTGGATGTCGGTCTGGCGGAGCGTGCCGTCCTCGTCGAGCATCTCGGCCATCTGCACGAAATCGGAATGCGCCGCCAGATTCTCCAGCTTGTTGCGCAGATCGCTGCGCGCCTGGATGCGGTGGAAGCTGTCCACCACCGGCTTCAAGAGCTCCAGCAGCGTCTCGGCGAGGCGCGGCAGATCGTGGTTCGGATGCTGACGCTGCACTGCTGCGATCAGGCGCAGGATGCCCATGCGATAGGCGCCCTGGTCGCCGGGATTGCCGATCAAGGTCAGCTCGCGCTCGATCGGCCGCGCGATCTTCGCAGCGGTGAAGGCGGCAATGTGGCGGTCCACCGGAACAGTGCCGGCATCGGCGCCGGGCAAAGCGGCGTCGATGGCCGGCAGCAGGTCCTTCAAGCTGGTGACGTAGTAGTCGCCGATCAACTCGCTGCGGCAGGGCATCGCCGGATCGAGGTCGTAGAGCACGCGCTCCACGCTGTAGCCCGGCCCCGGGCGCTCGATCACCTTCTCGATGCCGTCGAGCGTGCGGCGGAGTGAAGCTAGCTCCGAAGTGAGCTTCGGCTGATGGTCGACCCAGCCTTGCGGCAGGCGGCCGCGCAGCATCTCGACGAACTCGGTGCGGAGCGGCGGCTGGTCTATGACCGAAGCCAGCATGGTGCCCATGGCGGTGGGGCTGACGCGGATGCTCTTGTAGCAGAGCGGCAGGTTCGGCCCCATGAACTGGATCAGCCGCGACAGCATCCGGTGCTTGGCCCCGGTCGAGGGGCCGTAGCTCATCGAGAGGCCGCGAATGAGATGCAGCGGCTCGGCGACTTTCTCGTCGTTGAAGCCGCGTTTCAGCCAGCTCTCCAGCGTGCCGTTGTCGAGGTTGGTCAGCGCTTCGTCCCAATGCGCCGCCATTCCATTCGCCGCGCCGGGCCGGTTCATGTACTCGCCGCCGCCCAAGCGGATCGGGCGCGTCGCGCGCTGCGGCAGGTTGGGCAGCACCGGATTGAAGTACTGGCCCAACATCCACATCTCGAGGTTCTTCAAGGTCCAGCGGTCGGAGACCTTGTCGCAGAGCAGGCCGCGCAGCATCTCCGCCATGGTCGGCGAGACCTTCTCGCCGCCGGCCAGAGCGGAGAACGTGCCGAAGTTGATCTTGGCCCCGATCACCTGCTCGTCGGTCAGTGCGTGAAGGGGATTGCCCATGTGCAGGAACAGCACCAGCACGCCCAAGGCATAGAGATCGTCGGCCTGGCTGCCGGTCGCGCGGCCCATGCGGTTCGCCAGACCGTTCTCGATCGTCTCGTAGACGGCCGGCTGGTCGCTGCCCGGCGGGACCGCAAAGCACTCGCCGAACGCGATCTCGCCGCTGCTGCCGAGGGCATAGTAGATGTTGCTGGGCCGGATCGCGCGATGGGCGACGCCGAGGTTGCCGAGCTCCTTCAACACCGCCATCGCCGGCTTGATGACGGTGCGGGCGATTATCTGCTCGCTGAGAGTCGGCAAAGGCTGGCCGGGATCTTTGAGCATGCGCTCGCCGGTCGGCTGCGGATAGACCAGCACCGGCCGCCGTCCCCAGACCGTCCCGCCGCCGCCCGGGCTCGGCACCGGCCAATCGACCACGCCGGTGGCTTCCGGCCAGAGCATGGGCATCTGGGCGCGGCGTTCCGGCAGGTTGAGCCCGCGGCAAGGCACGGTGCCAGGGCAGATCAGAGCGAAGAGCTTGCGTCCGGCTTGCGCGCGATCCTCGACCGCATAGGCCGGGGCCGTGCCCTGGTCGAATTGGGACAAGCGAGATCCCGGCTTGATCTCAAACCGATCCCGCAGCATCACCGATTCACTGTCGTCGGCCATAGATCCGCGCCCATCGAAACGAGTCCCCATCTTGACCCGTGATGGTTAACAGGGAGTAACTACTGCGCCCGTTTTGGCCCGAAACGGCAGTGTCATAGTCCGAGGTAAATAGTCCGGGCCGAAGGATCACCGTGCCGTCTCAATCCGCTATTCCCCAGTTCGATTTCATCGTCATCGGTGCCGGTTCGGCGGGCTGCACACTCGCCAATCGGCTGACCGCCTCCGGCCGGCACAAGGTTCTGCTGCTGGAGGCCGGCGGCAAGGATGACTGGATCTGGTTCCACGTGCCCGTCGGCTATCTCTACGCCATGGGCAATCCCCGCGCCGACTGGTGCTTCAAGACCGAGCCGGAAGAAGGGCTGAACGGCCGCGCGCTCAACTATCCCCGCGGCAAGGTGATCGGCGGCTGCTCGGCGATCAACGGCATGATCTACATGCGCGGCCAGGCGGCGGATTACGACCACTGGCGCCAGCTCGGCAATCCCGGCTGGGGCTGGGACGACGTGCTGCCCTACTTCATCAAGAGCGAGCATCGCGACGGTTCGCCGGCCGATCCGAAGCACGGCCACGGCGGCGAATGGCGGGTCGAGCGCCAGCGTTTGAGCTGGAAGGTGCTCGACGTCTTTCGCGCAGCCGCCGGTGAGCAAGGCATTCCGCCGGTCGATGACTTCAACACCGGCGACAACGAGGGCGTCGGCTATTTCGAGGTCAACCAGCGCAAAGGCATCCGCTGGTCGGCCGCACGCGGTTTCTTGAGGCCGGCGCTGAAACGCCCGAACCTGACGCTCTGGACACACGCGCAGGTGCTTCGCCTGATCGTGGGAGGCGGCCGCGTGGCCGGCGCGGAGATCCGCCATCAAGGACAAGTGCACAAGGTGCGTGCCGGACGCGAGGTCGTTCTCTCGGCCGGCGCTGTCAATTCCCCGCATCTCTTGCAGGTGTCCGGCATCGGCGCACCGGACTTGCTGCAGAGTCATGGCGTCGAGGTCATGCATGCGTTGCCGGGAGTCGGCGAGAATTTGCAGGATCATCTGCAGCTCCGGCTGATCTTCGGCGTCGAAGGTCTGCCGACGCTCAACATCACCGCCAACAAGCTGCTCGGCCGGATCGGCATGGGGTTGCAATACGCCGCCTTCCGGCGCGGGCCGATGACCATGGCGCCGTCGCAGATGGGCGCCTTCGCCAAGTCATCGCCGGAGCACGCCACCGCCAATGTCGAATACCACGTGCAGCCGCTGAGCCTCGACAAGTTCGGCGAGCCGCTGCACCCCTATCCCGCCTTCACCGCCTCGGTCTGCAATCTCCGACCGCAGAGCCGCGGGCATATCCGCTTGAAGAGCGCCGACCCCACCGAGCCGCCGGCGATCCAGCCGCGCTATCTGACCGCCGAAGCCGACCGGCGCGTCGCGGTCGATGCGATCAAGCTCACCCGCCGCATCGTGCTCGAGAGCCAAGCCTTCGCACCCTACCGCCCGAAAGAACTGATGCCGGGGCCGAGTTATGCGACCGAAGACGAGCTCCTGCATGCGGCAGGACAGATCGGCACCACGATCTTCCACCCGGTCAGCACCTGCCGGATGGGCGACGATCCGATGGCGGTCGTCGATGCCAGGCTGCGCCTGCACGGGCTCGCGGGCCTCAGGATTGCCGATGCTTCGATTATGCCGACCATCACCTCGGGCAACACCAACTCCCCCACGATCATGATCGCCGAGAAGGCGGCGGCGATGATCCTGGAGGACGCGCACTAGAAGAGCGGCAGTCCGGCCGGCAACGGTGTCGTCGCGCGCCGCGCAGCCGCTGCATATTCCCGAATTCACGCGATGCGGCCGCAGACGCGCGACCCCGATCGTGGTACAATCGGCGTGCTGTTTGAAATGGTGAATGCCGCAACGAAAGTCGCGCCGGACATGACCGGCGGGTGCCGCAACGTTGACCCGACGTTTACAGAATGCAGATGATATTCTGCCTTCGAGATCGATAAATCCATTCATCGCCAGACGCTTGATCCGGTTTTACGCCCACCGAGACGATGAAAGCCGTAAACGTGAATTGGCGTCGCGCGCCCAACCGCAGGCCGGATCATCGCAACCCCGACCCAACCCAGACAGATCAAGGGGTGTCGTTTCGCCCTCCGAATGCCGCAAAGGGCATTCAGCATCAGGCGCTTGATCGGGGGTTGCACGGCTCCGAACGGCGCAAGGCCGTCAGGGTTCAGTCCGCGAAGGGATCGGTCACCAGGATCGTGTCTTCGCGCTCCGGGCTGGTGGAGAGCAGCGCCACCGGGGCTTCGATCAGCTCTTCGACGCGGCGGATGTATTTGATCGCCTGCGCCGGAAGCTGGGCCCAGGAGCGGGCACCCTTGGTGGATTGCTGCCAGCCTTCGATGGTCTCGTAGACCGGCTTGGCTTTGGCCTGGAGCTGTGTGGCCGCCGGCAGATGATCGACCGCTTCGCCGTCGATCGTGTAGCCGGTGCAGATCTTCAATTCCTCGAAACCGTCGAGGATGTCGAGCTTGGTGAGGGCGATGCCGTCGATGCCGGAGACCTTCGCCGACTGGCGCACCAGCGCCGCATCAAACCAGCCGCAGCGGCGGCGGCGGCCGGTGACGGTGCCGAACTCGCGGCCACGGTCGCCCAGCATTTCGCCGATCTTGTCGTTGAGCTCGCTCGGGAACGGGCCCGAACCGACGCGGGTGGTGTAGGCCTTGGTGATGCCGAGCACATAGCCGACGGTGCGCGGGCCGATGCCGGCACCGGCGGCGATCTGGCCGGCGACGGTGTTGGAGGAGGTCACATAAGGGTAAGTGCCGTGATCGATGTCGAGCATCACCGCCTGCGCGCCCTCGAACAGGATGCGGGCGCCGCTGCGGCGCTTCTCGTTGAGCTCCTTCCAGACCACGCGGATGAAGGGCGTGATCTTCGGCGCGACCTCATGCAGCAGCTTCAAGAGCTCGCGGCCATCGACTTCCGGCGCGCCCATGCCTTTGAGCAGTGCGTTGTGATGCAGCAGCAGCGCCTCGACCTTCGGCGGCAGGCTGTCGAGGTCCTGGAGATCGCAGGCGCGGATCGCGCGGCGGCCGACCTTGTCCTCGTAAGCCGGGCCGATGCCGCGACCGGTGGTGCCGATCTTGGCGGCGCCGCGCGCTTCCTCGCGCAGATGATCGAGCTTGGCGTGAAGCGGCAGGATGAGGGCGGCATTCTCGGCGAGCGCAAGATTGTCCGGCGTCACCGAGACGCCTTGGCCGCGCAGCGTGTCGATCTCCTTTAAGAGAGCCCAGGGATCGACCACGACGCCGTTGCCGATGACAGAAAGCTTTCCGGAGCGGACGATGCCGGACGGCAGGAGCGACAACTTATATGTCTGATTGCCGATGACCAGCGTATGGCCGGCATTGTGGCCGCCCTGGAAGCGCACGACCACGTCGGCGCGCTCCGAGAGCCAGTCCACGATCTTGCCCTTGCCCTCGTCGCCCCATTGGGAGCCGATCACTGCAACATTCGCCACGTCTAAACTCCGTTACTTGAGTTCGGCCAATTGGCCGTTGCGCCAGAGCCGCGTGCAGCCGAGCCGCCGCGCTTCCGCCGCATCATCTTTTACCGCTTCCAAACCCTGGATCGTCACCCAGCCATCACCGCGCAGTTTCTGCGCCTCTGCGGGCCGCGTTCCGTTCGGGACGAAGACCCGGTGCGCCGCCGCCGGCGCCGGCAACGCCCTTTGCAAGGTGTCGAGATAAAGCGTGAAGCCGGTCGCGGGTTCTCCGGCCTGGTTCACATAGCGCCCGCCGCGCCCGAAATCGCCGCGCACCGCCGGCGCAAGCAACGAAAATGTGACACCTGTGTGATACTCGAAGCCGCGATGGTCCGTGGGATCGATGGTGAGGGTCAGATCCGGTCGCGCGGCGCGGATCAGCGCCACGACTTCGCGCAGGCGCTCGCGCTGGGTCGCCGCCTCGCCTTTCAACGAAAGTGCATTGAGTGCTCCGATCGCGGTGTCCGCGGGACCGACCGCATGGATCAGCGCCTCGAGCAGTGAGACGAGCCCGCCCGCCGCTTGGCGCACCGCGGTCATGTCCTTGCGATCGAGCGCCGCGATGAGGGCACTCGGATTGGCGATCCCGGCTTCGCGCAGAATGGCCGGCGCCAAGGTCGGCACGTTGAGATCGACCACGAGCTGCTGGACGCCCGCAGCGTTCAGTGCTTCGGCGCCGAGCAGGATCACTTCGGCATCGGCGGCCGCGGCGGTCGCGCCGATCAGCTCGACGCCCGCCTGGCCGATCTGGCGTTCCGGACGCATCTGCTCGCCCTTCACCCGCAACACCTGGCCGGCATAGGAGAGTCGAATCGGCCGCGGCGCATTGGTGAGCCGGCTGGCGGCGATTCGGCCGACCTGGGGCGTGATATCGGCGCGCAGCCCCATCATCCGCTGGGAGACCGGGTCCATCAGGCGGAAAGTGTCCGCCGCCATGGCCTCGCCGGGGCCGGAGAGCAGGCTGTCCTCGAACTCGATCAGCGGCGGTTTGACGCGCTCATATCCCCAGGCGGCAAAGGCCGCCATTAACCGTTCCACGATCGCCGCCTCGAAGCCGGCATCCGGCGGCAACCCGTCGGAAAGGCCTGCAGGCAAAAGGAATCTTTCGCCGGGTGAGGACATCGGGCGCCCGATCTCTCTGGGTCAGGGGTTTGCATTAGGCCCAAGGTTTTGGGCCGATTGGAACTTTAGGGGTGGTAGCCGATTTCGGGGTCTGCGGCAAGTTGCCGGGAGCCGCGGAAAATCGAAGTTTTCCCCGAAGTGACATATTCCCGTCCCATCAGTGTCATCAAAGTGCAACGGATGATGCCTAGCTTCCAGCCCATCGCGTGGGTCGCTTTTACAACGTCGTGCCAAGCGACGGTCGTTGATGGGGACCGGCGCGCAGATTTCTGCGTTCCGTAACTAGGGAGAGACTTCATGAAACTGACCCGCATTTTCGCGGCGGCTGCTCTGGTCAGCTCCGCGGCATTCGCCATCCCGGCGATCGCGGCCGACATCTCGGGCGCCGGCGCGACCTTCCCGTACCCGATCTACGCCAAGTGGGCGGATGCCTACCACAAGGAAACCGGCGTCGGCCTGAACTACCAGTCGATCGGTTCCGGCGGCGGCATCAAGCAGATCAAGGCCGACACCGTGACCTTCGGCGCCAGCGACATGCCGCTGAAGCCCGATGATCTCGAGAAGTCCGGCCTCACCCAGTTCCCGACCGTGATGGGCGGCGTCGTGCCGGTCGTCAATATCGAAGGCGTGAAGCCGGGCGAGATCGTTCTCGACGGCCAGACCCTCGCCGACATCTTCCAGGGCAAGATCACCAACTGGAACGACGCGAAGATCCAGTCGCACAACCCGGCGGTGAAGCTCCCGGATCAGGCGATCGCGGTCGTCCACCGCTCCGACGGATCGGGCACCACCTTCGTCTTCTCGACCTATCTCTCGCAGGTCAGCGCTGACTGGAAGGGCGCGGTCGGTGCGAACTCGGCGCTCGAATGGCCGACTGGCATCGGCGCCAAGGGCAACGAAGGTGTTGCCGGCAACGTCGCGCAGACCGGCGGCTCGATCGGCTACGTCGAGTATGCCTATGCCAAGCAGAACAACATGACCTTCACCAAGGTCGTGAACAAGGACGGCAAGGCGGTTGCTCCGTCGGCGGCGGCCTTCCAGGCGGCTTCCAACGCGGTCGATTGGTCCAAGGCGCCGGGCTTCTACATGCTGCTCACCAACGAGCCGGGTGGTGAGACCTGGCCGATCTCGGCGGCGACCTTCATCATCGTCCACAAGGAGCCGAAGGATCCGGCCGCGGTGGCCGAAGCCCTGAAGTTCTTCGACTGGGCCTACAAGAACGGCGACGGCATGGCGGACGAACTCGCCTACGTTCCGCTGCCGGACAGCCTGGTCGATCTGATCAAGAAGAGCTGGTCCGAGAACGTGACCTCCGGCGGCAAGCCGGTGTACGCGGGGATGTAAGTCCACGCTTCGTAGGAAAACAAACGTGCGGGGAGTCGGCCAACCGGCTCCCCGTTTCGTTCGCTACCGGCCTTCCTTCCAACCTGCTATGGATCAAGCGTCGAGATGACCGAGATGTCCTTGAGCGGAACCTTGACTGCAACGGGCGAGACCAGACCCAAGACCGTTCCCGGCGCGATGGGCGATCGCGTGCTGCATGCCTTGACCTTCGGGTCGGCCTGCCTCGTGCTCCTCGTTCTCGGCGGCGTGTTCGTCTCGCTGATCCACGGCTCCATTCCGGCGCTGCAAGCCTTCGGCTTCGAGTTCCTGGTCAGCCAGACCTGGAACCCGGCAACCGACGTGTTCGGCGCCGCGGCGCCGATCTACGGCACCCTGCTCACCTCGGCGATCGCCTTGGTGATCGCGGTTCCGGTCGGGCTCGGCATTTCCGTCTTCCTCACCGAACTCTGTCCCGCCTGGCTCTCGCGCCCCATTGCGATCGCGATCGAGCTTCTGGCCGGCATCCCTTCGATCATCTACGGCATCTGGGGCCTGTTCGTGCTGGCGCCCTTCCTGCAGAAGCATTTCCAGCCCGGCGTGATCTGGTTCTTCCACGACATCCCGGTGCTCAACAGCCTCTTCGCCGGCCCGCCCTACGGCATCGGCGTCTTCACGGCCGCGATCATCCTCGCGATCATGGTCCTGCCGTTCATCTCCTCGGTGACGCGCGATGTGTTCGAGACCGTGCCCCCGGTGCTGAAAGAGGCCGCCTACGGCCTCGGCTGCACCCGGTGGGAAGTGGTCCGCCGCGTGGTCATCCCGCATACCCGTGCCGGCGTGGTCGGCGCGATCATGCTGGCGCTCGGCCGCGCGCTCGGCGAGACCATGGCGGTCACCTTCGTGATCGGCAACGCGCATAAGATCGCCGCCTCGATCATGGCGCCGGGCACCACGATCTCCGCCACCATCGCCAACGAGTTCACCGAAGCGACCGGCGACATCTACACCTCGTCGCTGATCGCGCTCGGCCTGATCCTCTTCGTCGTCACCTTCATCGTGCTGGCCGCCGCGCGCTTCATGCTGCACCGCATGGAAAAGCAGGGGAAGTAAGCCATGGCAAACGCATCCATCGCCCTTCGCCGCCGCGCCCGCAGCAAGTTCATGATGGGCCTGTCGGTCGGCTCCGCCGTGCTCGGCCTGGTCATGCTGGCGATCATCCTCGGGACCCTGCTCTTCAAGGGCATCAGCGGCCTCAACCTCGCGGTCTTCACCGAGATGACGCCGCCGCCGGGCGAAGAAGGCGGCCTCCTGAACGCGATCTTCGGCAGTGTCGTCATGACGGTGATCGGCATCATCATCGGCACGCCGATCAGCATCCTGGCCGGCACCTATCTCGCCGAATACGGCCGCTATCGCCGCCTCGCCCATGTCGTGCGCTTCATCAACGACATCCTCTTGTCCGCGCCCTCGATCGTGGTCGGCCTGTTCGTCTATGAGATCCTGGTCACCACCATGGGGCACTTCTCCGCCATCGCCGGCGCGCTGGCTTTGGCCATCCTGGTGATCCCGATCGTGGTGCGCACCACGGAGGACATGCTCCGCCTGGTGCCGGATACCCTGCGCGAGGCCGCGGCCTCGGTCGGCATGCCGCGCTATCGGATGATCCTCTCGATCGCCTATCGGGCGGCGCGGACCGGCATCACCACCGGCGTGCTGCTCGCGGTCGCCCGCATCTCCGGCGAGACCGCGCCGCTGCTGTTCACCAATTTGAACAACCAGTTCTGGAGCAGCAATCTCAACGCGCCGCTGGCCAACCTGCCGGTGGTGATCTTCCAGTTTGCGCTCAGCCCCTATGAGGACTGGCAGCAGCTCGCCTGGACCGGCGCCCTGCTGATCACCCTCTCGGTGCTGACGCTCAGTGTTTTTGCCCGCATGCTCACAGCGAAGAAGGCGAAGTGATGAACGCCGAATTTCTCCCCGAAACCGTCCGCAACGCGGCCGGCAAGGAAAAGATCTCGATCCGCAACCTGAACTTCTACTACGACCAGTCGAAGGCGCTGAAGAACATCAACCTGCCGCTCTATGATCGGGCGGTCACGGCGTTCATCGGCCCCTCGGGTTGCGGCAAGTCCACCCTGCTGCGCATCATCAACCGGATCTACGAGCTCTATCCGAAGCAGCGCGCCGAGGGTGAGGTCCTGCTCGACGGCGAGAACATCCTGACCAGCAAGGAATCGGCGGACAGCCTGCGCTCGCGCGTCGGCATGGTGTTCCAGAAGCCGACGCCGTTCCCGATGTCGATCTACGAGAACATCGCTTTCGGCATCCGGCTCTACGAGCGGCTCTCGAAGGCCGAGCTCGACGAGCGCGTGGAATCGGCGCTGCGCCGCGCGGCGCTCTGGGACGAGGTGAAGGACAAGCTCAACAGCAGCGGCCAGGGTCTCTCCGGCGGTCAGCAGCAGCGTCTTTGCATCGCCCGCACCGTCGCGGTGCGTCCCGAGGTGATCCTGTTCGACGAGCCCTGCTCGGCGCTGGACCCGATCTCGACCGCGAAGATCGAGGAGCTGATCGACGAGCTCAAGGTCGATTACACGATCGCGATCGTGACCCACAACATGCAGCAGGCGGCCCGCTGCACCAACTTCGCCGCCTTCATGTTCCTGGGCGAGCTGATCGAGTTCGACACCACCGAGAAGCTCTTCACCTCGCCGTCGATGCCGAAGACCCAGGAATACATCACCGGCCGCTTCGGCTAACCCAGCACCAAGCGGCCGGCGATCAGGAGAAACACCGCGGCCTGCAGATAATGCAGGCCGCGTTTTGTTTTGGCGCCCTGCCCCGCCAGCGCCGCACCGGCGGCGCCGATCGCACCCAAAGATCCGTGAAACAGCGTGCCGATCACGGCGAGCGCCGCACCCAGCAGCACGAACTGCGCAAAGACCGAGCCGCGTCCGGCGTCGATGAATTGCGGGATGAAGACCAGGAAGAACAGGATCGCCTTCGGGTTGGCGATGTTGGAGGCGAGGCCGCGGACGAAGATCGCCCAGCGCGAGGGTTCGGCGGTCATTGTGCCGGATGCTGTCTCGCGACCTGCGGTTCGGATGCAGTTCACCGCGAGGCAGATCAGATACGCAGCACCGGCCCAGCGGATCGCGTCGAACATACCCGGATATTCAGAAAGCAAGCCGGCGAGGCCGAAGGCGCAGATCAGGGTGAAGATGAGATCGACGACGCCGATGCCCACCGCCGCGGCAACGCCGCCGCGCCATCCGTAAGCGGCGCCGCTGGTCAGCACGAAAGCCATGTTGGGGCCGGGTGTCACCAGCAGGATCATCACCGCGCCGAGAAAGAGCAGGAAGGTCTCGGGCGCGATCATCAGACCGTGATCTGGCCCTTCATGACGGCGGTGCTGTGGCCGGCGATCTTCACGCGGTCGCCTTCGATTTTGAGCCAGAGATCGCCGCCGCGCCTGGAGACCTGGCGGGCGTGGAACTCGGTCTTGCCCAACAGGCGCGACCAGAAGGTTGCGAGCACGCAATGGGTCGAGCCGGTCACGGGATCCTCGGGAATGCCCGCAGTCGGCGCGAAATAGCGGGAAACGAAGTCGACGCCGTTCTCGCCGCGCGCGGTCACCAGCACGGTCCGGTCGACGGCGTTCAAGCGGCTGAAATCCGGCACCAGGCGCTCGACATCGGCGGCCTTCTCGTACAGCGCCAGATAGGCGTCATAGCTTTCGCTGACATGCATCTCGACCGGCTTCACGTCGAAGCAGGCGGCGACCTTCGCCAGCGCTTCGGGTTGCGGGCGCACGTCATGGCGCGGGAAATCCAATTCAAGCTTCTCCCCGGATTTCACCACGGAGAGCGGCCCCGACAGGCTGTCGAACACGATCTTCTCGGGTGCTTTCCCGAGGCTGTGCATCACATGCGCGCTGGCGAGCGTCGCATGGCCGCAGAGCTTCACTTCGGTGGTCGGCGTGAACCAGCGGATGCGGTAGCGGTCGCCTTCGGGTGCGAAGAAGGCCGTCTCCGCCTGGTTGATCTCGGCCGCGATCGACTGGAGCGTCGCGTCCGGCAACCACGTCTTCAGCGGCACGACCCCCGCGGGATTGCCCGCGAAGGGCCGGTCGCTGAAGGCGTCGATTTGGTACACGTCGAGTTGCATGTCTACTTCCAGAATGGCTTGGTGACCTCGCCTTCGACATCCGCGCTGGTCAGACCGATATCGTGGAGCATGCGGTCATCCAGCCGGGCGAGAGCAAGACGCTGCCGACGGCGCTCGCGCCCGACGGCGATGGTCTCCGCGAGGCGAACGAACATTCCGTTGACGGACAGCCGCTCGCCGGTGGTCGGTCGGAAGCTGCTGTCTTCTGATTTGTATCGATACATTTTTGGCTCCATTTGTGACATTTTACTGAGGTTTCCCGCGGCTTTCGATTCATTGTCGCGATTGACGACATAATGTCTTGACCAATGATGATGTCAATCAGTACATTGACACCATGACAATGTGGCGACCCGAAATAGAACAGATCCAAGGCCCGCGCTATCTGGCGATTGCGGAAGCGCTTTCGGTCGATGTTCGCAGCGGCACGCTCAATCCGGGCGACCGTTTGCCCACCCACCGCGATCTCGCATATCGCCTGGGTGTGACGGTCGGCACAGTGAGCCGCGCCTACGCCGAGGCCGAGCGCCGCGGATTGATCGGCGGCGAGGTCGGGCGCGGCACCTTCGTGCGGCCCGATGCGCGGCGCCGCAAGACGCAGTCGGTGATCGACATCGAGGCACCGCTGGGTGTGCCGGCGATCATCGACCTCTCGGTCAATATCCCGACGCCGATGACCAGCGATTCGATTCTCGCCGAGACGCTGACCGACATCATCGGCCGCCCGGGCATCGCGCGGCTGATGGACTATCACCCGCATGCCGGCGTCGCGGCGCATCGCGCGGCCGGCGCGCAATGGATGACGGAGTGCGGCTTCCCGATCGAGCCCGAGCGGTTGATCGTCACCGCAGGCGGCCAACACGCGATGACCGCGGCGCTGGGCGGATTGACCGAGCCGGGTGACGTGATCATCACCGAATGTCTCACCTATCCCGGCGTCCGCCGGCTCGCCGACTTCCTGCGCGTGCGTCTGCATGGCGTCGCCATGGACGAGCATGGCATCGATCCCGAGGCCTTCGAGACCGCCTGCCGGACCTTGAACCCGAAGGTCTTCTACTGCGTCGCCAATCTGCAGAACCCGACCGCCTTGGTCGTGCCGGCCGAGCGCCGCCGCGAGATCGCGGCGATCTGCCAGCGCTATGGCGTGAAGATCGTCGAGGACGATGTCTACGGATTCCTGCTGGGCCGGGACTCGCCGCCCGCGCTCTCCAGCTTCGCGCCGGAGCTCGGCCACTATTTCACCGCCCTCTCGAAGTCGATGGCGCCGGGCCTCCGGGTCGGCTATCTCGCCCTCCCGGTCGGCAGCCGCGACGACTTCACCCAGGTCGTCCGCTCGACCACCTGGATGGCGACGCCTTTGACCGCCGAGATCGGCGCCGACTGGATCCGCAATGGCATCGGCCGCGAGCTCGCCGACGGGCACCGTGCCGAAGCGATCGCACGCCAGAAGATCGCGCGGCAGATCCTGGCCGGGCATGATCTCTCGGCCGAGCTGCGCGCCTATCACCTCTGGATGCGGTTGCCGGAACCCTGGTCGGCGGAGGCCTTCGCACTCGAGCTTCGGATGCGCGGCGTCGCCGTGACTCCGGCCGGCGCCTTCGCCACCACCCGCACCGCGCCCGCCGCGATCCGGCTCTGCCTCTGCGAGCCGCCGGAGCGCAGCTTGCTCGAGCGGGGCCTGAACATCATCGCCGCCACCGCGCGCTCGGCGCCGGGCGTGAGTGTCGGCGCCGATATGGGCGTGGTCTGACCCATGGCCGCGACCGAAGTGCCCACCTCCGAAGTCTTTGGGGGGCAGACGGAAACGCCCCAGGTCAAACCGCCGCTGGACGAAGCCTGGCATGGCCTGCGCGACACCCTGCCCTTCATGTTCGGCTCGATTCCGTTCGGCCTGTTGTTTGGCACGCTGGCGACCGGCGAAGGATTGAGTCCGCTCGCGACCATGGCGATGTCGCTCTTCGTCTTCTCCGGCTCGGCGCAATTCATCGCCGTCGTGCTGCTCGGCGCCGGATCGGGGATCTGGGTCGTGTGGTTCGCGACCTTCGTCCTCAATCTGCGGCACCTGCTCTATGCCGCGACCCTGGTCGATCACGTGCGGCACTTGAGGCAGGCCTGGCGGTTTCCGCTCGCGGCCTTCCTGACCGACGAGACCTTCGCCGTCATGGAACGCCGCTATCGGACGCAGGGTGGTGGCCAGAATGCGCATTGGTATTATCTCGCCTCCTGTTTCGGCATGTATGTGAACTGGCAGACCTGGACCTTTCTCGGCATCACGATCGGACAGAGATTTCCGGAGGTGCAGAACTGGGGCCTGGAGTTCGCCATGGTGGTGACCTTCATCGGCATCGTCGTGCCGCTGCTGACCTCGATGCCCTATGTCGCGGCCGCGGTCGTGGCGGGAGTGGTCGCGGCGTTCGCCAATCCCCTGCCCTATAAGCTCGGGCTGATGTTGGCAGCCCTCGCCGGCATCGTGGTCGGGGTGGTGCTGGATATCCGCAAGCGCGGGCTCACGCTCACCACGGAGGAAGACGCGGCACACCTCGCCCCCGAAGACAAGAAGACCTGGGCGTGATGGAGATTGGGGCATGAATACTGCACTCATGATCGCCGGCATGGCGCTGATCAATCTGGTGATCCGTTGGCCGGTCTATCTCTTCGCCAACCATTTCCGTTTCCCGCCGATCATCGAGCGTGCGCTCGCTTTCGTGCCGGTCGCGGTGCTGACGGCGATCATCGTGCCGACCGTGCTCTACCCGGGCGACGGCACGAAGCTGGCCATCACCTGGCACAACCCGGCGCTCTTGGCGTCCCTGGTCGCCTGCGCGGTCAGCTATTTCGCCAAGAACCTCTTCGCCACGATCGGTGCGGGCGTCGTCGCCTTTCTGCTGTTGCGCTGGCTGCTGCCGGTCTGAACCCTGACGGCCTCAGGCGCCGTCGCGATCACTAAGCCTTTGATGATCAATACCGGATGGATTCTGCCGGTTTAGGCGTGCCCCTGAATCCGTCGGGGTCCCGTCGGGGTTGCGCGATTCTGTCTGCGTCCGGTCTGTGTTGCGCGATTCTGTCTGCGTCCGGTCTGTGTTGCGCGATCCTGTCTGCGTCCGGTCTGTGTTGCGTGATCCTGTCTGCGTCCGGTCTGCGTTGTGCGATCCTGTCTGCGTCCGGTCTGCGTTCTGCGATTCTGTCTGCGTCCCGTCTGCGTTGCGCGATTCTGTCTGCGCCCGGTCAAAGTGGGCGTAATCGGTAAAGGCCCCGTCAAAGTCGACGTGTCCTGTAAAGGTCCGGTCAAAGTCGGCGTGATCTGTAAAGGCCCGGTCAAGGTTGCTTGGACAAGCTTCTCCTTCGGCCGAGTTCTGCCGGCTGTCGCTTCCGTCGCGCGCCGCAACTTTTAACAAGCATAGTTCATTTTTTGTTCTTACGCAAGAAAGCAGCCACTTCTTACATTGAGGCACGCGAATTCGCGATCGAACTAAGATGCAGGACGGCGACAACGCCTGACCGAAGTCACGACGGCATGGCATGACCAGTATCGGCGGAGTTCTGCTTTTCATCGTCGTCGTCCACGTCGTCCGGTACATCATTCGCGGTGTGGCCGCCGGCGCATTCCGCAAGCCGGTCGAATTCGGACGCGGCAAATCCGATTTGTCCGCGACGTGGTCCGCCGGGGAACGAATTCGCAAGTCCGCTTTACTGCAAGACGAATTGAATCGACGCGGCGACGGAGGAATTCGTGTCTCCTGCATCGTGCTCGAATCCGAACGGACCGCGGTCGTCCCGCCGCGATTCCTGATGGTCACCGCCGATCTGTCCGAGGACAATCTCAGCTCCGACCGAAAGGCAGAAATCACGCGGTCGATCGTCACGATCTGCCTGGAACAGTCGCTCGCTGCAGACGTCGGCGGGGTCGAGCTCATGCTGCGCAATGCACTGGGCGGCGGGTCGTATGACGTGACGAGACTCTCGATGTTGAAATCCGCCCTGAGGCTGGCCAGCGGAATCGAGGGCGTGCATGTGGCGCAACCCGAACCGTTTCCCGGCATCCGAACGCGCGTCTATAGGACGACCGACCGGCCTGGGGCCGAAAGCTGGAGCTGAGAATGGTCGGGATGTCGCCAGCGTCCGGTCAACCAATCAGCCCGCCGCGTGCGTAACCGTGACCCAGTGCAGTTGCTTGAGGAGCTTTTGGAAGCGCCCGACAGACTGATCGGGCGTTGCCGTTCTGACCCACTGCCGGTTCTTGATACCGGTGTCGACGTAGCGAAATTCCACGAGCCCGGATTTCAGCGGCGAGAGGCGAAGATGCGGCCCGTTGAAAGGCGTAACACTGGTTTGTTGAACGCAAAGGTCATGCATGGAAGTCCAACCATGCAGCCCCAAGTGCAGCGGTGCATCAGCCAAGAAAGCAGCAACGGCGGCGATGCCCTCGACGGCCGATGCGTACTCCATGTGGTCGATGTCGAGCGATCGGAGGAAGGAAGCGTTGTCGTTCCACGACTTGTGCATCGGAATACCATCGGCCTTGCCTCGGAGCAGGTCAATCCCCGGCACTCTCTTCTGTCAGCTGGATTTTAAGAAGAAGTATTATCCAACCAAGGAAGAAGCAGAAATGACCATCGTACTTTAGTAGTCTGATACCGATGTCCTGCAAGCTGCCGAAGCCGCGATCTCACATTGCAGCAGTCAAGCTCCGACTTACTGTGCGCGAAAGGTGGTTGAAATGCTGGAGCGCGGCGAGCTGAAGATGGTAGCGAAGTGGCCGGCAATTCGGCAGGCAACACTCTCGCTGTTGGGGGACTAGCTTGCCAGCGAGTTCGAGAAAGTAGCTTCGCGCAAGCTGATTTTGGTCAATCGATGCTCGACTCTGAACGCGCTGTTTCTTCGGAGTTCTTGGATGAGGCGGGGCGATGGCTATTTATCGCGATGAACACGATCATGAGAAGAGCGTTGAATCCCCAAAGGCTCATCGTTCTATTCCTTTCAAAAAAGAAGAGACCAGCCTCGCGGTCATTGCTGCCTCGTCACCAGATGTACGGTGCCGAGGATAACCAAGCCTTAGTTAAGAAGCAGTGAAGGCTTCCGCCAGCGTTGGGGGGCCCAGAGCCCACCGTCGGCCCCCGAGGGAGATTGGGGAGACCGCAAAATGAACGTGACAATGTAACCGCTTGTTCCTTATGCCTCGGCACAATTAACCATCTTTCGCCGCGGGCCGTTCACCGGCCTCAGCATCTCTCATCGAAATACCGTTTGAGAGTCAGCTTCTTCGGCATCACTCGCCGATTGCAAACACCTGGATCAGGTAGGTGAACTTCTGCCTCACCGTCACCACGGACGAATATCGCGTGGGCAATGTCCGGTAGCGTCGCTCGCCGTGGCCGTCGCTCGCCCGAAGACCTGGCGCGAGACAAGGTATCATCTCATAGTAGAGTCGCGTCCTGACCCAAAGCCGACATCCGCCAATTTACAGGGGAGGCAAGGCTTAGGCCGACTATAGCAATGAAACGAGCAATAGAAGGCGCCCGGACCATTGCCATTCTCGGTGCTTTGCCGCTCTTGGCTTTTGTTATCGTCGCCCTCGCCATTGGTCTCTTAGGCATGCTTGGCGTCACGCCGCCAGGTGGCGCTTATCTGCTATTCTTTCTCCTTCCATGGGGCGCCGGGCTGGCGATACTGGTTTGCTTACCATCGGCTGCTGTGTGGCTGACGCTAATGCTCATCGCGCGGCGCAAAAGATTCAAACTGAGACACAATCCCTGAGGGTGCTCCTGACCCAAAACGGACACCGAAATGCCTAAACTTTGGGTGAAGAGGTGAAGCATGAGCGTACGGATCACGGCCAGTCTATCGAACAGCGGTGAGTTACATCTTCACCTCAATGAAGAAGGGCGAGATATGCTAATTCAGGAACTGCAGCGATTGAAGAGGAGCACCGGCAACGACCACTTCCACTTAGGCGCATATGAGGGCGCTGAGGTTGAGATGCGCTCCGTTCCCTACGATCCCACTGACAGGGTGATCTACGCCGCCAAGGTAATCTTGAGACCGGATGACTGGGACGCCGAATACTATCCTCATGTGTTGGTTCCATCGTCCAGCGATTGACTGTGCGCATTACCCAGTCGAGGATGACCGCTCCTGATGCTGTGGACGGCTCTCATCCCACCAGCCAGCCTCTTAGAGACTGGTGGACAGGAGGAGAGCTATGGAAGCAGCGGTCACGATCGGATTGGATCTGGGGAAGTCGGTCTTTCAAGTCCATGGGGTTGATCAGCAAGGGACAGTCGTGGTCGAACGGCGGTTAACCCGGGCGAGATTGCTCGCGTTCTTCGCGAAGCAGCCTGCGTGTTTGGTGGGGATGGAGGCTTGCGCGGCAGCTCACCATTGGGGGCGGGAACTGCAAAAGCTCGGGCACCAGGTAAAGCTGATGCCGCCTCGCTACGTTAAGCCCTATGTGAAGCGGCAGAAGAACGATGCGGCGGATGCCGAGGCGATCTGCGAGGCGGTTACGCGACCGACCATGCGCTTCGTCGAGATCAAAAGCTGCGAGCAGCAGGGCGTGCTGGTTCTTCACTGTGTCCGGCTGATGCTGACGCGCCAGAGGACCGCTTTGTCGAATGCGATCCGAGGCCATATGGCGGAATACGGTCTGGTGGCTCCGGTCGGCCGCAACGGGCTACAGCGACTGATCGCGATCATCGCCGATCAGCACGATGAGCGGCTGCCGGCGATGGCCCGCGCTTCCCTAGTCATCCTTGCTTCTCAGCTTCAGCTGGTGAATGAGCAGGTGCTCGATAACGACCGCCGTGTCCGGGCGACCGCGCGGTCGACAGATCTCGGCCGGCGGCTGATGGAAGTGCCAGGCGTCAGACCCGTGCTCGCGAGTGCCCTCGTCGCCTCGGTTCCCGAGCCCAGAGCGTTCAAATCCGGGAGGGACCTGGCCGCCTGGATCGGGCTTGTGCCGAAGCAGAACTCCAGCGGCGGCAAGGAGAAGCTGGGCGGTATCACCAAGCAGGGCGATCGATATCTGCGCCAGCTCCTGGTGGTCGGAGCTCTATCGGTCATCAGATACGCCCAGCGGCACGGAACCCGGCGGCCTTGGCTCATCTATCTGCTTGCGCGCCGAGCGCCCAAGGTCGCGGCGGTCGCCCTCGCCAACAAGATGGCAAGGATGATCTGGGCAATGATGGTCACGGGAGAACGCTACAGGGAGCCACAGGTCGCGGCGTAAGGGGCGATCGACAAGGAGTTGGGAAGGGCAACAGCGATGTAATGCATCTGCCGGTCGATACCGAGAGCGGGAGAACCCACTTGGGTCAGAGCGCTTCGAGCGCGTGCTTTTGATCGGGACCCGGCTCCGCGGAAGGCATTATGGCCAGCGGCCCATGTGTGCCGCATCAACAGGCCGCACACATGGCCGCACCGACCAGGCTGAAGCATCGCATCAAAAAAACCCTTGCCAAGGGAGAGCCGTCCACACATGACCCAAAGCGAGCTCTGCCGGATTCGGTGCGGGGCTATAGCTGCGAGGCCGACATGAGTGATGAGTTGGATGGGACTTGGTGGTGAACCGCCCGCGAGGGCTGGATCGGGCAGTGCCATCGACCTCTGATCGCTGCTTTACGCGCGCTTACTGAGGCCAGCGTTCTTAAAGAAGGTATACATAACGTTACGCGCGACGTCGCGGTCGCGCTCGCTGATGCTTTGCTCCTTCATGCAAAAGCCGGGCAGCTGCACCATTTCTGCCGGGGAAATTTCCCGAAATGCCATTGACCAGTCGGCATAGCTGCGCTGGGCGATTGGTTCATCGCAAATCAGAATGATGCCGCTGTGCCTGGAATCAAGCTTGATCCGCTCGAAGAGCTGGTGAATAGCGGAAGCCTCTCCCTCGATGGCTTGCATGAAGCTGCCATCGGCATGCAGTAAGAGGCCGGTTATGCCGGCAGCCACATTGGCGCGACGCGACTGATCGAGAAGTGCCACCAGTTCATTGCGGCTCATCAGCAGCGGACTGTGACTGGTGTATATGATCTGGTGTAAGCTCATTATTAACTCAAGAGAAGTCAGGCTGACGGATGCTGTTGGTGGTCAAGCAGATGAATTGCTCAATCAACGCGCATTACGGAAGTGAACTCTGCGCGATCCCTATGACGTTAGGGCGAAAGGATTAAAAATTATGGAATTTCCCGCCTAAGTAAATGTACGTAAGCGGCCGTTGCACGGCTGCAGCACATCTCGATATTGGCCAGAATTGCTTGATATTGGCCGTGGCCCAAGAGACCGGATTGGAGTGGCCGCTTAGATGCTAGGCGGACATCGTATCGCTATCAGGGATGCCAGCAGGATTGTGGGAGCGACCTTGACGGAACGTGCTCGTCCGTTCCTGGCTCACAAGCGGACGATGCGCCCGAAAGACCATCACCCGCAGCACCCATCGTTTCTCGTGTCCTGGCGTTGCGCGACGACGCCGGCGGTGCGCGCCCGCACTTCGGGCGATGCAAGACAACTCGCGACCGCTTCATAGCCGGGCGCGCCCGGCACGGCCGTGACCCGGATCGGCGGGCTGTGGTTGGCGGGGCAATAGAGGATGGTCTCGTCGGAGCCGACTTCGGCGAGATCGAGGATCGCCGTGGAGCGGGTCATCAGGAAAAGCGGACGCGCATTCGCTCCGCGATTTCGCAAAGCCCCGATCAGCGTGCGCTGGTTCGCGGAGTCGAGCCCCTGCTCCACCATGTCGACGATCAGCGCGGACGAATTCTCCGTTTCGAGGGCGGCCAGCAGACCATCCGCGGGACGCTCAAGGCCGAGGAAGTTTCCGCCCGGGAGCGTCTCGGCCAGGCGGCGGGCGAGCCTTGTCTTGCCGCTGCCGAGCGGACCGGTGATGTAGGTGATCGCCGGGATGTCGCGGAACTCGAAGCGCTCCCCGCCCCAAGGCCAGGGGAGATCGAAGGCGACTCCTGGTCGTTCGGCGCGGTCGCGCAGGTTGTGGCGCAGCGCCCTCACCTTCTCGACGGTCGCCGCCAGATCGCGGATCCGGGATTCGAGGGCGGCTTGATGGCCGGCGAGCACCGGCTCCAATCCGCCGGCGGCCAGAGCCCGTTCGATCTCGGCGAGGCCGAGACCGAGCCGGCGGAGGTCGGCGATCTCGGCGGCCCGAGCCATCTCGCCCGGACCGTAGACCCGCCAGCCGGCAACGCTTCGAAGCGGGGTCAGGAGTCCGCGCCGCTCGTAGAGGCGCAGCGCCTTCACGGAAACGCCGAGCCGCTGGGCGGCTTCGGAGGGGCTGAGATATCCGGCGGAAGCGCTCACGACTCACCTCGAACAGCTCCGATCGCTCTTCTTATCGGGGCGGACCCAGGGGCCGGGTCAAGCGGATCAGAGCGCTGCCACGCTGCGCACCTCTCGGTGCGCACCCCCCTCACCCAGCTGCGGCTAAGCTCACTAGCGTTCGCTAAGCCTCCGCAACCCTCTCCTACCAGGGGGAGAGGGGATGGCTTTCGAGCTCTAACGCTTCCAGGCCAGCGCGGTCGCCGCGATCAATGCAACGGCGGCGCAGATCGTCGGCAGGGCGAAGCTTCCGGTCGCATCGCGGAGATGGCCGGCGAAGCTTGGGCCGATGATCTGGCCGAGGCTGAAGGCGGTGGTCATCAGGCCCAGAGCCCGGCGCGGGTCGCCGGTGGTTTGCGCCCGGGCCGCCTGCAAGCCCAGAGCGGTGATGCCGACGAAGGTGCCGCCGAGCAGGACGGCCGCCAGCAGGATTCCCGCGGTCGCGCTCCAGAGGCTGCAGAGGACACCGACAGCCTCGACCGCGCAGCTCAGTGCGTAGGCGCGCTCGAGGCCGATCCGCCGGCCGATCGTCACCCAGATCAGGACCGAAGGCGCCGCCGCCAGTCCGACCACCAGCCAGGCGACGGGCTCGAAGGGGCGCAAGGCCGGCTGCTCGCGGACGATCGCGAGCAGGAAGGTCGCGGTGATGACGTAGCCGAAGCCGAAGAGCCCGTAGGAGATGGCCAGACGGATGAGACCGCCGGCCTGTCGGGTACTCGGCGCGTTGACCGCAGTGCGCGGCGGAGCAATCGGCTGCGCCGGAACCAGCAGACCGACCGCGACCACCCCGGCCAGAGAGACCAGGCCGGAGACCAGCCACATGCCCTGCCAGCCGAGCGGCAGGAGGATCACCTGGGAGGAGAGCGCGATGAAGATCCCGACGCCGGCGAAATGGACCCAGGCGAGTGACGACCGTCCCGCCCGGCCGAGGCCCTCCAGCACCAGGCTCGAGGCGAAGACCAAGGCGAAGGCGCTGGCCGTGCCGCCAAGAAAACGGAGGCCGGCGATGACCGCGACCGAAGACCAGAGTCCTACGGCACCGGTGGTGATAGCACTGGCGATCAGGGCGCCGACCAACCAGAGCTTCGGTCCGCCCGGGATGCGAAACGAGGTCGCGAGAGCGCCGAGCAGATAGCCGAGAAAGTTCGCCGAGGCGATCAGTCCGGCGGCGCTCGCGGTGAGCGGAATGGCCTCCGCCATGAAGGGCAGGACCGGCGTGTAGACGAAACGACCGATCCCCATGGCACAACCCATGGCGACGGCACCGCCCAGCGCGAGCCGCAGCGGCGATAGTGAATTATGCTGCATTATCAGATTTCTATCGCGATATGCTTCAGTACGAGAAGAAGATGAGCCACGTCTTAATGTGCAAACTTAAGACAGTAGATCGGCGGCAGGTGATGTGAGACGACACGCCAGCTTTCGCCGCTATCTCCGCTTGCCCAAAGGTTTCCCGTGGTCGAGCCAAAGGCCAAGTGGCGTCCTTCACCATCGACGTCGAGAGCATGGCGATAGATGAGGTCGTAGCAGGGCTTCGGCGGCAGACCGGCGGTGATCCGGCGGAAGGTCTTGCCGCCGTCCTCGGTCTTGAGGACGCAAAACGCGCCATCCTCGGGAATGCGGAACTCGTCCTTCTGTGCCGGGACGAACCAGGCGGTCTCGGCATCCTTCGGATGGGCGGCGACCGCGAAGCCGAAAGTCTCTGAGATTGTATTCCACTCGGCGGCGCCGTTGGTCGACCGGAACTGGGCATTGTGGTGCTGGGTCCAGAGCGTGTCCGGATGGTCGCGGCAGCGGACGATCCGGTGCGGGTCTTGCGCACCCGGGTTGTCCTTGTCCTCGGGCGGCATGTAGGCGGCCCACATGCCCTTGCAGCCATTGCTCCAGGTCGCGCCGGCATCGTCGGTCGTCCAGGCGCCGCCGCAGGAGATGCCGACCACCATCTGGCGGCTGTCCTTCGGGTGGATCGAAATCGAGTGCAGAGCGGGCGCATCGTTGCCGCCGCCGAACCACTGGGCCTTTCCCGGGATCGCCTCGAAGGCGGCGTTCTGAGTCCAGGTGACGCCCTTGTCCTTGGACTGGAAAACACCCGCCGGCATGGTGCCGGCCCAGATCACGCCGGGCATGTCCGGCCCCGCCGCTTCCAACGCCCAGATCATGCCGAGGCTAGGCGCATCGTCCTTCCCTTCGACCTTCGGAAAGGCCGGAGCTGAGACCTCGGTCCAGCTGGCACCGCCGTCATCGGAGCGGTGCAGCTTGGCGCCGAAGTGACCGAGGTTGAGCGCGACATAGAGACTCCCGTCGCGCGGATCCTGCAGCACCTGGGAGACCGGCTGGCCGAGAAAAGCCTGCCGCGCGATCTTCCATTCACCGCCCGCGGGCTCCAGCACGAAAAGACCCTTGCGGCTGCCGACCAGCATGCGCGACGCCATTTCATCCTCCCGACAATGCTTGAAGAACATAGATTTGGGCAGATGGACTCACAGACAGCTTCAAATCGTGGCCGCCGGAAATGCGCTCACCATCAACGAAGATGACGACGTGCTTGCGCAGGCGCTCCTGATCGTCGAGCAGATAGGACTTCACTTTGGGATGCTGGGCGAAGACTTCGTCGAGCGCGCGGCGCAGGGTGTCGCCGCCGACCGTGATCGTGCCGGTCGGCGCCACTTTGCGCAGATGCGACGTGAACTGGACCGAAGGCATGGCAGCACTCCCGGTCGAGGACTCTAGTCAGAGCTTGATCTATGGCAAGGCGATTTGATTGCGCTGGGTGAGCACGACCTGATCGCCGCGCAGGACTTCGAGCTTGCCGATATAGAACCCGCTCTTCCACCCGGACCCCGGCCGCTTCTTGCCGGCGAAGGCGAAGAACTGGGCCTTCGACCGCTCGATCGGCATTTCGCTCTGGTGCATCACCGCGCCATCCGGCCCGGTCAGGCTGAGGAGGACGCGATCGCCGCCCTGGAGGCCGAAGACGTCGATCCAATAGATCAGGGCCGGAGCCTCAACGGTCAGCGCCGTGGCAGCATAGGCGCCGTGGCGCGCCGGGTCGGGTTCCGGTTTCTCCAGGGCAAAGCCGTCGCTGAGCAAACCGGTCGGGACATAGGGGATCTCGTTCTTCCAGAGCGGATGATTGTCCAGCCTGCAGCCCGCGGCGATGGGCGCCCCGGAGAACGGGTCGATCGCCTTGTCGTCATGCCGGACTTCGAAATGGAGGTTCGGGAACTCGGTGAATCCGGAAAGCCCGACCTTCCCGAGCGGGGTTCCGGCCGAGACCTTGTCGCCGGGCCGAACCGCGATGGTGCCCTGCTTCAGGTGGCCGTACTGCGTTACCCAGCCGTCGCCATGGTCGATGATGACGCTGTTGCCGGCCTCGCGGCCCGAGACGGCGTCCTCGCCGATCGCGCGGACGCTGATGTCCTGCATTCCGTCGCGGATGCGGAGCACAGTCCCGGGCGCCGCGGCGAGCACATCGACGCCCGCATCCATCGCCACGTAGTTCTTGAGGCGGAAGTCGGTCCCCTTGTGGCCGTCATAGGTCAGGGAGCCGCAGGTGAAATCCTTGGCCCCCGTGCTCATCTCGGTATCGACGTAGTTCTGGATGAAGCAGGTCTTGCCCAGGGTGCAATCGACCGGAATGATGAACTGGGGATCGGCCGCAGCGGCGACCGGCGCGCCGAGGATCGCCGCCAGGAGCAGCCATCCCCCTTGCCTCATGCGGCGGCGGCTTCGACCGCTTTCACGATGTCGGCCACGACCCGGGCAACCAGCGCCTCGTCCTCGCCCTCCGCCATGACGCGGATCAGCGGCTCGGTGCCGGACTTCCGGATCAGCAAACGGCCCTTGCCGGTGAGCTCGGCCTCGCCGGCCTGGATGGCCGCCTTCACGGCGGCCTGCTCCAGCGGCAAGGCCGCGCCGGCGCGGTAGCGCACGTTCTTCAGATATTGCGGCAAGGGCGAGAACACACGCAGCGTCTCGCTGGCCGGACGTTCGGCCCGGACCTGGACGGCGAGGACCTGGAGTGCCGCCATCAACCCGTCGCCGGTGGTGGCGAAGTCGGTCAGGATGATGTGCCCCGACTGCTCGCCGCCGAGATTGCCGCCGTTGCGGCGCATCTCCTCGACCACATAGCGGTCACCGACCGGGGTCCGCTTCAGCGCGATGCGCTGCGCCGCGAGGAAGCGCTCGAGGCCGAGATTGGACATGACGGTCGCGGTGACGCAATCGGCCTTCAATCGGCCGGCCGCCGCCCAGGACCGCGCGATCACGCCCATCAGCTGGTCGCCATCGACCACCTGACCGCGCTCATCGACGACGATCACCCGGTCGGCATCGCCGTCGAGGGCGATGCCGAGATCGGCGCCGCGCTCGCGGACCAGGTTCTTGAGCCCCTCCGGATGCATCGCGCCGCATTCGCGGTTGATGTTGGTGCCGTTGGGCTCCACGCCCATCGGGATCACTTCGGCGCCGAGCTCCCAGAGCACGGTCGGCGCCACCTTGTAGGCGGCGCCATTGGCGCAATCGATCACCACTTTGAGCCCGGCGAGGCTGAGCCCCTTGGGGAAGCTCGATTTCACGAACTCGATGTAGCGGCCGGGATCATCGACGCGCTTAGCGCGCCCGAGTTCGGCGGAAGGCGCCAGCAGCTGGGCGTGATCTCCGGCGGCGAGCCGCGCCTCGATCTCTGCCTCGATCTCGTCGGAGAGCTTGAAGCCGTCTGGTCCGAACAGCTTGATGCCATTGTCTTCGTACGGGTTGTGCGAGGCCGAGATCATCACCCCGAGATCGGCGCGCATGGAGCGGGTCAGCATGCCGACCGCCGGGGTCGGCATCGGCCCGAGCAAGATCACGTCCATGCCTGCGGAGAGAAAGCCGGAGGTCAGCGCCGTCTCCAGCATATAGCCGGAGAGCCTGGTGTCCTTGCCGATGATCACGCGGTGCCGGTGGTCGCCGCGGGTGAAGTGGGCGCCGGCCGCCAAAGCCAGCTTGAGGGCGGTCTCGGCGGTGATCGGCTCGCTGTTGGCGAGGCCGCGCACGCCGTCGGTGCCAAACAGTTTGCGACTCATGCGAACGAGATTCCCTCCGCTTTGCGGCATATTTTCGGCCGATTCTTCAGGACCCGCAATAGACCGGTCAGAGCCGGCTTTCCGCCAATCTGAGCTGGCTCACCGCCCGGCTGGTCAGCAGGCAGGTGACCGCGCCCCAGTCGTGTCCGAGGGTGGCACAGGCAGCGATGTCGTGGGAACTCGACCCGAACCGACCGGCGGCCTCCCGCGACCCGCAGGCCGGGTCGTTCGAGCACTTCCCGGAGAGATAGGCGATGACCTTGGCCCCGGCTTCATTGATCACCCGCTCGCGCTTCGTGCCGTGTTCTTTGAGGAATGCCTCGGCGCTTCCGGTGCCGCTCTTCTCAACCAGATCTGCGCCGAGTGCACCGAACATGATGCAGAAATAGCGGTCGATCGTTTCGGGCAGGGCTTTGCAGTAGGGCACCATCTTGTCGGCATAGGGCAGCGCTGGGATGACTCGATCAATCACGCAGGGGTCAAGCGTATCGGCAGCCGGACTTTTGCAATGTCCCCTCGCCGCCCCGGTGATGTCCATCAGTGCTTTGTCCATGCGTGGATCATCAAAGAAATCGGCTGAGACGGCGTCATCGGCACGCGCCCCAGATTGTGCCTGGTAGACAGTCAGCAAGACCATCGTCAGCAACAGCAGGATCGGTTTCATCCAGTCTCCCCGTTCAACGCCCCATCGCCAGCCAGATCGCCCTTGCCTGGTAGGTCTCGGCAACGTCGTGGACGCGGAGGATCTGGACGCCTTGATCCAACCCCGCCAAGCCGGCCGCGAGCGATCCGGGCAGGCGGTCCTTCGGCGGCTCCTTGCGGGAGAGGCGGCCGACGAAGCTCTTCCTCGAGACGCCGAGCAGCAGCGGACAGCCGAAGACATGGAACGCCGCCAGCTCCTGGAGCAGTAGCAGGTTGTGCGGGTCCTTCTTGCCGAAGCCGATTCCGGGATCGAGGGCGATCCGGTTGGGATCGATGCCGGCCTTGTGGAGCTCCGCCAGGCGTTCGGTGAAATAGTCGAGGAGGTCCAGGGTCGTGTCCGCATAATGCGGATCGGCCTGCATGGTCCGGGGCTCGCCCTGCATGTGCATCAGCACGATCGATGCGCCGGACTTGGCCGCGACCTTGGGACTGTCGGGATCGCCGGTCAGTGCGGTGATGTCGTTGATGACGCGCGCACCCGCGGCGACCGCCGCCGCCATCACGCCGGCATGGCGCGTGTCGATCGAGACTGAAAGGCCACGCTCGGCCAGCGCCCGCACCACGGGGACGACGCGGCGGATCTCTTCTTCGGCGGAAACCTCCTGGGCGCCGGGGCGGGTGGACTCACCGCCGATGTCGATGATGTCCGCACCCTGCTCCGCCATGCGAATACCCTGGGCGATGGCATCCTCGGCATTCGCGAAATCGCCGCCGTCGGAGAAGCTGTCGGGCGTCACGTTGACCACGCCCATGATGAGGGGCTGCAGGAGCTCGAAACCGGCCCAGATCAGCCGCGGCTCGACCAGCGCGTCCAGCAGGCCGCGATCGGGCCCGGCGAGATCGCCCAGCCAGACCGGCCTGCGGATGCCGGGCTCGCCGGGTTTGCGTTCCGCCGCTTCGGCGAAGCAAAAAGCGAACGCACCGCCGGCCAAGGGCAAGGCGGCTCCCGCCTCGATCACCCGCTCCGCCGCCGGGCCGCGCAGCAGACCACGGGGCAGCAGGTAGCGCCGCGTCTCACCGTCGCCTGCAACGGAAAAGCCCCGCCGTTCGGCGGGGCTCGGGACGATCGTGTCCGTTCTTTCCGTCACATCAGGTACCCGACCGGTTACGTACCAGGTTGGGGCCGCGGGTCGAGGCCGCTCGGCCGTTGCACCGTGGCGCCGGCGGTCGGCACCGAGGAGCGCGGCTTCGGCTTGTCCTCGCCGGTGGTCTGGCGGATCTTCTCGCCGCGGAGCAGCGCCTGCACCTCTTCGCCGGAGAGCGTCTCGTATTCGAGCAGCGCCTTGGCGACGACGTGGAGCCCGTCGAGGTTCTGCGCCAGGATTTCGCGCGCCTTGGCTTCGCCCTCTTCGACGATGCGGCGCACTTCCTGATCGATCAGCTTGGCGGTCTCGTCGGATACGTTCTTGCGCTGGGTCACCGAGTGGCCGAGGAACACCTCTTCCTCATTCTCGCTGTAACGCAGCGGCCCGAGCTTCTCGCTCATCCCGAACTCGGTCACCATGCGACGCGCCATGCCGGTCGCCTGGCGGATGTCGTCGGCGGCGCCGGAATTGAGGTGCGATTCACCGTAGATCAGCTGTTCGGCGATGCGGCCGCCGAAGCACATGGCGATCCGGCTCTCCATCCAGCCCTTGGTGTAGCTGTAGCGGTCCTTCTCCGGCAGCGCCATGGTGACGCCCAGCGCACGGCCGCGCGGGATGATCGTCACCTTGTGCAGCGGGTCGCACTCGGGCAGCTCGAGATTGACGATGGCGTGGCCGGTCTCGTGATAGGCCGTCGCCAGCTTCTCCTCGTCGGTCATGACCATCGAGCGCCGCTCGGCGCCCATCAGCACCTTGTCCTTCGCCTGCTCGAAGTCGGACATGGTGACGACGCGCTTGCCGAAGCGTGCCGCGAGGAGCGCCGCCTCGTTCACCAGGTTGGCCAGATCGGCGCCGGAGAAGCCCGGCGTGCCGCGGGCGATGACCCGCGCATCCACATCCGGGCCCAGCGGGACCTTGCGCATATGGACCTTGAGGATGTGCTCGCGGCCGTTGATGTCCGGGTTCGGCACCACGATCTGGCGATCGAAGCGGCCGGGACGGAGCAGTGCGGGATCGAGCACGTCGGGACGGTTGGTGGCGGCGATCAGGATCACGCCCTCGTTCGCCTCGAAACCGTCCATCTCGACCAGCAGCTGGTTGAGGGTCTGCTCGCGCTCGTCATTGCCGCCGCCCAAACCGGCGCCGCGATGACGGCCGACTGCGTCGATTTCATCGATGAAGATGATGCAAGGCGCGTTCTTCTTTCCCTGCTCGAACATATCTCGGACGCGGCTGGCACCGACGCCGACGAACATCTCGACGAAGTCAGAACCGGAGATGGTGAAGAACGGCACATTGGCTTCGCCGGCGATCGCGCGGGCGAGCAAGGTCTTGCCGGTGCCCGGAGGGCCGACCAGCAAGCAGCCCTTCGGGATCTTGCCGCCCAAGCGCTGGAATTTCTGCGGATCCTTCAGGAATTCGACGATTTCCTCGAGCTCGCCCTTGGCCTCTTCGATGCCGGCGACGTCGTCGAAGGTGACGCGTCCGGCGCGCTCGTTGAGCAGGCGCGCCTTGGACTTGCCGAAGCCCATGGCCTTGCCGCCATTGGCCTGCATCTGGCGCATCACGAAGATCCAGGCACCGGCGATGATCAGCAGCGGCGCCCAGTTGATCAGGATGGTGAGCAGCGGGTTCATGGAATCATCTTCCGCCTTGGCGGTGATGTTCACATTCTTCGCCGTCAGCATCTCGACCAGCTTCGGATCTTCCGGCGCGTAGGTCTGGAAAGTGGTGCCGTCGGTCAGATGGCCGGTGATGGAATGGCCCTGGTTCTGCGAGGTCAGGATGGTCACATCCCGGACCTGGCCCTGGTTCACCTGGGTGAGGAAGGTCGAATAGCTGGTGGGCTCTCTGCCGCTGCGGCTGCTCCCGCTCTGGAAGACCTGGAAGAGGACGATCAGGAGCACCATGATCGCCGCCCAAATGATGAGATTCTTGCCCAAATTCACTTTTCAGTCCTCGTCCGGTCGGTGCGGCCCAGTTTGACCATCAGGCTCAGTTGAACGCCAACTCTTAAACGCCACTCTTTAAACGCCAGTCTTTAAACGACTGCGGGCTCCCGGCGAAGCGAACATTCCCGCACGCCCAGAAGCCCTTTTCTGCGGCCCTCTGCCAAGACCTTACATAGTGTGCGTCCGTAATTACGCAACTGTAAAGCCGCCAGATGCCGCGGCCCGGGCCGGCCGGAACCGGGCCTCCACGCCCCCTGCAGGCACCCCCGGGCCGAAGCCGAGGAACGGCGCCGCAAGCAGCCGGTCGTCCTGCCAGAGGGCCGGAAGCGCCTTCCGCGCCGGCTCGGGAATGCCGAACGCCGCCTGGGGGTGCCCGAGCCGGCCCAGTTGCCGGATCCCGTGCTCCCCCAGTCGCGCGATCGTGAGACCCGAATTTGGCGATAGTCCGGGCGAGACCGTGACAGTGAAACGACCATCCCAGAGCGCAGAGGTTCCGGGGCGCGCCTCCAGCCGCGCGCGGACGGCACCCCAGTCGCGGTGGATCTCCAGCTTTTTGCCGGAACATCGCAGATGACAGCCGCCGAGCGTGAAATCGGCGGCGCCTTCGGACCCGATCCGCGCCAGAGCTTCCCGGCGCCGGTCGTCCGAGACCGGGTAGTCGTTGCCGCCGAGGCTCTGCAGCACCCAACCGAAGGCAAGACTGGATGCCGCGGTCTCCGCGAGGTCTTGCGCATCGATCTCCGCCCATCCCGACGGATGCACGGTCAGGCTCTCCGCCAGGATGCGCGCCGCCTCGGCTTCGAGCCGCTGCCGTTCCAGGCCGAGACGATGAAGCGCCGCGCCGTCGCGCGTTTCCGCCTCCGGCGTTGCCGCTGCGCGCAGGCGCACCCGTTCGAAGGCAAGGTTGCTGTTGCTGGGATCCGAGACCCATTGCTGATCGCGCGTCTCGAGCAGAGCGACGAGCTCGGCCTTGGCAACGCCGAGCAACGGCCGCAACAGCCGCACGCCCTCGAGCGGTCGCGCGGCGCTCATCCCCGCCAGCCCGACGGCACCGCTGCCATGCCCCGCCCGCAGCCGATGGGTTTCATGCTGATCGTCGCGATGGTGGGCGACGCAGAGATGCAGGATTGCATGCGCGCGGCAATGATCGGCCAGCAGCCGATAGCGCGCCGCGCGCGCGGCCGCCTGGATGCCGCTCTCGGGCTTGCGCTCGGTCCAGGCCAGAATGCGATGCGTGACGCCGGGCAGATTTGCGAGCCAGCGTTCGACCTGCTGGGCTTCTGCCGTGGATTCAGGGCGCAGGCGGTGATCGACGGTCAGTGCATCCAGCCGACCGCCGCGGCTGTGCGCCCATTCGGCCAGCAGCAGAACGAGGGCCAAGCTGTCCGGGCCGCCGGAGACACCGACGGCCAGGTGCGGCGCGCGCTCGAACGGTCCGAGGCGCGCCATCAAGCCGGCAAAGCGCTCCGGCGAGAAAGCGGGCTTGGCCGCCGCGGCCAGCACGCCCGGAGCCGCGGCGTCAGCCGCTGCAGCCGTAGCGCTGTTGGGCGCGAGAGGCACGGTCCTTGATCGCCGCCGAGGCATTCGGGAATTGCGATCCCAGCTGCTTGAAGGCGGTGCAGGCATCGTTCTTGCGCCCGGTCTGGCCGAGCGACATGCCGAGCTTCAGCAGGTTGTCGGGGGCTTTGCCGCTCTTCGGATACTTTTGATAGCCTTCGGCGAAAGCAATGGCTGCGCTCTTGTAGTCGCTCTGGGCGTAATAGGTTTCGCCCAGCCAGTACTGCGCATTGCCGGCGAGCGGGTCTTTCGGATGCTGTGCGACGAAGGCCTTGAAGGCGAGCCCGGCTTCCGGATAGGCGCCCCGCTGCAACAGGCCGGTCGCGTATTCGTACTGCTCTTGCGGCGAGTTGCCGGGGAGCTGGATGCTTTTCGGATCCTGGTTCGCGGCCGCGGCCTGACTCTGTGCCGCCTGGCTCTGCGCGGCGGCGTTCGCGGCAGCTTCGGCGGCGCCGGCCGGCGCCTCCGGCAGCGGCGTGTTCGCCGAGATCGTGCCGAGCGTGCCCGGCGCGGCCGGCTCCGGCGCCACGGTCGTGCCCTCAGGGCCCGGGAGTCCGCCGCCGGAATTGTTCATCTGATCCGCGGTTGCCGGCAGCGGCGCCGGGCTCGTGGCGGCGGGGGCCGGCGTCGTCGCCGCAGGCTGACCGCTCGCCGCGGGTGCCGCGCCGGCCATGGCGCCGGTCCCACCCTCCAACTGGCCGAGGCGGAACTGCGTGTCCTTCTGCAACTGATCGAGCCGGGTCGCGAGGTCGTCGACCTTGATGCCAAGCTGTTCGATCTGACCCTGGAGCTGACTCATCTGCCCGGTCAGCTGCTGCATCCGCACTTCCTGCTGCGCAGCGACCGTGCCGCCGCCGGACGAACCGCCCGCTCCGCCACCCGGAAGCTGGTTCTGCAGATAGTTCATCTGCTGCTTCAGCTGTTGCACTTCCGCACGCAGGTCATCGACCTCGTCGGCATGCGTCGGCAATGCCTGCGCTGCGCTCAGGAAGCCGGCAAAGGCGATGCCCGCCAGCAGCCGCGCGGCGAAGCGCAAATCAAACCGGGGACCGGTGAACGCATTCTCAATTCTGGTCATGGATCCGCTGCCTCAAACTGAGGGACGCCGCCGTTCCGGCGCGTCGCCTGTCAGGAAACTCCGCGAGTGATACTTGGATCGGTTCTGGGCGGAAATATGGCACCTGCCCACACATCCTCGGGAGAACCCAGCCGGATGTCGGCAGGTTCCGCCTCCTAGATGCGACAAGCGCCGCCGCCGCCCTTCCGGGGCGACGGCAGCGCTTCATCTCCGAGAACCGGACGTACAGCGATTACTGGTTGATCGCCGAGACGCCGCGACGGTTCTGCGAGTAGCAGGCCTCGTTGGAGTCGGTGCAGATCGGACGCTCCTTGCCGTAGGAGATCGTGCTGACCCGCGACTTATCGATGCCCAGAGCCGTCAGATAGTTCGCGATCGAGTTCGCACGGCGCTCGCCGAGCGCCAAGTTGTACTCGCGCGTGCCACGCTCGTCGCAATGACCTTCGACGGTGAGGGTGTGCTGCGGGTACTGCTGAAGCCAAGCGGCTTCCTTCTGCAACTGAGACTGAGCCTCAGCCGAGAGGTCGTAACGGTCGTAGCCGAAGTAAACCGTGTTGCCGACGTTCTGATTGAAATCTTCCAAGCTGCCCGGGGTCACCGCTCCGTTGGAAGCTGCGCCGGTCTGGGTGGTGCTGCCCGCACCCTGAGTCGAAGCCGTTTCGACGGGCTCGTCCGAAGAGCAGGCCGCCAAGAGCAGCCCCGCAGCCAGGACCGACAAGATCTGGAGACGCATTTTCTTATCCTCTCATCCTCTTTTTAATTCCACAGGCCGCATCACGATAATCCCCCTACCCCCGCCGGGTTCCGGGCCTACCGCCGCCTGATTCGCCGATTCTACAGGTAATTGTACTCGAAATTGGGCCGTAAAACCCTCTGAATCGGCGCGGAACATAGTGGATTATTGATTGTCAAGCAAGGGAGACCAAGCCGGATCGGAGCCGTCCATTGGGGTCTTCAAGATGCGCTCGTTGTAGCCCGTGAGGTCGATGCTGTGGAGCTTGGTAACCCCGCGCTGATCCTGGGAAAAGAATGCCAGAACGCGACCGTTCGGCGCCCAGGTCGGCCCCTCGACCAGCCATGCGGTGTTGAGAATACGCTCCCCTGAGCCATCTGGTCGCATGACGCCGATCTGGAACTGACCACCGCCGAACTTGGTGAAGGCGATGAGGTCGCCGCGCGGCGACCAGACCGGGGTGGCATAACGCCCCGTACCCTTGCTGATGCGCTGCACGTTGGAGCCATCGGCGCTCATGACATAGAGCTGCTGCGTGCCGCCGCGGTCCGAGTTGAAGACCACCTTCGAACCGTCCGGCGAGTAGCACGGCGAAGTATCGATCGACGGATCGTTGGTCAACCGCTGCGAACGGCGGGTGCGGATGTCCATGACGAAGATGTCGGTGTTGCCGCCCTGCGCCATGCTCATGATCACGCGCGAGCCGTCGGGCGAGAACCTTGGAGCAAAGGTCATACCGGGGAAGTCACCCAGGACCTCCTGCTGACCGCTGTCGATGTTGAAGAGATAAACCCGCGGCTTGTTGTTGAAGTAGGACATATAGGTGATGTCCTGGGCCGCCGGCGAGAAGCGCGGCGTCAGCACCAGCACCGAGCCGTCGGTCAGATACTTATGGTTCTCGCCGTCCTGATCCATGATGGCGAGACGCTTCTGGCGCTTGTCCTTCGGGCCGCTCTCCGAGATGTAGACGATGCGGGTGTCGAAGTAGCCGTCCTCGCCGGTGATGCGCTTGTAGATCTCGTCAGCGATCTTGTGCGCAACGCGGCGCCAGTTGTTGGAGGCGGCCTTGTACGAGAAGCCCGCCATCTGCTGCCCGCCGAACACGTCCCAGAGCCGGAACTGCACCTGCACTTGGCCGTTGCCGAGAGACTGCGCGACGCCGCTGACCAGTGCCTGGGCATTGATCAGCTTCCAGTCCTGGAAGCGAACGCTCTGCTGCAGCGAGGCCGCGTCCTGGATGAAAGCCTTGTGATCGATCGGCGCGAACAGACCCGAGCGCTCGAGATCGTCGGACACAACGCGCGCGACATCGGCGCCGATCTGCACATCAGGGCCGTTGCCGAAGAATTCCGGGATCGCGATCGGCATCGGCTTCACGCCACCGGTCGTAATGTCGATCACCGGTTCGGCCCTTGCGCCGAACGACACCGCCACAAGAACGAGCGCGGCGAGCAATCCAGTCAAACGCGTCATGACTTTCAACCTTCCCTCCAGGACACCGGATCCCCGATTCGATGGACCGCGGTTTAATTGGGCGATTTCACTAGCATCAATCGTTGATTCCTGCCACCGGCCGCCACGTCACACGAGCCTCACATATCAAGGTGAGCCGCGTCGTCCAGATGCAACAAATCAAACCCCGTTGGGACGCAATGGCGGAGCGGGCCGTAAGGTTCCGCCCGGCTCAACAGCCGCCCCGCTGTTCACAGATAAGTTTCATCGGCCAGCGCAGAATGATGGTCGGCCTGTATTCTTCGGGTGGAATCGGCAGCCGGCCGTCCTCGTTCTGCGTCATCAAAATCGCGCGCCGCGCACTCTCGGCGATCGTGCGGAAGCCCGGATCTCCGGTGTCTTCGAGCACATCGATCTGCGTCACGACGCCCTCTCGCGTCATATGGAGACGCAAGCTGACGGTGTAGCGCTCCGCGTTGGGAACGCCAGTCGGAAAATTCCAGTTCTTCTCGATCGCCGCGCGGATGCTATCAGCCATTGCGTCGCTCAAGGGTTGAGCTTGTGCGCCGAACGACACCGTTAGCAGCAAGGGCGCGGCGAACAATCCCACCAAATGTCTCAACAGCCGCCCCGCTGTTCGCAGATCAGCTTCATCGGCCAGCGCACGACGATGGTCGGGTTGTATTTGTCCGGTGGAATCGGCAACCGCCCGAGCTCGTTCTGTGTCATCAAAATTGCACGCCGGGCGCTTTCCGCAATGGTGCGGAAGCCGGGGTCGCCGTTGTCGTCGAGCACATCGATCTGCGTCACGACGCCGTCCGGCGTCAGATGCAGGCGCAGGCTGACGGTGTAGGCCTCCGCATTGGCCATGCCGAGCGGGATCAGCCAGTTCTTCTCGATCGCCGTGCGGATGCCGTCGGTCTCCGCCATGGTGAGCGGCACGTCGTTGACGAGATCGGCCTGCTGACCGGTCGTCGGCTGGGCGGGTGCTGGCGACGCTTTCTTCTTCGGCTTCTCTTCCGAAGGCGGGGCCGGCGTGTCCTGCGTCAGATTGTTCAGCAGCGATTCCATGTCATTCTGCTGCTTCTTCTTGTCCGGCTTCGGCTTCTCAGTCTTCTTTTCCTCTTTCTTCTTCTCTTCCGGCTTCGGCTCCGGTTTTTTCTCTTCCGGCGCCTTCTCGAGCGGCTTGTCGGGAATGACCGCGGCCTGCTCCTCGGGCGCCGGCGGCGGCGGCGTGGCCGGTGTCGGCGGCGCGGGCTTCGGCGGCTCCGGCTTGGTTTCCTTCTTGGTCTCGGGTGCCGGCGGCGTCTTCGGCTTGTCGTCCGGTTTGCCGATCTTGTCGACTTTCGGCGCGGCGGTGATGTCGGAGAGCGTCGCGAGCTCGATGGTCGGCGGCGCCTCCAGCACTTCCGGCTTGAAGAAGGAGGGCACGCCCAAGACGATCAGCAATGCGAGCAGCACGTGGAAGATCACCGACGCCAGAATGCCGCCGGTGATCGGATAGCTGCGTTCGGCCCAGACCAGCTGCATGGCCTAGAACAACCCCAGACGAGTTGGCACGTTTCCGATGGTCATTTCGGCTTGGACTTGTCCGTATTGCCGCCACCGGCCGGCTTTGCAGGCGATGCGTCTCCCGGAGTCTTGGAATCCGTCACCAGGCCGACCTTGCTGAAACCGCTGGCCTGCAACTCGGCCAGCACCTGCGCGAACATGCCGTAGTTCGTGTCCTGGTCGGCACGCACATAGATCGTGGTGTCCGGCTTGTTCTGGGTGATCGCCGCGAGACGCGGGCCGAGCTCCTCGAGCTTGATCTCGGTTTCCTGGAGGTGGATGTTGCCGTCCTTCTCGACGCTGACCACGATCGGCTCGTCGGGATTGGTCATCGCCGAGGCCTTGGTCTTCGGAAGTTGCACGGGGACGCCCACCGTCAGCAGCGGCGCCGTCACCATGAAGATGACCAGCAGCACCAGCATGACGTCGACCATCGGCGTCACGTTGATCTCCGACATCGGGTGCGCCTTGCGGCGCGCCGCGTAGCCGCGCACCCGACCGTGGCCGAGCTTGACGGCCATCAGTGCTTCTCCTCGAGCTGCCGCGAGAGGATGGCGCCGAACTCGCCGGAGAAGGCTTCCAGCCGGTTGCCGTAGCGGCCGATATCGCCGGAGAGCTTGTTATAGGCGAGCACCGCCGGAATGGCAGCGACCAGACCCAAGGCGGTTGCGAACAAGGCTTCGGCGATGCCCGGCGCCACCACCGCGAGGCTGGTGTTCTGCGAACCGGCGATCGCGGCGAAGCTGTTCATGATGCCCCAGACCGTGCCGAACAGGCCGACGAAGGGCGCCGCCGAGCCGACCGAGGCCAAGAAGCCCATATAGCGTTCGAGCTGATCCATCTCGCGGCCGAGCGTGATGTTCATGACGCGCTCGATGCGGTCCTGCAGGCTCTCCTTGAGCGACTCAGTGGTGAGCAGCCCCTTCGCGGCGGAGCGGCGCCATTCGCGCATCGCCGCGACGAAGATCGAGGCCATGGGATCGGTCGGCCGGTTGGCGATGCGGTCGAACAGCTCTTCCAGCGAGCCGCCGGACCAGAAGGCCTCTTCGAACTTGCGCGCCTTGGCACGCAGGCCGCGCAGGCGGATCGCCTTATCGAAGATGATCGCCCAGCTCCAGATCGAAGCCATGAGCAGCATGATCATCACGGCTTTGACGATCCAGTCGGCCTGCAGGAACAGCGCCCAGACCGAAAGGTCGTGTGCCTGAACGGCGCCCGGCAGACCGGCTGCGCCCTGCTGCATGGCGGCCGCGGCGGCGGAAGGATCCAGGGCCCCGCCTTCGACTGGCGCCACCGGGACGGCTGATGGTGGTGTATCTTCGTTCATCTCTCATCTCGCTTTTTCTTCAACTTGCGCAACATTGTGGTCAGTTTATGGCGGTCGACCCCATCCCTATCGACCCGGCCCGACCGCTTGGCGCAGCCGTTCCGGCAGGCGGGTCGCTCGCCCTTCCTTCGTCACGCAGGCAATCGTGACAGCGATCTCGACCAGGACCTCGCTCCCGCGGCGAACGACCTGATCAAGCAGAATTGAAGCGCCGGCGACGCCCGAAACCCGAGTGTCGATTGCGAGCGAGTCGTCGAGCCGTGCCGAGCGGTGGTACTCGGCGGTGCAGCGTCTTACCACCAGCATCAGCCCGTCCTGCGCCACCATCTCCGCATGGCTGATGCCCGCCGACCGCAGCATCTCGGTGCGCGCGCGCTCGGCGAATTTCAGGTAGTTGGCGTAGTAAACCATCCCGCCCGCATCCGTATCCTCGAAATAGACCCGGATCGAATGGGTGTGCAGCGGTGCCGCTGCGTTCTTGCCGGCTCCCACGCGGGGAGAGGGGACTTGAAGCGTTCCGCTCCTCATGCGCCGCCCTCCTCGTCTCCACCGGAGGCGGCCAGCAGCTCCAATTGCGCCTCGGTCGCCTTCGACGGTGTCATGCCGAGATGGCGATAGCCGTTCAGCGTGAGCAAACGGCCGCGCGGCGAGCGCTGCAGCAGGCCTTGCTGGATCAGGAAGGGCTCGATCGCGTCCTCGATCGTGTCGCGCTGCTCGGACAGCGCCGCGGCCAGGGTCTCGACGCCGACCGGGCCGCCGCCATAGTCGTCGGCGATCGCGCGCAGATAGCGGCGATCCATCGCATCGAGGCCGAGCTTGTCCACTTCGAGGCGGTTCAGCGCCTCATCGGCGAGCTTGGCGTCCACGCGACCGGTCTTGGCGACCGCCGCGAAGTCGCGCACCCGGCGCAGCAGGCGGCCGGCGACGCGCGGCGTGCCGCGCGAGCGCCGCGCGATCTCGCCGGCGCCTTCTTTCGTCAGATCGAAGTTGAGCAGCCCTGCCCCGCGCCGCACGATCTCTTCCAGCTCCGCCGCGTTGTAGAAGTTCAGACGCAGCGGGATGCCGAAACGTTCACGCAAAGGCGTGGTGATGAGGCCGAGCCGGGTCGTTGCGCCAACGAGCGTGAACTTCGGCAGATCGATGCGCACCGATCGCGCCGCCGGGCCTTCGCCGATGATGAGGTCGAGCTGGAAATCCTCCATCGCCGGATAGAGAATCTCTTCGACCGCCGGCGAGAGTCGGTGGATCTCGTCGATGAACAGCACGTCGCGCGGCTGCAGGTTGGTCAGCAAAGCCGCGAGATCGCCGGCCCGCGCGATGACCGGTCCCGAAGTCGCGCGGAAGCCGACGCCGAGCTCGCGCGCCACGATCTGCGCCAGAGTGGTCTTGCCGAGGCCCGGCGGACCGTAGAACAGCGCGTGATCCAGCGCCTCGCCGCGATGGCGCGCCGCCTGGATGAAGACCGCGAGATTCTCGCGCAGCTTCTGCTGGCCGATGAACTCGGTGAGCTGCAGCGGACGCAGCGAGAGCTCCGGCGAATCCTCGGCCTTCTGTTCCGGGGCGACCATCCGATTCTCCGTCACTGCGAGAGCTCCCGCAGGCCGTGGACGATCAGATCATTGAGCTCCGGCCGCGCTTCCTTGGAGGCGAGCGCCTTCGAGACCGCGCCATAGGCTTCGGCGCGCCGATAGCCGAGATTGACCAGAGCCGAGACGGCATCGTTCACCACGTCGCCGCCTTCGCCCGCCTTGCCGGAAGGAAGCGCCACGACATTCGCGGCGGCGCCGAGTTCCAGACCCGCGGCCTTGTCTTTCAACTCGCTGACGATGCGTTGCGCCAGCTTGGGGCCGACCCCGTTGGCGCGCGAGACCGATGCCTTGTCCTGGGACGCGACGGCGTTCACCAGATCGCTCGGCGTCAGGGTCGAGAGGATCGCGAGCGCAACCTTGCCGCCGACGCCTTGCACGCTCCTGAGCAGGCGGAACCAGTCGCGCTCGGCGTGATCCGCGAAGCCGAAGAGCGTGATCGCGTCTTCGCGCACCTGGGTCTCGATCAGGATGCTCGCATTGGAACCGGCGGCACCCAGGCGGCCGATCGTCTTCGAGCTCGCATGCACGACATAGCCGACGCCGCCCACGTCGAGCAGCAGCCCGTCCTCGTTGAGGCTGTCGATGACACCGGTCAGCTTGCCGATCACCGCAGCGCCTCGCGGAAATCCTTGGCACCCCAGCGATCGAGCGTGCCCATGTGATGCGCATGGCAGATCGCGACGGCGAGCGCGTCGGCGGCGTCCGGGCTCTCGGCCTGCGAGGCCGGCAGCAGCACGCGCACCATCATCTGCACCTGCTCCTTGCCGGCATGGCCGGCGCCGACCACCGACTTCTTGATCAGGTTCGCCGGGTATTCGTAGACCTTGAGCTTGTGCAAGGCCGGCGTCAGCAAGGCGACGCCACGCGCAACGCCGAGCTTCAAGGTCGAGGTCGGATTCTTGTTGACGAAAGTCTCCTCGACCGCGGCCGTATCGGGCTGATGTGCATCGATCACCGCAACCAAGCCGGTGTAGATCTCGACCAGGCGCTCGGCCAGAGGCTGGCTGGCAACGGACGAGATCCGCCCTGCCGCGACGAAAGAGAGCCGCGACCCGTCCTGATCGATGATGCCCCAGCCGGTATGCTGCAGGCCGGGGTCGAGGCCGATGATGCGCATCCGTCTCGGGCTGTCCCTTTGGTTATCCGGGTGCGGTTACGCCGAGAGACGCTGCAGCGTCTCTTCGGAGACTTCGTAATTGGCGAAGACGTTCTGGACGTCGTCATTGTCCTCCAGAGCGTCGATCAGCTTCATGAGCGAGTCCGCGGCGTCGCCTTCGACCATGGTGGTGTTGACCGGGCGCCATTGCAGCTTCGCTTCCTGCGCTTCGCCGAACTTCTTCTCGAGCGCATCGCGCACGGTGGAGAAGTCATCGACCGCGCAGGTCACCTCGTGGCTGGTCGCATCGCTCTCGACGTTGTCGGCGCCGGCTTCGAGCCCGGCTTCGAACATCGCGTCGGCGGATGCAGCCTTCGCCGCATAGACGATCACGCCCTTGCGCTCGAACATGAAGCTGACGGAATTGGTTTCGCCGAGATTCCCGCCCGCCTTGGCAAAGAGCGTGCGGATTTCCGAGGCGGTGCGGTTCCGGTTGTCGGTCAGCGCCTCGATGATGATGGCGATGCCCGACGGGCCATAGCCCTCGTAGCGGACCTCATCGTAGTTGTTGCTGTCCTCGCCGCCGGCGCCGCGCTTGATCGCGCGCTCCATGGTGTCGCGGGGCATGTTGGCCTGCCGCGCCGCGGTGATCGCCGCGCGCAGGCGCGGATTGGCGTTGGGATCGGCCTGGCCGGTCTTCGCCGCAACCGTTAACTCCCGGATGATCTTGGTAAAGACCTTGGCGCGCTTCGCATCCTGCGCGCCCTTCCGGTACATGATGTTTTTGAACTGTGAATGACCAGCCATGGTCGGCCTCAAATGCCCTAGAAATTGACGTGTCTCATAAAATCCTACCATATCTAGGGGATTTCGCGCTCCGCGCGCAGGCGGAGGCTGGGCCGCAAATATGGCAGCATTTTGACGCCTTCTAACATAAGTCCCCGCGTCGACCAGCCTCGAAATCGTTGCATTTCGCGGCTTTCGGCCCTCGAGAACGGTTAGGATTTACCGATCCTTTACGGTTTCCGGAGGAGTATCCTCCCCATGGAGCGGCTCAACGCTCCCAACCTGGGATGACGATCATGGCCCAACCGAACCCGATCAGCCTGCCTGAGGCCGCCGAAACCGCGCAGCTCCGCGCCGAGATCCAGCGCATGGCGGACATGGTTTCGGGCGTGGTTCGCCAGACCGCGATCGACGGCATCAATGCCTCGATGGCCGTCGCCGCCTCGGGCACCGAGAGCGCCGCGAAGGACGCGACCAAGGTCGCGGACCAGATCCTCGAGCGCGCGAGCGTCATGCAGAGCGAGATCGACCGCTTCCTCGCGATCGCCAACGGCCGCCACGCGGCGTAAGGCTCCGTCCGCACCACACACTCGTTCGTCATCCCAAGCTTTAGGCTTGGGATCCACGAGTTTGCATCCGCATTCAGAGAGTCAGTCGCTCCAAGCTCGTGGATGCCAAGGCCAAGCCTTGGCATGACTACCGAGTTTGAGGTGAACGACGGAGTTTAAGCCGTCACCGCTTCGACCTTCGGCATCATCTGCGAGAGCTTGCCGCCGAGACGCACCGGCTCGATGCGTTTGGCCAGTCCCGTCGCATCGTCGGTTTCCACGAACGTGCCGCAGAGCGTGCCTGGCCCCAATGCGGCCGACAGGCGCTCGGTCGGCAGCTTGCGGGTGAAGCGGGCGACCGGGATCGCCTTTTCCATGCCGATCACCGAGTCATAGTCGCCGCACATGCCGGCATCGGTCTGGTAGGCGGTGCCCTTCTCGAGGATCATGTGATCGGCGGTCGGCACGTGGGTGTGGGTGCCGACCACAAGGCTCACCTTGCCGTCGCAGAAATGGCCCATGGCCATCTTCTCGCTAGTCGCCTCGCCGTGGAAATCGATCAGGATCGCGTCGACATTGCCGCCCATGCGGTTGGCTTTGAGCAGTTGGTCGACCGCCTGGAAGGGATCGTCCAGCGGATCCATGAAGAGACGGCCCATCAGGTTGGCGACCAGCACCTTCTTGCCGCGCGCGGTCTGATAGACGCCGCTGCCCTTGCCGGGCGTGCCGGCGGGGAAATTGACCGGACGCAGCAGCCTTGGATCGGAGCCGATGAAGGAGATCGTCTCCTTCTGGTCCCAGACATGGTTGCCGGTGGTGATGCAATCGGCGCCGGCCTTGTAGAGCTCGTCGCAGATCTTCTGCGAAATGCCGAAACCGCCCGCGGCGTTCTCGCCGTTGACGACCACGAGATCGAGGCCGAGGTCGCGGCGCAACTGCGGAAGGCGCTCGATCACGACATCGCGGCCGGAACGCCCCACCAGATCGCCGCAAAACAAAATCCGCATTTCTCTACTTTCTCAACTCGTCTGCTTATCAAGTCGTCTTGCGGGCCCAGGCCTCGGTCACGATCCAGTCCAGGTGCTGGTCGAAGGGCCCGCGCGGCAGGCTGTCCGTCTCCTGGGCCGCGAATGCCATGCCGATCGCCAGCACCGGATGGCCAGAATGCGCCTCGCGCCGGCGCTTTTCCAGGGTCCGGTCATAGAAGCCGCCGCCATAACCGAGGCGGAATCCCTCCCGATCGAAGGCGAGGAGCGGGACGAGCAGCACGTCAGGCTCGACTTCGGGCGCGCCCTCGGGCGGGGTCAGGACCTTGAAGCTGCCCTGGACCAGCGCCATGCCCGGCGACCAGCGCCGGAACAGCAGCGGCTGGCCCTTGCCCTTCACGACCGGCAGGCCGATCGGATGGCCCTGCTCATGGATCTGGTGCAGCAGCGGCTGGATATCCAGCTCACCGGCCAACGGCCAATAACCCGAAACCACCGCACCACGCGGCAGGCGCACGGCGTCATGGAAGTGCCGGGCGAGATCGTGGCCGGCATTCGGGTGCGCTGCGAAGGCGGCGGCGCGACGTTCCGCCGCGGCGCGACGCTCGCGCTGCTTCCATTCTGCGGTTTCGGGGGTTTCGACGTTCATAGAAGTGGGCGGCGCCCCATGGGCCGGTGGCTCGTCTGAATCCTCTGTGGCCTGCTAAAGCAGGTGGGCGCCATGTGCCGAAACCACGGTCTCGGTAGGGACAGCTCCCGAGAGGTTTAGAATTGGCCTCAGGGATTACACGGCCTGTCGCACCTAAGAGCGACCGCCCAGGAATTACTTAGGCTGCTTCTACGCGCGCGGCAAGGGTTTCGACCCGGGCGGCCAGGGCCTCGATGGTGTCGGCCAAGGCCACTTCTCGCTTCAGCGAGGCCTCGCGGCCCTCGTCTTTCAGCCGGAGCGCTTCGCGCTTCTTCTGGTCGAGCTCGTCGGCCAGCGTCAGCGCGGTCATCACGAAGGCCATGCCTTCACTCAAGCTGCCGGCATTGCGGGTGAGGTTCTCCATGCGACGGCGGATCTCGCCGGCGAGTTCCTGCACGCGCGGCTCCTCGCCTTCGCCAACCGCGAGATCATAGTTTCGTCCGTTGAGGGCGATGGTCACCGTCGGCATTTCAGTGTCCCCCCAAAAATCCTCGAGGCGTCAATCAGAGACTTCCCGCCACCACATGCTGCAAACGCCCGACCGCGTGGTCGAGCCGATCCGAAACGTGACGCGCTTCTTCCTGCAGCAATGCATGCGTGCGGCGAAGTGCTGCCAACTCTTGTTCCATGGAGTCGCGGCCCCGATCGCCACGCTCGGCGCTGTGACTGACGGCGGCATCAAGCCGCGCCATTGCGGTATCCAGGCGATTCATCGCCGTTTCCAAGCGGGACATCGAAAGGATCGTTGCCTCTGTCTGAGGTCCAGGTTGAGGACCCACGTTCTTCTACATTGATTTCAGAGATTAAACCGGTGATCCATGAACGCGTCAACACGGCATCCGGTTGCGCAGTGTGCGCTGTCTCACGCCAAGCGCCGGGTTGATTTTGCCGGGTCGAGCGGGCATCTTCGCCGCCTGCAAGCAAATTCAGGAAAATGCGATGGATGGCGCGGCAATTGCGATTAACCACAAGGACATGGCCAACGCGATCCGCGCCCTGGCCATGGACGCTGTGGAAAAAGCCAATAGCGGACATCCCGGCATGCCAATGGGCATGGCCGATGTTGCGACGGTGTTATTCTCGCAATTCCTGAAATTTGATCCCCAGCATCCTGACTGGCCGGACCGCGACCGCTTCGTGCTCTCCGCCGGCCACGGCTCGATGCTGATCTACGCACTGCTCTACCTCACCGGTTATCCACAGATGACCATCGAGGAGATCCAGCGCTTCCGTCAGATCGACAGCAAGACGCCGGGTCACCCGGAGCATGGGCATACTCAGGGCGTCGAGACCACGACCGGTCCGCTCGGCCAGGGCGTCGGCAATGCGGTCGGCATGGCATTGGCCGAGCGCATGCTGAATGCGCGCTATGGCGACGCGATGGTCGATCACTACACCTATTGCATCGCCGGCGACGGCTGCCTGATGGAAGGCATCAGCCACGAGGCGATCTCGCTCGCCGGCCATCTGAAGCTCAACAAGCTCATTCTCCTCTTCGACGACAATCACATCTCGATCGACGGCTCGACCGATCTCACCGTGTCCGACGACCAGGTGGCGCGATTCAAGGCTTCCGGCTGGAACGCCACGCGGGTCGATGGCCACGATCCGAAGGCGATCGCGGAGGCGCTTGCGGCGGCGAGGAAATCCGACAAGCCGAGCATGATCGCCTGCCGCACCATCATCGGCTTCGGCGCGCCGAAGAAGCAGGGCACCGCGGCAACGCACGGCTCGCCGCTCGGCAAGGAGGAGATCGCCGGCGCCCGTGAGCAACTCGGCTGGAAGTATCCCCCGTTCGAGATTCCGCTCGATATTCTCAATGCCTGGCGACAGGTCGGCCAGCGCGGGCAGACCGCCTTCAACGACTGGACCAAGCGCCACGGCGCAGCGGCCAATCGCGCCGAGTTCGACCGCACCCAGAGCGGCGATCTGCCGGAGGGTTTCGCGGGCGCGATCAACGACATCAAGAACGCCTTCGCCAAGGAAGCGCCGAAGATCGCAACCCGCCAGTCGTCACAACGGGTGATCGACGCTCTGAACACCGCCTTGCCCGAATTGATCGGCGGTTCGGCCGATCTCACCGGCTCCAACCTGACCAAGGCGAAAGCCGCCAATCCGGTGAAGCCCGGCGATTATTCCGGCGGCTATATCTATTACGGCGTGCGCGAGCACGGCATGGCGGCGGCGATGAACGGCATCGCGCTGCATGGCGGTTTCATTCCGTTCGGCGGCACTTTCCTCTGCTTCACCGATTACGCGCGGCCCTCGATCCGGCTCTCGGCGCTGATGAACCAGCGGGTCGTCTATGTCATGACCCATGACTCGATCGGCCAGGGCGAGGACGGACCGACCCACCAGCCGGTCGAGCATATGGCCGCCTTGCGCGCCATCCCGAACATGCTGGTCTTCCGTCCCTGCGACAGCATGGAGACGGCGGAGTGCTGGGCGCTGGCGCTCAGCGCCAAGCACCAGCCCTCGATCCTGGCACTGACCCGCCAGGCGGTGCCGCATCTCCGCGCCGATGCCGCGGTCGCCAACCATTGCGCCCGCGGCGGCTATGTCATCCGCCCCGCCGCCGGTGAGCGGAAGGGCACCATCCTGGCGACCGGCTCCGAGGTTTCGATCGCGGTCGACGCCCAGGCGCTGCTGGCCAAGGAAGGCATCCATGTCGCCGTCGCCTCCCTGCCCTGCTGGGCGCTGTTCGACCAGCAGTCCGAGGCCTATCGGAATGAGGTGCTGGGCTCCGGCGTCCGTGTCGCCGTCGAGGCCATGGTCTCCTTCGGCTGGGAACGCTATCTCGGGCCGATCGGGCCCAAAGGCGGCGGCTTCGTCGGGATGACCGGCTTTGGCGCCTCGGCCCCGGGTCCGGACGTCTATAAGCACTTCAACATCACCCCTGCCGCCGTCGTCGAGGCCGTCAAAGCGAGACTGTAACGGATGGCAGCCATGCGCGGGCTTGATCCCGCGTGGGTGGCATTGCAGGTTAATGGGTGAGTTTCACCGGATCGGGCCCGCCGCTTCCCCGCGGCGGGCCGGTCCGGCAAAGCCCTGAACCAACAACTCCCAGAAGAAGGATAGAGATATGGCTGTTCGTGTCGGCATCAACGGCTTCGGGCGCATCGGGCGCCTGGTGCTCCGCGCCATCATGGAATCCGGCCGCAAGGACATCGAGGTCGTCGGCATCAACGACCTTGGCCCGGTCGCGACCAACGCGCACCTCTTCAAGCACGACACGGTCCATGGCGCCTATCGCGCGCATGAGGTGAAGGTGAAGGACGACGGCATGGATGTCGGCGCCGGCTTCATCAAGATCACCGCCGAGCGCGACCCGACCAAGCTCCCCTGGAAGGAACTCGGCGTCGATATCGCCTTCGAGTGCACCGGCATCTTCACCGACAAGGCGAAGGCCTCGCTGCATCTCCAGGCCGGCGCCAAGCGCGTGCTGATCTCCGCGCCGTCGGCCGACGCCGATCTGACCGTGGTCTACGGCGTCAACCACCAGAAGCTCGATAAGTCGCACACCGTGGTCTCGAATGCGTCCTGCACCACCAACTGCCTGGCGCCGGTCGCCCATGTGCTGCACAACGCGCTCGGCATTGAGCGCGGCTACATGACGACGATCCACTCCTACACCGGCGACCAGCCGACGCTGGACACGCTGCACAAGGACCTGCATCGCGCCCGCGCTGCCGCCTTGAACATGATCCCGACCACCACGGGTGCGGCGAAAGCCGTGGGCCTGGTGATCCCGGAATTGAAAGGCAAGCTCGACGGCACGTCGATCCGCGTGCCGACGCCGAATGTCTCGGTCGTCGACTTCAAGTTCACCACCGCGAAGCAGACCAGCAAGGAAGCCGTCAATGAGGCGATCAAGGCGGCGGCGGCCGGTCCGCTGAAAGGCATTCTCGCCACCAACAGCGAGCCGCTGGTCTCGATGGACTTCAACCACAACCCGGCGAGCTCCACGTTCGATCTCCCGCAGACCCAGGTGATCGACGGCGTCTTCGTGCGCGTGCTCTCCTGGTACGACAACGAATGGGGCTTCTCCAACCGCATGGCGGACACCGCGCTCGCCATGAGCAAGCTCGGCTGAAGACCGTCACCGTCCGCAATCTCGCCGAAGCCCGCGCCGCACTCGATGCGGCGCGGGCCGCGGGAGAGACTATCGGTCTCGCCTCCCCGCCCGACGCCGCCATCCAGTACGGCGTCCTTTACTTCGTGAAACTGGCTGAAGCGCTCGCCGCGGAATACCCGGAACTGAAACCGGTCATCGCCGTTGATTGCGGCGACCGCGCCGACCTCGCCCATGACGCCATGCGCTTCGGCCTGAAGAGCATCGTTTTTCGCGGCGATCCCAGAACGGCGGAGAAACTCGCGGATATTGCCGGGGACTTGGCCGTCAAATTTGAATCACACACCGGTTAATCAGTTGGGGCGTAGATCCGTCCGATTGAACAAATCCCCTGTTCTGGGCTAGAAGGCGGCGGGCGCCCAATAGAGCCATTTCCTCGTTAACCAGCAGGACCCCGACGATGAAGATCTCGCGCAAGGTGAAGGAAATCCTGTCGCATTACGAAAGCGACAATCCGGGGACGAAGGCGAACCTCGCCCGTATCCTCATGGAGGGCCGCCTCGGCGGCACCGGCAAGCTGGTGATCCTGCCGGTGGACCAGGGCTTCGAGCACGGGCCCGCGCGCAGCTTTGCGCCGAACCCCGACGCCTATGACCCGCACTATCACTTCCAGCTCGCGGTCGATGCCGGCCTCTCGGCCTATGCGGCCCCGCTCGGCATGATCGAAGCGGGCGCCGACAGCTTCGCCGGTGCGATCCCGACCATCCTCAAGGTCAACAGCTCGAACAGCCTCGCGAGCGCCAAGGACCAGGCCGTGACCGGCACGGTCAACGACGCATTGCGTCTCGGCTGCGCGGCGATCGGCTTCACCATCTATCCGGGCTCGGACCATGCGTTCGACATGATGGAAGAGATCCGCGAGCTCGCCGAGGAAGCGAAGGCGGCGGGCCTCGCGGTCGTGGTCTGGTCCTATCCGCGCGGCGATGCGCTTTCCAAGGAAGGCGAGACCGGCATGGATATCTGCGCCTATGCCGCGCATATGGCGGCGCTGCTCGGCGCGCATATCATCAAGGTGAAGCCGCCGACGGCGCATCTCGAACAGGCCGAAGCGAAGAAGGTCTATGAGAAGGAAAAGATCGCGATCGGCACCATGGCCGAGCGCATCCGCCACGTGGTTCAGGCCTGCTTCAACGGCCGCCGCATCGTCGTCTTCTCCGGCGGCGCTTCGAAGGGCCTCGAGGGCCTCTATGAAGAAGTCCGCGGCATCCGCGACGGCGGCGGCAACGGCTCGATCATCGGCCGCAACACCTTCCAGCGTCCGCGCGAGGAAGCGCTGAAGATGCTGGATACGCTGATCAAGATCTATCAGGGCAAGGAGTAGGGCGATCGCCGCCTCAGAACCTTGTCGGATCACTCTGACGACGCCGCCCGAATTGGTTTCGGGCGGCGTTCTCTTGCACGACTTGCTCCCGCGTTTCGAAGGCGCATTGAAGGTCGCCGATGTCGCCTGCCTGCTGATCGCGGCACCGGCTGCGGCACGCGACGACGATGTCCGCGCCATCGCCGAGCCGCTGATCCGCGCTGCGCAGGCGCGCGATGTCGCCGCCTTGCTCGGCGGCCGGCCCATGCTGGCGAAGACGCTCGGCGCCGACGGGGTCCATCTCGATCTCCGCACGGTCGCGCCGGGCGATGCCTTGCGCGCCTATCGTGACGCACGCAAGCTGCTCGCCGAGGATGCGATCGTCGGCACCTTTTGTCCGCCGGAACGACATCTCGCCATGGAGCTCGGCGAAGCGGGTGCGGATTACGTCGGCTTTGACCTTGCTGCGCCGGAAGCCGCCGCGGCCATCGCCTGGTGGGGGGAAATGATGACGATCCCCTGCATCGCCTTCGGCCGCATTGACCCGGCAACCGCGACCGCCCTGGCTCGGAACGGAGCAGACTTCATCGCTCCTGAACCGGAGATCTGGAGTGGCGTTGATTCCTCCAGCGCGCTGGCAGCGCTCCAGGCCGCAATCCGGGCTGGATAGCACCCGCCTCGCGTGTTAACCTCTGCCAGTTAGCCTGAAACCGACTATTTTCGTCGTGTCCACGCCAACAAGCAGACGAGGCCAGGGTGAATTTCCTGCACGAGCGACAATTGCGCCGCCTGGATGCCGCCCATTCGAACAGCCGTGGCTCGGCCCGCGCCGCTGAAGCGCCACCCCGCGTCAGCTTCGAGTTCTTCCCGCCAAAGAACCCGCAAATGGAAGAGCAGCTCTGGGGCACCGTGAAAGCGCTCGAGCCGCTCCTGCCGCAATACGTTTCGGTGACCTATGGCGCCGGCGGCTCGACCCGCGATGCCACCTTCGAGACGGTCCGCCGCATCGTCGATAAGACCCACCTCCGCCCCGCCGCGCATCTCACCTGCGTTGGGCATGGCCGCAAGGACATCGCGCGATTGCTGGAGCGCTATTGGGAAGCCGGCGTCCGGCACATCGTGGCGCTGCGCGGCGATCTGCCGGCGGGCGGCGCCCAGACGCCGCCGGATGGACTGGCCTATGCCGCGGACCTCGTTGCCTTCATCAAGACGGTCGCCGATTTCGAGATCAGCGTCGCCGCTTATCCCGAGACGCATCCGCAGGCGCGCTCCGCCGATCACGACCTCGACAATCTCAAGCGCAAATTGGACGCCGGCGCCAGTCGCGCGATCACACAGTATTTCTTCGACAGCACGGCGTACCTCAAGTTCCTGGAGCGCGCGCGCCGCGCCGGGATCAACGCACCGATCGTGCCGGGCATCCTGCCGGTGACCAATTTCGCGCAGGTCGTGAAATTCAGCGCGATGTGCGGCACCTCGGTACCGGACTGGCTCAAGGACATGTTCGATGGGCTCGACGACGACCAGGACACGCGCAAGCTGATGGCCGCCATGGTCGCGACCGAGCAGTGCCGCGCCCTGCAGGCCGAGGGTATCACCGACTTCCACTTCTATACGCTGAACCGCGCCGACCTCACGCTGGGCATCTGCCGCCGCATGGGATTGAAGCCGGCGCCGCTGCCGGAGAAGAACGACTTCGCCGACTCACCGACGCCGGTGCAGCGCGACCCGGAGATGCCGGACTGAGGCGCGTCAGAGGGTCAGACCTGGCGGCAACTCGGTTCCAATCGCAGCCTTCAGCCACGCCAGGGTCGCGAGATCGCGCACCCACTCGTAATGCATGCCCTTGATCGTCGTCACCGTCACGCCGGCATCGCGGATGCGGGCCAGCCCCGCGGCGTGATGCGGTGGCGGCGAGCCGCAACCGTCCTCCAGCACCGCGACGCGATAGCCTGCGGCGGCAAGACCCAGGGCCGAATGCGCGACGCAAACATCGGTCTCCAATCCGACCAGCACGAACGCGGCCCGTCCACTGGCACTCACGGCGGCGCGGATGTCGGGCTGGTCGTAGAGGCCGAACACCATCTTGTCGAACACGCGCTGATCGTTGGGCAGAAGCGCCGCGAGCTCGGGCACCAACGGCCCGTCTCGCGCGATATCCTCGGCCGTGGCGATGATCGGGATCGCCAATGCGCTTGCGACGCGCATGAGCCAGGCGATGCGCGCGAGCAGCGGCGCCCGCTGATCGAGCGGCAGCTTGTCCAGAAAGTACTGCTGCACGTCGATGACGACGAGACCGGAGGTATCGCGATGGAACAGGCTGTGGTCCGGCATCTGAATTGGTCTCTAGCGCTTGGTCGCCTGAACGAGATTGACCTTCACCTTGATCTCGCCCAGCGCCTTGCAGGCCTCCAGCCGATGCAACCCGCTGACCAGGACGTAGCGCTCCTTGTCCGGACGGACCAGGATCGGCGATTGCAGGCCGTTCTCGACGATGCTTTCGGCAATCGCCTGCACCTTATCGGCGTCGATCGGGCCCCGTTTCGCGGCCGGAATGTAGATTTCGTCGATCTTAACGAAGACGTCCTTCATGCCAAGAGGCTAGCCTGCCGCACTATCGGTGTCGAGCACCGGGGCGGTGTCGAGCACGCGGGCAATCAGCCGGTACTTGACGGCGGCGTTGGTCAGGTCGCGGAAATAGTTCACCAGGTCGCCCCACGGATCGTTCATCCGGTTGAGACCGGAGATGAACGCGACCACGGTGCCGATCTCGGTCTTGCCCTCGATCACGAACCAGCTGCCGATGAACAGGATGCCGATGACGCCGAAATGGTAGAACAGGTTCATCAGAAAGTTCATGCCGAACTTGCGCCGGAAGATCTGCATGTTGAGCGCGTAGACGCGATGCACCCGACGGCGGAAACTGAGCGCGCGATCCTCGCGCGGATCGTGGGTTTCCTCGACGATATCGACGCTCATGCGGCGGAGAGTCTTGATCCGCTTCTTGGTGCGCCGGTTGATCGCGTCCTGCAGCAAGGGAATGAACAGCATTTGCGGCACGAACAGCCCCAGCGCCACCAGCGCCATCATGGGCTCGACGATCAGCATATAAGCGAACACGCTGATCAGGACGCCGCCGTTCAGGATCGGCTCGGAAAAGCTGGTGCCGACGAAGCCGCCGACCGCTTCCACTTCCGAGACGATGATTGAAATCGCGACCCCCTCCTCCTCGGGGTCGGCGCTGCCGTTGGCGTTCACCATGCGCATGAGCTTGTCGTTCAGCCGCAGGTGACGGTTCGCGCGCTCGCTGACGGCGCTGCGATAGACGTTGAGCCCGAACTTCAGCAGCCCCATCAGGGCGGCGGCCGCGAGATAACCGAGACAGAGCAGGATCACGATCTTGAAGTCGTGCTTTTCGACCGCGGCATTGGCGATGCGGCGCTGCAGCTCCAGCGGCACGAGGTCGACCAGGAAGACGGAAACGGCCAGCAACGAAAGAAAGATCTGGTCTCGGGCGCTCATGCCCCAGACGAAGCGAAACAGCTTCTTGACCGCCGACATATCCCGGGGCGTGGGCAGGAGCTTCATGTCCGTTTCAGCTCAAACGCCCAGCTCGCCGAGGATCCAATCGCGGAAGGCGCGGATCTTGCGCACGCTTTTCCGCGCCTCGGGATAGACCAGCCAGTAGGCGGTGTCGTCGGTCGCCATCAGGGCGAAAGGCTGCACCAGGCGCCCGGCGGCAAGGTCGCCGGCGAAAAACGCGGGCATCAGCATCGCGATGCCTTGCCCGGCGATCGCCGCCGTGCCGAGCAGCGACTGAACGTCGAGCGAGACATTCGACGGCACGGCCGGCGGGATGTCGGAAATGCCCGCCGCCTGCGACCACAATCGCCACCATTCGTCATGCGCATCCAATCGCGGCGCCTTCAACATGTCCGCGGGCGTGGACCAGGGGCCATGACGCGCGAGGAAATCGGGGCTGCAGAGCGGCGTGAAAGCGATCGCGATCAACTTGTCCGCGCGCAGGCCCGGCCATTTGCCGCGCCCGCCGCGAATCCCGATGTCGAAATCCTCCCGGGTGAAGTCGACATTGCGGCCTGAGAGATCGATCCGAACCGCGATCTCCGGATGCTGTTGCTGGAAGGCGCCAAGGCGCGGCACCAGCCAGTTGGTCGCGAAGGTATGCACGACGGTGGCGGCCAATACCGCATCATCCGTCTCGCGCAATTCGGCAAAGGCGGCGTGCAGGCCCTGGAACGCCGCGGCCACGGCCGGCGCCAGGCGCCGCCCGGTCTCCGAGAGCTCGACTTTCTTCGGCAGGCGAATGAACAACGGCTTCCCCAGCCGGTCTTCGAGCACTTTCACCTGATAGCTGACGGCGGCCTGGGTCATGCCCAGTTCTTCCGCGGCCTTGGTGAAGCTCTGGTGCCGGGCGGCGGCCTCGAAGGCGCGGACCGCGGTCAGCGGGGGCAGGTTCGGCCGGAACGACGGCTCGAGGTCCTTGGGCATCTCTGATCCATAAGGGAGGCTTATGCTCTTCCCCTGACATTCGCTTTGAAGATGCGCGCTGTCGAGGCCAATTTCCCTCCATCAGCATAAAGGCAGCTAAGGCTTGCCGGATTTGAAGGAGTGGCAAAATGGCCGAGATGGTTGGACTTTCCCGCACTGCCCCCCGCCGCAACGGGTCGGTTTTCGGCCTGATCGGACTGCTGCGGGCGGTCTGGCCCAAGAAGGCCGATGGGGGCGGCCCGATCCACACCGAGGAATGGTCGGATTACATGCTGCGCGACGTCGGGCTGCAGCGCGACCATGGCAGCCGGCCCTCGCTGTTCGACTGGCCGATCCGCTAGATTAGGTGGTCGAACCGGCGAGTGCCTCGGCAATGGCCGCCAGCAGCTGGCGGCGGGCGAAGGGCTTTTGGAGAACCTTCTTGGCGCCCAGACGCTCGGCGATGCCGAGGACGTCCATTCCCTGGGTTGCGCCGCCGCCGGAGATCGCGATGACCGGAACACGGATATCAAGATTGCGGAGCTCGTTCAGTATCTCGAAACCATCCCCTTCCGGCATGAAGATATCCGTGATCACCAGATCCGGGGGATTACTCTTGAGCAAAGCCGCCGCCGCCCTGGCATTCGGCGCCTCGGTGACCTGATAGCCGGCCATGCCGAGGATCCGGGAAACCGTCACCCGCGCATCTTCATTATCGTCCACCAGCAGAATGCGTGCGCTGACCTGTCCGGCCTCGCTCATGCCCTTCTCCACAACTTTGAAGCGGCTTACCAGCTGCCTCCTCTCAATAGCCCCTGCTGTGCATCAAGGCATCCTCAATTTCCGCCGGCCGGGGCACGGCGCAAGGATTTCGCCTAGATCCCGAAAATTATGGTGAATCTTCGACAATCGCGGCTGCTTGAGATGAGCCGGTTTCGGGGCTAGGGTACTATGTCCTAACGGGGTCGAATCTTTAAGACGCTCGCTTGCGACCATTGGGCGAGCAGCCAGGATATGAGCCATGACCGGCGATACCGGTTCGCTCGGTGCCCGCGTGAATCCGTCAGGCGCAGGCTTTTCGATGTCCCGCTCCACCGTGGGCCTGATCCTGGCTTTCCTCACGATCAGCGGCATCCTCCTGGGCACGGGACGGCGCGATTACCCCGAACTGCATACCGTGCTCGATACCGGCATGTTCGTGCTGTCGACTCTCGGCACGCTGCTGCTGATCGATATCGGGCGTCGGATCGATCGCCCCTTCCCACTCTGGCTGGCGGCCAGCTTCGGCATCACCGCCTTCCTCGAGTTTGTGCATGTGATGGTGACCGTCGAGTGGTGGGGCAGCCTGGCGCCGCTCGCAGAAATGCGCGGCTTCCTGCGTCCCTCCACCTGGCCGCCCGCGGCCCATATCCTGCCGATCGGCATCGGTCTCGCGATCTGGCGGCTGGTCCAGGGCGAGCGCCCGATGCCGTTTTTTGTCGCGGTTGTCGCCGCCATCGGCGTCGCGCTGTTCGAAGCCTTTCAGCATTTGCCGACCTACACGCCGGAGCAGGCACTGGCGATCACGCGGCCGGCGCTGGTAGCCGTGCCGCTGCTCTGGGCGGCGGTCGGCTGGTCGGCCTGGCATTGGCGCGATATCGAGCGAAAACTGCCGCCGATTGCGGCCATGTCGGGGCTGCTCTTCCTCGGCAGCACGGCCATGCTCTATTCGCAAGCGCCGCACGACAACTTCGCCATGGTGGCGCATTGCGCCAAGATCGCCGGCTATCTGTTCTTCATCCTTTCCGTGATGCGGATGGCCTCGCATGACATGCTGGAGCGGATGGAGGCGGAGCGCGCGCTCGCACGGCTGAACGCCGAGCTCGAGCGCCGCGTCGAGGAGCGCACGGCGGAGCTCGAATCAGCCAATCGCGCGCTGGAAGCCGAGAACGACGAACGGCGGCGCGCCGAAACCGCCGTCCGCGACAGCGAGGCGCGGCTGCGCACCCATCTCGAGCGGCTCAATCTGCTGCACCAGATCACCCGGGCGATCGGCGAGCGCCAGGACCTCGCCAGCATTTTCCAGGTTGTGATCCGCAGCGTGGAAGACGAACTGCCTGCCGATTTCTGCACGCTCTGCCTCTACGACCAGACCGATCACGTGCTGACCGTGGCCGGGGTCGGGGCCAAGAGCATCGACACGGCCATGGCTCTCGCCATGCCGGAACGTGCCCGGATCGAAATCGATGCCAATGGCCTCTCGCAGTGTCTGATCGGCCGTCTGGTCTATGAGCCGGAACTCGCGCCGCTGCAGTTCCCCTTTCCGCAGCGTCTGCTGCATGGCGGCCTGAATGCCATGGTTCTGGCGCCGCTCCAGGTCGAGAGCGCGGTCTTCGGCGTGCTGATCGCCGCGCGGCGGGAGTCTGCCTCCTTCTCCAGCGCGGAATGCGAGTTCCTGCGGCAGCTGAGCGAGCACGTGGCGCTCGCCGCTCATCAGGCGCAGCTCCACGGCGCGCTGCAACAGGCCTATGACGACCTCCGCCAGTCGCAGCAGTCGGTGATGCAGCAGGAGCGGCTGCGGGTGCTCGGCCAGATGGCGAGCGGGATCGCGCATGATATCAACAATGCCCTGACGCCGGCCTCGCTCTACACCGAGGCGCTCCTGGAGGACGACCAGACCCTCTCGCCGACCAGCCGCGAGCTGCTCGGCGTGGTCAATCGCGCCATCACCGACGTGACCCACACGGTCGCGCGGATGCGGGAGTTCTATCGGCAGCACGACGCAGAGATGAATTTGGCGCCGATCGCCATCAACGATCTCGTGCGCCAGGTGGTCGATCTCACCCGCGCGCGATGGCATGACATGCCGATGCAGCGCGGCATCGTGGTCACGGTGACGCTGGAGCTCGCCGGCGACCTGCCGCCGGTCCAGGGCGTCGAAAGCGAGATCCGGGAAGCGTTGATCAATCTGCTGCTGAACGCCGTAGACGCCATCCCGAGCGGCGGCGCGATCGTGCTCGCCACAGCAGCGGGGCCGGAAGACGAAAGCCACGGGCCGCGCGTCCGGTGCGAAGTCCGGGATAACGGCGCCGGCATGGACGAAGAAACCCGCCGCCGCTGCCTCGAGCCGTTCTTCACCACCAAGGGCGAGCGCGGCACCGGTCTCGGCCTTGCCATGGTCTATGGCGTGCTGCAGCGCCATGGTGCCGATCTGGAGATCGACAGCGCCGTCGGCCGCGGCACCACGATGCGGCTGACCTTCCCTGCCGCCGACCCGGCGCGCATCAAGGCCGGCAGCGAAACCGGCGCGCCGCCGGAACGCCTGCAACGGCTGCCCTTGCTCGTGATCGACGACGATCCGATCCTGCTGCAGACCCTCCGCAACATCCTGGAAAACGACGGCCATGCCGTCACCGTCGCGACCGGCGGCGCGGAGGGCATCGCCGCCTTCCGTCAGGCGATGCAGGCGGGACGATCCGTCGCCGCCGTCATCACCGACCTCGGCATGCCGAATGTCGACGGCCGCAAGGTCGCCGCCGCGATCAAAGCGGAATCACCGGCGACGCCGATCATCCTGCTGACCGGCTGGGGCCAGCGGCTGATCGATGACGACGACACGCCGGCCCATGTCGACCAGGTCCTGAGCAAGCCGCCGAAGCTTCGCGACCTGCGTCAGGCCTTGGCCGACGTCACCCGGCCGAAGAGTTGAGTGCTATCCGCGCCAGTGCGGCGGATAGGTCCGGTCGTAATAGGGCAGCTTTTCGATGCGAGCGAGCCAGGCGGCGAGCTTAGGCGGCAGGTCCGCCGGCTTGTAGCCCAAGCCGGGCGCGCGCTCCTCGATCCGGGGCAGCATGCGGATCCAGGGGAAGAGCGTGTAGTCGACCAGCCCGACACCGCCGGCGAAGAAGTCTCCCTTCAGCGCATCGGCCCAGCGTGCGAGCTCGGTGTCGAGCTTGGCACGCGCCTCGACGATCTTCTTCGCATCACGCTCCTCCGGCTTGGTGTAGAGGGTCGCTTCCGAGAATGGATCGAACGCCTTCTCGAAATCGCCACCGGCCTCCGCAATCAGCCGCCGCGCGACGCCGCGCTCCTTCACATCCTTCGGCAGCAGCGGCTTCTCCGGATAGCGCTCGTCGAGATATTCGGCGATCGCGTTCGACTCAGAGAGCGCGAAGCCGTCATCGACGATCGCCGGCACGCGGCCGCGCGGATTGATCTTCAGGAATTCCGGCGTCTTGGTCTGATCGGGCTCGAAGGTGAGGCGCTTCGCCTCGAACGGAATGCCCTTGTGCTCCAGCGCCAGCCAGACCTTCCAGGCATAGGGCGAGCCGGAGCCGTAATAGAACGTCAGTGCCATGATGTTTGTCCCACTCCCATGAGAATCTCAGGCGAGAATCGCGGGGGGATTCTTAGCGAAGACGTCCCGCCCTTTCGCCCCTGTTTTGCGTGGGGACAAGCTCACGCCTTGCTTCGCAGGCGCATCATGTTTTGCAGCAGCATCTCCAAGCCATCCGTAAAAGTCCGCTCGAAATACCGAGGCTTGAAATAGGGTGCCACCGCGGCGAGGTTCGGACAGTCGCGCGCGACTTCCGCATCGGTGACCGGTTCCGCCGCCGATGGCCCCTGGGCATAGCCGGCGGTCTCATCCAGCGCCGCACCGGTCAGGTAGTAGCCGACCTCACGGAACAGCCGGGCCGCGGTCGCATCATCGAAGCCGCCGTCGCGGAACAGGCCGATGATCTCGTCGAGCTTGCGCACGCCGACCGTCGTATTCAGGCGGTGCACCGCCAGCAGCGGATAGAGTTTCGGATGCGCGAGCGCCATGGCGCGGTAGTTCCAGGCTGCCTTACGGACCCGCTCGAGCCAGTCGCCACCCGGCGGCGGAATCTCGAGCGCACCGAAGACCCGGTCGAGCACCGCGTCGATCAGATGCGCCTTGCTCGGAAAGTAATGATAGAGGCTCATCGCCTCGCAGCCGATCGTCTCGGCAAGACGGCGATAGGTCAGGGCATCGAGCCCCTCACGATCGATCAGCGCCAGGGCCGCCGTCGCAATGCCGTCGCGGGTCAGGCCCTGGTGATAGCCGGTCTGCCGGCCGCGGCGCCCGCCCGCCTTCGCCGGCCTTTTGTGCGCGCCATCACGTTTCGCTGATCTCGCACGCTTGGGGGCTTGCATTCTTACACCGTAAGGATATTCTCTACCGCAGAATCTTACACTGTAAGAATGCGACTCTGCAACGATTGCCGCGCGCACCGCACGGCGAAAGGAGGCCCGTCATGTCCGCGGTTGACCTGTTCGGCTTGGCTATCCCGGCGACCTTCCTGGTGATGCTGGGAATCGAGGCGCTGTTTCCAGCGCGCCGCTTCCCCGCGATCCGGCTTTGGCGCCTCAAAGGCATCGCCTTTCTGCTGGTCGCCGGGATCCTCGCCGGCACCCTTCCGCTGCTGATTCCGGAGGGCTGGCTGGCGCAGCACCGGTTGATGGACTTGACCGGGCTCGGCGTGATCGGCGGTGCGGTCGTCGGCTATCTCGCCGTCAGCCTCGTCTCCTATGCCTGGCACCGCAGCGCCCACACCTTCCCGGTCATGTGGCGCCTGTTTCACCAGATCCATCACAGCCCGCAGCGCATGGACATGTCCGGCGCCAATCTCTTCCACCCGCTGGAGCTCAGCGTCTTCATCCTGATCGGCACGCTGACCACGACACTGTTGCTCGGTCTCGATCCGGTCGCGGCGGCGCTGACCGGCACCATCGCCCAGTTCTATGCCTACTTCCAGCACATGAACGTGCGGACGCCAGCCTGGCTTGGTTATGTCATCCAGCGGCCGGAGGCGCATTGCCTGCACCATCAACGCGACATTCATGCGTGGAACTACGGTGATCTGCCGATCTGGGACATTCTGCTCGGCACCTGGCGCAACCCGAAGGACTTCGAGGGCGCGGTCGGCTTCGACGCGCCGGCGACCGGGCGGTTCGGTGCGATGCTGGCCTTCATCGACGTCAACGCGCCGGCTTCCGGACCGAACAGTCTCGGCCGGAACCCGGGCGCAGACGCACAGGCAATTCGCGGCTAGCGGCGCTGGGCAGCTAGCTGCGCTTCAGGGAAGCCGTCAGCAGACCGGCACCGATCAGCATAGTGCCGCCGGCACGGTTCATGATCTTGATCGCGCGCGGCGAATCCATCACGCGCCGCGCCCGTGTCGTCATAAAGATGTAGAGGGCGAGGCTGCTGGCCGCGAGCACCTCGAAGGTCAGCGCCAGGACCACGACCTGCGGCAGCACCGCGCGATGCGGATCGATGAACTGCGGCAGGAAGGCGGCGAAGAACAGCAGGCCCTTCGGATTGAGCAGGGTGACCGAGAAGGATTCAGCGATCGCGCGGCGGATGCTGCGCTTGGCGCCTTGCCCCGCGGCCGCGACACCCATCGGCACCGCCGGCGCGCGCCAGAGCTTGATGCCGAGATAGATCAGGTAGAGCGCTCCCGCCCATTTCAGCACGGTGAACGCTTCCGCCGAGGCTGCCAGAACCGCACCGAGGCCGAGCACCGAACAGGCGATCGCTGTGAAATCACCCAGGGCCACGCCCAGCAGGCTCGCCAGCGCCACGCGGGTGCCGGAGCTCATGGCATGGCCGGTAACCATCAACGTGGTCGGACCGGGAATGGCGATGACGACCGCCGCCGCGGCCGCGAAGGCCAGCCAGAGCTGAAACGAAATCATTGGGCACGCTCCCCTTTTTCACTGCGAACTCCAGCAAAGACAGATGTCCGCAGCCTGCGCAATGCCGATTTCGTGAGCCCGTTCAGCGGTTCGTGATCGCCGTCCGAATGCCCCGCTTGCGTGGAAATTCCAGGGCAAAGAAGGCGGCGCCGGGCCGTTGGGGCACCGGATCTCCGCCGATTGGAGGACCCGATGGAAACGAAGAACAAGCCGATCCTCACTGGGAAGACGCTCCGCAAGCCGGTGCTCCTTGCGACGCTGCTGCTGACCGCGCTCAGCCTCTCTGCCTGCATCGTCGCACCGGATCGGGACGGCGACGGCTGGGGTCGACGCCACCATTGGCAAGACGACCACAACTGGAACAACGGGCCGGGCTGGCAGGGCCATGGCGGCAATTGGAACGGCAATCACTGAGACGCGAGGTGACGGCATGCATGCGCCATTGAAGAAAGCGGCGGCACTGGCCGCATTGACAATCGCCGCCGCGACGCTCGCCGGCTGCGTCGTCAGTCCGGCGCCCTATTACGGCGACGGGTATTATGCCGAGCCCAGTCCGGTCTATGTCGCCCCGCGCTATTACGGTTACTACGGTTCGCGCCGGAACTATTGGCATCACAACCGCTGGCACGGCGGCGGCTGGCACGGGCGCAACCATGATTGGGATTGATCGGCGGCGCTGGAGTAACGGATCCTGAAACGAACGGGCCGGCCGTGAAGGCCGACCCATTGTTCTTCGCCGTTGGGCGCCTTACGCCGCGCGCACTTGCGTGAGGAACGCGGCGATCTGCTGCTTGAGGCTGCCGGCATTCTGCACGACGCCATCCGACGCCTCCAGCACCTGGCCGGCCGACTGGCCGACCTCCTGGGTGGCACCGCTGAGCTCGGCGATGGTCTTCGAAACGTCGGTCGTGGCGTTGGCGGCCTGCTCGACGTTGCGCGCGATCTCCGCCGTCGCGGCACCCTGCTCCTGCATCGCTGCGGCGATCGCCGTGGCAATGTCGTCGACGCCGCGGATCGTCTCGGCGATCTTCTTGATCGAGACCGCCGAGCGGTCGGTCATGCTGCGCACGCCGTTGATCAGGGTCGCGATTTCGTCGGTCGCCTTGGCGGTCTGGGTCGCAAGCTGCTTCACCTCGGAAGCAACCACGGCGAAGCCCTTGCCCGCCTCGCCGGCGCGCGCCGCCTCAATGGTCGCGTTGAGCGCCAGCAGATTGGTCTGGCTCGCGATGTCGTTGATGAGGCCGACCACGGTGCCGATGCGTTGCGCTGACTCGGTCAGGGATTCGACATCGGCATTGGCGGCGGTCGCCGCATCGACGGCCTCCTTCGAGACCACGGTGCAGCGGGTCACCTGCTGGTTGATCTCGCCGATCGCCGCGGTCAGTTCTTCGGTTGCAGCGGCGACGGTCTGCACGCTCTGGCTTGCTTCGTTCGAACCCGCGGCGATGGAGCTCGCCTGCCGGCTGGCCTGATCGGTCAAGCCGTTCATCGCGGTCGCCGCCGACTTCATGCTGCCGGCGGAATCCGCAAGGACGCCGACCAGCTTGGCCACCGAGCGCTCGAGGTCGTCCGCCATCCCGAGCAAGGCGGCGCGACGCTCTTCCTCCGCCTTGCGCTCGGCCTCTTCCTGGGCGTGACGCATCGCTTCGATCTTCTGGGCATTTTCCTTGAAGACGCCGAGCGAGCGCGCGAGGTCGCCGACTTCGTCGCCCCGGTCGGCGAACGGCGTATCGATGCTGAGGTCGCCCTGCGACAGGCGGCCCATCCGGTCGGTGATCGCCTGGATCGGCCGCGTGATGCCGCGTGCAATGAAGAATGCGCTGCCGAGTCCGATCACCAGGACCACAGCCATGATGACACCGAGCTTCACCGCGACGCTCTGGAACTCCGCATCGACATCGTCGATGTAGACGCCGGTGCCGACCATCCAATTCCAGTCCTTGGCAAGCCCGGCGTAGGAGACTTTCGGCACGGGAACCTCAGAGCCGGCGCGGCCGAAGCGATAATTGACGAAACCGCCGCCCCCCTTCGCCGCATCGATCAGGCGCGCGACCAGTTTCACGCCGTCGGGGTCGGTCAGCTCGATCATGTTCTTGCCTTCGGATTCCGGCTTGCCGGCCTGAATCCGCACGGTACCGTCGAGATCGTAGGCGAAGAAATAGTCGCCATGGCCGTAGCGGATCTTGTGCACGATCTGGCGCACTTCGTTCTGCGCCACCTCGACCGTGAGTTCGCCCTTGTTGGCGCGCTCGGCATAGGAGTCGATCAGCCCGAGCACAGTCTCGACCTCCTGCTTCACCATCATGCGGCGATCCTGGAGCAGCGTCGCACGGAGCTCGATCAGACTGACCGACATTATCGCGATGAGCCCGACTGTCATCAGCAGGATAACCGCTGCGATGCGGTGTTGAATTTTGATGCGCTTCAGCATGGGCCGGCTCCCTCCGGGGCAATCGTTCGAGCCCGACACTGCGCGGAACTGCGTTAAGAACCTGTTGCTATGCGGCAGTTCTCCACTGCACGCCGCTTGATATCGATCAAGTGCAGGGCGCATGAAACAAGCATCTCCGCCGCGGCGGAGAATCATAACCCCCTGTCGCAGCGGATCTATTTCACAGACTGGGCGAGGCTTCTGCCGAACAGGCCGCGCCGGCCGATCACCCAGCGACGGACATTGTGCCGCAGAGGCTAGATCTAGTTGCCGGTGCGGGAGGCAACGTAGCCGTCGATCAACTCCAGCATGCGCTCTCGACCGAAGCTCGGGTCATGGCCGCCGTGCACAACGCGCACCGGCAGCTCGCGCAAGCGCTCCATGGTGCGGAGGTAATCCGGAATGCTGCAACCACTGAGCTGATCCAGGAGCGGCCCGTCATAAAGCGCATCGCCGGAGAACAATGTGCCGGTGGCCTTTTCCCAAAGCCCGAGGCTGCCGGGCGAATGACCGGGCAGATGCATCACCTCGAAGCTGCGATCGCCGGTATCGACAATGTCGCCGTCTTCCGCCGTGCGGACGCGCTTGGCCGGTTTCAGGCGATAGCGATCGGGGTCATAGCCGGCATGGGGAATCGCGGTGATCATGCAGCCGTCGGGAATCTCATACCCGGCGGCCGCCAGCTTGCGACGACCTTCGGCGCTGAAATAGGCCTCGTTGCGCAGGCTGAGTTCGTGCTCGGGCTCGGTCAGCGTCGAAACTTCGGCGGAATGCACCAGGCATTCCTCGAACTCGTGATGCCCGCCGGTGTGATCGAGATGGGTATGCGTCGCGACGGCCAGCACCGCCTTGTCGATCAGATGCCGCGTCGCGTCGTGCAGGCTGGCGACGCCCATGCCGGTGTCGATCAGCAGATCGCGGTCGCGGCCGCGCACATGCCAGATATTGCAGCGCATCAGCGGAATGACATGCGGCTCCCAAAGCAAGGTGATGCCGTCGCCGATGCGCTTTTCCTCGAACCATCGATCCGCGATCTGCAATGTCATGAGTGATGCGCTCCCTTCGCATGCATGTGACGCAAACCCGACGCACTTGTCCATGAAATGATTCTGGGCCAGTCTGCGGCGCCCGCACGGCATGGGAGTCCGTGCAGGCTCGGGGGCGCAATTTTGGCAGGGCAGCAGGAGACCGTCAGCTGGCGCAACTTGATCGCGGCCTGCGCCGCGGTCTGCGTCTTTGCATTCTCGCTCGGCGAGATCTTTCCCCTGCTCTCACTCAACATGGAAGCCGACGGCGTCAGTCCACGCATGATCGGCTTCAACACCGCCATGGCGCCGATCGGAATCCTGGTCGCCGGCTTGTTCATCCCGCGCTTGTCGCACGCCTTCGGCGCGAAGCGGGTCGCTTTGTTCATGGCCTTCGCCACCGGTGCCATCTTCATACTCTACCCGCTGCTCGATTGGCTGCCGGCGTGGTTCCTGTTGCGCTTCATCCAGGGCGTGACGGTGGCGACCCTGTTCGCCCTCAGCGAGGCCTGGGTGCTCGCGAGTGCCACGGGCAAGTGGCGCGGCCTCATCATCGGCGCCTATGCCACCTGCATCTCCGCGACCTTCGGCATCGGCGCCGCCGTGATCGGCTGGGTCGGCATCGCGGGCTATCTGCCATTCGTGATCGGCGCGGTCGTGCTCTGCCTCGCCGCATTGCCGATGTCGATGCTGACCAAAGAGGCGAGCGAGGCCGATTACGAGCATGTGTCGATGCTGGCCTTCCTGCCCAAGGCACCGATGCTTCTTGGCGCGATCTATGTGCATGCCATTTTCGACGGCGGCATGCTGGGCTTTCTCGCGGTCTATGGCGTGCGCAGCGGCCTCAGCGTCGAGGCCGGCGCAGTGCTGATCACCGCATTGTCCTTCGGCAACGTGTTCTTCCAGATCCCGATCGGCTGGATCGCCGACAAGGTGGGGAAGACACCGATGATGATGGCCTGCTTCGTCGCCTGCATCCTCGGCCTTATCATCCTGCCGGTCGGGATCAACTCGCCCTGGGTCTGGCCGCTGATGCTGTTTCTCGGCGCCAGCGGCTTCGGCATCTATACGATCGGCCTCGCCCAGCTCGGCGACCGGTTCCACGGCGCCGACCTCATCGCCGGCACCTCCGCCTTCTCGACGGCCTGGGGCTTGGGCGCCCTGACCGGGTCGGTGGTCTGCGGATTGGCCATGAACCAATTCGGCCCGAACGGATTCCCGCAGGTTCTGCTCGTGATTTTCGTCGGCTATCTCATTGTCAGGATAGTGACTGAACTCCGGCGTCGTGCCGCCCATCGGCACTTCAGGGCACCTTGACGCTTTCCGTTTCCTGACAGCACAATTGGAGACTATTAGAAGTTGCCCGCCGCCGACAGGCAGCCACGGGCACCGGGGTGCCGCGGGGAATTCAGTCATGCCGATCAATATGAACGCGCTTCTGGCGGACCGATCGGCCGAGAAATACGATCTTTATGACCGGCATCTCAATTCGCAGATGGTCAGGATGCTGAAGACCATCGGCTTCGACCGCGGCTATGTGCGCGGCAAGGGTGCCTATCTCTACGACCAGGAAGAGAACCGCTATCTCGACCTCTTGAGCGGCTTCGGCGTGTTCGCGGTCGGACGCAACCATCCGACGGTGATTGGCGCCGTGCAGCAGACGCTCACCGCGGAACTGCCGAACCTCGTGCAGATGGACGTATCGTTGCTGAGCGGCCTGCTGGCGGAGCGGCTGCTGCCCCGGCTGCGTGGCCTCGACAAGATGTTCTTCTGCAATTCCGGCGCGGAGGCGGTCGAGGCGGCGATGAAGTTCTGCCGCGCGGCAACCGGACGCGACCGGCTCCTGTTCTGCGACCACGCCTTCCACGGTCTCACCTACGGCGCGCTCTCGCTGAACGGCGACAATCATTTCCGCGACGGCTTCGGCCCGCTGCTGCCGGATTGCGAATCCGTACCGTTCAACGACCTGATGTCGCTCGACCGCGCGCTGGCGGCGGGCGATGTCGCGGGCTTCATCGTCGAGCCGATCCAGGGCAAGGGAGTCAACATTCCGGACGACGACTATCTCCGCGAGGCGGCGCGGCTCTGCAAGCGGCACGGCGCGCTGTTCGTGGCCGATGAGATCCAGACCGGCATCGGCCGGACCGGGCGATTCCTGGCGATCGACCATTGGGACGTGGAGCCGGACATGGTGCTAATGGCGAAGGCGCTCTCGGGCGGCTTCGTGCCGGTCGGTGCCGTCGCCATGAAGAAGCCGATCTTCAACCGGATCTTCGACCGCATGGACCGCGCCGTGGTGCACGGCTCGACCTTCGGCAAGACCGACATCGCCATGGCCGCCGGCATCGCCACCCTGCAGGTGCTCGAAGACGAGAAGCTGGTCGAGAACGCCGCGGCGATCGGCGACGGAATCCGCGACGATCTCGCCGCCTTAGTCGGCCGCCACGAGTTCGTGAAGGCGGTGCGCGGCAAGGGCTTGATGATCGCGATCGAGTTCGGCGCACCGAAGTCGCTGTCGCTCAAGGCTGCCTGGGCACTGCTCGAGCAGGCCAACAAGGGCCTGTTCTGCCAGCTCATCACCATCCCGCTCTTGAAGCAGCACCGCATCCTCTCGCAGGTCGCGGGCCACGGCATGAACGTGATCAAGCTCATCCCGCCGCTCACGCTGAACGAGGAAGACCGTGCCTGGATCCGCCGCGGCTTCGAGCAGGTGGTGGCCGACAGCCATCGCGTGCCGGGTGCGATCTGGGATCTCGGCCGGACGCTGGCCGCGCACAGCCTGAAGGCGCGCAGCAGCGCCGCCTGACGCGATTTGGATCCGCAGAAGTCTTTCACGGGCACCGATATCGGCGTGTTGGTCGGCGCGCCGGTCTTCACCTTGCCCGCCTGGTTCCTGCCCGAACGCGTCTGGCCGGCGCTCGGGCGTGCACTGAGCCCGATGGCGGTCGGCGATCTCACCCGGGATCCGGCGGCGGCGGAGGCATTGATCCGAAAGACCCTGGGCACGCGGCTGGCTGAGATACCGGCGCAGACCATCCTGAGCGACATGGGTGCCGAAGGCATCTTCACGTTCTTTCAGGTTCTGAAGTGCTATCGCCCTGACGGTTGGGAACCGGCCGTGCGCATCGACGGCTTCGACCACGTGCATGCCGCGCTCGCCGCCGGACGCGGCGCGGTGCTCTGGGTTGCGCATGCCTTTCATGGCCATCTCGGCGCCAAGGTCGGGTTTCGCCGCGCCGGACTGGATGTAGTGCATCTGAGCACGCCGGCGCATGGCTTCTCGGGATCGCGGTTCGGCGTGCGCCATCTCAACCGGATCCAAACCCGGATCGAGGATCGCTACATCGCCGAACGCGTCTTGCTGCCTTTGGCCGGGCAGAACGCCGCGCTCCAGACCTTGGTGAAACGCTTGAAGGCGAACAAGGTCGTCAGCATCACCGGCCAGCGCGGGACGGGGCGCACAGTGGATGCACGCTTCCTCGACGGCACGCTGCCCTTGGCGCCGGGAGCGCCGACGCTCGCATCTATGACCGGTGCAAAGCTGCTGCCGGTCTTCGCCTTCCGCGCCGAAGACGGGGCCATCGAGGTGACCGTCGAACCAGAGATCGAAATGCGCGGACCGCGTGAGGCCGCGATTGCAGGCGCGGTGCAGACCTTCGCGGACCGCAGCGCGCCCTATGTGCTGCGCAGCCCGGGTCAGTGGCTAAGCTGGGTCCAGCTCTGATTGGCGACCCATCAGGCGGCGCAAGCTGCGGCCTTCGATGACCTGCCAAAGCAACAACGCCGGAACGCCGGTCATCAGCTCGCGGGCACGGCTGGCGAGCGACAGCGCGAGGGCGATCTCCGGCGCGAGGCCGATCATGCCGCCGAGCACGACATAGGCACCCTCCTGCAGCCCCCAACCGCCCGGCAGCACGAAGGCCGCGGCCCGCAGGGTGGAGACGATTCCGATCAACATCACCGCATCGGGCGCGGTGATCGGGTGGCCCATCAGCCAGGCGGCCACCCAGATCTCCACCGCAATCAACCCGCGGGTCGCGCAGCGGATCGCGCAGGCGGCGGCGACACGGAAAGGCCGCGCATAGATTGCGCGGATCGTGCGGTCGAGGTGGTGGGCATTGTCGGCGACACCCTTCCACCGCTCGGAGCGCAATGAGCGGGCGCCCAACCGGGCCAGCTTGCCGAACAGGCCGGCATATTGCGCATAGACCATCGTGCCGATGGCAAGCGCCAGGAATCCGGCGCCCATGATCATGGGCCAGAACAGTGTCTCGTCCGGTCCGGTGACGATCAGGGCGCTGAAGCCGAGCAATGCCCAGAAAATCAGGACGACGATCTGCACCGTCATGTCGACGACCGCGAGCGAAGCGGCGTCGGCCGGGCGCGTACCGTCGCGGATCAGCAAGCGCACCTTCACCACTTCAGCGGCAAGGCCGCCCAGCGGCATCAGGGTCTCGACGCCGATGCCGACCCAGATGGCGCGCAGCACCTTGACGAAAGCCGGCCGATGGCCCTTCGGGAAGTTCAGGCTCCAAGATGCGGCGGCGCCGAAATAATGCGGCGCATAGATCAGCGGCAGTAACAGGACGCCGGCGCCGAGCGCTTCCATGGCGCGGGAGACGGTCTCGAAACCGTGCCAAGCGATTAGACCGATCGCGCCGGCCAGGCCGAGCACGAATGCAACGTAGGCAGCAACCCGCACGCTCTTCCCCTCAGCGCTTCCCCCCGGAAGCGCTTCCGTCAGGCCTTCCGGCCTATGGTACCACCCGGACCGCGCCCTTGGCAGCACTGGTCGTCAGCGCCGCATAGGCACGGAGCGCCGTCGTCACCCGGCGGTGCCGCTTCTCGGCCGGCTGCCAAGCCGCAGCGCCCTTCGCGTCCACCGCGGCGCGGCGCTTCGCGAGCTCAGCATCGCTCACCGCGAGATTGATCGTGCGATTCGGGATATCGATCTCGATCCGGTCGCCTTCTTGCACCAGGCCGATAGCGCCGCCTTCGGCCGCTTCCGGCGAGACATGGCCGATCGACAAGCCCGACGTGCCGCCGGAGAAGCGGCCGTCGGTGATCAGCGCGCATTGCTTGCCCAGGCCCTTCGACTTCAGATAGCTGGTCGGATAGAGCATCTCCTGCATCCCCGGCCCGCCCTTCGGTCCCTCGTAGCGTATGACGACGACGTCGCCGGCCTTCACCTGGTTCAACAAAATGCCTTCGACCGCCGCATCCTGGCTTTCGAAGATCTTCACCGGACCGGAGAACTTCAGGATCGATGCGTCGACGCCCGCGGTCTTCACGATGCAGCCTTCGAGCGCGATGTTGCCGTAGAGCACGGCAAGACCGCCGTCCTTGCTGAAGGCATGCTCGATGTCGCGGATGACGCCCTTGGATCGGTCGAGATCGAGGCTGTCGAAGCGCTGGTTCTGGCTGAAGGCGACCTGGGTCGGCACGCCGCCGGGCGCCGCCTTGAAGAAGTGATGCACTTCCGGCTTGTTGGCGCGGGTCACGTCCCACTGGTCGATCGCGTCGCCCATGGTCGCCGCATGCACGGTCGGCAGGTCGCGGTGGATCAGGCCGCCGCGATCGAGCTGACCCAGGATCGACATGATGCCGCCGGCGCGATGCACGTCCTCGATATGCACGTGGCTGACCGCAGGCGCCACCTTGCAGATGTTCGGCACGCGCCGAGACAGCCGGTCGATGTCCTTCATGGTGAAGTTGACCTCGCCCTCGTAAGCCGCGGCGAGGAGATGCAGCACGGTGTTGGTCGAGCCGCCCATGGCGATGTCGAGCGTCATCGCATTCTCGAAGGCGGCGAAGGAAGCGATTGAGCGCGGCAGCGCGGTCTCATCGTCGCCCTCGTAGAAGCGCTTGGTGAGTTTCAGGACCGTGCGCGCCGCTTCCAGGAAGAGCTCCTTGCGGTCGGCATGGGTCGCGAGCGTCGTCCCGTTGCCCGGCAGCGCCAATCCAAGCGCTTCCGTCAGGCAGTTCATCGAATTGGCGGTGAACATGCCGGAGCAAGAGCCGCAGGTCGGGCAGGCGCTGCGCTCGATGACGGCGACTTCCGCGTCGGAGACCTTGTCGTCCGCCGCAGCGACCATGGCATCGACCAGATCGAGTGCCACGAGCTTGCCGTCCTTCAGGACCATCTTGCCGGCTTCCATCGGGCCGCCGGAGACGAAGACAGTCGGGATGTTGAGGCGAAGCGCCGCCATCAGCATGCCGGGGGTGATCTTGTCGCAATTGGAGATGCAGACCAGCGCGTCGGCGCAATGCGCATTCACCATGTACTCGACCGCATCGGCGATGATCTCGCGCGAGGGCAGGCTGTAGAGCATGCCGTCATGGCCCATGGCGATGCCGTCATCGACGGCGATCGTGTTGAACTCCTTGGCGACGCCGCCATTGGCCTCGATCTCGCGGGCGACCATCTGGCCGAGGTCCTTCAGGTGCACATGTCCGGGCACGAACTGGGTGAAGGAGTTCGCGATGGCGACGATCGGCTTGCCGAAGTCACCGTCCTTCATCCCGGTCGCGCGCCAGAGGCCGCGGGCGCCAGCCATATTGCGGCCGTGGGTCGAGGTGCGGGAGCGGTACTTGGTCATGGTCCGGCGGTCTCCTTCAAGGACGCCGCTCCATTCCGCGGCGCCAGGCAGGGTCTGGAGTTAACACAGTAAACCCTTGCCAACCAATCGGAATCGGGTATGGAAGCGGCGCGCCCAGAGCATGCATACGGGCCGGTTTACTGCCAGGCATGTTCCTGGTAGTTTCCGCGCCGATTTTCCCAAACAGATCAATCGAATGAGCGGATTTCTCCGATGAAGATCAACGGCAACTCCATTAAGCCCGGCAACATCATCGAGCACCAGGGCAAGCTCTGGCGCGCGGTCAAGACCATGCACACCCAGCCGGGCAAGGGCGGCGCCTATCTCCAGGTGGAGCTTAAGGACATTCGCACCGGCACCAAGCTCAACGAACGCTTCCGCTCCTCGGAGACGGTCGAGCGCGTGCGCTTGGACGAGCATGAATACTCGTATCTTTTCTCCGACGGCGACGACTACACCTTCATGGAGCAGGAAACCTACGAGCAGATCACGCTCAACGCCGAGCTGATCGGTGACCCGGCCGTGTTCCTGCAGGAAGGCATGGTGGTGACGGTCTCGAGCTATGAAGGCTCGCCGATCTCGGTCTCACTGCCCGAAACCGTGACCATGGAGTTGGTCGAGGCCGATGCCGTGGTGAAGGGCCAGACCGCGTCTTCGTCCTACAAGCCGGGCAAGCTCGAGAACGGCGTGCGCGTGATGATCCCGCCGCATATCGCGGCCGGCACCCGCATCGTGGTCAACACCGCCGACGCGACCTACGTCGAACGCGCCAAAGACTGACCGTTGGAACTGAGCAAATAGCATGGCGACCCGTTCTGCCGTCATCAATGTGATGGCCAAGGCCGCCGACAAGGCGGCCCGTGCACTGAAGCGCGACTTCGGTGAAGTCTCGCAACTCCAGGTCTCGACCAAGGGGCCGGGCGACTTCGTCTCCACCGCGGACCACAAGTCCGAGAAGACGATCCGCGAGGAGCTCCAGAAGGCGCGGCCGAACTTCGGCCTGCTCATGGAAGAGAGCGGCGCCATTCCGGGCAGCGATCCCGACCATACCTGGATCGTGGATCCGCTCGACGGCACCACCAACTTCCTGCACGGCGTGCCGCATTTCGCGATCTCGATCGCGCTCCAGGCCAAGGGCGAGATCGTCGCCGGCCTGGTCTTCGACCCGATCCGCGACGAGACCTTCTGGGCCGAGAAAGGCGCCGGCGCCTTCTGCAACGATCGCCGCATGCGGGTCTCCGGGCGGAAGCAGCTCCCGGAATCGCTGCTCTTCACCGGCATTCCCTTCATCGGCCATGGCGACCGCGCGAAGTTCGGCCGCCAGCTCGACGCGGCCATGCGGGAGACCGCGGGCGTCCGTCGCCTGGGCTCGGCTTCGCTCGACCTCGCCTATGTGGCGGCCGGTCGCTGCGAAGGCTACTGGGAAGAAGAGATCTCGATCTGGGACATCGCAGCCGGGATCCTGCTGGTCAAGGAAGCGGGCGGTTACGTCAGCGACCTGAAGGGCGGCCAGACCATGCTGCAGTCGGGTTCGGTGCTCGCAACCAACAGCACCCTGCACGCCCCGCTCCAGGCCCTGCTCGGCAACGTCTAGGCCGCCGACCCAATCCCGACTCGGGAAGGCGGATGGGCGGGAAAACCCAAACCCGCCCCAGTCCGGCCAATAGCTTGCGGTCGCCGCAACATCGTTGTGGTTTTTCAAGGGCATGCGTTGTAGTTTTGTGCGCCTTGGTTAGGCCAAGGTCACAGGATGTCTCGCTGGCAGGCAATGATGACGCTTCGGGCTGGTCGCCGCGCTTTTTACCTGGGTTTCGCCGCGCTCTGCGGCATCGGCGGCAGTGCCCTGCCCGCCGCGGCGCAGAGCTATCTCGCCGATAACGGCAGCAACGTCACCGTCGATTACAGCGTGATCGGCATGGGCTCCGGGCCCGGCCCGGTGACGCGTGGGACGCTGCCCGGTGCTGCTCTCCCCGCAGGAGGCTGCAGCTGTGCGAACGCGCCGATGGGCGTGATCGCCGCGGCGCCTCGTCCGACCTTCACCAATCCGTTCGGTGCCCAGGTCACGCAGGCGCCCGCAGTGCCGCCGGGCTTCCTCGCCTATTCGCAGATCGAAGGCTCCACCGCGAGCGGCAGCAACGGCGGCGCCGTCGTGTTGCGAGCGCCGGGCGCGCCCGCACAGGTCGCGACCGCTGAGCAGGCGCCGGTGGAAGAAGCCGCGCCGATGCCGACCAACACGCCGACGCAGGCTGAATCCAACCCGGTTCCGGCCGAGCCGAACCTGCCGGCGACCACGCAGACCCAGACTCAGCCGAGCACTTCGACCGAGCAGGCCGCGGCACCGTCCGGCGAGACGACGCCACCGGCCCAGCCGGAAACCATGCCGACCGAGGTCCCGTCGCCGGTTCAGAAGCCCGCCGAGCAGGCTCCCGCTGCCGAAGCGCCGGCGGCTCAGGCCCCAGCGGCTGAAACGCCGGCCGCACCGGCGCCCGCGCCGGCCGAGACCCAGACCGCCGAGACTCCGGCGGAGACGCCGCCCGCCGCCACCGAGGCGACTCCGCAGCCGGAGGCTCAGCCCCAAGCTCAACCCGAAGGCGAGCAACAGGCCGCGGTCGCGCCCGAGACGCCGCCCGCCGCACCGGCCGAGGGCACGACGCCACCGGCTCAAGGGGGCGCGGCCCTGCCCGCCGGCGCCACGCGCCTGCTCTACACCGGCGAGTCCGACGATGTTCCGGCCGACGGCACGGCCAAGCTCGACGGCATCGCGCAGGACATGCTGGCCAACCAGGACAAGCGCATCCAGGTCCTGTCCTATGCCGCCGGCACCGAGGATACCGAGAGCAAGGCGCGGCGGAAGTCGCTGGCCCGCGGCCTCGCGATTCGCAGCTACCTGATGAAGGCCGGCGTTCCCTCGACCCGGATCGACGTCCGTGCGCTCGGCAACAAGGCCGAAGGCGGGCCGGCCGACCGCGTCGACATCATCCCGGCTTCCTGACCCGGCGTGAACCCCATCGTCATTCCGGCCCCGAGGCATAGACCGATCGCATGAGCCGACCGACAAGCCAGCTGTTGTGGATGATCGTCGGCCTGCTCGCCGCGGGCTTCGTCGCCGGTTGGCTGTGGGACCAGATCCTTCTCGCCTTCTTCCACAATCCATTCCTCAACTCCTTCATCCTCGGCGTGCTGGCGGTGGGCGCGCTCTACCTGTTCTGGCAGGTGATCCAGCTCAATTCCGACATCTCCTGGGTCGAGAACTTCCGCACCGGCGGCAAGAGCGTCAGCAGCGCACAGCCGCGCCTGCTGGCGCCGATGGCGGCGATGCTGCGCGACAAGACCGGCGGCAAGCTGAGCCTCTCGGCCTCCGCGATGCGCTCGCTGCTCGACGGCATCCAGTCGCGGCTCGATGAAAGCCGCGAGATTTCGCGCTATCTCACCGGCCTGCTGATCTTCCTCGGCCTGCTCGGCACCTTCTGGGGATTGCTGAACACGATCGATTCCGTGGCCGCCGCTATCAGGGGCATGAAGGTCGGGACGACTGGCGATCCCGCCAGCATGTTCGAAAGCCTGAAGCAAAGCCTCGAGGGCCCGCTCTCCGGCATGGGCATCGCCTTCTCCGCCTCGCTGTTCGGCCTTTCGGGCTCGCTGCTGCTCGGTTATCTCGATCTGCGCGCCGGCCAGGCACAGGCACGCTTCTTCAACGAGTTGGAAGACTGGCTCTCGGGCCAGACCCGGATCACCTCCGGCGGCTCGTTGATCGAAGGCGATCAGCCGGTTCCGGCCTATATTCAGGCCCTGCTGGAGCAGACAGCGGAGAGCCTCGGCGAATTGCAACGGACGATCGGCAGAGCAGAGGACAATCGGCATCAGCAGGGTGCCAACTTCAAGCTGCTGGCGGACCAGATCGGGCAATTGAACGACCAGCTTCGCACCGAGCAGCAGGTCATGCAGCGCCTCGCGGATTCCCAGGGCGAGCTCAAGATGTTCATGCAGCGTCTCGGCGAGGCGGCATCCAGCGGCGGCTTCGGGCTCGACGCCAACAGCCGCAACCATCTGCGCAACATCGACGGCCTGCTGAACCGCCTGGCCGAGGATCTGCAGCAGGGCCGCACCATCGCCGTCCAGGATCTGCGCTCGGAGATCAAGGTCCTGACCCGCACGATCGCCGTCGCGGCGGGCCTCGAGCGCACGCCCGGAAGCTAACCCAGCATGGCGCTCGCCAGCCGCCGCCGTCGCAGCATGGAAGCCTGGCCGGGCTATGTCGACGTCCTGTCGACCCTGCTCATGGTCATCGTCTTCGTGCTGATGATCTTCGTGGTGGCGCAGCTCTATCTCTCCCAGGCGCTGACCGGCAAGGACCAGACTCTCGCCAAGCTCTCGCAGCAGATTTCCGAGTTGAGCGACATGCTCTCCATGGAGCGTGGCAATTCCCAGCAGTTGAAGGTCCAGCTCTCGCAGCTCTCCTCGGCGCTGACCAAGTCGACCGCCGAACGCGACGCCTTGCAGAGCCGCCTCACCGTCATCATCGGCGAGCGCGACAGCCTGAAGGCCCAGCTCGGCGATGCCCAGTCGAAGATCGAGGACGCCCAATCCAAGATCGCCGCGAGCGCCGAGAAGCAGAAGCAGCTCGAGGACGCCTACAAGACGGTCGAGGCCGACCAGCAGAAGATCACCGCCCTGCTCTCCGACATCGCGGCGCTCGAAAGCCTGCGCGACGACCTGCAGAAAAAACTGTTGACCGCCGACGAGAACGCCAAGCAGATCACCAGCCAGTCGGAAGCCCAGGTGGCGCTGCTCAATCAGCAGATCCTGGCGATGCGCGAGCAGCTTTCACAGCTTGCTTTGGCGCTCGACGCCTCCGAGAAGAAGAGCAAGGAGCAGCAGGTTCAGATCGCCGATCTCGGCTCCAAGCTCAACTCGGCACTCGCCTCGAAAGTCGAGGAGCTGGCGCGCTATCGCTCCGAGTTCTTCGGCCGCTTGCGCGAGGCGCTCGGCGACCGCCAGGACATCCGCATCGTCGGCGACCGCTTCGTCTTCCAGTCGGAAGTCCTGTTTTCCTCAGGCTCGGCCGATATCGGGCAGGCCGGCCGCGACCAGCTCGACACCTTGGCGACGACCCTGATCCTCATCACCAAAGAGATCCCGGACGACATCAACTGGGTGCTCCGCGTCGATGGCCATACCGACAAGCGGCCGATCACCAGCACCAGCGGCCTCTACGCCTCGAATTGGGAGCTCTCGACCGCCCGCGCCATCGCCGTGGTCAAGTACCTCGCCAGCAAGGGCATCCCTGAGAACCGGATGGCCGCCGCGGGTTTTGCGGAGTTCAGCCCGCTCGACGCCGGCGACAGCGACGAGGCCTACACCAAGAACCGCCGCATCGAGTTCAAGCTCGACCAGCGCTGACCGAACCCTCGCCACGTTTACGGCTGTCACCCTTTTCAGGGGTGCCGCAGCCCGCTAACTCGCTGACAACAAACGCCTTAATCCAGTTCCCGGACCTCCACGCGTTGCTTCATTCTGTAAACGCCCGGTAAACGTTGATCGGTGCGTGGGCAAACAGCACTATAGTTCACTTTATGTTCCAAGGCAATCTCAGGCGCGTCCGGACCGCATCTCGGCCCCGAGATACCAGAGCACCGAAACCAGCACGATGACGCCGCCGACCAGGGCCGCACGCCCCGGCTGCTCGTCGAACAGCCACCAGACCCAGAGCGGCGCCAGCACCACATCGAGCATGCCCACGAGGCCGGCCTCGCCGGACGGGATATAGCGCCCGCCGATCAGGAAGAGCACGTACGCGCCCGCCGTGGTCGCGATGCCGAACAGCAACAGGATCCCGAGCTGCTGCGCGTCGGGAATCTGCGCTGCGGCAAACGGGAAGAAGATCACTGCGCACAAGGCGGCGCCGGCGGCGTTGACCGGCGCCATCGCCAGCGTCGGATAGCGCCGCGCCATGACGAGCTGGGTGGCGAAGGTGACCGTCATCAAAAGTGCCACGGCGCAGCCCAGCAGATCGTCCAGGCTGGCCGAAGCGCCGGCCATGATCGCGACGCCGAGGAAGGCGGCACCGGCCGCCACCAGCATGCGGCGGCTCGGCCGCTCGCCATTCCAAAGCAACCCGATGCCGGCGGCAATGAAGGGCACGGTCGCATAGACGATCATCACGTTGGCGACGGTGGTGAGCCAGACCGCGCCCATGAACGAGGTCATCGAGACGAGGGCGATCGGAATGGCGATCAGGCCCGGCCGACCCAACCCGCGCAAGACGGCGATGCTGCGCGACCGATTGAGCACGACGATCACGACGGCCAGCGCCAGAGCGGCGAACAGTGACCGCCAGGCCACCATGGTCCAGAGATCGAGGCCGGAGAGCGCACGCACGAACAACCCGCCGGTGCTCCACAACACACCGGCCGTCGCCACCAATGTGACGCCATAGGAACGGCTGTCGACCCAATGCATGCTTTTCCCCCAGCCTCTCGCGGCGTCGAGCCTAGCGCAGCCGGGAGCCAAATCTTGTCAGGACGCGCCGTGCCGGCGCGGAGAATCATAGCTGTAGGAAAGCGCATGGTAGAGCGGCTCCGGGCAGATCAGCCGGGACACTCCGGCGGCCAGCAGTGCCGTTGCCATCAGCGGCATGACCATCGCCTTGTCGTTGGTCATCTCGAGCACGATGACGAAGGCAGTCAGCGGCGATTGCACGACCCCGGCGAAATAGGCGGCCATCGCCAGCAAGGAGACAGCCTGAACGTCGATCGCCGGCGCAATCTCGTGGATCCAGGAGCCGAAGGCGGCGCCCACCGACAAGGACGGCGAGAACAGGCCGCCGGGCACGCCGCTCACCGAAGACAACAAAGTCGAAACCAGCTTCGCCGGCGCATACCAGAGCGGCTGGATGGCGCCGGTCTCCAGCACGATCCGGGTCTGGCTATAGCCGGTGCCGGTGGCAAAACCATCGGTCATCAACCCGAGCGCCGCGACCGCCAATCCGCAGCCCGCGGCAAAGACCGTGCGATGGCGCCGCAGCATGCCGATCCAACCGGCGGGCGAAGTCGCGAGATGGAGCACGCCGCGGCTGAAGATTCCGCCGAAGGCACCGCAGAGGACGCCGCAGAGTGCCACCGCGATCCAGTCGCCGAGTGCCGCGAGGCGGGTCGAGACTTGGCCGAAATAGCTGTAGTCGCCGATGAGCGCGAGACTGGTCAGGCCGGCGATGACCACGGAAGCGATCACGAGCACGTTCATGCGCCGGTCGAAGGACTTCGCCATTTCCTCGATCGCGAAGACGATTCCGGCCAGTGGGGTGTTGAACGCACCGGCGACACCCGCGGCGGCACCGGCGAGGATCAGGCCGGGTTGCCGCCCGATGCCGGCAAACCGGCCGATCGCGAACATGATCGCCGCGCCGACCTGAACCGTCGGTCCTTCGCGGCCGGTCGAAGCGCCGACCACAAGGCCAAGGATCGTGAACAAGACCTTGCCGATGGTCACGCGCGCACCCATCAGCACGCCGCGATGCGCCTCGTCCGTGCTGCGGCGCGCGGCGATCGCTTGTGGGATGCCGCTCCCCTGCGCGCCGTCGAACCAGGTTTTCGTGAGCCAGGAAAGAATCGCGAAGCCGGTCGGCGTGACCAGGAGCGGCATCCATGGCCAGGCGCCGGACATTTGACGGAACAGGGCCTGCGCCAGGTCCGCGCCTCTGGCGAAACCGACCGCGGCCGCACCGACGGCGATGGCGCCGAGCAGGAAGACGGCGCGGCGGCGCCACACGATCGGCGAAATCAATGCCGCACGGGTGCGCCGCCAGCCCAGCTTGGGGATCGACCTCTTTTCACCCACGAAAATGCCGCTCGTATTGTTCGACCAATGGCGAAAGTTCCGGCCAGGCCCGCCGCGAACGCAGAAAGACATGGCGAAATGGAACCTGCTCCGCGCGGATCCATGTCGGATCGTCGAAGGCGCCGGCCGGCAGGGCGCGCAGTTCCGGCGCTGCTTCGAGGGTGAAGCCGAGATTGGCGCCGCAGGTGCGGCAGAATTCGACATCCAGCCAGCGGCCGGATTCATCCGAGTGATGTCGGTATTGCGCAGGGGCCTCGCCGGCGAACGTCACCTGGCCGCGTTCGAACACCACTTCCGTGCCGAAGGCCGTGCCGGTGCGGCGCTGGCACCAGGTGCAGTGACAGAGGGTGACACGGCGCGGTGCGCCGGCCGCGGTGAACCGCACGGCGCCGCAGACACACCCGCCGGAATGCTGGCCGGTATGCTGGACGTCCATGCGGTTCGCGCGCGCCGTTACTCCGCCGCGGCGGTGGTTTCGCGGACCTTGCCGAGCTTCGCGCGGTTGGCCGCCGAGACCACGGCCTTGAGGCTTGCCGTGACGATGTTCGGGTTCATGCCGACGCCGAAGACGGTGCGGCCGTCGTTCAGCCGCGTCTCCAGATAGGCGACCGCGGCGGCATCGTTGCCGAGGCCGACCGAATGCTCGCGGTAATCGACGACCTTGAGCTCGATCCCGGAATGCTTCTTCATCGCGTCCATGAAGGCGTCGATCGGCCCGTTGCCGCGGCCGGCGATCTCGACCTCGCCGCCATTCTCACGGAGCTTCGCGGTCAGGTTCCGGATCTCGGTTGCATGGGTGTCGGTCAGGGTCTGCTGGTCGATGAAGGCGTAGGGCTCTTCCAGTGCGAGATACTCGTCGTTGAAGGCGCGCCAGATGACGTCGCTGGAGATCTCCTTGCCGGTCTTGTCGGCGATCTCCTGGACGATCTGGCTGAACTCGATCTGCAGCTTCCTGGGCAGGCTGATGCCGTAATCCTTCTCGAGGATATAGGCGACGCCGCCCTTGCCCGATTGGCTGTTGATGCGGATGACAGCCTCGTAGTCGCGGCCGACATCCTGCGGGTCGATCGGCAGATAGGGCACCGCCCATTCGCCGCTGTTCGACTGCTTCATCGCCGCGAAGCCCTTCTTGATCGCGTCCTGGTGCGATCCGGAGAAGGCGGTGAAGACGAGGTCGCCGGCGTAAGGATGGCGCGGGTGCACCGGCAGCTGGTTGCAGTATTCGGCGGTGCGCATGATGTCGTTGATGTCGGAGAAATCGACCTCCGGATCGACGCCCTGGGTGAACATGTTCAGCCCCAAGGTCACGAGATCGACGTTGCCGGTGCGCTCGCCGTTGCCGAACAAGGTGCCCTCGATGCGATCGGCGCCCGCCATCACACCCAGCTCCGCGGCGGCGACACCGGTGCCGCGGTCGTTGTGCGGATGGAGCGAGATGATGGCGCTCTCGCGTTTCTTCATGTTGCGGCAGAAGTACTCGATCGAATCCGCATAGATGTTCGGCGTCGACATCTCGACGGTCGCCGGGAGATTGAGGATGCACTTCTTCTGCGGCGTCGGCTCCCAGACATCCATCACCGCCTCGCAGACCTCGATCGCATAATCGATCTCGGTGCCGGTATAGCTCTCCGGGCTGTACTGGTAGACGAACTCGGTGCCGCCGGTCTGCTTCTCGGCCAATTCGCGGACCAGCTTCGCGCCGTTGACGGCGATCGCCTTGATGCCGGCCATGTCCTGGTTGAACACGACGCGGCGCTGCAAGGTCGAGGTCGAGTTGTAGACATGGACGATCGCACGCTTGGCGCCGACGAGCGCTTCGTAGGTGCGCTTGATCAGGTGATCGCGCGCCTGGGTCAGCACCTGGACCGTGACGTCGTCGGGAATGTGCTTGCCCTCGATGAGCTCGCGGCAGAAATCGAAATCGGTCTGCGAGGCCGAGGGAAAGCCGATCTCGATCTCCTTGTAGCCCATGCGCACGAGGGTCGTGAACATGCGCATCTTGCGCTCGGGGCCCATCGGCTCGATCAGCGCCTGGTTGCCGTCGCGCAGATCGACGCTGCACCAGATCGGCGCCTTGGTGATGGTGCGGCCCGGCCATTTGCGGTCGGGCAAGTTGAACGGCTGGAACGGCTTGTACTTGGTACTGGGGTCAACGCGCATGGCGGACATCCTCGGATTCCTTGGCTCAAAAATCTCTTCAACAACAGGTTCGTCGATCGCTGCGTGACGCGAAGCCCGGCCGCCGGCCGTCACCCTGATCCCGGCGGCCGCCGCGAAGTCGCAGCCGCGCAAGGAGAGAACCGTTCCGGGGCGAACCGTTGGGGGCATCTAACGTCGCGAGAAAGGAAAACATGGCGCAAACCGTTCTAGGAACTGGATAAAATCGACTTTTTCTGAAGCGGGCTTCGGACGAAGCCCTGCGGCCGACGCGATCAGCGCGTCGGGGCGATAAGTCGAAGGAGCTCCAGGTCGAGACGGATTGCGGTCATGAAATAAAATTAGCCGGACTGTGCCGGCTGGGTCAAGCGACCAATCAGGTCAGCAAACATCACCCATCGGGCGGCCCGGCCCTATCGGCGGAGAGCCGCCCGTGGGATGTGACACGCCGCACCGCCTCCTCAGAGACGTCCCGCTCTGGAAGGTCGATCCGGCGTTATCTTGCGAATGGGTTCAGCGGCCCGCGTGGCGTTGGATACTGAACAGCGTGTCTTTTATGCGGAGCTTTTGCTTCTTGAGGTCGTGAATGATGTCGTCGTCGGGGTGGGGTCTGCCTTCTTCGGCAGCGATCTTGGCATCGAGGTCTGCATGCTTGATCTTGAGAGACTCAAGATGTGGCTCTGCGTTCATTCCCAACTCTCCCGGTTAAAGTTGCGGTCGGACGCTGTTTGCGTCGGTGGGACGTTTAGAGGCACAATGCTAACTCCAATCCGCGACCGGAGTAAATGACAGAGCGCGGGCAGCGGTCGATTCGCCGCGGGAGTCCATCTCCGTTAAGGTTCCGGCAAGCAAAGCGCGCGCCATTCCAGGAAACCCGTCATCTCCATGATTTCCCGTCGATCTTCCGCTCCGCAGGACGATGCCACGGCGTCCCGCCATCCGGCGCGCCTCGTTATCGGAATTTCCGGAGCCTCCGGTGTTGTTTACGGGCTGCGCCTGCTCGAGCTCCTGCAGCCGACGGTGATCGAGACTCACCTGATCATGTCCCGCACGGCGGAACAAACCTTGGCTTACGAGACCGACCGGAAGCTGAAAGACGTGAAGGCGCTCGCCGATCACGTGCATGAAGCAGACGATCTTGCGGCGCCGATCTCCAGCGGCTCGTTCCAGACCATGGGCATGATCGTGGCGCCCTGCTCGGTGAAGACCCTGGCGGAGATCGCAAGCGGGGTCACCACGACTTTGATTTCCCGTGCCGCGGACGTGACCTTGAAGGAGCGACGGCGCCTGGTGTTGATGGTGCGTGAAACTCCGCTGCATGCCGGGCATTTAAAGAACATGCTCAATGCCACCGAGATCGGCGCGATCATCGCCCCACCCGTCCCCGCCATGTATGCGCGGCCGCAAAGCCTCGAGGAGATGGTGGATCACAGTCTCGGCCGCGTGCTCGACCTCTTCGGCATCGACAGCGGGCGCGTGAAGCGCTGGGGGCAGGAAGCGCGCCGGCGCGGCAAATCGAAGTCTCGATGACCGCAGCACCTCCGGTCTTCTCTCTCGATGAGATCGCACTGTTCCTCGATTTCGACGGCACGCTGGTGGAACTGGCTCCCCAGCCCGAAGCCGTCATCGTGCCGCCCGACCTGCCGCCGCTGCTGCAACGCCTGCACGAGCGGATGAGCGGCGCCGTCGCCACCATCTCCGGCCGGCCGATCGCGGAGATCGACGGCTTCCTGGCGCCGGTCCGCCTGCCGGCGTCGGGCGCGCATGGCGCCGAGCTGCGCGAGACCGCCGATGCGGCGATCAAGGTGGTCGGCGCCCATCTCTCCGATCCATTGCGCGCACAGATCCAGGCGATCGTTGCCACGCTCCAGGCACGGTGGCCGGGCTTGCGGACGGAGGACAAGGGCACGTCCTTTGCCGTGCATTACCGGCATGCGCCGGAAGCGGAGCCGGATCTGCGCGCCGCCCTGCAGGCGCTGCGTTTCGGCAATGGATGGCAGCTGCTTTCCGGCCATCGCGTGTTCGAGGTGAAGGCGCGCGGCTGGAGCAAGGGCACCGCCCTCCGGCGGATGATGGAGAGCGCCGCCTTCGCCGGTCGCCGGCCGATCTGCATCGGCGACGATCGCACCGATCTCGACGGCATCGCGGCGGCGCGCGCCCTGAGCGGAGACGGCATCGCGGTCGGCGGTCTGGACGCCGATGTCGCGTGGAGATTGGCGGACCCGGCTGCGGTGCGGGTGTGGTTGAAGCGGTTGGTCGACTAGGCCGCAGCTCTTTCGCTGGTGTTCAGCGTGTCGAGGAAGCTGTCCGACCAGGTCGCAAGATCGTTGCGCTGGAGCGCGTTCATCAGCTTGCGCCAGCGCTCCTGGCGCTCGGCGAGCGGCATGCGCAAGGCCTGGTCCAGGGCTTCCGCCACTTCGACCTGATCGAACGGGTTGACGATCACCGCGCCCTTGAGCTCGCGCGCCGCGCCGGCAAAGCGCGAGAGCACGAGCACGCCGGGATCGTTCGGTTTCTGCGCGGCGACATATTCCTTGGCGACCAGGTTCATCCCATCACGCAAGGGTGTCACCAGCCCGACCCGCGCCACGCGATAGAAGCCGGCCAATTGCCGGCGCGGGAAGACCCGGTTCAAGTAGCGGATCGGCACCCAGTCGATCTCGGCATGCTTGCCGTTGACCCGGCCGGCCGTGCCTTCGATCTCGCGCCGCAGCTTCTTGTAGCGGGCGACGTCGATCCGCGAGGGCGCTGCGATCTGCACGAAGGTGATGCGGTTGCGATAATCGGGGCGGCTCGACAGCAGCTCGCCCACCGCGTCGATGCGGTTCAGGATGCCTTTGCTGTAATCCAGCCGATCGACGCCGATGATCAGCTGGCGGCTGGAGATGCTGTCGGCGAGGCGCCGCACCTCTTCGTCGCCCTCCGCCTCGGCCGCGAGGGCCTTCATCTCGTCGACATCGATGCCGATCGGGAATACGCCGGCCCGGAGCCGGCGCCCGAACATCTCGATCGAACCGTCCTGCCGCACCGCGCCGCCGGCCTCGTATTGCGCGTAGTCGCGGAGGGCACGGAGATCGCTCTCGGTCTGGAAGCCGACCAGGTCGCATTCGGCCAGCGATCCCATCAACTGCTTATGCGCCGGCAGGGCGCAGAAGATCTCCGGCCCCGGCAGCGGGATGTGCAGGAAGAAACCGATGCGGTTGCGCAAGCCGCGCAGCCGGAGCTCGCCCGGCAGCGCCATCAGCTGATAGTCATGCACCCAGATCACGTCGCCCGGCCGCACCATCGATGCCAGCTGATCGGCGAAGCGGGCGTTGATGCGCATATAGGCATCCTGATGCCGGCGCGAATGCTCGACCAGGCCGAGGCGGTAATGCAGCAGCGGCCAGAGCGTGCTGTTGCAATAGCCATTGTAATAAGCGTCGAACTCATCGGCGGTGAAGTCGATGGTCGCATAGGTGATCCCGCCGGATTTCATCACCTTGGGCTGCGGCGCGGGCGATTCATTGGTCTCGCCGCTCCAGCCGAACCACATTCCGCCGGAGCGCTTCAACGCCGAGAGCACGCCGACCGCAAGGCCGCCGGCGCGGGCCGAGCGGTCTCGGGGCAGAGCAACACGGTTCGAAACGACGATCAACCGGGTCATGACGCTTCCTCCCAACTCAAGCTCAGATTCATGGCGGAGTTGATCAGACCCACCATGGAATAGGCCTGCGGAAAATTGCCCCACAACTCACCCGTCTTCGGGTCCACGTCCTCCGAGAACAGACCAAACCGATTGCGATAAGTCATGATCTTGTCGAACAACGCGCGGGCCTCGACCGTTTTCCCGATCGCCGCCAGCGCGTCGATGTACCAGAACGTGCAGATCAGGAAGGCCGTCTCCGGCTCGCCGAAATCGTCCCGGACCACATAACGGTAAATGAAATCGCCACGCTTCAGTTCCTGCCCGATCCGTTCCACGGTGGCCACATAGCGCGCGTCCGAAGCCTGCACGAAGCCGATCTGCGCCATCAACAGCATGCTGGCGTCGAGCTCGTTGCCGTCGAAGGTGGAGACGAAGCAATTGCGGGATTCGGACCAGGCGCGGCGGATGATCTCCGCTTTCAGCCGCTCCTCTTCGCCGCTCCAATACTCGGTCCGATCGGTGCGGCCCATGATCCGCGCGATCCGCTTCAAACGGTCGCAGGCGGCCCAGCACATCATCGCCGAGAAGGTGTGGATCGAGGCGGTGCCGCGCAGCTCCCAGGGGCCGGCATCCGGCTGGTCGAACGCCTTGACCGCCCGCTGGCCGAGAAACTCGAGCTGGTCGTAGAGCTCTTCGTTGGCCGGCTTCCGGAGCAGGCGGTGATCGAAGAACAGATGGATCGCCGCCAGCACCATGCTGCCATAGACGTCGTTCTGGACCTGTTCGTAAGCCGCATTGCCGACCCTGACCGGCCCCATGCCGCGATAGCCCGCCAGGGCTTCCGCGATGGTCTCGGTGAGATCGGCCTCGCGCGAAATGCCGTAGACCGGCTGGATCACGCCTTCACGCGCGACGTCGATCACGTCGGTGATGAAGCCGATATACTGCTCCATGGTGCGCGTGACGCCGAGCCGGTTCAAGGCGCGAATCACGAAGACCGCGTCCCGAAGCCAGCAGTAGCGGTAGTCCCAGTTGCGGATCGTGTTCGGCGCCTCGGGGATCGAGGTCGTGAGCGCGGCGGCGATGGCGCCGGTCTCCTCGAACATGCAGAGCTTCAGCGTGATCGCCGCGCGGATCACCGCCTCCTGCCATTCGAAAGGGATCGTCAGGCCGCGCACCCAGAACCGCCAATGGCCCAGCGTGGACTCGAAATAGCGGCGGCAGAGATCATGGAGATCGGAATCGATCGGCTCGTCCGGCCCCCAGAGAATCCAGTGCTCCTCGTCCAGGCGGAAGTAGCGTTCCTCCAAGATGTAGCTGACCGGAATCGTGGTGGTCATGCGCTGGCGCTGGCGATCGCTGAAATAGACGATGTGATGGCTGCCGCGCACGGACTTCAGCATTGTGCCGCCATAGTCGCTCATCGGCCGCGCCACCACGCGCACCATCGGCCGGCCGGAAACAGGGGTGATCCGCCGCACCAGCATCGGCGGACGATGGGTGCGGTTGTGCAGATCGTAGCGCGGCGCGAAGTCGACGACTTCCACCGCGCCGCCGTTGCCGTCGCTCAAGACCGAATGCAGCACCGCGGTGTTGTCGAGATAGGCCTGCTCCGACGACTTGAAATCCCGAAGCTCGATCGAAAGCGCGCCATCGGCCGGGGCGGCGCCGGCGGCATCGCCGCCGCGCAGAAGCGAACAGAAGACCGGATCGGAATCGAGGCGCGGCAGGCTGGCGAAGACGATGCGCGCCTGAGCGTCAACCAGAGCGGCGACGCTGCTGTTTCCGATGACGGCGAGATCCAAGCTGCTCATCGTCGGCAATTTCCGTCAATTCAATGCGTGAAACCCGGGAGATCTCCCGGTTGGAAGTACAACACGATCCTGGCAAATCGGTTCCCCGTAAATTCGGGGCGGGGTTGGTAACGCCCTGGAATCAGAGCGGTTCCAGAAGCGCCTTCAGATCTTCGGCGTCCTGCTCGTCGGGCTCGCCGACGACGAGATCGAGATAGATCTCGAGCGCGGCGCTAGCGAGCTGCAGCGCGGTGGAGCCGTCCTCGACCGGAACGATCGCGGTTGCTGCGAGTGCGATCTTCTCCTGCGCGACGCGTTCGCATTCCAGCTCGACCGAGAGCAGGCCGTGCTTGATCGACTGGCGGTCGGACTTGCCGATTTCCGGGAACTGGTCGGCGACCGCGCGGCGGGCGCTGCGCAACGGCTCCAGCACGTCGCGGCGCCAGGCCTCGACCGCGGCGATCGCGGCGTGCAGGCCCGCCTGCTCCACTTTGACGCCCAACGTCGCGAGCCAGCAGCAGAACAGCAGGATATTCACATCGGCGCCGCGCCGGTTCTGCAGCGACAGGCAGGCGGCGGAGACGCGCTCACGGCTGTAATAGGCGAGGCTGAATTCCCAGAATGCCCCGGGATCGAGACGCGTCACCTGGCGGAGTCGCCGAAGCTGATCCCAAGGCCGCGCGCTGCGGTCACCAGCTCGCCCTGCGGATCGACCGTCTGGGCGGCACGGATAGCGTCCTCGATCGGCACGTCGATCACGCGGCGGTTGCTCCAGGCGACCATGCGGTCGTAGCGCTTCTCGGCGATGAGATCGACGGCGTGGACGCCGAAGGCCGAGGCGATCACGCGATCGCCCGGCTCCGGCGTGCCGCCGCGCTGCACATGGCCGAGCACCGTCACGCGCGTCTCGGCGCCGGTGAGGCGCCCGATCTCGGTGCCGATATACTGGCCGATTCCGCCATAGGTCTGGGTCTGGCCGGCGCCGCCGCCGTGGATCGCGGTCACCGCCTCGCCGTTCTCGGTCTTCACCGCTTCGGCGACCACCACCAGCGCGAAGTTGCGGCCGCGCTTCTTCAGCTGCTCGAGCTTCTCGCAGATGTTGGAGAGCTTGTAGGGGATTTCGGGCAGCAGGATCACGTCGGCGCCGCCGGCAATGCCGGCCCAGAGCGAGATGTGTCCGGCATCGCGGCCCATCAGCTCCAGCACCATGACGCGGCTGTGCGAGGCCGCCGTCGGCTGCAGGTGGTCCAGCGCCGAGGTCGCGGCCTGGACCGCGGTCTCGAAGCCGATCGAGGTCTCGGTGGCGCCGATATCGTTGTCGATGGTCTTCGGGATCGAGACCAGGGGGATCCCGCCCTGCCTCGCCAGCTGGCGGATGATCGCCATCGACCCGTCGCCGCCGATCATGATCAGGGCGTCGAGGTTCAGCATCCGGTAGCCCTCGATCACCTCGTGCGAGCGATCGACGAAGCTGCCGTCTTCCATCGGAAACTTGAAAGGGTTGCCCTTATTGGTGGTTCCCAGAATGGTCCCGCCCAGGCGCAACAAATCGCTGTTCAGGGCCCGGTCGTCGAGCTCCTCGGCCTGGACCGGCCGCTCCATGAGACCCGCCGTCCCGTTGCGAATGCCCACCACCGTCCAACCATAGCCATGATGCGCGCGTGCATAGACCGCGCGAAGGGCCGCGTTCAGCCCGGCGCAATCGCCGCCGCTGGTCAACAATCCGATCCGCTTCATCGTCTCTCTGGATCCCTGGGTCTTGCAATTTTACGGAAGCATCCGACTATTACCATAGATCACGCAGCAGCCAAGCCATAGCCACATGACGGATACGGATTTTTTTGCGATCGACACGTTTCGGAGCCCGGTCGCGGTCGAGGGTGAAGACCGCCAGACTTTCCTCCAGGGGTTGATCAGCAACGACACGCGCCGGGTGACCGAAACCCAGGCGGTTTTCAGCGCCTTCCTGACCCCGCAAGGCAAGTTCCTGCACGACTTCACGCTGGTGGAAGTCGGCGGCCGCACTCTGCTCGACCCCGAGGCCGAGCGGCGGGCCGATTTGATCAAGCGGCTCTCGATGTATCGCCTGCGCTCCAAGGTGAAGGTGGTCGATGCCGGGGCCGATTGGGCCGTGGTGGTCTTCGCCGGGCCAGGGGCGCTCGACAAGCTCGGCCTCGCGCCGACGGCGGGTCTGGCCAAGCCCCTGGATGGCGGCGTGGTCTTTGTCGATCCGCGGCTGCCGGCGCTCGGCGCCAGGGCCTTCCTGCCGCGCGGCGAGGCCGAGGCGATCGCCCGGGCCGCCGGGTTCAGCGCGGCGCCCATCGAGCAGTTCGAGCGTCTGCGCGTGTCGCTCGGCGTGCCCTCGGGCAGCCGCGACCTGGTCCCGGACAAAGGCATCCTGCTGGAGAACGGGTTCGAAGAGTTGAATGCGATCGACTGGGACAAGGGCTGCTACATGGGCCAGGAGCTCACCGCCCGGACCCGGTATCGCGGCCTCGTTAGGAAGCGCCTGCTGCCGGTCGAGATCAGCGGTGCGGCGCCCGAGCCCGGCACCGCGCTGATGCTGGGCGGCGTCGAGGCCGGCGAGCTCAGGAGCCTCAGCCCGGATGGCAGAAGCGGCCTCGCCATGGTGCGGCTGGAGCATCTCGATCGCGCACGGAGTGAAGGTCTCTCGGCGGGCGGCGCCACGATCCGCCCCAGCGTGCCCGGCTGGATGCGCTTGCCCGAACAAGTTGGGTAGCTAAACTCTCCCCCGGAATTCATCAGGGGGAATCATGGCCAAGCCGCGTTTGCGTGATCTCGGGATCAGCCTCGGGCAGATGCCGCCGGGACCGCTCAATGCCATCACCGATGTCGCCGGCGTCACCGTCGGCACCGCGACGCTAATCCGTGACGAGCCGCATGTGGTCCGCACCGGCGTCACCGCGATCTGGCCGACGGCCAACGCCTACACCGACCTCAGCTTCGCCGGCTATCACAGCTTCAACGGCAATGGCGAGATGACCGGCACGATCTGGCTGGCCGAGCAAGGCTTGCTCACCTCGCCGATCTGCATCACCAACACCCATGCGGTGGGCGTGGTGCGGGATGCGATCTGCCACGACGCGAAGAAGCGCGGCATCGATGAGTCCTGGCTGCTGCCCGTCGCCGCCGAGACCCATGACGGCTGGCTCTCCGACGCCTATTCCTTTCCTGTGACCACGGAACTGGCGCTTGAGGCACTGGAAAGCGCAAAGGGCGGCCTGCCGCAAGAGGGCAATGTCGGCGGCGGCACCGGCATGATCGCCCATGAGTTCAAGGGCGGCACCGGCACGGCCTCGCGGCTTGTACAGGGCGAGACCGGCACCTGGACGGTCGGCGCCCTGGTGCAGGCGAACTATGGCAGCCGCGCCCTGCTCCGCTGCGGCAATGCGCCGGTCGGGCTCGAGCTCGGCACGGACAAGATCCAAGGTGCCTATTGGGATCCGGAGCCGGGCTCAGGCTCGATCATCGTCATCCTCGCGACCGACGCCCCGTTGCTGCCAATCCAATGCCAGCGCCTGGCGCGCCGCGCGACCACCGGCTTGGCATGGGTCGGCGGCTTCGGCTCGAACGGCAGCGGCGACATCTTCCTCGCCTTCTCCACCGGCAACCGCGTGAAGCTGAAGTCGAAGATGACCGACGTCCGCATGCTCGGTATCGACGAATGCACCCCGCTGTTCCAGGCGGCCGCCGAAGCCACCGAGGAGGCGATCTGGAACGCGCTGGTCGCGGCCGAGACGATGACCGGCTTCAAGGGCCGCACCGCGCATGCGGTGCCGCACGATCGGCTCCAGGAAATCCACGCGAAGTACCGGGGACCGAAATGAAGCCGCTGCTGGCACTTGCGGCTCTCGCAACCTGTGCCGTTTCCGCGCATGCTGATCCGGTCATCAGCGATCAGAAGGCGGCCGAGCGGCTGCTCGGCAAGCACGCACTGACCTTGCAATGGATCGGCACCGGCGGCTTGAAGGATGCCGGGACCGCCGAGGTCAAGCAGGAGAACGGCGAATGGCGCCTGACCGGGCGCAACGATGCCAAGGAAGGCTTCGTCTCGCTCGATGGCGTGGTCACCAAGATCGGCAAGACGACCTTCACCTTCAAAGGCAAGGTGGTGACACGGGTCGAGTATATCTACGAAGGCAAGGAATGCGCCCGCGACGTCGAAGTCACCTTCGAGCGCAAGGGAGCGCGGAAGTATTGGCGGATGTATCCGGTGGACAACCCCTGCGACACCGCCGCGGACTACATAGACATCTTCCTGCGCTGACGCTCACCACGGCATCCGGGTCCAGTACCAGGCGTAGAAGGCGATCCAGAACAGGGTGATCAGCGACACCGCCCAGCGGCCCAGACCGATCCGGTTCAGCATTGCCGTGATCGCTTGCGCCAGCGCGGCACTGGCGACGAAGCGGGAGAGGCGCGCGACGAAACTGACCGCGAGGAAGGGCACAAGCGACAGGCGCTGCTCGCCCGCCACGGCGGCATAGAGTTTGTAGGGATCACCGCTGAAGCCGCCGATCAGGGTGGCGGCGATCCAATTCTCGGCCACCTCCCGCTTCGCCGCGTCGATGTGATCGACGCTGACCGCCGGCACCCAGTCCAGCATCCACTCCACCGCGACGGGATCCGCACCCGCCCAGACATAGACGAGGGCGCCGCCGAGCAGCGCGCCGACCGTCGCCCAGAGCGAGAGGTTGAGGCCGATGCGAAACCCGCTGCGCGCGGTGATCAACGTTATGGGAACATCGGCGACCACGAAGAAGAAGACGGCTTCGGCCAGGCCCCAGGCGAAGACCATGGCCTGCCGGGCGTGCCTCACTTCCAGGTCCGGCTCGGTGCCGCGGCGGCGAGCGCAGTTACAGCTTCCTGCAGCGCCTGGGTAAAGGCCTGGCGACTGCCGGACCAGGCCACCGGCGCGCCGACGAAGACATCGACCACGACCGGCACCAGGGCGACCTCACCCTTGGGCAGCGCGCGGCTCAAGCCCTGCATATAGACGGGCACGACCGGCACATCCGGATACTGTTCCTTCAGCCGCGCGACGCCGCCTTTGAACTTCGCCAGAGCTTCGGTCTCGCCGCGGGTGCCTTCGGGATAGACCAGGAGGATTTCGCCGGCGCCGAGGGCCTTGGCGCAATCCTCCAGCGGATCCGCGCCGCGCTTGCCGACGCGTTTCCGGTCGAGCGGGATCATGTTGATGATGTTGAGCGTGAACCAGGCGAGCACCGGGTTCTTGAGGAAGTAGTCCGCCGCCGCCACCGGCCGGAGGCGATGGAGCTGCGACAGAGGAAACAGCGAGATCAGCACGAAAGTGTCGAGATGGCTGTTGTGATTGGCGACCACGATCGCCGGTCCTTGCCGCGGCAGGCCTTTGAGATTGCGCACGTTCAAGCCGAGCACGACCAGAACCAGCGGCCGGCCGATCAGGATCCAGAACAGAAACCGCAGCACCCGGTTCATCAGTAGTGCAGATAGTAGATGTAATGAAAGAACAGCGGCGCGGTGAAGGTGAGACTGTCGACCCGGTCGAGGATGCCGCCATGGCCGGGCAGGATGCTGCCGCTGTCCTTGATGCCGAGGTCGCGCTTCACGGCGGAGACCGAGATGTCGCCGATGAACCCGGCGCAGCCGATCAAGAGGCCCGCCACCGCCGCTTCGACCGGCGCCAGCGGCGTGAGATAGGGCCCGGCGAGGAAACCGACCAAAGCCGTGGTGAGAATGCCGCCGGCGAGGCCTTCCACCGTCTTCTTCGGGCTCACCTTCGGCACGACCTTGTGCTTGCCGAAGGTCTTGCCCCAGACATATTGCGCGACGTCGTTGAGCTGGGTCAGCAGCAGCAGGTAGATCAGCAAGCCGTCATCGCCGCCTGCGGGATTGACGCTCGCCGGCAAGGCCAGCAGATAGGCCATGTGGCTCAGGCTGAAGACCGTGGTCATCAGCCCCCAATGCAAGGTGCCGGCGGCGCGGATGAAGCCCTCGGTCTCGCCGATCAGCACCATGCGGGCGGGGAGCAGCAGGAAGGCGTAGACCGGGATGAAGATGATGAACATCCCGTACCAGCCGTCGGCCGCCCAGTAGTACTGCGCCGGGATGGTGAGATAGGCCAGGAACAACACGCGGTGATCGGCACGGCGGGTCGGGATCAGAGTGATGTATTCCTTGAAAGCGAGGAAGCTCACGAAGCCCAGCAGGCAGATCGCGAAGATCGGCGGCAGGGCGATCGCCAGCGCGAAGAGGATGACGATCACCCACCAGGTGCGGATCCGAAGCTTCAATTCGGTGTAGTCGCGATCGGGATGGCTTTTGCTGAGAGCGAAAGCGGTGCCGCTCGCCACGATCAGGAGCGCGAAGACGCCGAGCAGTGCGATGGCCGCGTTGTTGGTGATCTCGAACGGGATCAAGCTGCCACCTGACGCAGCCCCGCCCGCACGCGGTTGACGATGGTCCAGGCGGTGAGCAGCGCGATGAAGCCGATCGCTCCGCTCAGCCACAGTGCCGGAATGATATTGATGGCGACCAGCACCGCCAGGAAGCCGAAGGCGAAGGCGCGGTCGCTCTTGCCCATCGGCCCGTCATAACGCCTCTCCGCCCCGACCTGGAGCGCAACAACTCCTGCCATCTCGCTCAGCGCCGCGAGCAGGACGGCGATCACGACGACAATCGGCTCAACGCCCGGCACCAGGGCGAAGGGCAGATAGAGCACCGCATCGGAGATCACGTCGCAGAGTTCGTTCAGATAAGCACCCAGCGCGCTTTTCTGGCCGTGCTCGCGGGCCAGCATCCCATCGATCGCGTTGAGTGCCATTCGCACGAACAGCACGACCGGCAGCAGCAACCAGATCAGAGGCTGTGCCCCCTGGTTGGCGAGCGCCAAGCCCGCCACGATCGAAAGCAGGGCCGCCTGAAGTGTCACTTGATTGGCGGTGATACCGCCGGCCGCAAGGCTCCGCACCAGCGGCCGCAGCAACGCCTGGAAGCGCGGCTTGATCTGATAGATGCTCGGCATATGTCTTGCGAGGCCCCCGCCTTCGAATCCGCCACCCCATCGGCTCTATGGGATAGGTTTTCATGGGGGTCGATACCCGTCAAGTTAGCGGCAGGTCACTTCATGAACGTCCCAATCAACGTCGGCGAGCTCGTCGATCGATTGCAACTCACGCCCCATCCCGAAGGTGGCTATTTCCGCGAGACCTATCGTGCCACGGAAGGTGTCGCCGGCTCCGCCCTGCCCCGGCGTTTTGGCGGCGAACGCAGCATATCGACGGCGATCTATTTCCTGCTCGAGGCGGGCCAGTGCTCCCACCTGCACCGCATCCGGTCGGACGAGGTCTGGCACTTCTATGCCGGCGATCCGCTGGATGTGGTCGAGATCGACACCGCCGGCCAGCTCAAGACCACGCGGCTCGGGGGCGATCTCCTCTATCAGCACGTCGTTCCGGCCGGCGTGTGGTTCGGCGCCACCCCGGCGCCTGCCGGCCAATTTGCCCCCCATGGATTTGCCCTGGTGGGGTGCACCGTGGCGCCGGGCTTCGACTTCGCCGATTTCGAGCTGGCCGACCGCGAGACCCTGCTTCGGGCATACCCGGGGCATCAGGACTGGATTCGCCGCCTGACATAAGTTTTTAGCCGCTCTAATCCGGGCACCAATCGTTTACCTGCGTGACAAAGCCATGATAACCTTGACCGTTCGGTCCAGGGTGCGGGGTGTTCCTAACAAGCGCCAGGACTGCGTGAATCAGGGAGCCAAAACAATGAAACCGTTCGTGAGATCGGCCCTTCTGGCCGCGGGGATGAGCGTCAGCGCCTTCGCCTTTGCAATGGGCATGGCGCAGGCGGCGACGCCGAAGGACACCTTGGTGATGGCCTTTGCGATCGACGAGATCATCTCGCTCGATCCGGCCGACATCTACGAGTTCTCGTCGTCGGAATACATGGCGAACACCTATGACCGACTGGTCACCATCAACCCGGAGAAGACTTCCGAGCTGAAGTTCCAGGCGGCGGAGAGCTATACCGTCAGCGATGACGGCAAGACCTTCCAGTTCAAGATCCGCCCCGGCATCAAATTCCATTCCGGCAACGATCTCACCGCCGAAGACGTGGCCTACTCGATGATCCGCTTCGTGAAGATCAACGGTAACCCGGCCTTCATCATGAATCAGTTCGGCCTGACCAAGGACAATGTCCAGGACATGGTCAAGGTGGTCGATCCGATGACGGTCTCGATCCAGACCGACGCGCCCTACGCGCCGAGCTTCTTCCTGAACTGCCTCAGCTACACCAGCGTCGTCCTCGACAAGAAAACCCTGGTGGAGCACGAGAAGGACGGCGACTTCGGCAATGCCTGGATGAAGACCAACGAAGCCGGCTCCGGCCCCTTCAGCCTGAAGGCGTTCAAGGCCAATGAAGCCCTGGTGCTCGACACCAATGCGGCCTATTGGGACAAGGTCCCGGCGATCAAGCACGTGCTGATCAAGAACGTGACCGAGAGCGCCACCCAGCAGTTGCTCCTGCAGAAGGGCGACATCGACGTCGCCCGCAACCTGCTCGGCGACCAGCTGAAGGCCATCTCCGGCGACAAGGCGATCAAGTTCGTCTCCTCGCCGAAGGCGACGCTCTGGTATATGGGCCTCAACACCAAGAACAAGGAACTCGGCAACCCCGACGTCCGCCAGGCGATGAAGTACCTGGTGGACTATGACGGATTGCAGAAGACCCAGTTCGACGGCACCGGCATCAAGCACCAGACCTTCCTGCCCGACGGTCAGCTCGGCGCCGACAACGAAACGCCGTTCAGCTTCGACGTAAAGAAGGCCAAGGAGCTGCTGGCCAAGGCCGGCTACCCGAAGGGCTTCGACGTGACGATGAATGTCGCCAACAAGTCCGAGTTCCGGGCGCTCGCCGCCTCGGTGCAGAACTCGATGGCCAAGGCCGGCGTCAACCTGATCATCCAGCTCGCCGACAACAAGACCACGCTGACCAAGTACCGGGCCAGCCAGCACGACATCTATCTCGGCCAGTGGGGCTCGGACTATCAGGATCCCCACTCCAACGCCGACGGCTACCTGAATGCGCCGCTTGCCAAGCGCAACCAGTGGCTGTCGCCGGAGCGTGAAGCGGCCGTCAAGGCAGCGCGCGACGAGAAGGACGCGACCAAGCGGGCCCAGATGTATGTGGACCTGCAGAAGTCGGCGCTGCAGGACAGCCCCTACGTCATCATGTTCCAGCAGGTCGAGACCGCAGCGGTCCGTTCCAATGTGAACGGCCTGATCATCGGCCCGACCTTCGACCTCAATCTCTACAAGAACGTCGTGAAGAACTGATCGCGGCGACGACAAGCGGGCGATTTCTCCGTCCAGGGTCCGGAATTTCCGGAACGGACGGGGGATCGCCCGAATTGTTTCAGCCTTGATGCCATCACGATGATGATCCTCGCATGATTCCGGACTGGCTCCGTTCCGCCGGCAAGGTGCTGGTCTCGATTGCCATCACCATGTTCGGTTTGCTGCTGGTGACCTTCGTGATCAGCCGCCTGCTGCCGGCCGATCCGGTCCTGGCCATCCTCAGCGACCATGCTTCGGCCGAAGCCGTCGCCGCCACGCGCGAGAAGCTCGGGCTCAATCACGCCGTCCCGATCCAGTTCGCGCTGTATATCTGGCAGGTGCTGCAAGGCGACCTCGGCATCTCGCTGCGCACCAACAATCCGGTCCTGACCGACCTCACCCATGTCTTTCCCGCGACCCTCGAGCTCGCCACCTGGGGCATCGTGATCGGCGTGCTGCTCGGCGTCCCTTTGGGCGTGCTCGGCGCGGTCCGGAAGGACAGCTGGATCGACAACGTGATCCGCTTCGTCGGCCTGGTCGGCTATTCGATGCCGATTTTCTGGCTCGGCATCATGGGGCTGCTGATCTTCTATGCCAAGCTCGATTGGCTGCCCGGACCCGGGCGCCTCGATTTCGGCTACGAGGACATGGTGACGCCGATCACGGGCATCATGACCATCGACACGCTGCTGCAGGGCGACACCGACATGTTCAAGAATGCGGTCTCGCACCTGATCCTGCCCGCCTGCCTGCTCGGTTATTATTCGCTGGCCTATATCAGCCGCATGACGCGCTCGCTGATGCTGAGTCAACTGCGGCAGGAATACGTGCTGACGGCGCGGGTCAAGGGCGTGCCGGAACGGCGCATCATCTGGAAGCACGCCATGGGCAACATCATGGTGCCGCTGCTGACCGTGATCGCCCTTTCCTATGGCAACCTGCTGGAAGGCTCGGTCCTGACCGAGACCGTCTTCACCTGGCGCGGCATCGGGCTCTACATCACGGATTCGATCTTCGGCCAGGATCTGCCGGCGGTGATGGGGGGCACCGTCGTGGTCGGGTTCATGTACATCATCATCAACACGCTGACCGATGCGCTCTATCGGTTCCTGGATCCCAGAGCCAGATGATGGAGGCGAGATAGCCATGAGCGCCGCGACACGAAGCTGGGTGATCGCGCTGACGCCGCCGGAATGGCGGCGCTGGCTGCTGACCGACACGCCGCAATCGCGCTGGCAGGCGCGGTCCGGCCGCGCCTATCTCGCCTGGTCCGCCTTCGCGCGCAATCCGCTCGCCATGCTCGGTCTGCTGATCGCGCTGACGCTGATCGGCATGGCGATTTTCGCACCGCTGATCACCGCCTACAGCCCGGTCATCAGCGGCGATACCGTGGCCGACCGCTTCCTGCCGCCGGGCGGGAATCACTGGCTCGGCACCGACGGCCACTCCTGGGATATCTGGAGCCGCATCGTCTACGGCTCGCGCACCAGCCTGCTGATCATTTTCATGGTCTCCGTCATAGCCGCCCCCGTCGGCATCATCATCGGCACCACCGCGGGCTATCTCGGCGGCTGGGTCGACACCGTGCTGATGCGCCTGACCGATGCCTTCCTCGCCTTGCCGAAGCTGGTACTGGCACTGGCGTTTGCCGCCGCCTTGGGGGCCGGCATGGAGAACCTGATCCTCGCCATCGCGATCACCTCCTGGCCGCCCTATGCGCGGATCGCCCGGGCGGAAACCCTCACCGTGCGCAACGCCGACTACATCGCCGCGGCGCAGATGAGCGGCGCGTCGTCGTTGAGCATCCTCATCGGCCATATCATGCCGATGTGCATGCCCTCGCTGATCGTGCGGGTGACCCTCGACATGGCGGGCGTGATCCTGACCGCGGCGGGGTTGGGCTTTCTCGGCCTCGGCGTGCCGCTGCCGCAGCCGGAATGGGGCTCGATGGTGGCGGACGGGCGCAGCGACATCCTGAATCAATGGTGGGTCTGCACCTATCCCGGCATCGCGATCTTCGTCGTCAGCCTCGGGTTCAACCTGATCGGCGACGGGTTACGCGACGTGCTCGATCCCCGTGAACAGTGATGGGGAGCCGTGAGCCGATGACGAAGCCGATCCTCGACGTGCAGAAGCTGAATATCCGGTTCCACACCGCGACCGGGATCAACCACGTGGTGCGCGACGTTTCCTTCACGCTCGGCCGCGAGAAACTGGCGATCGTCGGCGAATCCGGCTCCGGCAAGTCGCAGACGGCACGGGCGATCCTCGGCCTGACACCGGGCCAGGTCTCCGCCGAGAAGCTGGAGTTTGACGGCCAGAGCCTGCTCGGCCTCTCCAACGCCGCATGGCGCAAGATCCGCGGCCGGCGCATCACCATGGTGATGCAGGACCCGAAATACTCGCTGAACCCGGTGATGCGGGTCGGCGATCAGCTGATGGAAGCCGCGGCGCGCACCAATGCCAAGAGCGCGCTCAAGAGCCGCGCCATGGAGATGCTGGAAGCGGTGAAGATCCGCGATCCGGAACGGGTGTTCCGCGCCTGGCCGCACGAGCTTTCCGGCGGCATGGGCCAGCGCGTCATGATCGCCATGATGCTGGTGACCGAACCGGAGCTGCTGATCGCCGACGAGCCGACCTCGGCGCTCGACGTGACCGTGCGGCTGCAGGTGCTGGCCATCCTGGACGACCTGGTGAAGACCCGCGACATGGGGCTCGTCTTCATCAGCCATGACCTCAACCTGGTCAGCACCTTCTGCGACCGCGTGCTGGTCATGTATGCCGGCCAGATCATGGAGGAGCTCGACGCCAGGCATTTGCAAGACGCGAAGCACCCCTATACCCGTGGCCTGCTCGCCTGCACGCCGAGCCTCGACCATCCGGTCGATGTGCTGCCGACCCTGCAGCGCGATCCCAGCTGGATGGCGCCGGTGAGCCGATGAACGCAACGGTTCCTATGGTCGAGGTGAAGAACCTCGCGGTGAACTTCTACGCCGGCAAGCACCACGTGCGGGCGCTGGCCGGCGTCAGCTTCTCGATCGCGCCGGGCGAGACCTTCGGCCTGGTCGGCGAGTCCGGTTCCGGCAAGACCACGGTGCTGCGTGTCCTGGCGGGCCTCAACCCGGCCTGGGACGGCGAGATCACCGTCGCCGGGAAGGCGCTCTCCCCCGACCGCGACAAGGATGCGAAGCGCGCGATCCAGATGGTGTTCCAGGACCCCTACGGCTCGCTGCACCCGAAGCACACGGTGGACCGCATCCTGGCCGAGCCGCTGCAGATCCATGGCATCGGCGACATCGAGAACCGGGTGAAGGAGACGCTGGAGCAGGTCCAGCTCGGGCCCAGCTTCCGCTTCCGCTATCCGCACCAGCTCTCCGGCGGCCAGCGCCAGCGCGTCGCCATCGCCCGCGCGCTGATCCTGCGGCCCAAGCTTTTGTTATTGGACGAGCCGACCTCGGCGCTCGATGTCTCGATCCAGGCCGAGGTGCTGAACCTGCTTGCCAAGCTGCGGCATGAGATGAACCTGACCTATATCCTGGTCAGTCACGATCTCGCGGTGGTGGCGCAGCTCTGCGAACGCCTCGCCATTATGCGGACCGGCCAGATCGTCGAGACCGCGGACAGCGAGAAGCTGGCGAAGGGTGAATTGCAGCATCCCTATTCGCGGCAGCTGCTCACCGCCAGCAAAGGCTTCGACCGTGCCGCGATCGCCGCGTTTTCCGATCTCTAATCGGCTTTCGCCAGCAGCCCGAACGGCGCCGTGTCCGGTGCCAGCGAGATCGCGCCGAGGCGCTTCAGCCCTTCGCGGCCGTAACGTTCCTTGATCGCCTGCTTCAGCCAGCTCTCGGCCTGCATCCGGCGGCGTTCGGCGAGGCGGCCTTCGCGGCTGAGCCAATGCCAATGCTCGGCGATCTCATCCATGAAACCGGGCAGGCCTTCGCCGGATGTGGCGGTCACGATCTTCACCGGCACCGCCCAATCGAGGCTGGCTTCGGCCGCCATGCCGAGCGCGCCTTTGACGTCCGCCTTGGCGCGCTTGGCCGCGGCGCCCATGTCGCCCTTGGTGACGGTGACGATGTCCGGGATCTCGACGATGCCGGCCTTCATGAACTGCAGACTGTCGCCCGAGCCTGGCTGCACGCAGAACACGACGGTGTCCGCGGCCATCGAGATATCGGTCTCCGACTGGCCGACGCCGACGGTCTCGACCAGCACCACGTCATAGACCGCGCGCATCAGCACCATGGCGCCGAAGGTGATCTCGGCAAGGCCGCCCAGCTGGTCGCGCGCCGCCATGGAGCGGATGAATGTGCCTTGATCTTCCGGGTCAGTGCGCAGGCGCACCCGGTCGCCCAGCAGCGCGCCACCCGTGCGCCGCGACGACGGATCGACAGCGATGACGCCGATGCTCTTCCCCTGCGCGCGATAGACCGTGATCAGGGCGCCGGCGAGCGTCGACTTGCCGACGCCCGGCGGGCCGGTGAGGCCGATCACCTGGCCCAGCGGTGCCAGATAGGCGTCGGTCAACAGCGCGGTGAGGCCGGCATCGTCGGGATTGGATTCAAGCTTCGCAAGAACGGAAGCGAGAGCCGGTTTGCCGCCGGCGCGGAGTTCAGCGAGAGAGGTCACGTCGACCCCTCACCCTATCCCTCTCCCGCAAGGGGAGAGGGGATTCTTCCCGGGCGCTCCCGCGCCGGATTCTCAGCCAAGAAATAGGTTGTAAAAGAGCCCCCTCTCCCGTTGCGGGAGAGGGTTGGGGTGAGGGGTCGATGACTCTATCCAAGAAACGACCGACTCGTCAGCCCTCGCCCTTGCGGCCCGACTGGTCGCCGGTCAAGGCCGCCTGCGCCGCTGCAAGGCGTGCGATCGGCACGCGGTAGGGCGAGCAGGAGACATAGTCCAAGCCCACTTCCGAGCAGAAGTGGATCGAGGCCGGGTCGCCGCCGTGTTCGCCGCAGATGCCGAGCTTGATGTTGGCGCGGGTCTTGCGGCCGCGTTCGGCGGCGATCTTCACCAGCTCGCCGACACCTTCACGGTCCAGGCTGATGAAGGGGTCCTGCTTGATGATGCCCTGGCGCTCATAGGCCTGCAGGAAGCGGCCGGCATCGTCGCGGCTGAGACCATAGGTGGTCTGTGTCAGATCGTTGGTGCCGAAGCTGAAGAATGCGGCGTCCTTGGCGATCTGGTCGGCCAGCAGGCAGGCGCGGGGCAGCTCGATCATGGTGCCGACGGAATACGGCAGCTCCACGCCGCTTTCCTTCATCACCTCGCGCGCGACCCTGTCGATCACGGCGCGCATGAGAGACAGCTCCTTCGGGATGCCGACCAGCGGGATCATGATCTCCGCTTCCGAGGTCTCGCCCTGCTTCTTCTTCACCTCGGCCGCGGCTTCGAAGATCGCCCTTGCCTGCATCTCGTAGATTTCAGGGTAGGTGATGCCGAGGCGGCAGCCGCGATGGCCGAGCATCGGGTTCGACTCTTGGAGCTGCGCCGCACGATGCGTGACCCACTCGACCGAGAGACCGGAGGCGTTCGCGACTTCCGTCAACTCCGCCTTGCTGTGCGGCAGGAACTCGTGCAGCGGCGGATCCAGCAGACGAATCGTCACCGGCAGGCCACGCATGATCTGGAAGAGCTCGATGAAATCCTGGCGCTGCATCGGCAGCAGCTTGGCCAGCGCCTTCTTCCGGCCCTCGACGTCCTCCGCCATGATGGTCTCGCGCATGGCGACGATGCGGTCGCTGTCGAAGAACATATGCTCGGTGCGGCAGAGACCGATGCCCTCGGCGCCGAACTGCCGCGCGGTGCGGGCGTCGAGCGGCGTCTCGGCGTTGGTGCGGACCTTCAGTTTGCGGAAGCTGTCCGCCCATCCCATCAGATTGGCGAAATCGCCGGAAAGCTCCGGCTCGATGGTCGGCACTTCGCCGAACATGACCTCGCCGGTGCCGCCGTCGATGGTGATGATGTCACCCTCGCCGATCTGCTTGCCGCGCACCGTCATGGTCTTCTTCACGTCATCGACGCGAAGATCCCCGGCGCCGGAGACGCAGGGACGGCCCATGCCGCGCGCGACGACCGCCGCGTGGCTGGTCATGCCGCCGCGCGTGGTCAGGATGCCGGCCGCGGCATGCATGCCGTGGATGTCTTCCGGGCTGGTTTCGACGCGGACCAGGATCACGCGCTCGCCCTTGGCGGCGCGGTCTTCCGCCTCGTCCGCGGTGAAGGCGATCTTGCCCGACGCCGCGCCGGGCGAGGCCGGCAGGCCGCGGGCGATCACGTCTTTCTTGGCCTTGGGATCGAGCCGCGGATGCAAGAGCTGGTCGAGCGACGCGGGATCGACGCGGGCGACCGCGGTCTTCTTGTCGATCAGGCCTTCGTTGCAGAGATCGACGGCGATCTTCAGCGCCGCCTGGGCGGTGCGCTTGCCGTTGCGGGTCTGCAGCATATAGAGCTTGCCCTGCTGCACCGTGAACTCGATGTCCTGCATGTCGCGATAGTGCTTCTCGAGCTGCGACCGGACCTGGTCGAGCTGCTTGAAGACTTCCGGCATCACCTCTTCCATGGCGGGAAGCGTGGACTTATTCGCCTTCTTGCCCTCGATGGTCAGGTGCTGCGGGGTGCGGATGCCGGCGACCACGTCTTCGCCCTGGGCGTTGACGAGATATTCGCCGTAGAACTCCTTGGCGCCGGTCGAGGGGTTGCGGGTGAAGGCCACCCCAGTGGCACAGTCATCACCCATATTCCCGAACACCATGGCCTGAACGTTGACGGCGGTGCCCCACTCTTCCGGGATGTTGTTGAGCTTGCGGTAGGTCTTCGCCCGCGGAATGTCCCAGGAGCCGAACACGGCGCCGATGGCACCCCAGAGCTGCTCATGTGGATCCTGCGGAAACGGCTTGCCGAGCTCTTCCTGGATGCGGCTCTTGTACTCGGCGATGACCTTTTGCCAGTCCTCGGCGGTCAAGTCGGTGTCGAGCTCGACGCCGCGGTCCTGCTTGTGCAGCTCCAGCGCCTCTTCGAAATTGTGATGCTCCACGCCGAGCACGACGTTGCCGTACATCTGGATGAAGCGGCGGTAGGAATCATAGGCGAAGCGCCGGTCGCCGGACTTCTTGGCGAGGCCTTCCGTGGTCTCGTCATTGAGGCCGAGGTTCAAGACGGTGTCCATCATGCCCGGCATCGAGACCCGCGCGCCCGAGCGCACGGAAACGAGCAAGGGATTACTGGGATCGCCGAACTTGATGCCGACGGCCTTCTCGATATGCGCCACGCCGGCGGAGACTTCGTCCTTGAGCTCGACCGGGTACTCGCGCGCGTTCGCATAGAAATAGGTGCAGACTTCGGTGGTGATGGTGAAGCCCGGCGGCACCGGCAGGCCGAGCGAAGCCATCTCGGCCAGGTTGGCGCCCTTGCCGCCGAGGAGATTCTTCATCTCCGCCCGGCCCTCGGTCGTTCCCGCGCCGAAGCGGTAGACCCACTTCGCGGTGCTCAACTCGGGTTGCTTGCGAACTGCATTGGAGGCCACGGTGACGTCTCCTCTTCAGTGGGGCTTCTCAGCCCTCGATCTTGGAAAAGTCCGCCACGGCGGACAGGGTCGCGTTGATCGCCGAAAGCATGCGCAAACGGTTGGCGCGCAGCTTCGGGTCCTTGTCATTCACGGTCACCTTGTCGAAGAAAGCATCGACCGGAGCCCGCAGTTGCGCCATGGAAGCCATGGCACCGGTGAAATCTTCGCGCGCGATGGCCGCCTTGGCCGAATCGGAGACTTTGGAGAGCGCCGCGTTCAGCGCTTTCTCCGGCTCCTCGACCAGTGCGGAAGGATCGATGCCGCCGTCATAGCGCGCGTTGTCCTTCTTCTCCTCGATGCGGACGATGTTGGCCGCGCGCTTGTGCGCGGCCAACAGATTGACACCGTCCGGGCTCTCGACGAACCCTTTCAATGCATCGACCCGTGCGATCAGGCGCGTCAGATCGTCCTCATCGCCCAGCGCGAACACCGCCGCGATCAGATCGTGGCGAACGCCCTGCTCCTTCAGCGCGACCTTCAGGCGGTCGGCGAAGAAATCCATCAGCAGACCGATCACGGGCTGCGGCGCAGAGCCCAGCGCATAGCTCTTATACGACTGCTCCAGAACCGCGCGCAGGCCGAAGCGCAGCTTGTTCTCGAGGATCAGCCGGATGATGCCGAGCGCGGCACGGCGCAGCGCGAAGGGATCCTTCGAACCGGTCGGCCGCTCGTCGATGGTGAAGAAGCCCACCAGAGAATCGATCTTCTCGGCCAAAGCTACGGCAACGGAGACCGGCGCCTTCGGGCAAAGGTCGTTCGGTCCCAGGGGCTTGTAGTGATCGGCGATTGCGTCGGCCACGGCTTCGGAGAGTCCCTCATTCCGAGCGTAGTAACGCCCCATTATACCCTGAAGTTCCGGGAACTCACCCACCATGCCGGAGACCAGATCGGCCTTCGCCAGATGGGCCGCCTGATCCGCCAAACCCGCATCGCCGTTCGGAATCCGCTCCGAAAGAACAGCGGCCAGCGCGCGCATTCGCTTCACCTTGTCGCCGACAGAGCCGAGCTTCGCGTGATAGGTGATGCCGTCGAGGGCCGTGACGCGATCCTGCAACCGAACCTTCTTGTCCTGCTCCCAGAAGAACTGGGCGTCGGAAAGACGCGCGCGCAGGACGCGCTCGTTGCCGGCGACGATCGCCTTGCCGCCATCATCGGCCTCGGTGTTGGCGACCACGATGAAACGGGGCGCCAATTTTCCGTCCGATGACAGGGCGGCGAAGTATTTCTGATTGACCCGCATGGTCGTGGTCATGACCTCGGGCGGCAAGGTCATGAACGCGTCATCGATGCGACCCAGGAGTGCCATGGGCCATTCGACGAGGCCGGTCACTTCGTCAAGCAGCGCGTCGTCCTGTTTGACGGTGAGACCTTCCTTCGCGGCAAGCGCCTGCGCCTGCTTCCATGTCTCGGCGCGACGCTCGGCGGGATCGAGAATGACCTTCGCGGTGCGCAGCTTCGATTGGTAGTCGGCGAAGCTGGAAACCGTGATGGCGCCCGGCGCCAGGAAGCGATGGCCGCGGGTCTCGGCACCGGTCTTCTGATCGAAGTTGCCGAGCTTGAACTCCACGACGATCGGCTTGCCGTCGAAGACGAAGATGATGCTGTGCAGCGGCCGAACCCAGCGGAAGCCGTAACCGGCCCAGCGCATGGATTTCGGCCAGGGCAATTCCTGCAGCACCTCGCCGATCGCGCGCTCGAGCACCGCGCTGGTCGCCCCGCCCTTCTTCTCGATCACCGCGAAGTAGAACTCGCCTTTGCCGGTGTCGCGCTTCTCGCACTGATCGAGTGACGAGAGGCCGGTGGATTTCAGGAAGCCATCGATCGCCTGTTGCGGCGAGCCGACGCGCGGGCCTTTCTTCTCTTCCTTCACGTCGGGCTGTGCGGTCGGCAGGCCGTCGATCACGAGGGCCAGGCGGCGCGGCGTTGCGTAGGCATCGGCGCGGGTGAAACTCAAGCCGGCGGCTTTGAGCTTCTCGGTGACGAGGCGCTTCAGGTCTTCGGAAGCGCGCGCCTGCATGCGCGCGGGGATCTCTTCCGAGAACAGTTCGAGCAGGAGTTCGGCCATGATCGGATCAGGCCCCCTGCGTCGCGACGAAGGCTTCGCAGCAGCGCTTGGCGAGCGCGCGGACGCGGCCGATATAGGCCTGGCGCTCGGTGACGGAGATGACACCGCGGGCATCGAGCAGGTTGAAGAGGTGGCTCGCCTTCAGCGCCTGGTCATAGGCCGGCAGCGGCAGCGCCTTGTTGCGGTCGAGCAGAGCGGCGCATTCCAATTCCGCGTCCTTGAAATGCTGGAACAGGAGATCGGTGTTCGCGACTTCGAAGTTGTAGGCGGAGTATTGCTGTTCGGCCTGGAGATAGACGTCGCCGTAAGACATGCCATGGCCGTTGAAGTCGAGGTCGTAGACGTTCTCGACGCCCTGCACGTACATGATCAGGCGCTCGAGCCCGTAGGTGAGCTCAGTCGAGACCGGATCGCATTCGATGCCGCCGACCTGCTGGAAATAGGTGAACTGCGAGACTTCCATCCCGTCGCACCAGACCTCCCAGCCGAGGCCCCAGGCGCCGAGGGTCGGGCTCTCCCAGTCGTCTTCCACGAAGCGGATGTCGTGGCGCGCGGGATCGATGCCGATCTCCTTGAGGCTGCCGAGATAGAGTTCCTGGCTGTCCGCGGGCGACGGCTTCAGGATCACCTGGAACTGGTAGTAGTGCTGCAGGCGGTTGGGGTTCTCGCCGTAACGGCCGTCCTTCGGCCGGCGCGAGGGCTGCACGTATGCGGCCTTCCAGGGCTTCGGCCCCAGCGCGCGGAGCGTGGTCGCCCAGTGAAAGGTGCCGGCGCCGACTTCCATGTCATAGGGCTGCAGGATCACGCAGCCTTGCCGGGCCCAATAGGCCTGGAGCTTCAGAATAAGAGCCTGGAACGAGGTCTCAGGGTTCGGTCTTGCGGGCATTTCCCCTGGCCGCCTTGTTTTATGGTGCGGCGCAAAATATCGGGGGGAGGGGGATTAATCAAGCTGACCGAAGTGACGCGCTCGATCACCTATGGGCGCAGTCATGGCCGCCCTTGGCCGGCACATAGGACCCACATTTCGGGCACTTAACCATGTCCTCGATGGCGCCCTCGGACTTCTGGTTTGGAGTCGCGCGCGGCTGCGCGCCGGTGTTGGAGCCACCGACGATGTTGTGCCGCTTGAGGAACCGCCAAGCCAGCCAGGCGACGACCAGCAGGAGGAGGATTTTGGGGAGGGTCAAAGTCATGCCTGCCATCTAGCGGCACGGCAGACGCGGGGTCAAGCCGAGCTAGCCCCGTATCGGCAGTGCCTGTCCGTGCCGCAGGATGCTGTCGGCCGCTTCGGTGAAGGCGCCGTCCTCCTCGTGCAGGACGAGGCCGGGCAGGATCGCCAGCGGCTCGCCGGAACCGAGCTGGGCGCGGAGGATGAGGCGCTTGGCGGCGCGGGCGCGCTTCGGGTGAATGGGCAGGATCGCGATGCCGCCGAAGCTGCGGGTGACGCCGGCGAGCACGTCATCCAGGCGATCGGCGCGGTGGATCAAGGTGAGCACGCCGCCGGGCTTCAGCGCATCGCGGGCGGCGGCAATCCAGTCGGCGAGCTTCGCTTCGCTCTCGGCGGTGGCGGCGGCCTTCAGCGGATGGGTGGAGATGGTAGCCGTGCCCGCTTTGAGGTAGGGCGGGTTCATCGCGATGTGATCAAACTTCTGCGGCAGCGGTGCACGCACATCCGCTTCGAGGATGTGCAGGCGGTCCGCGAAACCATTGCGTTCGGCATTGGCGCGGGCGCAAGCGGCGAAGACCGGCTCGCGGTCGATGCCGGTGATCCGAAGATCGGGCCGGCGCCAGGCGAGGCAGAGGCCGACCGAGCCGACACCGCAGCCGAGATCCAGAACCGCAGCGCCCTCACTTGCATCCACCGCGGCCGCCAGCAGAACCGCATCGACCGCGACGCGATAGCCATCGGCCGGCTGGGCCACCTGCACCCTGCCGTCCAGGAGACTATCGAGACTCGCGATATTATCCATGGAACCCGCGTCTTTCCGCCGCAGTGCCAACCTGTCGGCGGCTTGACCCTCCCCATTATGCTTCTATGCTGCGGCCTTAAACCACAACTTCGCGCATGATTTGGTGTCGCTTTGGCAGTAGTCGTGAACCTCGACGCGGAACGCGCCGGTAGAGAACCGGATGCCCTGGAGCGTCTGGCCTCGCTGGTCGATGCCGATATGGGGCGGGTCAACCAGATCATCCTGAAGCAGATGCAGTCGCCGGTGGCGCTGATCCCGGAGCTCGCCGGCCATATCATCGCGGCCGGCGGCAAGCGGCTGCGCCCGATCCTGACCTTGGCGGCGGCAAGGATGTGCGGCTATCGCGGCGAGCATCACCAGACCTTGGCGGCCTGCGTCGAGTTCATCCACACCGCGACCCTGCTGCATGACGACGTGGTCGATGACAGCGCGCTGCGGCGCGGCCAGGATTCGGCCAATGTGCTCTGGGGCAACAAGCCTTCGGTGCTGGTCGGCGACTTCCTGTTCAGCCGCGCCTTCCAGTTGATGGTGATGCCGGGCTCGCTGCGCGTGCTGGAGATTCTCTCCGGCGCTTCCGCCGTGATCGCCGAGGGCGAGGTGCTGCAGCTCATCACCAGCAACGACACCGCGACCACCGAGCTTGCCTATCTCGAGGTGATCAAGGGCAAGACCGCGGCTTTGTTCTCCGCGGCCTGCGAGGTCGGCGCTGTGATCGCCGACCGGCCGAAGACCGAGCAGGAGGCGCTTTCCTCCTACGGCCTCAATCTCGGCATCGCCTTCCAGCTGATCGACGACGCGCTGGACTATTCGGCCAAGCAGGAAGCGCTCGGCAAGACGGTCGGCGACGATTTCCGCGAGGGCAAGATCACCCTCCCCGTCATCCTCGCTTTCCTCCGGGGCGGCGCCGAGGAGCGCACCTTCTGGCAGCGGGTGATGGAAGCCCAGGAGCAGCGGCCGGAAGACCTGCAGGAAGCGATCGGCCTGATGACCCGCCACGGCGCGCTCAAGGACACGGTGGCGCGGGCGGCGCATTACGGCGCCATGGCGAAGGACGCGCTCGGGATCTTCAAGGAGAGCCCGGAAAAGCGCGCGCTGACCGAAGTCGTCGATTTCTGCATCCAGCGCGGCCACTGAAACACACTATTGTGTTGCCTTTCCAGCTGTTTTAACCGCATCGCAGATCGGCTGATAGAGCTTCGACCCCTCACCCCAGCCCTCTCCCGCGCCGTCGGCGTAGGCCGACATTCGTCGGCGTGAGGGAGAGGGAGATTTGATTTGCTGCGGCGAATGAGGGATTCCGCCGGTCGCAATGATTTTCACGGCAGCGTCCCCTCTCCCCTTGCGGGAGAGGGACAGGGTGAGGGGTCGACGGGTGCCGCCCGCCTAACCCCTTCGAAATTAGGCTGTCACGCGCCGCTTGCGCGGCATGGAGTCGGCAGGTATATAGCGGGTCCCTGCGCGGGGGCGACCCCGTACGAGCCAGCGTCGGAGTGTAGCTCAGCCTGGTAGAGCACTGTGTTCGGGACGCAGGGGCCGGAGGTTCGAATCCTCTCACTCCGACCATTTCATCCGAAAATGACCCAGATTCGTGGCACGGAACGGCCTTCGGGCTGTTCTACCTAATGGCGCGCGTCTAGACCTTCCGGCGCGCCCGCCACCGCAGGTTCACCGCCGAAGAGGTGCTCGCTTGGATCAGCTCCTGAGCGCCGAATTCTACCTGGAGCGCTGGCGCGAGGCCGAAGCGTGGCTGGCGGAGAATGCGCTGGCGCTCAGCATTGCGACCTTCGGCCAGCTCGCGGTGGTGATCGCGGCGTTCGTCGTCGCACGTGTCCTCTCGCCGCGGCTCCGCCGGTTCCTGGCGGCGCATCGCTGGGGGCGTTTCGAGGCGCAGTTCGCCCGCGTCAACCTCGCCCTCACGGCGCTGACGCTGCCGGTCATCTGGTTGCTGCTGCTCTGGATCGCGCTGCTGATCGCCGCCGCGGCGGGCCTGCCGGTGCAGCTGGTCAATCTCGTGGCCAGCCTGCTCGCGGCCTGGGTCGTGATCCGATTCAGCGCGAACCTCCTGCGCGATCCGCTCTGGTCGCGCTTCGTCACCATCGTCGCCTGGACCATCGCCGCGCTCAACATTCTCAATCTGCTGGCGCCGACGATGGCGCTGCTGGACGATGCCGCGGTCCATGTAGGCGCGCTGCGCGTCTCCGCGCTGACCGTGATCAAGGCGGTGCTGTTGCTGGCGCTGCTCTTGTGGCTGGCGACCGCCATCGGGCGGACGCTGGAGCGGCGCGTCACCTCGTTAAACAGCCTGACGCCGTCGCTGCGCGTGCTGGTCGTCAAGCTGCTGAAGATCGTGCTGACCGTGATCGCGGTGGTCGCCGCATTGCAATCGGTCGGCATCGATCTCACGGCCTTCGCGGTGCTGACCGGTGCCATCGGTGTCGGCATCGGCTTCGGCCTGCAGAAGATGGTCTCCAATTTCGTCAGCGGCATCACCATCCTGCTGGACCGCTCGATCAAGCCGGGCGACGTGATCGCCGTCGGCGAGACCTACGGCCGCGTCGCATCGCTCGGCGCGCGCTACGTCTCGATCGTCGCCCGCGACGGCCGCGAGTTCCTGATCCCCAACGAGGACCTGGTGACGCAGCAGGTCGAGAACTGGACCTACAGCTCGGAGCAGATCCGCCTCAAGGTCCCGATCGGCGTCTCCTATGACTCCGATCCGCGCCAGGCCATGGCTCTCTGCGTGGAGGCCGCCGCCGCGGTCGAGCGCGTGCTCGAGACCCCCGGGCCGGCCTGCCTGATCAAGGGCTTCGGCGACAGCGCGATCGATCTCGAGCTCAGGTTCTGGATCGACGATCCGACCAACGGCGTCGCCAACGTGAAGAGCGACGTGCTGCTGCAGGTCTGGGACCGCTTCCAGCAGCACGGCATCGAGATCCCCAGCCCGCAGCGCGATATGAACATCACTACGCCGATCGAGGTGCGGGTGAAGACAGCACAGAGAATGGAAGACGTTCCGCCCCTGCAGAGCCAAACACGTTAGCTCGTCACATCCCCCAGCCTTGCCGGCGAGCCGCTGCTTGACAAAGCAGACCCCGGCTCATGCCATCCAGACCAGCAATCCATGCTGGGCCGCCGCGGCTTTCATGACATAGTCTCGCAGCTTCGGGTAATCCTCGCTGACGATCCGCCGCACCTCTTCTTCGTAGACTGCATCGGGCTGCGAGCCCCTCGGCAGGTCGTGGATTTTCTTCGTCGCCATCTGCCGATAGTTTACCCGCGACAGAAGCTGCTCCGGGGTCACGGCTTGGAGATAGCGGGCAAACTCTTGCGTGTCCTCCAGGTCACGCAATCCAAACGACCCGGAGTCCTCGTCGATCAGTTCACCGCCCATCAGCTCGTTGGGGGATACTCGCCGGCACCGTCGATTCCTCCCAGCAAAGAACCGATGATGTCCCACGAGCAATCGAGTTGGATCGTGTCCGCCAACGGCTCTTCGAAATGCGCTTCGGCGGCTTGCCGGTCCTCCTCCCCGAAGTGGGCGCTGGTGACATCCATCGTCCAGTCCTGATTCTCCAGCAGAGCTTGAGCCTGCTTCTTGGTCAGCGCCAACGCACAAAACGACATGCTCATCTGCGCCAGGTCCCCTTCATTGCCTCGTTCGAACGCTATACTCTTTCATCTTAAGCGAGCATACAAGTGCCAAAACACCATTGGTATAGCGATATTTCGAAGTCAAACACAACCAGAATTAATACTAAGTCTACTTCAGGTTGCTGTTGGCTGGCAGAACGCAGACAGACGCGTTTACCCCGTCCAGTTCCCAGATCCGGGTGATCAGGCTCTCCATCTTGGCCGTTGTGGCGGCATTTCGGAACGCGGCGAGCCGCACGGCCTTTGCTTCGAGCTCGGCTGGAGAAAGCGTATTGCCGGGATCGCCCTTCGGCTCATCGACCCTCGCCTCGAGCTTGCGCCCCAGCGTGCTGGTGGCGCTGATCTTCCCAATCCAGCGTTTCGGATAGAGCGCGTCCACTTCCGCGTCGCGCAGCATGCGGACCTTGTTGCGGAATGCCGCCACCTTCGCGTCCGTGAGGGCGTGGCGTTCGAAAGCATCCAGGTCCGCCACGCCATGCACGGCGATCAATCCCAGCACCGTGCCCATGGAGAATTTGGCCTGGTGCACGGTCTTCGGGTCGGTGACCGGGCCGAGGACGTCGATCGCAGCCTGGTGGACGTGGCAGGTAACTTCCGCGATGTCTTCGGCACGGAGGTTCTCGCGGTGCATCAGGAGCTGCAGCGCGTCGGCGGCCGGATGGGTGTGGCGGCAGGCGGCGTGCCATTTGAAGCTGGTCTCTTCGGTCGCCCAGCGGGTGCCGAGACCATCCGTCAGGCGCGATGGATCGGCATCGCGCGACATGCCGGCAGCCAGGCCTTGTTTGCCTTCAAGGATTCTTGTGGCGCCCTTGAATCCGTCGCGCGCGAGATAGGCCGACATCAAGCCGTCGCTCGCGGCTTTGGCGGTGTGGAGCTGCTTCGAATCCGCGGCGTCGCGGAGGAATTCCCAGAGGCCCGCGGCTTGCGTGCCCGCGGAGCCGAGCGCGTGGTTGAGCGCAATGGCGTCGAGGCCGAGCAGCTTGCCGGTCGCGGCGGCGGCGGCGAGCGTGCCGGCGGTGCCCGTGGTGTGGAAGACTTCGTAATGCGAGCGGCCGAGGAATTCGCCGACGCGGATCCCGACTTCATAGCCGGCGATGGCTGCAGTCAAGATTTCGCGGCCGGATTTCTGCTCGGCTTCGGCCACCGCCAGCACGGGCGGGAACACCACCGTCGCCGGATGGAAGACCGAGCCGTTATGCACGTCGTCTTGCTCGACCACATGGCTGGCGGCGGCGTTCACCATCGCCGCGAAATAGGGGCTGGTCTTGCGGCGGCTGGTGACGATGGTGCTGGGGCCGACCTCAGGTCCCATCGCGGCGGCGAAGCGCTGGATCGCTTCGACCTGCGGCGCGCCCTTCCCCGCCAGCGCCGAGCCCAGCCAGTCGATCAGCAGGCCCTTGGTGAACTGGATGACGCGCGGCGGGATCGCCTCGAAGCGGAGATCGGCGACGAAGCGGCAGAGTTCCGCCGTGGATGGCTCCTCTTTTTTGGCTGCTTGCCGGTCTTGCATGGGCCGTGGTTCCATGCCGCCACTATATCGATTCACCACGGAGGCCGACAATGGACGGCGCAGATGGCGCGCACGCTTGGCCGCGGGAGATCTATCGGGTCCTGAGGGAGGCCGAGGTCAAGCAGATGGCCTATGTGCCGGATGCCGGGCATACGGCGCTGATCAACCTGTTTCAGGCCGACAAGGACGTCATCTCCACGGTGCTCACCACCGAGGAGGAAGGCGTCGCGATCGCGGCCGGCGCCTGGCTGGGCGGGCAGCGTTCGGTCTTGCTGATGCAGTCGAGCGGCGTCGGCAATTGCATCAACATGTTGTCGCTGCCAGCGATCGGGCGCTTCCCGCTGCTGATCCTGGTGACCATGCGCGGCGAATGGGCCGAGTTCAATCCCTGGCAGGTGCCGATGAGCCGGGCGACGCAGCCGAGCCTGGAGGCGATCGGGATGAAGGTGATGCGCGCGGATATGGCGGATGATTTGATCGAGACCGTGCCGGCGGCGGCGGACTTCGCCTTCAACGGCGACCAGCAGGTGGCGGTGCTGATCGGCCAGCGCCTGCTCGGCCGGAAGAAGTGGTGACGCGATGAGCACAGCATCCACCCTCGCCCGCCGCGATGCGGTCGCCGCCTTGCTCAAAGCGCGCAAGGATCTGCTGGTGGTGACCGGGCTCGGCTCGCCGACCTATGACGTGCATGCCGCCGGCGATCGCGACGACAATTATTATCTCTGGGGCGCGATGGGCGGCGCGGCCTTGGTCGGGCTTGGCCTCGCCTTGGCGCAGCCCAAACGGCGCGTGCTCGTCATCACCGGCGACGGCGAGCAGCTGATGGGGCTCGGCGGCTTTGCGACCATCGCCGCCGCCAAGCCGCGCAATCTCGTCCTCGCGGTGATCGACAACCAGCATTATGGCGAGACCGGAATGCAGGCGAGCCATACCGGGCGCGGCATCGACCTCGCCGCCATTGCCGGCGCCAGCGGCTTCGCGACCGCCGTAACGCTCCAGACCCTGGACGAAATCGCGGGCGTTGCGCCCAGCTTGAACCAGGAGGCCGCGGGTCCGCGGCTCTATGTCATCAAGGTCGCGGCGGACAGCCCGCCGCGTTCCATGCCCTCGCGCGATGCCGTCTTCATCAAGAACCGGTTCCGCGCGCATCTCGGCTTTGCGGCCGGCTAGACCAGAACACATCAATTGAAGGAATGAACATGGAGACGATCGGCTTCGTCGGGTTGGGACGCATGGGCAAGCCCATGGCCTCGAACTTGAGCCGCAAGGGCTTCCGGCTGGTGGTCAACGACATCAACCGCGCCGCGGTCGCCGATCTCGAGGCGCTGCAATGCCGCGGCGTGGAGACCGCGGCCGAGGTCGCGCGCGAGGCACCGGTCGTCGTCACCATGCTGCCCAACTCCGCGGTGGTGAGCGAGATCGTCGGCGGCAAGGACGGGCTCTTGGCGCATGTGAAGCCCGGCGGGCTCATCATGGACATGAGCACGGTCAGTCCGGAGACGACGGATGCCTTGGCCAAGCAGGCGGCGGCCAAGGGTGTCGGCTTCGTCGATGCGCCGGTCGGGCGGCTCGCCGAACACGCCGATCGCGGGGAGTCGCTGTTCATGGTGGGCGGCGCGGATGCGGATTTCGCGCGGGTGAAGCCCCTGCTGGAAGCGATGGGCACCACCATCCATCATTGCGGGCCGGTCGGATCGGGCACGCGGATGAAGCTGGTGAACAACTTCCTCGCCGTCGGCTTGTGCGAGATGAATGCCGAGGCCCTGGCTTTGTCGCAACGCTTCGGCTTGGTGCTGGAGAAGACGCTCGACGTGCTCTACGGCACGACGGCGACCAACGGACAGCTGAAGCTCAACTGGCCGAACAAGGTGCTCAAAGGCGACACCACGCCTGGCTTCACCATCGACCTCGCGCATAAGGATCTCAGCCTGATCGTCGATGCGGCCAATGCGGCGAAACTGCCGATGCCGATGGCCGCCGCCGCGCGCGAGGCCTTCAGCACGGCGCGGGCGACGGGATTCGGCGGACAGGATTTCTCGGCGATGGTGGACGCGCTCTGCACGCTAGCGGGGATCGAGAAGCCGCGGTTCAAGAAGTAAAGCGGAGGGGGCACTGCAGCCTGAGCGGTTGCCAACGGCGCCCCGAGGAAAGATGCAGCCCCTCTACACCAACAGCATCAGCGACCGGCCCGGCAGTTCCAGCGGACCCTCCGGCAAGCCCTCCGACTTCGCCTCGGGGTTCGCCGTGTCGATGATCGGCTTCCAGGGATTGCCTTCACGTTCGGGGAGCGTGAATGGCACGGCGCCGTCATGGGCGTTGTAGAGGATCAGCACGTCCTGCCATTGCGGTGAATCCGTCGGCCGGTCCGGGTACTGGAGTCGGAGGCCGATGGTCTTGGCGGTCGGCAACGCCCACTCCTCTTCCGTCTCGTCGCTGCCGGCGGGATTGAGCCAGGCGATGACCAGGCCGTCGCGGAAGCTCTCGCGGCGGAGGATCGGCTGCTCGCGGCGGTACCAGGTGAGCTTGCGGAGGAAATCGGTGAGCGCCCTGCCCGCGTCGTCGATCTGCTCCCAGTCGATCCAGTTGATCGTGTTGTCCTGGCAGTAGGCGTTGTTGTTGCCGTCCTGCGTGCGGCCGAGCTCGTCGCCGGCCAGCAGCATCGGCGTGCCGTGGGAGAGCAAAAGCGTCGCGAGAAAATTGCGCTTCTGTTGCTCGCGCGTGGCCTTGATCGCGGGATCGTCGGTCGGGCCCTCGACACCGTAATTGTAGGAGCGGTTGTCGGAATGGCCGTCGCGGTTGTCCTCGCCGTTCCCGGTGTTGTGCTTGTCGTTGTAGGAGACGAGGTCGTTGAGCGTGAACCCGTCATGGGCGGTGACGAAATTGACCGTGGCCCAGGGCCGGCGGCCGCGAATATCGTAGATGTCGCCGGAGCCGGTCATGCGCGCGGCGAAGTCGCGCATGATGCCTTCGGTGCCCTTCCAGTAGTCGCGCACGGTGTCGCGGTACTTGTCGTTCCACTCGGCCCAGCCGGGCGGAAAGCCGCCGACCTGATAGCCGCCGGGACCGATGTCCCAGGGCTCGCCGATCAGTTTCACGCGGCTCAGCACCGGGTCCTGGCCGATCGCGTCGAAGAAGCCACCGCGCTGGTCGAAGCCGTTGGGCTCGCGCCCCAGGATGGTGCCGAGGTCGAAGCGGAAGCCGTCGACATGCATCTCGGTCGCCCAGTAGCGCAATGAATCGAGGATGAGCTGCAGCACGCGGGGATGCGAGGTGTTGAGCGTGTTTCCGGTGCCGGTGTCGTTGACGTAGTAACGCGGCTGCCCGGCCTGGGTGCGGTAATAGGCGAAGTTGTCGATACCCTTGAACGAAAGCGTGGGGCCGAGCTCGTTGCCCTCGGCGGTATGATTGTAGACCACGTCGAGGATCACCTCGATGCCGGCGTCGTGAAAGGCATGCACCATGTTGCGGAAGCCGGCCAGGCCCTGCGGCCCGCAATAGCGCGCAACCGGCGCCAGGAAGGCGATCGAGTTGTAGCCCCAGTAGTTCTTGAGGCCCTTCTTCAGCAGGTGCTCGTCATCGGCGAAGGCGTGGACCGGCAGGAGCTCGATCGCGGTGACGCCGAGACTCTTCACGTAGTCGACAACGGCCTTGTGGCCGAGGCCTTCGAATTTGCCGCGGAGTTCTTGCGGGATCGCGGGGTGGAGCTTGGTGAAGCCGCGCACATGCGCCTCGTAGAACACAGTCTCGGCCCAGGGCACGCGCGGCCGCGGATCCTCGCGCCATTCCTTGGCCTCGGGATCGACGATGCGGCATTTCGGCATGCCGGGCGCGCTGTCGCGGTCGTTGAAGGAAAGGTCCTTCTCCTTGGTGCGCGGCTTATAGCCGTAATGCGCCGAGGACCATTTGAAATCGCCGACCAGCTCGCGGGCGTAAGGGTCGATCAGCAGCTTGTGCGGGTTGAAGCGATGGCCCTGCTCCGGCGCATAAGGGCCATGGACGCGATAGCCGTAGAGCGTGCCCGGCCCCAGGCCCGGCACGTAGCCGTGCCATATCTCGTCGGTATATTCGGGGAGCGTCAGGCGCTCGATCTCGCGCTTGCCTTTGGAATCGAAGATGCAGAGTTCGACCCGTTCGGCATGGGTGGAGAAGATCGAGAAATTCGTGCCCTCGCCGTCCCAATGGGCGCCGCGGATGCGCGGATCGCCCGGCAGTACCGCGCGGGTGGTGGCCATCCGGTCTGCCATTCTTCGATCCTTACCGCAGAAATTCACCCCTGGGGGACGGGGATAAACGTCGCGCGGCCGGGTTGGTTGCGCTTTTCGGAGGCGCGCGGGCCGCTATAGTGCGGGCACGATCGTCCGATGGGAGGAAAACGAATGCTCACCTTGGTCCACAAGCCGCAGACACGCTCGGCCAGCATCGTCTGGCTGCTGGAGGAAATCGGCGCGCCTTACGAAACCCGGGTGGTCACCACGCGCACGGCGGACGGCAAGGGCGCGCTCGATCCCAACAACCCGCATCCGCATGGCAAGGTGCCGGCGCTCCTCCATGACGGCGAGGTGGTGTTCGAAAGCGCCGCGATCGCGCTCTACTTGGTAGATCTCTTTCCCGAGGCGAAACTGGGACCGCAGGTCGGCGAGAAGAAGCGCGGCGCCCTATTATCATGGCTCGCCTATCGGCCGGGCGTCCTGGAGCCGGCGATGCTGGAGCGGCACCTGAAAATTCAGCATGTGACCGGCGCGATGGGCTGGGCCGAGCCGGACGAGGTCGATGCCGTGCTCAACCGGCATCTTGCCGAGAATCCGTACTTTCTCGGCGACACGTTCTCCGCCGCGGATGTCGTCGTGGGCGGCGCCATCCATTTCATGATCATGGTGAAGCGGATGGAAGAGACGCCGGTGTTGAAGGACTACGTCGGCCGCATCACCGCGCGTCCGGCCTTCCAGAAGGCGATGGCGAAGTAGCGCTCCTCCGCCATCGCCGCATTCTTATCCGTGTGTCGTACCGCCGGTATGGGCGCCACCACCGGTGGCCCCACCTGCGCCGTGTGCGCTGCCGGCATGGTCGCTGGCGCCGGTGCGATCCAAATGCGGCGGATTGACCACATCCGGTTTGGCGCCGAGCAGGGACTTCTCGGTCTGGCCGATGTCCTTGTCCTGCCCTTCGGTGTAGTCGCCGTCGTCGCTGGTGTCGCCACCCTTGCCGTTCTTGTTGAAGCCGCCCGGGCTCTCACCGCCGCCTTCATCGCCGTCGCCCATGGCGCCGCCGAGCGCCGCAAGCTGACGCGCGACTTCGTTGATCGTCGCGATCTCCAAATCGATCTCTTTCTGGGTCTTCTTCACTTCCATGCTGTGCGTCGGCGCATCGCCATGCCCATGGCCGTTGTCGTCGTCGCCCGGGTTATAGCGTGGGCCGAGGCCGCCGCCCTTCAGCGATCCACGCAGGTGGCCGATCAGTTCCGCCACATCGGCGGGCGCCACGCGCACCTTGTAGGTGGCATCGCCGACCTTGATCATCTGCGCGACGTCCGGCTTGTCGGTATGCGAGCCCGGGCCGGTGGTGTTGTCATCCGGGTTGGGATTGCTGTCGATGAAGATCTCTTTCAGTTTGCCGTCAATGTTGATGTAGACGAGCCAAGTCAGGCCTGTCGTCTTATCCTCGATAAGGAGGACAGTCGTCTTGTCCTTGTCCATATCCTGGTAAATGATCCGAGGATAAGCCATGCTCGAAGTCGAAAGCATGGTGCCGCCGAGCAGCATCGCAAGCGCGCCGGCAACGAACGGTTTGGCTTTGATGGATGGCATCGAAACCTCCTGTTGAACGGACATCTGCGAAGTCCGTCGGAGGTGCCGCGGCCTGCGTTCAGGTCAGGCTGTGACGATCGCCACAAGGCGGATTTGCAGCGAAGCGCTGTGGGATTGAAAGCTACTTGACCGCGCCCATGGTCAGGCCGCGGACCAGGTGGCGCTGCACCAACAGCGCGAAGATGACGATGGGTGCCGCGCCGATGACGCCGGCGGCGGACATCGAGGCCCAGTCGGTGTCGATGCGGCCGATCAGGGTCGCGGTGCCGCGGGGCATGGTCATCGCTTTGGGCGTCGCGGTCAGCGCCAGCGCGAACAGGAATTCGTTGAAGGTGACGATGACGGCGAAGATCGCGGTTGCCGCCAGGCCGGGTGCCGCCAGCGGAAGCGCTATGCGGCGGAAAGCGTTGAAGCGGCTGTCGCCGTCCACCATGGCGGCTTCCTCCAGATCGACCGGGATCTCGCGGAAGAAGCTTTCCATCATCCAGACGCAGAAGGTGATGTTGAAGGCGGTGTAGGTGATGATCAGGCCGAGCCAGGTGTCGAGCAATTTGAGGTTCAGCATCAGCAGATAGACCGGGATCAGGATCACTACCGGCGGCACGATGCGAAGGGTGAGGAGCGAGAGGCCGATCTTGCGCTCCAGCCGGTATTTGAGGTGGAAGCGCGCGATCGCATAGGCGCCGAGCGATCCCACGATCAGCGCGAGCACCACCGATACGACGGTCGCCACCAGGGAGTTGGTGAGGTAGTTGCCGAACTCCTTCTCCGAGAAGAGGCGGATGTAGTTGTCCAGCGTCCAGACTTGCGGATAGAGCGTCGCGTCCTGGGTGATCTCGGGATTGGACTTGAACGACGCGGCCACCATCCAGTAGATCGGCAGCAGCACGATGCCGAGGATCGCCACGAAGACCGCGGCGCGGGCGAGGGAAATCTTCCAGTTGGTATTCACTGGATCTCTCCGCAATCTCGGCAGTCATGCCAAGGCTTGGCCTTGGCATCCACGAGTTTGCCTGGGCGAATCTCGGTGACGGAAAGAAACTCGTGGATCCCAAGGCCAAGCCTTGGGATGACGGCAGTGTGTCGAGTTGGCGACGTTGCGAACATCATTCCGGCCCTGCCCGCTTCAGCATCCGGACCGCGAACAGCGCGAAGGCGAGGATGATGAGGCCGACGGTGACGAACATCGCCGAGGCGTAGCCGGTCTGCTGGAACTTGAAGGCGGTGTCGTAGCCGAAGATCGAGACCAGGCGGGTCGCCTCGCCGGGGCCGCCGCGGGTCAGCACGAAGACCTGGTCGAAGGTGCCGAAGCAGTCGATGGTGCGGAGCACGATCGCGATGGCGAGCACGGGTTTGAGCATCGGCAGGGTGTGATCGACGAAGGTGCGCCAGGCACCCGCCCCATCCACGCGCGCGGCCTCGAAGGGTTCCTGCGGCAGTGATTGCAGGCCGGCGAGCAGGATCAGGAACATGAGCGGCGTCCATTCCCAGACGTCGAGGGCAACCAGGCCGATGAAGGCCTTCAGCGGATCGCCGAGGATCTGCACCTGGCCGCCGCCCATCGCCTCGGAAAACGCGGTGAGCATGCCGGCATCGCTGGCATAGATCAGGCGGAAGACGATCGCGACCACGACCGGGGTGATCACCATCGGGATGATCAGGATCGTGCGCAAGATCCGGATGCCGTAGAACTCGCGCAGGCAGAAGAGCGCCAGCGCGAGGCCGAGGATGGTCTCGAAGGCCACCGCGAAGAAGACGAAGCGGACCGTGACCCAGAGCGCGTTCAGGAACTGGGCATCGGTCCAGAGCTGGATGTAGTTGTCCAAGCCGACGTAAGACATCGGCTTGCCGAAGCGATAGAACATCACGCTCGCGCGCAAGCCGTCCCACAGCGGATAGACCAGGACCGCGAGCACGATCAGCACCGCCGGGGCGAGCAGCAGGTAGGGCAGAGCGAGATCGAGCCCTGCCCCCTGCAGCCGCTCCCGGCGGCGCATCGTCACTTGCGATTTGACCGCGTCGGTCATCAGGCGTGGGTTACTTGTAATAACCGGCTTGGGTCAGGTAGTCCTTCACCTGGCCCGCCGCGACGTCGAGCGCAGCACCGCCGCCGGAGCCCGCCTGCAGCGCCTTGTTGAGCTGGATGCCGAGGAGCTCCTCGACCTTCGCCCAGTCCGGCGTGCGGGGGCGCGGCAGGCAGCCGGCGTCGAGCTGCTGCAAGGCCACGGGTATGAGCCGATTGCCCGGCTTCTCGGCCGCGAAGCCGCTGCGCTTCACTGGGATCGAGCCCGCGGTGGCCAGCGCCTTCTGCGCATCGGCGCTGGTGTACCACTTCAGGAAGTCGATCGAGTTCTGCTTGTTCGGCGCCGATTTCGGCACGCCGGCGATGAAGATGCCCATCTGCGAGATGGCCTTCACCTGCTTCGGCACCACGCCGAAGTCCAGCTTGCCCGGCACCTTGGTCTGCTTCGGATCGTCGGCTTTGAGCGCGTTGCCGGAATACTGGATGATGGCACCGGCATCGCCGCCGAGGATCGCCGCGCCCTCCTGGTCACTGTCGAACTCGACCACGCCGGCCGCGGTGTTCTGCTTCATCGTGGTGACGAAGAAGTCGGCCGAGGCCTTGCCCGCTTCGGAGTTGAAGGTCGGGTTCCACTTGTCGTCGAAGAATTCGCCGCCGAAGGAGAGGAACACCGGATACCACGAAGTCACAATCGGGTTGCCGGAGACGCCGCGGAACACGACCGGGAACTTGATCTTGCCGGCGGCGACCCCTTCCTTACCCTTGGCGATGAGCTCGTCCCAGGTCGCGGGCGCGGAGCCGTAGACGTCGTTGCGGTAGGTGAGCGTTTGCAGATCGCCGACGAAAGGCACGGTGATCAGCTTCGGTTCGGCGCTCTCGAAGCCCTTCACCCGCGGACCCGCGCGCGGCGGCCAGAAGCCCATGTCGATCATGGAGCCGATCCAGTCCTTGTCATTGCCGTCGATGCCGCCGGCGCCGAGATCTTCCAGCACGTCGGCCGCGCCGAATTGCGGCACCCAGGGATCGTCCAGCAGATAGAGGTCGTACTGCCCCGCCGAGTTCTGCGCGTCGGCGAACCACTTTTCGAGAGTGACGCCGTATTCGTCTTCGAGGAACTGGATGTCGAAACCGCCCTGCTCCTTGGCGAGCGGGATGATCTTCTCCTTGAACGGCGTCAGGCCGCCATCGGCAAAGGCGCCGATGATCACCTTGCCGCCCGCGGCGCGCGCGGGCGTCGATCGGACGATCGACGTCATCAAGCCTGCACCGACGGCGAGGCTGGCGCCGCTCTGCAGCACTTTACGGCGGCTGATGCCGCTATTCTTCTTCATGCCGGTCATTGTTGCCCTCCCTTGTTTCGTGCACGATGCACCTTTGTAGAACCCGTGGAATCGAAGAAGCAGGCATCCGCGGCGTCGAAGGTGACGCCGAGCGGCGACCCGATGGCGGCAGTGAAGCCCTTGGCCGCGCGCAAGGTCATGCGCTGCTCGCCGAAGCGGACATCGACCAGGGTCTCGTTGCCCATCGGCTCGACGACGTAGACTTCGCCGCGGAGCGGACTGGTTTCCGCGAGACGGATGTCTTCCGGACGGATGCCGATCTCGGTGATGCCGGCGGCGAGGCATTCGTTCTTGCGGGCGGAGTCGATCGGCAGCGTTGCGCCGGCGATGTGGATGCCCTGCTCGCTCACCGCGCCCTGGAGCACGTTCATCGGCGGATTGCCGACGAAGAGCGCCACGAAGCGGTTGGTCGGGCGCTCATAGACATCGGTCGGCGGCGCCAGTTGCTGCAGCTCGCCCTGGCGCATGACGGCGACCAGGTCCGCCATGGTCAGCGCTTCAGCCTGGTCGTGGGTCACGTAGATCGTGGTGGCGCCGAGGCGGTGACAGAGGCGCTTGATCTCGCCGCGCATGGAGAGGCGGAGCCGGGCGTCGAGATTGGAGAGCGGCTCGTCCATGAGAAAAGCGGCGGGATCGCGCACGATCGCGCGGGCCAGCGCCACGCGCTGGCGCTGGCCGCCGGAGAGCTGACGCGGATGGCGATCGAGCAACGGATCGATTTCCAGGGCCTGGGCCACTTCGGCGATCTTCTTGGCGCGCGTCCCCGCGTCGACTTTGCGGATCCAGAGCGGATAGCCGATGTTGTCGGCGATGGTCATATGCGGGTAGAGCGCATAGGACTGGAACACCATGGCGACATCGCGGTCCCGCGGCTGCAAACGCGTCACGTCGCGGTCGCCGATCATCACCTTGCCCGCGGTCGGCGTCTCGAGGCCTGCCAGGATGCGCAAGGCCGTGGTCTTGCCGCAGCCGGAGGGCCCGAGCAAAGCCAGGAAGGTGCGGTCGGGGATATCGAGATTGAGCGCATGGAGCGCTGTGAAGGCCTCGAAGCGTTTCTCGATCCCTTCATAGCGCACGCCGCTCATTTGCGTGGCCTCGCGGTGGTTGAGCGGACGACCAGGTGCACGTCCAGGAATTCGCGGTGGCTGACCGCGCGGTTGCCGCGCGCCGCCTGGATCACCAGATCGACCGCGCGGCGGCTCATCTCGACCGCGTCGGAGCGGACCGTGGTCAGCTGAATGCGGCTGTGTCCCGCCAGCGGAATATCGTCGAAGCCGACCACCGAGACATCGTCCGGCACCTTGAGGCCGCGGCGTTCCAGCCGGTCCATGGTGGCGATGGCCTGGAGATCGTTATGCGCGACCACGGCGGTGGCGCCGTCTTCGATTGCGATCGGCACCAGCCGGCGCTTCTTCAGCGCGGCTTTGAAGCCGAGGAAGCGGCGCTCGCCGGCATGCTCGCGCAGGTGATCGGAGACGAAGGCGAGGCGGCGGTGACCGAGGCTGTAGAGATGCTCGACGATCGACTCCATGGCGGCGGCGTCGTCATGGTCGATGACGCCGAGGCGCGGGTCGTCGAACTCGCCCAAAGAGGCGAGCACCACCGGCACTTCGCGGTCGAGCAGGATCTTCGGCAGAGTCGAGGCCAGCGACATGCCGCCGATGATGACACCATCGACCCGGCGCTCGATCCAGGCGCGGGCCGCCTGCTCCTCGCTCGCGGGCAGGCATTCGGTGTTGGCGGTAAGCACGGCGTAGCCGAGCGCATTGGCGGCACGCTCCACGCCCACGGCAAGCTGGGCATAGAAGGGGTTGGTGAGATCGGGGACGACGATGCCGATCGCCGAGCTGGTGCGGGCTTTGAGGGATCGCGCGATCGCGTTGGGATGATAGCCGGTCTCGGCGATGGCGCGCTCGACCCGGAGGCGGGTCTCCTCCGCCACCATAGCGGTGCCGCGGATGACGTTCGAAACCGTGGATTTCGAAACGCCGGCCCGCTCGGCAACGTCCATCAGCGTGGTCATGCCGCCTCGGCCATCTGCGAGAGCGCACGCGTCAGGCCGGCAGCGGAGCGACTGGTGCCCTCCTCGCCGTCATAGCGGGGATCCTCGTGCTCGATCGAGATCACGCCGTCGTAACCGGCCTTACGCAGCGCTTTGAGGAAGCGGACCCAGGTCGCGTCGTCCTGGCCTTCGCCGCAGGAGACGAAATGCCAGGGCGCTGTGGCGGGATCCGGCGGCGCGAAATGCAATATACCATGGCGTCTGACGCGGTCGGGATAGAGCTTGGTGTCCTTGCCATGGGCATGGCCGATGCGATCGCCCCATTCCTCGACGACGCTCACCGGATCGATGCCCTGCCACCAGAAATGCGAGGGATCGAGATTGAGGCCGACATTGCGGTCGACGTATTTGGTGAGTTCACCGAAGCCGGCGGAATTGAAGATGGTGACACCGGGATGCATCTCCAGGCAGACCATGACCTTGGGCGCGGCCTTGGCGAGCCAGGTCGAAGTCTCGCGCCACCAGGGGCCGACCTCATTCTCCATCTGCCATTGGAAGATCCGCTCGTCATCAGCCGAGGTCGCCCAGCAGGGGAAGATGCTCAAGGCGCCGCCGCCCTTGCCGGCCGGACAGCCGCTCATGGTGATGACACGATCGACCTTGAAATGGACCGCGAGCTCGACCGCCGCGCGGAAGCGCTCCTGCGCATCGGCGCGCTTGGCGGGATCCGGGTGCAGCAGGTTGCCGGCGGCGTTGATGGCGGAGAAGCAGATGCCGAACTCCTTCATCTCGCCGGCGATGGTGTCGCGTTCCTTGCTCGTGCCGACGGTCGCGATGTCGAGATGCGGGCGCGGCCAGGGACCCCAGGCGCCGACGCCGATCTCGATGTCGTTCAACCCGCGCTCGGCGCACCATTGGAACATCGCGCGGCGATCGAGATGCGGCAGCGAATCCGAATAGACGCCGATTCTCATGGCTCAGCCTTTCTGTATGCGGAGATCAGGAACTCGACGTCGCGCCGCGCCTGCTCGAGCGGCGTCTTCACCGGAACCTTGTCGCAGGCCGAGGCATGGAAGGCGCGGAGCTGCTCGCGGAACGCCTCTTCGTAGGAGACGCGGAATTCGTGGGTCTCCAGACTCTTGTCGCCGCCATCCTTGCGCAGCGTCAGCTTCGTGGGGAAGTGACGGAGATAGGGCGATGGGAAGGTGAGCTCGACGATGCGGTCGGTGCAGTAGATCGTGATGCGCTCGGTATAGTCCGGCACGCCGGGAAGATTGAGATGCGTCATCGAGATCCGTCCGCCACCCGGCAGATCGGCGGCGAGCTGTACGCCGCGGCCGCCGTCGAAGAAGACGCCGTGGCTCGCCTGCGGCGGCAGATCGTGGCCGAGATGCAGCAGCAGGCCATGCACCACGCCGACATCATGCACCAGCGAGGAGAGGAACCCGCCGCTGAGCGCACGGGCGCCGGCTTCGCTCGGCATGCGCGTTGCGGATTCCGCAAGCTGAGCGGTGTTCGCGACTTTGAACTGGTCCTTGAGCGCTGCCGGAATGTCGGTCGGCAGGGTCATCGGCAGATGGGCAACGAAAGGATCCTGGTCGGGATCGTTGCATTCGACCGAGATCAGCTTCACGTCGTCGATCATCTTCGGCAGCAGATCGAGCGCCTTCCGATAGGCGGGATCGTGGCGCTTCATATAAGCGACCTGCAGCACCTTGCCCGCCTTGTCGCGCGCCGCCTTGATGCGGTCGCAGCCGCTCAGGGTCAACGACAGCGGCTTCTCGCAGAGGACATGCAGGCCGGCTTCCAGCGCAGTCACGGCGAGGTCGGGATGAAAGGGATCGGGCGCCGCGATCACCAGGGCATCGAGCTTAGTGGCCTTCAGCAGGCTCGGCAGATCAGCGTGCAGTTCCTGGATGCCGTAGCGCGCACCCAAGGCGTTGCGGACCGCGGCGGAAGCATCGGCCAAGCCGACGAAATCGAAACGCTCGCGCTCCTCCCAGAGGTAGAAGGCGTGCTCCGCCTGCCCCACCAGTCCCGCACCGACCAGTCCCACCCGCAACCGCTTCATGCTGCCCCGTTCTTGCGTCGTCACCCTCGCTGGGGCGGGCCGACGAAATTTTCCAACTTTCCGTTCTCTTGATTGGAACGTTCCAATTTTCCGCATGGAAGCACCGGAGGCGCCGCGGTGTCAAGCGGGTTCCTCCTGAGCGCGTCAGGCGTGGTTGCTCACCCACCCACCAAACTCAGTCGTCATGCCATGGCTTGGCCTTGGCCTGAAGCCTGGCATGACGACCGAGTGGGTGGAGACGTCGGAGAAAGTTCGGAGAGAGAGATGCGCGCATCGGCGCAAAAACGAAAGCGGGGCGCGGCTGCTTTCGCAGCGCGCGCCCTGCTCCGCCGGGAGGAACCGTGCCTCAGTTATAGCCGCCGGCGGCGACGATGCGTTCGCCGGTGACCCAGCCCGATTGATCCGAGGCGAGGAAGACAGCGATCTTGCCGATGTCGCTCGGCTGGCCGATGCGGCCGAGCGGCGTCGAGGCGACGAGCTGCTTCTCGAGATCGCTGCCGATCATGCCGAGTGTCTGCGCGCCCTCGGTATCGACACCGCCGGGTGCGATCGTGTTGACGCGGATCTTGCGCGGGCCGAGCTCGGCGGCGAGCGAGCGAGTCACCGCGTCAAGCGCACCCTTGGTGCCGGAATAGACCGAGGCCGTCGGAAACGCCTTGGTGCTGACGACGGAGCTCACATTGATGACGCTGCCGCCCTTGCCGTTGAAATGCGCCACCGCTTCCTTCGTCGCGAGCAAAGGACCGAGCACGTTGATGTCGAACTGACGGCGGTATTCCGCCTCGGCCAGGTCCTCGATCGCCTGGAAGGCATAGACGCCGGCATTGTTGACCAGCACATCCACCGCGCCGAACGCTTTCGTCGTTTCGGCGAAGAGGCGCTTCACGTCGGCCTCCTTCGAGACGTCGCCCTGCACGGCGACCGCCTTGCCGCCCTTCTGCTTGATCGAAGCGACGACGCGCTCGGCGTCATCTTTCGCCGAAGCGTAATTCACGACCACCGAGGCGCCGGCCGCGGCCAGCTCCTGCGCGATGCTGGCACCGATGCCCTTGGAGGCGCCGGTCACCACCGCCACCTTCCCCACCAAGTCACTCATGTCGCTCTCTCCTTGAGGCTGCGTTAAGTTCGATAGTTAGATAAGCGTCGAAACGATGAGTTCAAGAGGAGCACAGGGGAGAGGTGCGGGGCGATCCGATTCTTGTTTGTTTGGCGGACATTTAGCGCTGACATTTCCACCGCTCCGCCCGTCATCCCAAGGCTTGGCCTTGGCATCCACGAGTTTGGTTCGGCTGGCTTTGGTGGTGCGGAGGGAAACTCGTGGATCCCAAGGCCAAGCCTTGGGATGACTATCGAGTATGAGGCAGCAGCGAGCTCGTTTCGGCCGCGCGGCTCAGATCTTCGCCAGGCGGTCCAGATACGCTTTCAGCACGTCGCGCTGGAGGATGAGATTGGCGAACTTGCCTTCGCGCACGATCTCGATGAGGCCGGCGGTCTCCAGCTCCTTCATGTGATGCGAGAGGGTGGCGGCGCTGATGTCGTGGCATTCGCCGATCGCGCTGCAGGCGAGGCGCCCGTCGGCGTCGCCGATCTGCTTCAGAATCTGGTAACGGCGGGGTTCGGCGAGGGCACGGGCGATGCGCGAGAACTGCCGGTCGCTCAATTTGGAATCGGGGCGGCGGGGATCGGTCTTGGCCATAGGTCCAATGTAGCGATTGCGACACGGCGCTTAAAGCACCCGTGGCAGAAAGCCCTCACCCCAAAGATTTAGAGGATGTGTGTCGTAAGACCGAGTGGTTCTATACGCCCCAAGCCCCAGGGCGTTTTTACAGGCACGTCGACAACGCCGCCCGGACAGGTCCAGGCCGTCATCGAGGGCGTGTTACAGCGCGCGCGGCGCTGCCGGAATTGCCTTGCCCTGAAGGAAGCCCTGCCAGCCCCGATTGCGCTGCGCATAGACCGGCGCGGGCTCGACCGCCCCGATCGTGCTCAGCGCCGTGGCGCGGCGCAGGTAGAATCCCACAAGCATCCCCAGTGGCAGTTGGGCGGCCAGCCACAACGTGATCGAAGCCGCCACCCATTCCGTGATTCCAAACGAACCGAACATTGGCACTTCCATCCCAGCGGTCTTGTTTTAGACCCAGTCTTTGTTGCTCAAGTCCCGCGACGGACGCCCCTTGACACTGCCCATCGCGATTAGGCCGACTCGGCAACTTATACTTATTGTCGCCGATCTCACTTAATAAAGCGTTATTTTTCTAAAAGTTTCTCTTTTTCACTCGAACAGCTGTAACGCGCCCACCACAAGGCGCGCGCGACACAGTGTTGCCTTTCAGCCTGATGAATTTTTGAGCAGAAGACGTGCGGGAAGACGGCCTAGGCGGCCAGCTGGCGGAGCTTCTTCAGCAGGTAATCGAGGTTCTCGGCATCCATGTCCTCATATTGTGTGAGGACCCGTTCGATGACCTTGGAGGCAAAGCGCTCCCGGTCCTTCTCGCCGCCGTCGTACTCCGTCGATCGCACCATATCGAGTGCCGTGCGAAACGCCGGATAGAGCGTGGTCGGCAGGTTGGTGCGCGCGTAGAGCGATTGCAGGCCGAGCTTGCCTTCGTCATGGATCAGCGCGCGGGCGCTGACGATCGTGGTGTTGGCGAGCACCGCGAGGCTGGCCTCGAAGAAGCCTAGATCGCCCATGCAGAGCGCGCGCAGGATGAGGCTCGAGGTCAGGCGCTGGTGCTCCTTCAGCTGCTTCACCAGATCGACCACGTCGGCGCCTTTGGAGCCCGGCGGCAACAGGGCGATGGTGGCGCGCTCTCGCGCCTGCAGCACGAGATCCGCCGCCTGGTCGGGCGACAATTCGCGCTTGGTGAGCAGGAAGTCGCGCAGCGACTCAGAAACGGCGGCGACCAGGCGCTCCGCAATGGTAACCGGCAAGTCGGTGCGATGCGCCAGCGTATTGCGCAGCGTCACATCGGCGCCGTGCTTCTCGATCGCCTTGTTGATGATGGATTCGTTGAGCTTGGCGCCCGGGTTGGAAACCAGGGTCGCGACAACATGTGGAGTGCGGCCGTGATCGACCAGCGCCTCGGCGACGGCGGTGGAGACTTCCGCACGGCGGGCGATCGCCACCTGCTTTTCGGCGCCGGAAATGCGCACGATCTCAATGAGGTCGGCATCGCTGAGCACGGAGGAGAATTGCAGCACCGGCAGCGCGACGGATTCGACATCCTTCGCCAGGCTGAGGGCCACATCCTTCGGCAGGTCAGCGGTTTCCTTGAGGTTGCGCGCGAGCGTCTCGCGCACCATCACCTCGACGTCCTTGATCATGACGCGGAAGATCGCCTCGGCGAGTTCGCGCTCCTTGTCGCTGAGCTTGCCGCCATCGAAAGCCACCGCAATCTTCTCGGCGGTTTCGGCGCGGACATCGCTGGATGGGCTCGCCATCAGCCGTTGCACATCCGCTTCCGTCAGCATGCCAGCCATCATCGGCCTCATCGATCGTTCTCGCCTGTTGGTCCCAGGCGGATGCCTAGGGAAATGTACCCGTTAATGCCACTGGGGTCGACGTGAAATCGACCCATGGTCCTATTTAACAAGCTGGTACTTAAGGAAAAATTGACGAGGGTTCCATGGGCACAAAATGGCGAAAATACGCGTCGAGTTTGACTCAGGCCGTCGCGACGGCCAGGGCAGCGCCGAGTTTGTCCACGATTTCACCGACCTGGGCCTCGGTCAGATTGTAGGGCGGGGCCAGGATGATGTGGTCGCCTTGGCGGCCGTCGATCGCGCCGCCGCCGGGGTAGCAGATCAGGCCGCGCTCCATGGCGGCCTCGCGGAGGCGGAGCCAGGTCTTGCGGGCAGGGTCGAAGGGGGCCTTGGTCTCCCGGTCGGCGACCATCTCCAGACCCAGAAACAGGCCCCGGCCACGGATATCCCCGATATGGGGGTGCTGGCCGAAGGCCTCATTCAGGCGCTCGCGCAGCAGGCCGCCCATCTTGCGGACGTTTTGCAGCAGGCCCTCCTCCGCGATCACGTCCTGGACCGCCAGCGCCGCGGCACAGGAGAGTGTGTGGCCGGAATAGGTGGTGCCGTGCTTCAGCACGCCGGAGCCCGAGGCGATGGCGTCGCGGATCCGGCGATGCGCCAGCAGGCCACCGATCGGTGCGTAGCCGCCGCCCAAGCCCTTCGCCATGGTGAGGATGTCCGGCGTCGCACCGTCCTCGGCGCAGGCATACATGTGGCCGGTGCGGCCCATGCCGCACATGACCTCGTCGAAGATCAGCAGCACGCCGTGGCGGTCGCAGATCTCGCGCAGGCGCCGGAGATAGCCCGGCACCGGCGGGGCGACGCCGAGGCTGGCGCCGGTCACCGGCTCGGCGATGAAAGCGGCGACGTTTTCCGGGCCGAGTTTCAAGATCGCGGCATCGAGTTCGTCGGCGATGCGGATGCCGTATTGCTCGGCGCTCTCGTCGGCACGGCGGTCGCGGTATTCGTAGCAGTTCGAGATATGCTCGACCTTGGCCAGCAGCGCCTCATAGGGCGCGCGGCGGGTGACGTCTTCTCCCAAGGCGAGGGTCGAGAGCGTGTTGCCGTGATAGGAGCGGCGGCGGGCGATGAAGAGCTTGCGCGTGGGCTCGCCGCGCTCGAGGTGATACTGCCGCGCCAGTTTGATCGCACTTTCCACCGCCTCGGCGCCGCCGGCGACGAAGAAGGCGCTCTCGAGACCGTCCGGCGCCTGCTCGACGAGGCGCGTGGCGAGCTTCTCCATCGCCGGCGCGGTGAAGAACAGAGTGTAGCCGTAGGCGAGTTCGGAAGCTTGGCGTGCGATCGCCTCGATCACCTTGGGGTGTGAATGCCCGAGACACGAGACCGCGGGTCCGCCCGAGGCGTCGAGATAGCGCTTGCCGGTGCTGTCGATGATATAGGCGCCCTCGCCTTTCACCGCGACGGGCAGGCTCTTCTTCAGGTCGCGGTGCAACACATGGGACATGGAAACACTAAACCCTTGGGCTCAACTGGCGGCGAGGATGCCGGTGACGATCTTGCTCAAGACGTCGCCCAAGGACCGCTCGAAAGCGGTCACGATGGCGGAGAGGTCCTTGCCGCCGGCCGGCGCGGAGGCTTCGGCGGAAACGGTGCGGACAATGCGGCGGTCCGGCATCTGCACCAGCTTGGCGATCAGGCGAACATGCGCGGTCGCAGCTCCATTGGCGTAATCGGCCTCGAAGTCGCGCAGATCGGATTGCAGGATGTAATCGGCGCGCAGGCCGGAGGCATCGCGCCCGACCGCGACGATGGCATTGGTGGATTCGAAGGCCTCGATCATCTTGGCCTGCACCATCTTCGGCGCGGTGTCGGACCAATTGCCGTCGGCGAAATATTCGATGACGTTGGGCGTGCGGGTCAGCGCGATGCGGGTGGTGTCGATGTCGCGCTCGGCCGAAGGCTCCGCCACCACAAGCTGCCAGTTGACCCTGGCCGGTGGCACATCGACGGCGAGTTTCGGCTTCACGGTGTAGAGCGTCAGTGGCTTGTTGACGTCGGGCACGATCCCGCAGCCGGCAAGGCCGGCTGCCGACAAAACAAGAAAGTGGCGGCGCGTGGTTTTCGAAGGCGGCGTCACTGCGGATTCACTCCCTTGTTGCGGTCGCTCAGGAAGAAGCGCGCGGGATCGCGCTCGATCTCCTGGGAGATGCGGGCCATCGAGCCGGCGAGCTCGCGAAGCTGGGCGATGAGGTCGGTCGCCTCGTAGAGCGCGCTGCCGGTGAATTGCTTCAAGGGCTCACGGTTGTCAGCGACCACACCGTTCAGCTGGTCCGCGGTCTGCTTGAACGCCTTAGACATCTGGTCGAAGCTCTGGATCGCCTGTTTCGCATCGCCGGTCACGGCGCCGGCGCTCTTGTTGAGCTGGTCGGCGAGGTTCTTCAGCGAGGCGCCGGCTTCGGAGAAGTTGCTGACGGCGGTGTTGCCGTTGGTCAGCAGGGCGTCGAGCTGCTGCTGGTGACTGTTCAGGTTGACCGAGAGATTGCGCAGGTTGCCGAGGGTCTCGGTCAACGCGACGCGGTTCTCGTCGCTCAGCATCTTGTTCAGGTTCTCGGCGATCAGCGTCAGCTTGGCGAGGAGATTTGGCGCCTGCGAGACCAGGCGCTCCAAGGGCGAGAAGCCGCCTTTCACCTCTTTGCCGGGCGCCAGCAGGTGGGCGGCGCTGGTGCCGCGGCTGATCTGCAGCCCCACGCCACCGGCGATGCTCTGGATCTCGATCGTCGCCTGGGAGTCCTCGCGGATCGGCGTGGTCTCGCGCACCACGAAATCGACCCGCGCCAGCTCCGAGTTCTCGGGGTCAATGCGCACGTCGGTGACGCGGCCGACCGGGATGCCGCCGAACAGCACGGTGGTGTCGATCCGCATCTGCGAGACCGAGCCGCTGAAGCGCGTGTAATAGGGAACGAAGGTCACCTGGCCGGTGAATTTCGCGATCCAAACGGCGAACAGGCCGCCGCAGACGACGAGCACCATGACGAAGGCGCCCACGGCGAGGTGTCTGGCTCTGGTCTCCATCTATTCGCTCAGCTTGCAGGTTGCGGTTGCGGAGCGGGCTCGCCAATCACACCGCCGATTCCGGCGGCACGGGCCCGCGGCCCGTGGAAATACGATTTGATCCACGGGTGATCGTCTTGCTGCAATTCCGCCAAAGTGCCGACCTTGATGCGCTTGTCCACCAGCACCGCGATACGGTCGCAGATCGCCGCGAGGCTGTCCAGATCGTGCGTGATCATCACCACGGTGAGGCCCAGGCTGCGCTGCAGGCTCTGGATGAGCTCGTCGAACTCGGCGGCGCCGATCGGGTCCAGGCCTGCGGTCGGCTCGTCGAGGAACAGGATCTCGGGGTCGAGCGCCAAGGCGCGCGCCAGCCCCGCCCGCTTCTTCATGCCGCCGGACAGCTCGGACGGATATTTGGCACCGGCTTCGGGGGCCAGGCCGACCAGGCGGATCTTCAGATCGGCAATCTCGCGGCGGAGCTCCGGCGAAAGCCGGGTATGCTCTTTGAGCGGCGTCTCGATGTTCTCGGCCACGGTCAGCGAGCTGAACAGCGCGCCGTTCTGGAACAGCACGCCCCAGCGTTCCTCGACCTGGCGCCGCTCGCGCTCGTTCATCTCCAGCGTCGACTTGCCGAGGATCTCGATCGAGCCTTCGGCCGGGCGGTTCAAGCCGATGATGGTCCGCAGCAACACCGACTTGCCAGTGCCGGAGCCGCCGACGATCCCCATCACCTCGCCGCGCTTGATATCGAGATCGACGCCGTTGTGCACCACCTGTTTGCCGAAGCGGTTGACGATGCCGTGTAAGGAAATGATCGGCGGCGCGATGACGGGTTCGTTCCAGTCGGCCATGGATCAGAACCCCAGATAGGAGAACAGGACGGAGAAGAAGGCGTCGAAGATGATCACCAGGAAGATGCCTTCGACCACCGAGCGGGTGGTGAGGCGCCCGACGCTCTCGGCGCTGCCGGAGACGCGCAAGCCTTCGAAGCAGCCGACCAGGGCGATCAGCAGCGCGAAGACCGGCGCTTTCACGATGCCGACCAGGAAGGTGTTGAGGCTGACTGCGTTGTTCAGGATCCGCCAGTACTGGCCGAAGCTGATGTCGATCAGCGCGACGCTCATGATGCCGCCGCCGAGCAAGCCCATGATGTCGGCGAAGAAGGCCAGCAGTGGCAGCGAGATCATCAGCGCGATCACCCGCGGCGCCACCAGCACTTCCATCGGATCGAGGCCGGTGACGCGGAGCGCGTCAACCTCTTCGTTCACCTGCATGGCGCCGATCTCGGCCGTGAAGGCGGAGCCGGAACGGCCGGCGACGACGATCGCGGTCAAGAGAATGCCCATCTCGCGCAGGACCGAGATGCCGACCATGTTGACGGTGAAGACCTGAGCACCGAAACGACGGAGCTGATCCGCGCCCTGGAAGGCGAGCACGACGCCGACCAGGAAGGAGATCATGCCGACGATCGGCAGCGCATTCAAACCGGTCCGCTCGATATGCGACACCACCGAGACCCAGCGCAGGCGCCGAGGCTTGGCGATGATCCGGCCGAGCGTCTCCACCAGAGCGCCGAAGAAGGCGATCATGTCGAGCGACTCCTTCAGCACGGTCTCGGTCGCGGCGCCGAGATCGGCCAGCCAGTCGAGGAAGAGGACGCGCTGCCGCACCTTCTCCGCCGGCTCCGGCCCCGCATCGAGCACGCGCTGGAACAGCGGCATCAGCGCTTCCGGCGGCTGGACCCACTGCACCTTGGCGCCGCCCGCCTCCGCGTGCTCGGCGGTGCGCATGATCAGCCAGGCGCCGGCTGTGTCCATGATCTCGATCGCGGAGAGATCCAGCGTGACGGCGCCGTGGCCAAGCCGGAGCGCCGCGGTCGCCTGGTCGAGCGCGTTGGCATGGCTCAAGGTCCAGGCGCCGCCGAACTGCCAGGCCTGGCCATCGCTACCGGAATCTGATTTCACCCAGCCTGGGTCGGTCATCTCAAATCCCGACGGCGATCAGACGCTCGGTTCCGGCTTCGGCATGCAGCGATGCAACTCCGCCGTCTCGCCTTGCTTGGGATAGAAACTGTCTTCGGGATTGTCGCAGGTCTCGGTCGCCGCCTGGCCGCCGGTCATGATCAGGGTGCAGCTCACCGTCACCTGCATCGATTCGTAGCGCTGGCTGTAGCTGGCCCGGTCCTGGCCAACGCTGACATTGATCGCCGGCGGCGAATAGAAGCCGCGGCGCGGATGAAAGAAGATGTCGTCGGCGGCGACATTGATCACGTAATCGTCGACGCCGCACCATTGGCCGATGATCGGACGCTGCGACCCGGCCTGCGCGACATGCGCCTCCAGCGCAAACGCGAGGCTCAAAGCCGCCAGGTTCCGGAAATGTCGGCGCCGCATCGGGTCATGCCCATACAATCTCAACGAGGCAAGACTATGGCACGGCGAAGACGGCCGCGACCAGCCCCGAGGTCCTACCGTCGCAGTAACCGGGGGTGGTCGCAGCCGTTCCGAAAGCCTTAGATGTAAATCGCCCGGAGCGGGTCGAAGCCGTTGAAATTGACCGCGGAATAGGTGGTCGTGTAGGCGCCGGTCGAATAGAGCCGGAGCTTGTCGCCGCTTTTCAGATCGGACGGCAGGGTGTAGCCGGCCTTGTCATAAAGAATGTCCGCGGAATCGCAGGTCGGGCCGGCGAGCACCACCGGGGCTTCGGCCGCATTGCTCTCGGCCACCGGGCGGATGCGGTAGCGGATCGCCTCGCCCTCCACTTCGGCGAGACCGCCGAAACGGCCGACGTCGAGATAGACCCAGCGGCGGTCATCTTCATAGGACTTCTGCGAGACGAGGACGACCTCGGTCTCGAGCACGCCGGCATCGCCGACCATGTAGCGGCCGGGCTCGATGATGATCTCCGGCTGGTTGGCGCCGAAGCTCGCTTTGAGCGCGCGCTGGATCGCGGCGCCATAAGCGGCGACGGCCGGAACGCCCGGGCCGTAGGTGGCCGGGAAGCCGCCGCCGAGATCGATCAGGCTCAAGGTGACATCCTGCTCGGCCGCGCGGTCGAACACCCACTTGGCGTTGGCGATGGCAGAAGACCATTGCGTGGGGTCGAGCTGCTGCGAGCCGACATGGAACGACACACCGACCGGCTTCAGGCCGCGCGAGGCGGCCGAGATCAGCAGGTCGGCGGCCATTTCGGGCACGCAGCCGAACTTCTTATTGAGCGGCCAAAGCGCGCCCTTGCCTTCCACCAGAATGCGGCAGAAAACGCGCGCGCCCGGGGCGTGCTCGGCGATCTTGGCGAGCTCGGCCTCGGAATCGAAGGCGAAGAGATCGACGCCTTGCGCATGCGCGAACGCGATGTCGGCCGGCTTCTTGATGGTGTTGCCGAAGGAGATCTGGGCCGGCTTCGCACCGGCGGCCATCACCTGGCGGATCTCGCCGGCGGACGCGGTGTCGAACGAGGAGCCGAGCGCGACCAGGCGGCCGAGGATCTCCGGCGCCGGGTTGGCCTTCACGGCATAGAAGATCTCGGCGGCCGGGAGCGCCGCGCGGAGATCGCCATACTTGCCGGCGACGATCGAGAGATCGACCACCAGGCAGGGCGTCTGGGGCTTATTGGCCTCGAGATAAGAGATGATCCGGGAATGATCCGGCGCCAGGGCGTTGGGCTCGGCGGCAACCGCCAGCTTCACATTCGAATTGGCCACAGCTTGAGTGTTCGAGGAACGGCTGCGGGCGACCTTGGCGAGGTTGGTGTTCATCTCTCGTTATTTTTCCACTTCGTCGGTTCGAGGTTCAGTTTCGGGCTCTAAAGAGAAACGCCGCCCCGGAGCGGTGTTTCCACCGGTCCAACGCGGCGATCATCATCTGATCTAGGGGTTAAAATAGTGTGGAAGGCCAGGGGCTTGCTGCCGATTTTGCCGCCCCGACCAGGAGATTTACCAAGGTTAAGGGCAAAAATCGGTGGATTCTTCTGGTGGGGGTTTTGGGTGCCTGCGGTTGCGGTGTTTCGTACCCCCACCCCGGCCCTCCCCCGTATCGGGGGAGGGAGAAGAGTCCCCGCCCCCGCATCGGGGGCGGGCTAGGGTGGGGGTCCGTGACACCCGAACGAAAAAGACTACGCGTCCTTCGGCGGCGCCGGCTCGACCAGTTCCTTCACCGGATAGCCGGCGAACTTCTTGGTCTCGGACATGATGACGTTGGTGGTGACCGAGGCGATGTTCGGCTCCTGCTCGATGAGCTCGTTGTGCAGCGAGACGTAGTCGCCGACGCTCCGGCAGATGAAATGGACGATGTAGTCGAAATTGCCGGAGATCTGGTAGCAGGCGATCGCCTGCGGCGTTTCCTGGATCAGCTTTTCGAAGGCGCCCTGCTGGGCACGGCCGTGCTTGTGCAGCGTGACGAAGCTCAGGATCTCGACATAGTCGGTGAGCTTGCCCATGTCGATGTCGGCGCGGTAGCCGCGGATCACCTTCTGCTTCTCGAGGTCACGCTGCCGCGTGTGGCAGGGGCTGGCCGAGAGCCCGACCTTGGCGGCGAGCTCGGTGTTGCTCATCCGCCCGTCGGCCTGCAGCACCGAGAGGATCTTCAAATCCATCTTGTCGATCTTGTTGGCCTTGGCCATGCCGATTCCCCGCTCCCCCAGTGGTGTTCCCGAGTGGCTAACCGAGTGGTCTTCCGGTCCTTTGACAACACCGGCAAATGGCTTATACAGCCTGCGCCCGGCGCATTTCCACCGGGCCCATTCCTACCCAGCCCCGGGACCTGAAAAGCGATGAAGCCCGAGTTCGACCTGAAGGCGCATGTCCGCCATGTCCCGGATTTCCCGAAGCCGGGGATCCTGTTCTACGACATCTCGACGCTGCTCATTAATCCGGAGGCCTGGCGCGAGACGGTGCATCGCCTTAAGACCGCGATCGAGCCTTACCAGCCGACGAAGCTGGTCGGAATCGAGAGCCGCGGATTCCTGGTCGCCGCCCCCCTCGCCTATCTGCTCGGTGTCGGCTTCGTCATGGTGCGGAAACGCGGCAAGCTGCCGGGCGAGATCATCCGCCACAGCTATGACCTGGAATACGGCCAGGACGTGGTCGAGGTGCAGGCCGACGCGATCAAACCGGGCGAGCGCGTGGTGGTGCTGGACGATCTGCTGGCAACCGGCGGCACCATGGCGGCGGCGATCCAGTTGCTGCGCCAAGTCGGTGGCGACGTCGTGGCCGCGGCCTCGATCATCGAGCTCACCTTCCTCTCCGGCCGCGCCAAGCTCGGCGTGCCGTTCAGCACGGTGCTTTCGTACGACAGCTAGGCGGGCTCCGCTGGCCCCAAATGATGATCGGCGAGGCGGGCGCAAACCTCTTCGAACGCTGCCGAGTCGGGCAGCTTCTGCCCCTGGATCGTGAGCTTGCCACCGGCGTACTGAACACCGAGAAAGTGCAGATTGCGCACCGATTTCAGCTCCAGCCGCCGGATGCTCGACAGCGGCACGATCGTGTTCGCCGGTGAGAGCAACCATTTCGGTGCCGACAGCTCCGTCTCGCTGAGACTCAAGGTCTGGTTGCTGGTCAATCCAATCAGGGTCAGCATGAGGCCAAGTAGAGCCATCCCCGCGCTGAGTGCAGTGATGCACCAATAAAACGTCGTCGCCCCCTCAGGGTCGAAGTGAATGATGCCGTTCAAGATCAGGACGCGGTCATTCGTCAGGGCCGTATAGCCAAGAATGACGGTACCGGCGCCGAAGAAGAAGAATGCCCTGAACATCTTCCCCGGCTTCGGCTTGTATGGATACTCGACGGCGGCCAACGCTGATCCCCACTTGATGGGATCGAGTGTGTACTCGTTTCGCGCGAGCAGTCAAGAAAGACGCCTCGCCGCCTCCGCCGCGAACTTGAGCAGCGCGCGGTCGCTGCCGCGGGCGGAGATGAACGATAGCCCGACTGGCGCGCCTCGGACACGGCCGATGGGGATCTGCACCTGCGGGACGCCGGTGAGGTTCGCGATCGCGGTCAGGCTGAGCGTGCGGTCGCGGAAGTGGAGCGATTCCACCGCGGACTGGGTCTTCAAGGGTGCGATGTCGGCGGCGGTCGGGATCAGCATCACAGCACCCGCGGCGAGCACTTCATCGAGATAGGCGCGGATCTCCTTGCGCAACTCCGTCTCGCCCTGCTCCGGCTTGGATGCGGTTTCCTTGGCGAGGGCGAAGCGGTCGGCGATCTCCGGGCCGAAGCGGGGCTTGCGGCTCTCGATCCAGGCGCCGTGCTGCGCCCAGATCTCGCGCATCTGGATGGTGCGGAAGGCGATCCGCCAGGCATCAAGGCCGCCGGTCGGACCGGCAAGGTCGATTTCCTGCTGCCGCGGCAGGGCCAAGCGATCACGTGCCGCGGTGAGAACTGCGCGGACTTCCGGATCGGCGAGTGCCCAGGCATCGGTTGGAATGAGGACAGCACGGCCGATCGGATCTTTTGCGCGGTCGTCGGGCAACAGGACTTCTCCGACACGAGCAAGCAAGGCGGCATCGCGCGCAAACCAGCCGACCGTGTCGAAGCTCGCGGCGAGCGGCATGACGCCGGTGAGATCGGTCGCGCCATGGGTCGGGCGGATGCCGCAAATGCCGTTCAAGGCCGCGGGGATGCGGACCGAGCCGCCGGTATCCGAGCCCAGCGCGAAATCCGCGGCACGGTTCGAGACGGCGGAGACCGAGCCGCTCGACGAGCCGCCGGGAATGCGATCGGGCGCCGCGCCGTTGCGCGGCGTGCCGTAATGGAAGTTCTGGCCGTTCAGGCTGTAGGCGAGCTCGTCGGTGATGGTTTTGCCAACCAGCGTCGCGCCGGCCCCGATCAAGCGTGCGACGACCGGGGCGGTGCCGGTCGCGGGCCCATGGCTCGCCAGCCAATCGGGATTGCCGCAGCAGCAGACCTGGCCCTCGACGTCGAAGATGTCCTTGGCTGCGAAGGTCAGGCCGGCAAGCGGGCCGCCGGGGCGGCCCGGAATCCGGATGTCGACATGTTGGCAGAAGGCGTTGAGGGCCAGTCTATCAATCAGGGGACGGTCAGGTGCTGGTGGAGTCGTGGTCATTTCCTTTGGGTGTTTCCGGCGCCGGTGCTTTGTCGGGATTGACGCGGCGAAGAATGATGTCGCCGTTCGGCAGAACTTCGGGCGCCGCGTATTGCGGCACCGACTTCACGAACATCTGCAGCGCCTGAAGCAGCTTGCCGATGCCCTCGACCGCTTCCTTTTGCGCATCCTGCAGTGTCGAGTCCTGCGCCAAGGCCGCGGGCGCGCCGAGGCCAAGCGAAGCCAGCAACAAGGCGACGGCGAGGCTCTTCAGGGGACGGTGTTTCATCGCGAGGCTCCGAAGCAGGACCGGCTGTCTTTCACCTGACAGCCGCCGTGATTATCGCATGAAATCGCGCCCGAAGGCCACGCGCTCTCGCACTTATGATCGACCATGCGCTGAGCGCCGACGAGCCCTGCAGCGCGCGCCGCACAGGTTCATTGGAAGCCGCGCGTCCCACTCTTACCTGCGTGTTGCGCTGCCGCAAATCCTCCGAGGCGAGACCGGACATGAAGGCGAGAACGCTCCTTCCTCTGCTTGCGATCGGCGCAATCGGCGCCGGTGCCTGGGTCTGGTGGAACGATGCACCGGCCATAGCCAATCTGCCGCAGGCGCAAGCGCAGGCGCAGGGACAGCCCTTGGCCGTGCCGGTCGATACCGCGACAGCCACGCGACAGGATGTTCCCGTCACGCTCAGCGGTCTCGGCACCGTGCAGGCGCTAAATACCGTCACCGTCACCGCGCGGGTCGACGGGCAGATCCAGAAGATCGCCTTCACCGAAGGCCAGGACGTGAAGGCCGGCGATCTGCTGGCGCAGATCGATCCCCGGCCGTTCCAGGCGGCGCTCGACCAGGCAACAGCCAAGAAGGCGCAGGACGTCGCGACCTTCCAGAACGCCCTGCTCGACCTGAAGCGCTTCCAGAACCTGGCGCAGAAGGAGTTCGCAACCGGCCAGCAGCTCGACACGCAAAAAGCTCTGGTCGCGCAGACTGAAGCGGCGATCCAGGGCGACCAGGCGGCGATCGACAATGCCCGGACCGAGCTCGATTACACGACGATCAAGGCGCCGATCGACGGCCGCACCGGATTCCGCCTGGTGGACCAGGGCAACAACGTGCATGCGACCGATACGACCGGCATCGTGACGATCGCGGAGATCCACCCGATCTCGGTGATCTTCACGCTCCCGGAGGACGAGTTGCCGGCGGTGCAGCGCGCGCTCGCCGCCGGTCCGGTGCAGGCGACCGCGATCGCCGATGACGGCAAGACAGTGCTGGATCGCGGCAAGCTGGTGCTGGCCGACAATCTGATCGACCAGACCACCGGGACAGCGCGGTTCAAGGCGGAGTTTCCGAACACCGACAACACGCTCTGGCCCGGCGCCTTCGTGAATGTGCAGGTGCTGCTCGCAACCCAGCACAATGCGCTCACCATCCCCTCGGCCGCGGTGCAACGCGGACCGGACGGTCTCTTCGCCTATGTCGTGAAACCCGATGCCAAGGTCGAGGCGCGGCCGATCCAGATCGGCGTCAACACCGGAGCCTTCGCGGTCGTAGAGAATGGCCTGACCCAAGGTGAGTCCGTCGTCACGGTCGGGCAGTATCGGCTGGAGCCCGGCGCCGCGGTGAAGCCGACGCCGACCCAGACCAGCGCGATTTCGCCGCGCGAAGAAAAGCAGGCGCAAGAATAGGCGGCGCAATGAGCTTCTCGACACGGTTCATCGAGCGCCCGGTCGCCACATCGCTCATCATGGCGGGCGTGCTGCTGGCCGGCGCGGTCGCGCTGCCGCTGCTGCCCGTGGCGCCGCTGCCGCAGGTCGACTTTCCCACCATCTCGGTCTCCGCCAACCTGCCGGGTGCGAGCCCGGAGACCATGGCCTCGACCGTCGCGACGCCGCTCGAGCAGCAGTTCTCCGACATCCCCGGCGTCTCGCAGATGACGTCCACGAGCTCGCTCGGCAGCACCAACGTGACGGTGCAGTTCGATCTCGACCGCAACATCGACGGCGCGGCGCAGGATATCCAGTCCGCGATCGACGCCGCGGCCGGGCAGTTGCCGAAGGACCTGCCGAGCCCGCCCTCTTACCGCAAGGTCAATCCGGCGGATTCGCCGATGCTGGTCTATATCGTCCATTCCGACGTCCTGCCGATGACCACGGTCGATGATTACGCCGAGAACGTCCTGGCACAGCAGATGTCGCAGATCCCCGGCATCGCCCAGGTGGTGATCGGCGGCCAGCAGAAGCCGGCGGTGCGGGTGCAGATCAACCCGACCAAGCTCGCGGCACTCGGGCTCTCGCTTGATCAAGTGGCGAACACGATCTCGACGGTCTCGGTCGATGCGGCGAAGGGCTCGATCGACGGCCCGCAGCGCAATTTCACGATCTATGACAACGACCAACTGACCCAGGCGGCGCCCTGGAACGACGTCATCATCGCCTATCGCAAAGGGGCGCCGATCCGCGTCCGCGATATCGGCGTCGCGGTCGATGGACCGGAGAATGCCAAGGTTCGCGCCTATGGCGACGGCAAGCGCGGCGTCCTGCTGATCATGTACAAGCAGCCGGGCGCCAATGTGATCGACGCCGTCTCCCGGGTCGAATGGCGCCTGCCGCAGGTGTTGCTTTCGATCCCGCGATCGGTGAAGGTCGACAAGGTGCTCGACCGCACCAACACGATCCGCGCCTCGGTGCAGGATGTGGAATACACCCTGCTGCTGACCGTCGCGCTGGTGGTGATGGTGATCTTTCTGTTCCTCAGGAATTTCTGGGCGACGGTCATTCCCGGGATCACCGTGCCGCTCGCCCTCGTCGGCACCGCCGGCCTCATGTATGTGGTCGGCTACAGCCTCGACAATCTCTCGCTGATGGCCTTCACCATCGCGGTCGGCTTCGTGGTCGATGACGCGATCGTCATGCTGGAGAACATCTACCGCCATATTGAAGACGGAATGAGCGTCAAGGAAGCGGCCATCAAGGGCGCCGGCGAGATCGGCTTCACCATCATCTCGATCAGCGTCTCGCTGGTCGCAGTGTTCATCCCCTTGCTGCTGATGGGCGGTATCGTCGGGCGGCTGTTCCGCGAGTTCGCCGTCACGGTGACGATGACCATTGCGGTCTCGGCCATCGTGTCGCTGACCCTGACGCCCACCATGTGCGCGATCTTCCTGAAGGATGAGAAGCACCGGAAGCACAACCGTCTCTACCGCGTGGTCGAGGCATTCTTCGATGGCATGCTGGCGCTCTACACCAAGGGCCTGGACCTGGTGATGAAGCACCGGCGCCCGACCTTGGCCGTGTTCTTCGCCACTATGGCGGCGACGGTCTGGCTGTTCATCCTGGTGCCGAAGGGCTTCTTTCCGCAGCAGGATACCGGCACGATCACCGGCTTCTCGGAAGCGGCGCAGGATGTCTCCTTCGCCGAGATGACGCGGCTGCAGGACCAGGTGCTGGACGTCGTCTCGAAGGATCCCGATGTCGCGAGCTGGGGCTCGGCGATCGGCGGCGCGCGGACGCTCAACACCGGACTGGTGGTGATCAGCCTGAAGCCGCGCGATCAGCGCAGCTCCAGCGCCGACCAGGCGATCGCGCGCTTGCGTCCGAAGATCGCGCAGATCAAGGGCATCGCGCTTTACATGCAGGCGGCGCAGGACTTGAACGTCGGTGGGCGCCTGGCCCGGACGCAATATCAATACACCTTGCAGGATGCCGATCTCGACGAGCTCAACACCTGGGCGCCGAAGATCATGGCCAAGCTCAAGACCTTGCCGAACCTGCGCGACGTCGCGACCGACCAGCAGACCGGCGGCGGCACGCTGACGCTCACCATCGACCGCGATCAAGCCGCGCGCTTCGGCATCCAGCCGCAGCAGATCGACCAGGTGCTGGACGATGCCTTCGGCCAGCGCCAGGTGGCGCAATACTTCACCCAGCGCAGTTCCTATCACGTGGTGCTGGAGATCGACCCCGCCTTGCAGGGCGATCCGCAGACCTTGAACCACATCTACATCACCTCACCGCTCACCGGTGCGCAGGTGCCGGTTTCGACCTTCGCCAAGTTCGACACGCGCAAGACCAGCTATCTCTCGGTCAACCACCAGGGTCAGTTTCCGGCAGTCACGCTTTCCTTCAACCTGGCGCCGGGCGTGGCGCTCGGTGATGCCGTCACATCGATCCAGCAGGCCGTCACCGAGATTGGTGCGCCGGCGGCGATGCTCGGAACCTTCCAGGGCAACGCACAGGCGTTCCAGGATTCGCTGCGCACGGAGCCCTATCTGATCCTGGCGGCGATCCTCACCGTCTACATCATCCTCGGCGTGCTCTATGAAAGCTATATCTACCCGTTGACCATCCTCTCGACCTTGCCCTCGGCGGGCATGGGCGCGTTGCTGATCCTGATGATGGCGCATTTCGATCTCTCGATCATCGCGCTGGTCGGCGTCCTGCTCTTGATCGGCATCGTGAAGAAGAACGGCATCATGATGGTGGATTTTGCGATCCAGGCGGAGCGGCATCAGGGGATGACGCCGGAACAGGCGATCCGCCAGGCCTGCATCCTCAGATTCCGCCCGATCATGATGACCACCATGGCGGCGCTGCTCGGTGCAGTGCCGCTCGCCTTCGGCCATGGCACCGGCTCCGAATTGCGGCAGCCTTTGGGCTACACCATGGTCGGCGGGCTGCTGGTCAGCCAAGCATTGACCCTCTTCACGACGCCGGTGGTCTATCTCTATCTTGATCGCCTCAATCATAGCCTTGGTCATTGGCTGGGCCGGCGTCGCCGCGCCCAGCCCGTCATCGCCGCGGGTGAATGATGGCCGCGAAGCAAAGCGCCGGATTGCTGCTCTATCGCTGGGGAGACGGGGGAATCGAGCTGCTGCTCGCCCATCCCGGCGGGCCGCTCTGGGCGAAGAAGGATCTCGGCGCCTGGTCGATCCCGAAGGGCGAGTTCCTGGAGGACGAGCCGCCGCTCAGCGCAGCGCGCCGTGAATTCGCCGAGGAGATCGGCACGCGCGTCGAAGGCGAGGCGCTCGCGCTCACACCGCTGAAGCAGCCGAGCCGCAAAGTGATCCACGCCTTCGCCGTGGAGCACGACCTCAACGTCGATCGCATCTCCAGCAACACCTTCGAGATGGAATGGCCGCCGAAATCCGGGAAGAAAGCGGCCTTTCCCGAGGTCGATCGGGCCGCCTGGTTCGGGGTCGAAGAGGCCAGGAAACGAATTCAGCCGGGCCAGATGCCGATTCTGGATGAGCTGGTCCGCCGGCTCGAGGCCGCCCGCCCATAAGCCTTTGATCGGACATTTCAAGTTCGACCAAAGTCGGTATCCCGGCCAGCGCAGCGCGCTTGATCCCGGTGAAGCGAATCCGCTTAGAATGACAGCGCTTTCAGAATGGGCTCGATCCAAGCGGAACAGAAGCCAGCCCAACTGAATTGCTTGCACGAAGGTCCGTCGAAGAGACCGCGGCATCGACAACGAATTTCGGGAGGAGTTTCAGCCGGCCATCTGTGCCCCTTCTCGATTCCGTCTTCCATAACAAATCAATCGGAGGAAACGTCATGACGAAGTTCAGACTCACGCGACGGCAATTGATGCATGGCACGGCGGGGATCGCCGCCGGCGCGGTCGGCGCCAAGCTCGGCGGACGGGCGGCTTTCGCGCAGGATCTGAAGATCACACCGGAAGAAGGTGCCACCCTGCGTGTCACGCGCTGGTCGCCCTTCGTCGAAGGCGACGAGAAGCAATGGAAGGCGAACACCGAGAAGTTCACCAAGGAAACCGGCATCCAGGTCCGGATCGACAAGGAGAGCTGGGAAGACATTCGCCCGAAGGCCGCGGTCGCCGCCAATGTCGGCTCCGGCCCGGACATCATGTGGGTCTGGTTCGACGACCCGCATCAGTATCCCGACAAGCTCCTCGACGTGACCGAGCTCGCCGACTATCTCGGCGGCAAATACGGCGGCTGGTATGACGGGCCGAAGTCTTATGCGACGCGCGACGGCAAGTTCGTCGGCCTGCCGCTGGCGACCATCGGCAACGCCGTGGTCTATCGCAAGAGCCTGGTGAAGGCCGCTGGCTTCGACGAGTTCCCGAAGGACACCGCCGGCTTCCTGAAGCTGGTGCAGGCCCTGAAGAAGAACGGGCTCGGCGCCGGCTTCACCCATGGCCATGGCGTCGGCGACGGCAACAACTATGCCCACTGGCTGCTCTGGAGTCATGGCGGCAAGATGGTCGACGAGCAGGGCAACGTCACCATCAACAGCCCCGAGACGCTCGAGGCCGTCAAGTATGCGAGCGAGCTCTACAAGAACTTCGTGCCCGGCACCGAGAGCTGGCTCGACGTGAACAACAACCGCGCCTTCCTGGCCAAGCAGGTCTCCTGCATCGCCAACGGCGTCTCGGTCTACTACGCGGCGAAGAAGGATCCGGCCCTGGCCGAGATCGCGGCCGATATCGGCTCGACCAACTTCCCGATCGGTCCGAGCGGCCAGCATGCCGAGCTTTACCAAGTGACCTCGGCGGTGATCTTCAAATATACCAAGTATCCGAAGGCGGCGATGCGCTATCTGCAATATATGTTCGAGCAGCCGCAGATGGATCCCTGGATCGAAGCCTCCAGCGCCTATTGCTGCCAGACCTTGAAGGCCTATGCGGCCAACAAGATCTGGACCGCCGATCCGGTGTTCGCGCCCTATGCCAAGGCGTCGGAGACCTTGCGCACAAATGGTTACGCGGGTCCGCTCGGGCCGGCCTCTGCGGGCGCGATGGCGGATTACGTGCTGGTCGACATGTTCGCGGAAGCGGTCACCGGCCAGCGCTCGCCGGAAGACGCCATCGCGCGCGCCGAGCAGCGCGCCAAGCGGTATTACAAGAGCTAAAGATGGCCTCCGCTCTGACCACCGATGCCGCCGGCCCCGCAAGGGCCGGCGGTTTCTCCCGCCTGCTGGAGAACCGCAATGTCCTCGGCGCGCTGTTCCTGCTGCCGGCAGCGGCGATCCTGCTCGTCTTCCTCACCTATCCGCTGGGGCTCGGCGTCTGGCTTGGCTTCACCGACACCCAGATCGGCCGCGAAGGCATCTTCATCGGGCTGGAGAATTACCAGTATCTCTGGTCGGATTCCGTGTTCTGGCTCGCGGTCTTCAACACCGTGCTCTACACCGTGGTCGCCTCGATCCTGAAATTCGCGCTCGGCCTCTGGCTGGCGTTGATCCTGAACGAGCGCCTGCCGTTCAAGGCCTTCTTCCGCGCGATCGTGCTGCTGCCCTGGGTGGTGCCCACCGTTCTCTCGGCGATCGCCTTCTGGTGGATCTATGACGCGCAGTTCTCGATCCTCTCCTGGTCGCTGATGAAGCTCGGGATCATCGATGCGCCGATCAATTTCCTCGGCGATCCCAACCTCGCCCGCGCCTCGGTGATCGCCGCCAATGTCTGGCGCGGCATTCCCTTCGTCGCGATCACCTTGCTCGCCGGATTGCAGACCATTCCGCCCTCGCTTTACGAGGCGGCGATGCTGGACGGCACCAATTCCTGGCAGCGGCTGCGCTACGTGACCTTGCCGATGCTCACCCCGATCATCGCCGTGGTGATGACCTTCTCGGTGCTGTTCACCTTCACCGACTTCCAGCTCATCTACGTTCTGACCCGCGGCGGGCCGGTCAATGCCACGCATCTGATGGCGACGCTCTCTTTCCAGCGCGCGATCCCAGGCGGGCACCTTGGTGAAGGCGCAGCCATTGCCATCGCCATGGTGCCGTTCCTGCTCTCGGCGATCCTCTTCAGCTATTTCGGACTGCAGCGCCGGAAATGGCAGCAGGGAGGGCGCGACTGATGGCTGTCACCGAAACGATCGGCAAGAAGAAGCGCGCGGACGAAGGCGGCGCCACCTATCTCGAACGGACGCCGCGGCGGCTGGTGACGCTCTATCTGCCGCTGGCGATCTTCGTCTTCGTGCTGCTGTTTCCATTCTACTGGATGACGATCACGGCGCTGAAGCCGGACAACCAGCTCACCGATTACGAACATTACAGCCCGTTCTGGGTGGTGCAGCCGACGCTGGATCATATCCGCTATCTGCTGTTCGAGACCTCGTACCTGCCCTGGCTCTGGAACACGATCATCATCTCGGCGGCGGCGACATTCCTCTCGATCTTCTGCGCGGTGCTGGGTGCATACGCGATCGAACGGCTGCGCTTCCAAGGCTCGCGGCAGGTGGGCTTGGGCATCTTCCTCGCCTATCTGGTGCCGCCTTCGATCCTGTTCATTCCCTTGGCCTTCATGGTGTTCAAGCTCGGGCTCTATGACAGCAAATGGGCGCTGATCCTCACCTATCCGACCTTCCTGATCCCGTTCTGCACCTGGCTGCTGATGGGCTATTTCCGCTCGATTCCCTACGAGCTCGAGGAATGCGCGCTGATCGACGGCGCGACACGGCTGCAGATCCTCTGGAAGATCATCCTGCCGCTCTCGGTGCCGGGGCTGATCTCTGCCGGCATATTCGCCTTCACGCTTTCCTGGAACGAGTTCATCTACGCCCTCACCTTCATCCAGTCCTCGGAGAACAAGACGGTGCCGGTCGGCGTGCTGACCGAGCTGGTGCGAAGCGACGTCTATGAATGGGGCGCGCTGATGGCGGGCGCTTTGTTCGGGTCGCTGCCCGTCGTCATTCTCTATTCCTTCTTCGTCGACTACTATGTCTCGTCGATGACCGGCGCGGTGAAGGAATAGAGTTCCATGCAATGGATGTTCGAAGACAGCGCCGTCGATTGGGAGGCGCTGTCCGAGCTCTATCGGATCGCGCCGCTCGGCAACAAATCGGGCGAGCATCTGAAGCGTGCCTATTCGAACAGCATGTTCAAATGCTTCGTGCTCGATGACGGCAAACTGGTCGGCGCCGGCCGGGCCGTCGCCGATGGGATCGACTGCGCCTACCTCTGCGACATCGTCGTACACCCCGACTGCCAAGGCCAGGGCCTCGGCAAGGCACTGGTGGAGAAGCTGAAGGAGCTCTCGGCCGGACATGCCAAGATCATCCTCTACGCCAATCCGGGCAAGGAGGCCTTCTATCGCAAATTCGGCTTCCGCCGCATGCTGACCGCCATGGCGATCTTCGCCGACCAGGACCGCGCGATCTCACGCGGCCTGGTCGACTAGCGCCGTCAGTCCATCGTCACCACGATCTTGCCGAAGGGACCGCGGTCGAGATGGTCTAAAGCTGCCGGTACATCCTTCAGGACATAGCGGCGGTCGATGACCGGCTTCAGCTTGGTGCGATCGACCGCGGCGACCATTTCCTCCAAACCGCGGCGATGGCCGACGCTGATGCCCTGAATGACCGGCGACTTCAACAGCACCGGACCGGCCGGTCCGGAGAGATCGAAGCCTTCCAGCACGCCGATCACCGAAATCCGTCCCTGCACCGCGACCGCCTTGACCGATTTCCCGAGGTTGGGGCCGCCGGCGATCTCCAGGATATGGTCGGCGCCGCGATCCTTGGTCAGGCGATAGACCGCTTCGACCCAATCCTCCTTGCGGTAGTTGATGCCGTGATTGGCGCCGAGCGCCTTTGCTTTGCCGAGCTTCTCATCGCTGGATGAGGTGATGATGACTTCGGCACCGTGCAGTTTCGCCAGTTGCACACCGAACAAGGCGACACCGCCGGTGCCCTGGATCACCACGGTCTGGCCTGCGCGCAGATGGCCGAGCTCGATTAACGCAAACCAGGCGGTCAAAGCGGCGATCGGCAGGGTCGCGGCCTCGGCGTCGTCGAGACTGTTCGGCGCACGCACCAGCCAATCTTCGGGAAAGCTGACATAGTTGGCGAGCACGCCGGGATAGAATCCGCCGAGCGTCTGATAATGCGGCACCCGTCCATTGCCGGGCCGCGCGCCATCGAGCCAGTCGGGAATGAAGTTGGAGATCACGCGGTCACCGGTCGCAAAACGCGTGACGCCGGTGCCCGTCGCGGCGACCGTGCCGGCGAGATCGGAGGCCGGGGTGAAGGGAAAGCCGAGCGGCAGGCCCATGCCGGTCTCGATCACCAGCTTGTCGCGATAGTTCAGCGACGCCGCGCCGACCTTCACCAGCACTTCGCCGGGTTTCGGGGCCGGGACCGGAACCTCTGCGAGCTTGAGGTTGGCGCGCCCGATCGCACTCATCTGCCATTGCCGCATGGTCTCGCCCATCGCCTTCCTCCTTGATGAAATTGGCTTAGGGCGTTACTTAATGGTTCCGGTTAGTCTTCAGTGGCGACAATTTTTCGCTATATTGGCGCCGAGGAGTCTACAATGAGCGATGTGCTGAACGGCGTTTCGGTCTTTGTCGCGGCGGCCGAAAGCGGCGGCTTTTCCGCCGCGGCGGCGAAACTGCACCTCTCGCGATCCGCCGTCGGCAAGACCATCGCCCGGCTGGAATCACGGCTCGGCGTGCGCCTGTTCCACCGCACCACCCGGGCGCAGAGCCTGACCGAGGACGGCCAAGCCTATTTCGAGCATTGCCTGCGGGCGCTCGAGGCTTTGCACGCCGGCGGGCAAATGCTGGAATCCGGGCGCAAAGAAGCGAGCGGCCGCCTGCGCGTCACGGCACCGGTGCTGTTCGGGCGGCGCTGCGTAGCGCCGATCTTGACCAAGCTTGCAACCAAGCATCCGAAGCTCGAGCTGGAGATCAACTTCACCGACCAGGTGGTCGATCTCATCGAGGATCGCTTCGACCTTGCGATCCGCAACGGCAGGCCGCGGATGGAGAATGGCAGCAGCGGCGGTCTCAAGAGCCGCCTGATCACGCTGCAGCGCATGACGGTCTGCGCCTCACCCGCCTATATCGCCAAGCATGGCGCGCCGCAAAGTCTGGACGATCTCAACCAGCACCAGACCGTGGCCTATGGCCGGGCCGGCGCGGTGAAGCCCTGGCTGTTCCCGCGGGACGGGGCGGAGACGAGCGAGATCACACCGTCCGGGCGTCTGCGCTTGGACGACTTGAGCGCCATGTCGGATGCCGCGGTGGATGGCCTCGGCGTGACTTGGCTTCCCTGCTGGCTGATCCGCGACCGGGTGCGCGAAGGCAAGCTGGTGCCGCTGCTGCTCGACGGGCCGCGGCTCCTGATCGAGACCCACGCGCTCTGGCCCGAGACGCCGCATCTGCCGACGCGCGTGCGTCTCGCAATCGACGCGCTGGTGGCGGAGCTGCCGGGCAGCAACGAGCTTTAGGCAGTCTGCAATCGCGCGATGCGTTCCGCCGTCGGCGGATGCGAATGCTTGAAGGTCGAGTAGACCGGGTCGGTCGTGCTCGGCGCCGCGTTGTCCTTGTGCAGCTTCAGCAAAGCCGAAGCGAGATCGGCGCCATTGGTCTGGCCGGCAGCATAGGCATCCGCCTCGAACTCATGCACCCGCGAGCGCCAGTTGGAGAAGCCGTGCAGCCAACCCGTAAATGCGGGAAGGACCAGCATGGCCAGGATCAAGCCGGCGAGCGGCATTTCGGATGAGACGCCGAAGGCTGCCGCAAACCAAGGCTGCGCGATCAGCCAGCCGATCACCGCGAAGCCGATCAGGCTGGTGACCAGCATCGTCAGCATGCGCTTCACGATATGCTTCAGCTTGAAATGGCCGAGCTCATGCGCCAGCACCGCTTCGAGCTCCTCGGTGGAGAGGCTGGCGATGATCGTGTCGAAGAGAACGATGCGCTTCGACGGGCCGAAGCCGGTGAAGAAGGCGTTGCCGTGGCCCGACCTTTTGGAAGCATCCATCTTGAAGAGGCCCTTCGAGCGGAAGCCGCAGCGCTGCAGCAGGGTCTCGATCTTGCCGCGCAGCGACGCGTCGTCGATCGGCTCCAGCTTGTTGAAGAGGGGCATGACGAAAGTCGGGATGATCAGCAGCATGAAGAGGTTGAAGCCGATATAGAGCGCCCAGCCGGCCAGCCACCAATAGGCGCCGACATTCCGCAGGATGAAGTCGATCGCCAGGATGAAGGGTGCGCCGAGCACGATGCCGACGGCCGCACCCTTCACCATATCGGCGATGAAGAGTCCGGGCGTCGTGCGGTTGAAGCCGAATTTCTGCTCGATCTTGAAGGTGCGCCGGATCGAGAACGGCAGCTCGACCACGGCAAAGGTCAGCAGCACCGCCCCCGCCAGCAGCAGTCCGGCGAGATAGCCGGAGCCGACCAGATCGGTGATGGTGCGATCGTAGAAGGCGAACAGCCCGCCGATCAGCAGCAAGGCGGTGAGCGCGGAGCCCGCGACGGAATCTATCCGGGCGAGTTGCAGCTTCTCGATCGAGTAATCGACCGCCTTCTGGTGCTCCTCGAGCGCGATCCGGCCGGCAAAGGCGGCGGGCACGCTCGCCCGATGGCCGCGGATCCACCTGATCTGGCGCGTGTCCAGCCAAAGGTCGAAAACGAGTGCGGCCAGGATGGCGAGGCCGACGATCAGGATCACGACAGAAGTCTGCAAAAAGGGGTCCTCCGCTGCTCCTCCTTATTTAGGACGAAGCGGGCGTGAAGTGTAGGCCTACTCGACCTGGCCCCTATTCAACTTCGATGGTGACGGGCGCTGAGCTGAGACCCCGATACGGGACCTTGGCCTCGAAAGTGTGCATCCCGGGCTGGAGCGGCCAGCGGGCGGCCGTCTCGCCCGGCCCCACCTGGAAGGGCTTGCCGTCCACATACCAGACGACCTGGGTGACGCCGGCCGGCAGCGTGGCTTTCAAGGGCAGACTGGCGAGATCCGCCGGCAGTTCCGGGTTGCGGATCACCCGCATGTTGTTGCGCGGCGAGACGACGGTGACGATTTCGGCCGCCTGGTCCGGCGGCGTCAGCTCGGCGCGGGTCTGCGGATCGACCGCAGCGACAGGCTTCGCCGCTGTCTCGGTCCATTCCGGCAGCTTGTCGCGGCCCAGGCGATAGCCGGGCGGTGTCGGGAAGGCCAAGGCAGCTGCGTCGACCGCGTCGCCATGGAGATCGAGCATGATCGCGCGGACGACTTCGGCCGCACTCCCCGCCCCGGTCACATCGCGCATCGGCCCGGCATCCGAGCGGCCGATCCAGACGCCGACCAGGTACTTGCGCGAATAGGCCATGGTCCAGGCATCACGATAGCCCTGCGAAGTGCCGGTCTTGATCGCGACCGGGAACGGATATTCGGTCGAGCCCATGCGCGGAAAGCTCGGCAGCCGGGCGGAGGGATCGGAGAGGAACTGCGTCACCAGCCGCGCCGCATCGACCGACATGACCCGCGTGCCGGTTCGCAGCTTCGCATTGCGCAGCCACACCAGATCGCGCATCACACCGTCGTCGGCCAAAGCGAGATAGGCGCGGGTCAGCTTGTCCAAGGTCGTCGGCAGCGCGCCGACCGAGAGCGAGAGCCCGTAATAGGCCGCCGGCTTCTCCGCCTGGTTGATGCCGAGGAGCCGGAGATAAAGAAAGGTCTCGTCGAGGCCGACCGCCTTGGTAAGATTGGCGGCCGGCACGTTGCGCGAATTGGCAAGGGCACGGCGCGGCGTCATCACGCCGAGGAAGGATCGGTCGGAATTGGCGATGGTGCCGGCGCTGTAGGCGGTGTCGAGCAGCTTGGTCTCCGGCGCGATCGCGCCACGGTCGAGCGCCAGGGCATAGATAAAGGGCTTCAGCGCGCTGCCGGGCGAGCGCTCGGTCAGCGCGAAGTCGATGGCGCCGGTCCCGGTCTGGAAGTAACCGGTGGAGCCGACCCAGGCCAGCACCTCGCCGCTCTCGACATTGACCACGACGGCGGCGATCTGCTCCGCGCCGGCCTTCTTCCAGCGCTCCAGATACTGCTTGGTGGTGGCCTCGACATTGCGTTGGATGTCGCGGGCGATGGTGGTCGTGAGCCGCGGGTCCGTCGGCTTCACCGCGGAAGAGCTGATCAGACGCTGAACGTTGAGGATCGCATGCAGCGCATTCTCCGGCCGGGTGCGGCGGTCGAGCAGAGGCAAATCATCGAGCTGTGCCGTGGCGAGGGCATGCTCGGTCTCGGTGATGACCGCATCGGCCTGCAGCGCGTCGAGAATGCGATGGCCGCGAGTGATGGCATCGGCGCGGCCGTCGAGCAGCAGCGGATTCATCCGGCTCGGCGCTTGTGGGATGGCCGCGAGAAAAGCGATCTCGGCCCAGGAGAGATCGGCGACCGGCTTGTCGAAATAGAAGCGCGCTGCATGGGCAATGCCGTGGCTGCCATTGCCGTAAGGCGCCAGCTTCAGATACTGCCGCAGCACCGCCTCGCGGCCGTAGCGCAGTGTGAGGAACAGCGCAGTCGATGCCTCGCGCGCCTTGTTGAGATAGTTGCGCGGCGCCGGGTCCTGCATCCGCGCGACCTGCATGGCCAAGGTCGAAGCGCCGGAGACGCGGTCGCCGGTCGTGACGTTCTGCCAGGCGGCGCGGCTGATCGCGATCGGGTCGACGCCGGGATGCCACCAGAAGCGCCGGTCCTCCAGCGCCACCGTTGCGGCGACCACGCGCGGCGGCAACTTGGCGATCTCCCAATAGCCGTAGCCGGCATCACCGGGCGCCGCGATCTGCGCCATGAAGCCGCCGTTGCGGTCGAGCAGGATCGGCGTCGGCTTCGGCGCAACGAGCGCGGCGCCGAACCAGCCCCAGGCGCTGAGCGCCAGGGCGACAGCACCGCTCGCGGCGGCGATGCGGCGGAGCCTATTGCGCATCGGCCCTATTGACCATCGGAGGGAACGATGACGATCTTCGCGCCGCTGGAATTCCCGTTGACGCTGCCGTCATACATCATCTCGGCCGTGGCCGCCGGCTGGATGAAGGTGCCGGGAATGAACGCCCGGGTGCGGAACGCGAAGCGATAGGTGCCCTTCGGCAGCCTGTCGTAGAAATACATCACGCGATCGTCGAGGAAGGCGACGTAGGACGGCGCCAACGTGGTCTCGCCGGTCGGTTTTGCCTCCGGCGGCGCGGTGGCCAGAGCCGGGTTCATCGCCTCCATGCCGGCGGCGAGCGGAATCACGATCGCGACATGGTTGCGATCCATCGCGTTCACCAGCTCGACGCGATCCTCGTCGATGTCGCCGACCTTGAAGGTGATGGTCTTGCCGGCCGCATCGAGCGCAGTCTTGAGCGCGGGCGCATCGCCCGGCTGGACCTGCTGCACCTCGCGGCTGACCACGAAGCCTTCGGCATGCGGCGCTTCCTGGCTGCCATCGGGCAGCGGCACGTATTTCGCCTCGGCCATCACGCCAACCGGAAGCGGACCAGGCGCAGTGAAGGTGAGCTTGGCGGTGCCCGGATCGGGTAGGCGCAGCATCACATTCGATCCGCCGACCGCGACCTTACCGGCCGTATCGCCGATTGCGACATCGATCGTCTGAGCCGGCGTCGTTGCCGGCTGGCTCTCGATGAACTTCGCCAATGCCAGCAGAGCTTCGGCGTTGGCATTGGTGGTGCCCCAGCCGTCGCCGCGGCCGAGCGTCACCAGCGCATTCACCAGCAGCTGCTTCTTCGGCTCGTCGCCGCCCGTCGCGACCGCCTGCAAGACTTGCGCAACGGTGCGGGTCTCCGAAGGGACGATCAGGCGATCGCCCGCCATCGCGCTATCCTGCAGACCGCCATAAACCTCCTTGCCTTGATAGAGCCGAATGACGATACCGGCCCAGGTCTTGGTCATCAGTTCCGACAAGCTCTTGGGATCGGTCGCGGAGGAATGGCCGAGGGCTTCGGTCACCTGAGCGAGCGCCTCGAGATTGAGCCACTGGGTCTTGCGCGCGAGCTCGGCGGCATAGGCATCGTCGGCCTTGCCCGCTTGTGCCAAGGCGGTCAGCGCCCAGACCCGCTCGGAATATTCGATGCCGGAGATCAGGTTGCCGCTGTCGGAGCGCAGGGACGCGCGCAGCGCTTCGGTCTGGCGGCTGAACAACGCGTCATCGATCGCAAAACCGGCATCGCGGGCCTCGACCATGAACTGCACCGACCAGGCGGTGAGGAACACATAGGGTGTCGAGCCCGGCCAGAACGAGACCAGGCCGGACTCATGCGTCGCCTTGTCGATATAGGCGAGCGTGTCCTTCACGTCCTGGTCGACGCGGTCGAGCTTGCCGCCCAGCATCAGCGTGTCTCGGAATTTATGCAGCGCCAGCTCAGCGCGGGTGAGGCTGATGCGCTGCTCGGTGCAGCCATAGGGATATTGCTGCAGATAGTCGAGGCCTGCCGCCATGCGGAGCAATCCCGGCTGGCTCGAGAGCAGGACGTTGCGGTTCAGCGTACCGCTCCGCGCCCCTTCCGAGATCGCCGGAACAATGAACGGCTCACCCGCCACCAGATCGCCGATCACACGGAGATTGACCGGTCTGCGATCGGGTTGAATCGGCAGGTCGATCGAGACCGCATCGCGTGCCTGATCCTTGCTGCGCTCGACACCGAGCGTGACGTTGACCGATGTGCGCGCGAGCACGCCGTCGGTCGTGTAGCCGGGCGTCGGCACGGTGACCGGGAAATCGAGATGCACCGGCTTATCGGTCCAGTCGAAATCGCGCTTGGCATCGCCGGTGATGGCGAGACCGTCGGCGCGCAGCTCGACGCGGCCGGGACCGCCCCCGCCTTCAATGAGACGACCAAGGCCCGCGAGGCTGAACTGATCGCCCGGCCGGACGAAGCGCGGGAAGTTCGGCTGCACCATGACCGGCAGCCGGACACGGATCTGGCCGGTCGCGTAACCGAAGCGGCTGGTGCCGTTCACCGCCTTCGCCCGCACCTTGAAGATCGAGAGCGAGTCCGCGAGCTTGATCTTGACCTCGGCCTTGCCATCGGCGCCGACGATGATCGCCGGGTTGAAATATGGGACCGGGGTGAAGTTCTTGCGCACGGTGACGTTGTCGAACAGCGACGCTCCGGCCACTTCAGCCTCATCGCCACCGGGGTCCTCTTCCAGCGGCGGGGCACCGATCACCATATTGCGGGTGTCGCGCAGCTTCATATAGCTGCCGCGATCGACGATGAATTCCGGCAGCGGATCGAGCCTCTGCTCCGGGGCCAATGCGAGGACGGCCTGATCCACCAGCCAGAGCGTCACCTCGCCGGAGACCGGCGCACCGATATCGTCGGTCAGGGCGATCTTCATGGTGATCTCCTGGCCGGGCAGCGCCTTCTCCGGGAAATCCAGCTTCACGTTGACGATATTCTTGACCGGCTTCACCACGACCCAGTTGGTCGCGGCCAGCGTCTGCGGCCGGCCGAGATCGAGCTGGTCGGCTGTCGGCTGCTCTCCGGGCAAACGGCCGCGCATCAGCAGGAAATGCACGGGGAGCCGCGGCATGTCCTCGGCATCGAGCTTCAGCGCGTAGCGGCCGACGCCGTTCCGCACATGCACCCATTCGTAGCGCATGCGCGCATCCGGCTGCTCGACGATCGCCAAAGCTTCGGCATTCTGGAACGGGCTCTCCAGGATGAAGGTCGCGGTGTCGCCGCCCTTGTATTCCGGCTTCTCGGTCGTGACCTTGAAGACCTGGGCCGGCGGGCGCGACCAGGTGACCGGCTCGCCGCCATCGGCGAAGAAGTCAACGGCGACGTTCTGCACGCGGCCGAGGGCATCGCGGCCCTCGACCTTCAGGATATAGACGCCGGCGCCGTTCAATTTGAGGTCGAGCTTGCTCGGCTCGAAGCCGCTGACCAGCGGCTGCTCGGAGACCGTCTCGTCCACGGTCTCGGTCACGTATTTCGCGGCGCCTTCGGAGAAGTCGCCCGCCTGGAGCTGCGAGATCCAGCGCCGCTTCATGAGCTTCACATTGACGGTCTGGCCGGAGACCAGGCGATCGTCCAGTCCCTGCAGCAGGACTTCGACCGGCACCGTGCTCGCAACTTTGAGATAGCGCGGCACTTTCACACCGATGGCGAAGGGCGGCAGGGCCGCGATCTCCTGGGTGCTGGTGACGGTCTGGTCGTCATCGCCGGTCACCGTCGCCTCGATCACATAGCTGCGTGGCTGCGCGGTCGGCTCCAGCGCCGGATTGAGCTCGAGGCTCGCAGCACCCTCGCTGTCGGTGGTGCCGTCCTTTTCCAGCACCGGCGCGGAGGCAAACTCGCCGATGCCGGAGAAACGGGCATCGGTCGAATAAAAGAAGCCCTCTCGCTTGGAGACGGTCCAGTCATAGGGGAACTGGGTCACGCGCCAATGCACCGGCCGATCCGCGACCACGCCGCCGGCGTAATAGGTCGCGGCCAGCTTCACGTTGAACGGCGCGTCCGATGGCGTCTTGGTCGCGCCGTTCAAATGCACCTCGAAGGTCGGCAGGCGATAGGCTTCCTTCTTGAAGCTCACATTCCCGATCTGCTTCACACCGTCTTCGGTCTGGATCTCGAGGCGCACCGAGTAGATGCCGGTCGCAGGCGTCTTCTCCTGGAAGAAGTCGTAGAAGCTGCCGGAATTGGTGATCGTGACCGGATGCCGCCATTCGGTGTTGTCCGGCGCGGTGATGACCAGGGTCGCTTCCGGCTTCTCGAATGCGAGCGCGCCGTCGGTGTAGTGCCGCAGATAGCCCTTGATATGGACCGGCTCCTCCGGCCGGTAGATCGGCCGCTCGGTGAAGAGATGGACCAGATCGGCATCCGGCTGCGAGCGGCCCGCGAGCTCGCCTTGCGTCCATTGCAGCCAGGTGTCGCCGCCGGCCATCCAATTTTGGTCGGCATAGGAGTCGGGCGCGCGCGTGGGGTCGAGCACCAGCGTGTCGCCGTCCTTGGCAACAACGATCCGACGGATATCGAAGGCGGCATCGGGACCGGGTGCCTGCCATTCCACTTCGCCGGCATTGTCGGTCTTGGCGGTGAAGGCCTCGCCCCATTTCCCGCCATCGTTGCCTTCGATCGTGATTCTGGCGTCCTGCACCGGCTTGCCGGTCGAGAGCGACGTCACCACGAAGCGCACGCGGTCCCGCTCGTCGATCGCCGAGAGGCTGAGATCGGTGATCTGCACGCGGACCCAGGCGCGCTCGGTCGATTTGTCGATGCGGCGCAACCCGACCAGGTAGGTGCCCGGCTGGTCGGCGCCGCCGATCCGCGCGAAGTATTTCTTCAGGTCGAGGCCGAACTTGGCAGCGGCCCCGCCTTTGCGGAGCGGCAGGTCGATCAAGTCGGAAATGCTCGGCGAGCCCAGCGCCTTGATCTCCGCCGAGAGCTCGCTGGCACTGATGTAGCGGCCGGGATCGTCGAACGGTCGCGGCTCCTCGCCGGGCGCCGGCGGGATTGCGGATTCATCCACCAGGATCGGCTCGTTCGGGAAGGGCCAGAAGGTGCGGTTCAAGGGGTCGATCTTGTGGATACGCAGATCGACCTGCTCGAAGCCGCGGCCCTGCAGCGGCAGCATCTGCGGGCCATAGCGCTCGACGACGCCATTGCTGCTCAGCCAGTCGAGGAAGCTCTTGCGTTCGGCGAAGGAGAGGAAGGCTTCGCTCGGCGCCGGCATCTGCAGGGGGCGACCCTGCTTGTCGGTCAGCGCGGCGGGCTCGAGGCGGAGCTGATAGAGCGTGCCGGCGGTGAACTTGCCGGAGACCGAGAGCACATTGTTGACCGCGGCGTAGGTGACGCCTTCGACCTGCGGCGAGATGCGGATGAAATTGCGCGCATCGATCGGCCCGATCGGCGCGAGATCCGCCGAGAAGGTCACGTTGATGCTGCGATCGCCGGCCGGGCATTTGATTGCGTCCTCGGCATTGTAGCTGGCGCCGGAGGGCGGGATCGGGAAGCTCTGCTTCGGGCAGCCGAGCTGCGTCACGCGGAACGGCTCCGCGGTGGAGAAGGCGATGTCCTGGAAGCCGCCGTCGAGACCGCTCTCCACGGAGAGCTTCAAATGCACCAACGCGCGCGTGCCGCCCGGGATCGGGTCGTGCAGGTTCAGGATGTATTGCGCCGGCGCCGTGCGGTCGGCGCGCTCGACCATCTTCACGTCGAAATCGGCATCGGTCAGAGTGCGCGAAGTCACGGCATCGACGCCGGGCAGCGGGCGCAATTCGATGGTGACGAGCTTGGCGAGCGCCTCGACGTCGAGTGGTTCCGGCAGGGTCAGCGCGATCGACTTCACCGGGTCGAGGCCGGTGGCGCCATCGGAGGGAGTCGACGCGCTCGGCGCCGACATCAAGGTCGCGAGATTGACCGTGCGCGACCCGATCTTCAGCGTGAAGCGCGTGAGAGGCGGCCAAGGCTCGGCCGGCTTGAATTGCAGGGTGCGGGCGTTGATCCAGGTCGCGGCACCGGGCTGAACCGGCGCCAGCGCGAAGAACTTCTCCGGATGATCCTCGGGCCCTCCGGCCGCAGGTCCGGTATCGGTGTCGAAGAAGACGGTGACCGGGTCCCAGCGCCGCAAAAACATCTCCGGCACCACGACCGCACCTTCGGGACGCACGACGTCCTGCGGACCGGCCGGGATCTTGTCATCGGCTGAGGCGACCGGCGAAAAGAACGCCGGCATTGTGGCGAGCAACATGGCGCAGGCCATCGCTCGCAGCGGGTTCAACCACGCACGCGCCACGAAGACTACTCCTGTCCTTTGGGTTTGAGACCGGCAAGCGAGAGATAGACGCGCTTCACGTCATCCGGCGGGTTGCCGTCCGGCGCCGTGACACCGACCAGAGCGGGCTGCACTTCGATCGCATTGCCTTCGGGCGGCGCATCGACCGCCAGCAGATAGGTGCCGGCCTTCAGGTGCAGCATCTGGACGACGCCGTTGCCGACTTGATTGCCTTCGGCGTCGAGCACGCGGCAATGGGCGGAATCGACCGCGCCGCGCACGCCGACGCCGATATCGCGCTCATCCTTGATCTTGAAGGAATACAGCCGGGATTCGCCGGGGACGAGCCGCACCTTCGGTCCCAAGCCTTCGCCGATCGGCGCGATGTCGAGCAACGATGCTTCGGCGATTCCGGAGAGCGGCCCCTCGCCCGCCGCGCGCAGCACGATGGGCGTCGTGCCCTGCGGCAGCAGCAGGCTGAGATCCGCGCCGTTGGCGAAGACACGCAGCCGCTGCGCCGGCGCGTGCTCGGTGATCACCGGCACCGTGGTCTTCAGGCGCAAGAATTTCGGCGCGTCCACCGCGAAGACGATCTGCTGCGCAGCCCCGGCCAGTGGCACGGCGGCGGTGTTCTTGACCTGGATCCCTTGCGCGGCAATACCGAGCGAGGTCAGCGGGTCGCCCCCATCGATCCAGGCCACGACGAGGCCGGGACCATGGACGATGTCGATGCTGCCATCGCCATTGGTTGTCGGCGCCGTCTCACGGGACACTGTGCCGTCATCGCGCAGCAGCGTCGCCTGCTTGACTGCACCTTCCGCCATGACGCGAAGTTGCGAAGTCGACTGTTTCTCTGCGTCCGACAGGCGCAGGTCGAGCCGCAGCACGCCTTCAGCCGGGAAGTACTGCTTGAAGATATGGCCGTCACCCAAAGCCGTCATCGCATCGGCTTCCGCGATCGGCGTCAGCGATAGGCCGATTTGCGCATCAGTCTCGGCAGCGGAAAGCACGGTTACTTGCTCGGCGACGCTGTCGCGGGTGAGAGCCAGCGCCTTGGACCCGGACCAAACGGCTTCCCGCTTCTCGCCTTGCTGCAGAATGACGGCGGTCTGCGGCGGCAATGCAAAGGCCAATCGCTTCAGCCCCGCCGGCAGGGTGAAGGTGATCGCTTGCCGCCGCTTCAGCCCGCGATCCGCGACGCCCCAGTCGAGGCTTTCCTGCGCGACCTTCGCAAAGTCGAGCCGCCGCAGGTTGATCGGCAACGGCGTCGCGCCGTCTCCGGCATTCCGAGGTTGCAGGTCGGAACCGGCTTGATCGGGTCGCAGTGCCACCGCCACCGCGGAATCCGGCGCAATCGCCGTCACCAGGCCGGACCCAGCGAGACCGGGCTGGCCGAGGCGTGAATCCGCGATCCAGAGACGCATCGCGCCTTTGACCGGGCTGGGATCGGTGACGTCGATAGCGGCCCGGTCCGATCCGGGCACGGTCAGCGTCACCGGCGTTTCGCCGAACACCACGCGGCGCGCGACGACGGAAGTCTTGTCTTCGCTGCGCGCGGCGAACCACAATCGGTCGCCGCGGCTGAAGACGATGCCATCGGAATTGTTTGCCAGGCTGCGACCGGGTCCGATGGTCCAGGCAAGATCGGCAATGGCTTTGCTGAGGCGATAGACCCCCGGCTCAGCCCCTTCCACGACGGCGACCGACAGAGCCGGCGTGATCCCTTCGACCGAACGCAAGGTCACGCCACCGCCCATCAGCTTGGTCGCGCTATCCGCAGGCTGCGTCACCATGCGGGTCTGCAAGCGAATGGGATCGGTGCTGCGGTCGACCGACCAGACGCGCAGGCGATACTCGCCCTTCGGCCCGATCACCGGCAGCGCCACCCAAGGCGAGCGGCCAACGCTTTCGGCGAAGGTGATCCAATTGCCGTTGCCGCGGAACTCCAAACCGAGACCGACCGCGGGGCCGTTCGCATCGGCGGCGGCCACCAGCAGGTCGCCGGGCGCCGCAGTCAGCGGGACGATATGCACCTTCGGACCGGAGAGTTCGGTGTCCGTGCCCACCACCAGCTGCGGCTCCACCTGCTCCGCGGGTTGATAGATCGAGACGGTGGTCTGGCCGGGCGCCGCTTCGGCTTGCGGCTCGGCGCTTTCCGCTTCGCCCTCTTCCGCGTAATCGCCTTCCGAAGATTCAGCATCGCCGGAGGTCAACTGGTCGTTCTCGCCATCCTCGACGGTGTCGGTGACGGCGGACCGTCGTGCCTCGGGCACCTTTCCGACCGCTTCCAGATGCAGGTGGTAGTAGCCGGGCTGCAGCCTTCCGGCGATGGCGAAGTTCCAGTCGTTCGGGCGGTCGTCATTGGTTGCGGCGAGATCGCCCTTGGCGTCGTAGAGCCAGGCGCGCACATCCGCGACACCGAAGGAGCCGATCTCGACCACGGAATCGCTGCCGATCGAGAGCGGAATTTCAGCCGGCAGACTGGCGATATGGCTCAAGCCGGCGACCAGTTCGGTGGCGCGCACCGAGACCGTATAATCGAAGCGGTTGTTGGGCTCGAATGCGGTCGCGCGCAATGTATAGGTGCCCGCGGGCAGCTCGCCCATCCAGTTGTCGCCGCCGATCACGGCGTTGCGGATATTACCGCTCTCATCCACCAAATCCGCGCGCATGCCTTGGTTCAGAGTGATCGCAACATGCGCCGAAGCCGGGAGCACGAAGCGCCACTGGTCGGGCACGCGCTCGGCACCCTCCTCCGGCTCGAGCCATTGGAAATCCTGCGGCTGATTGAGCACGAGATCATGCGGGCCATGGCCTTCGATCGCCTGTGGTTCCTCGATCGGCTGCAGCAGGGTCACGATCTTGGCTTCGACCGGCTGCGGCAGGATCACCAGACGATAAGTCCCTGGCTTGAAATTCATGGTGAGCTCGGCCGGCGCGTTGGGCGCGATGATCGGCCAGCCGTCCTGATCCTCGAGTCGCATCGTGAAAGTGCGCCCCAAACCCAGCGATTGCAGGTGATACGGACCCGCCTCTTCGATCGTGAATTTGTAGACCAGGCCGTTGCCCGCGAGGATCGTGTCGCGCGCCGGCACGCTGAGCGAAAGCGCGCCGCCGTCCTTCATGAAGGTCGGCACCGCGGTCACACCCAAGCGGCCGTGGGTCTCGCCTTGCGCCGCCACCGTCACCTGATAGGCACCCTGGCCGAGATATTGCTGCACCAGGAAATTCCGCCCAGTGCCGTTGTTGGCTTGGGAGTCGAGCGAGAGCACCGTGCGGGTGCGCATCGTGCCCTCGGTCTGCAACAGGCCGGTGGATTCCACGCGATAGAGCCCGGCTTCGGCGATATCGAGCGCGAAGGTGTGGTGCTCGCCCTTGGCAATGTTGAAAAAGTCCGTCTTCCCCGGCTCCAGCGGCGGAAACTTGGGCTGCGCGGCCAGGATCTCCGGCGCCACCTTCGGCAACGGCGTGTTGGGCGCCAGGGAATCCGGAGTGAATTGCAGCGACGCCATCATCGCCTTGTCGCTCTTGTTGGCGATGGCCAGCACGTGTTCCTTGCCGTCGCCGCGCCATTCCGCGATCTCATCGGCGCCGTCGATCTTGAATTGCAGCGCGCCGGCATCTTCGCCGATGGCGCGGACGGTGCCGCTCGGCGGCGCCTTGACAGGAATCTCCAGCAACTGGCCGGCCTTCAGCACCAAGGGCAATCCGGCGGCGAGATCGATCGGCAGTCTTCTCAACACGACGCCGGTCTCGACGCCCGGCTGCCGGCCGATATAGAGCGCATAGTCGATATTGTCTTCTAGCCGCTGCTTCTGGAACAGCACGGCGGTGTCCTTCGGCGAATCATCGCTGGTCGCAGCGATGCCCTGCGCGGTGATGCGAAGGTTCGCAATACCCTTGCCGTCCTCTTGCGGGCGGCCGGTCAGGACGTAGTAGCCGCGGTCGAGCTGCCACGGAGTGCCCGCGGGCTTGAAGGCCGGTGTCTTGTAGTCCTTCGGCAGCAACCGGACCAACGGCTCGAAACGATATTCGCCATGCGCGCCGCTCTCATTCACGACATAGGCATCGGCGCTCATGACGTGGACATAGACCGTGAAGGTGCCGAGCAGATTGAAGCGCGAAAGCCGGATCGCCTGGCGGCGGCTCAACTCCGGCGCGTTGTCGGCGATGATCCGTTCCCGCAGCTTGTCGGCGCGCCGGGTGAGCAAAGCCGTCGCATCGACATTGTCCTCGCCGTAGCCGGAATGCAGCGTCTCGATCCAATAATCGCCGCTGGCCTTGAAGAAATACGTATCGACGGATTTGAAATGCTGCAGGACATAGCGCTTGCCGGCCGTGCGGTGGATGGTGACCACCTTCCAGCCACGCTCGTCACTGGAGGAACCGAATTCGGTAAACTCGGCGACCGGCGGCACGCTCTTCTTGTCGATCGAGCTGCTGTCGCCTTCGCTGAACGGCGAGGCTTCGGAATAATCACCGACGGAAAGCGACGCGTCTTCCGCCTCCGGCAGCTCGATGCGGAAGTAGTTGGCCGATGCCGGCACCAGGTAGCGGTCGATGCCCAAGGGGCTCGCGATGAAGGCCTGGCGACCGCCCTCGCCCAAGGTCGGAAAGCCCATCTGGATATGGAAAGGATGATCGGCGGAGGTCTTGGTCCAAATCAGGCCCGGTCCGCCATAGGCGGAGAGCAGGTAGAGTCCAGGCTCCAGCGTGGTGACCATGCGGCGGACGGCGAGCGGCTTGCCCGGTTCCGGCTCGATCTGGTCTTCGCTGGGCGTGGCATCGACCAGCCAGTTGCCGTCGCGCCAGAGCCGCAGGTCGGTGAGGTTGCGGCCGGCCGCTTCGATGCCGACCGTGCGCCGTTCCTTGATTTCCAGCCAATAGGAGCGCTGCTGGAAGTCGCCGAGATCGGCGTCGATCCGCTTCACCTCCGGCAGGCGCGGGATATCGGCGCCGTTCAGCTCGGCGGAGGGATGCACCGTGACGGCGGCCTCGCCTGAGCCTTCCTCGCTGGCTTGCAGCAGGATCTTGTAGAGGCCGCGATCCAGGAAAGCGTCGATCCGGCCATCGGTCTCACCGGCGACGCCTTGGACCTCGCCCGGTCCGGCCTTGCGATCGACCAGTTGCAGCGCGACGCCTTGCGCACTTTTCACCGTGACCGAATATCGGCCGAATTGCGCGATAGATAATAGTGTCTGCTGCTCGCCGACCGCCGGAACGGTGTTGCGGTCCAACCCAAGCTTGGTCGGCAGCCCTTCTTCCGCCGGCGTCACCGTCGGCGAGGCCGCATCGGCCAGCTTGGTCAACGCGCCGGCGCGCTCTTTATATTGTGCGATGAGACAGGCCGCGGCCTCTGCCGGTGCCGTCTTGCCGGTCGCCGGAATGCCGCAGATCGCGAGGCGCGCTTTCAGCCATTTCCGCTGCTCGGCCAGGAGATCGGCCTTCGCCTTCTCGTCCAACAGATCCTGGAGACGACGATAGAGCGCCGCGAGACCGGCATCGGCCTCTGCGAGTTCGTCATTGCCGCATATCAGGATTTCAACCGGCGCCGCCGCTCCGGCACAATCGAAACTCGGCGTCGCGGCCAGAGCCGCACCACGCCACGGCGTCGCCAGCGCGAACAGCGCCACCAACGCACAAACCCCACCCCGCCACGCCATTTGAACTGACGCCTTCCCGCGCTCGACCGGCCCCACGCGAACCGTCCGAAATGATCGTTTACACGCTAAAGGTGTCAGAATCATGGCGTATCGGCAAGCCGACCAAAGTCCAGCAATCCGCATGTCGCCGGCTTGGTCGCGCGAGGTTGCGCGAAGGTTCAAACGACAATGTGCGGTTGCTGGCCGCCGCGCCTCGGCTTCTGCTAAGAAGAGTGCGAGGGTGGTCACGTGCTCATTGAAACCAAGTTGCGCCCGCCGGTTCTGCGCACCGGCCTGGTCGATCGGGAACGCCTGCTGAAGGCGCTCGACGGCGCGCTCACGACCCGCCTGCTGGTGGTTTCTGCGCCGGCCGGTTTCGGCAAGAGCACGGTGCTCGGCCAGTGGATCGGCACCTTGCGCGAGCGCGGCACGCCATTCGGCTGGCTGGCGCTCGACCAGGGCGACGACGAGATCGGCCGTTTCCTCACCTATCTCGTGGCAGCCTTGCGCCGCGCCGATCCGGATCTCGCGCGCGGTGTTCCCGCGCTGCTGGAATCGAGCCCGATCCTGCCGGTGGATTCCGTGCTCACCACCATCGTCAACGATCTCTCACCGCGCACGCAGCCGCTGTTCCTGATCCTCGACGACTGCCATTTCCTGACCCAACCGGAGATCGGCCGCTTCCTCGAAGCTTTGCTCGCCTATGCGCCGGCCTGTCTGCACCTGGTCGTCGCGACCCGCGGGCCGGTGCCGTTCCAGCTCGCCAACATCCGGGTCAAGGGCCAGCTCATCAAGCTCGACGACACGCATCTCCGCTTCTCGCTGGAGGAGACCGAGAGTTTCCTGAACGAGACCCAGGTGCTCGACCTGCCGATGGCGGACATCGTGACCCTGCAGCACCGCACCGAGGGCTGGGCGGCGGGATTGCAGCTTGCCTCGCTGTCGCTGGAGCAGCGCCAGGAGCGCGCCGAGTTCATCCGGCATTTCTCCGGCAGCCACCGCGACGTCGCCGAGTTCCTGGCCCATGACGTGCTGGCGCGGCAGTCGCCGGAGATGCTCGACTTCCTGCTCGAGACCTCGATCCTCAACCGTGTCTCCGCACCGCTCGCCAATGCGGTGCTCGGCCGCAGCGACGGCGCCGAGACCTTGCGTGCGATCGAGGCGGCCAACCTGTTCCTGATCCCGCTCGACCGCGAGCGCACTTGGTTCCGCTATCACCATCTCTTCGCCGAGTTCCTGCAGTCGATGCTCCGTCAGCGTGCGCCGGAGCGTTTGACCGAGCTGCACCGCCGTGCCGCGGCCTGGCTGTCGGACCAGGGACAGACTTCGGAAGCGGTGACGCATGCGCTCGCCGCCGGCGATGCGGATCGCGCCGCGGCTTTGGTCGAAGACTGCGCGATGCCACTCATCATGCAGAGCCACCTGACAGTGGTGCGGCAATGGCTGAACCTGCTGCCGGCGGATCTGATCGCGCGCCGGCCGAAGCTGCAACTGGCGCAGGTCTGGATCCAGTTCCATATGAGCCGGCCGCAGGAAGGCGCGCGCACCCTCAAGGCTGCCAAGCAATCGATTGCCGCCCTCGTCAAATCCGGCGGCATCAGTGCCAAGGAACGCGATGCCTTGCGCGCCGAGCTTTGCACCCTGACGGTCGGCGTCATCAGCGCCGCCGATCGCTCGCGCACCGCGGCCCGCCTGGCTGGAACCTGGATGAAGACGCTGCCGGAGGACAAGCCCTTCTTCAAAGGCACGCTCAGCAATATCCACGCCTTTTGCTGCTATTCGCTGGGAGATATGGAAGGGGCCCGTGCCGCCAGCACCCGCGCGCGCGACGCGCACGCGCAGGCACAGTCCGTGTTCGGCCTGGTCTATTGCGATCTCATCTTCGGCCTCATTGAGAAATCGACCGGCGATCTCGCCGCCGCCCACCGCCACTTCGAGCATGCTGTGACCCTGGCTCGGGAATCCCTCGGCCCCGGATCCTATGCCGAGGCGATGGTCGCGATCTTCCAGGTCGAGCTGCTCTACGAATGGAACGAGCTCGCGGCGGCCGAGCGGCGGCTGCACATGCACCGCCAGATCATCGAGGAATGCGGCCTGGTCGTGCATGAGATGGCCTGCAAGCTGCACATCGCCCGCCTCGCCGCCGCGCGCGGCCGGCATGACGAGGCGATCGCCGTGCTGGAACGCGCCGAGCGCCAGGGGCTGGAGAAACGCTATCAGCGCCTGACCGCCAGCGCGCTCAACGACCGGGTACGCCTGCTGCTCGCGCGCGGCGATGCGCGTTCGGCGCGCTGGGCCCTCAGGGCGCGCGGCATCGGCGAGGATGTGGAGATCGGCAATATCGCGGCGGAGCTGGAGGCGATCGCCCTCGCCCGTGTGCTCATTGCGGAGGAACGTCCCGACGCCGCCATGCGGTTGCTCGACCGTGTCGCCGAGCGGGTGCGCCGCGACGGCCGCATGCGGCGGCTGGCGCAGGTGCGCGCGCTCGCGGCGATCGCGGCGTTTCGCGCCGGCGATGCTTTGTCGGCACTGGCGGCCGCCGTCGATACCGTCTCGATCGCGGCGCCGCAGAATGCGATCTGCGGGTTGATCGACGAAGGCAGCTTCATGCATGACGTGCTGACCTTCGCGCGCGGCCGCATGCCGACCTGGTCCGGCGATACGCAGACCGGCCGCTTCATCGACAAGGTGATGCAGGTCTTCGCCAAAAGCGAACGCGCCGCCTCGGCCGCGATCTCTCGCCGCAACCCGCGCTTCAGCCAGCGCGAGGCCGAGGTCGCCCGGCTGCTGACCGCCGGCCACAGCAACCGCGACCTCGCGAAATCGCTCGGCATGGCGCCCGACACGGTGAAGTGGCATCTGAAAAATATCTTCGGCAAACTGGGCGTCGCCAACCGCACCCAGGCCGTCCTGCGCCTGCAGGAAATCGGCTTCCGCTCAAACGCGGCGCCGCCGCAATAGCCGCCACCCGAAGGGGTGGGGCAATCTTTCACCCGACTACCCGTCTGAGGCGGGACAAGCCTTGAGCTCCCGGCCATCCTGCAAAGAAAAGCGGGGATGGCATGGCGACCGGATTCGTCTGGCACGAACTTTATATGTGGCACAACACCTGGAACTGGGCGCAGGTCTTCGCGCCCGGCCTCACGATTCAGCCGGGTGAGCATGCCGAGAACCCGGAAACCAAGCGCCGCTTCAAGAATCTGGTCGAGGTCAGCGGGTTGATCGACCATCTGACGCCGATCAAGCCGCGCTATGCCACCGAGGACGAACTCGCCCGCTTCCACGACCGCGACTACATCGCGCGCATCAAGCAACTCAGCGCCGAGAATGGCGGCGACGCCAGCACCTTGACGCCGTTCGGCCGGGGCAGCTTCGAGATCGGCCAGCTCTCGGCCGGGGGCGCCATCACCGCCTTCGATGCGGTGATCGAAGGCAAGGTGAAGAACGCCTATGCCCTGATCCGGCCGCCGGGACATCACGCGGTCCGCAATCTCGGCCTCGGCTTCTGCCTGTTCGCCAATGCCGTCATCGCCATCCTGCACGCGAAGGAGATGCACAAGATCGGTCGGGTGGCGACGGTCGATTGGGACGTGCATCACGGCAACGGCACGCAAGCCGCGTTCTACGATCGCGATGACGTGCTGACGATCTCGATCCACCAGGACAATCTCTTTCCGGCGAATTCCGGCGGCTTGCAGGAGACCGGCGAAGGCAAGGGCAAGGGCTTCAACCTCAACATCCCGCTGCCGCCCGGTTCGGGCGACGGCGCCTATCTCACCGCCTTCGAGCATGTGGTGATTCCGGCGCTGGTGCGCTACCGCCCGGAACTGATCGTGGTACCCTCCGGTTTCGACGGTTCCGGGGTCGATCCGCTGGGCCGCATGATGATCACTTCGGAAGGCTATCGCGCGATGACGCGCATGCTGATGAAGGCGGCGGACGAGCTTTGCGGCGGTCGCATGGTCATGACGCATGAAGGCGGCTATTCGCAGATGTATGTGCCCTATTGCGGCCTTGCCGTGCTGGAGGAGATGACGGGCATCCGAACCCATGTCGCCGACCCCTGGGCGCCGCTGATGGCGAATTGGGGCGGCATGGGGCTGCAGCCGCATCAGCAGGCGCTGATCTCCGAGGCCGCCAAACGGGTTCAATCGATCACCTGAATAAAATCGAAACAGGGAGCTTCCGAATGACCAAGAAACCGAATCTGGCAAAGTCCAACGTCATCCCCAGCCGCCGCGTCTTCATCAAAGGCGCCGCGGCGTTCGGTGCCGGCGGCGCCGTGCTGGCCGGCATCAATGACGGCGCCCGCGCCGATGGCGATCCGATTCCGGTCGGCCAGGCCGCACCGCTGACCGACTTCGCCGCGGCGGACGGCGTCGAGTTCAAGAACGGCCTGACCCTTGCCTGCGAGGAGATCAACGCGCTGGGCGGCATCCTCGGCCGGCCGCTCGAGCCCTATTTCGAGGACACCAAGCAGATGGGCGACGCCACCAACGTCCAGGCGGTGCAGCGCCTGATCGATCGCCATTCGGTGCATGCGGTGTTGAACGGCTACAACATCGGCTCCGGCGCCGCGATCCAGGACGTGGTTGCCGACAGCGGCATCATCTATGTCCATTACGACACCACGATCGGCCACAACAACCTGATCAAATCGGACCCCGAGCGCTATTTCGGCTCGTTCCAGGGCGATCCGGCGGAATACTGGTACGGCCCGGGCTTCCTGAAGTTCCTGAAGGACCTGGAGGCGAAGGGCCAGTACAAGCGCACCAACAACAAGATGGCGGTCATCCTCTCGGCCGGCGTCTATGCCGCCAACATCGCCAATGCGATCAAGGAGCAGGCGAAGGATTACGGCTGGGAGATCAGCCTGTTCGAGACCGTGAACGTGCCGATCTCCGAATGGGGCCCGACCTTGGCGAAGATACGCCAGGATCCGCCCTCGGTCATCGCGGTCACGCATTTCCTCCCCGCCGATCTTGCACAGTTCATGGTTCAGTTCGTGCCGAATCCGACGCAGAGCCTCATCTATATGCAATACGGCCCCTCGATCCCGGCCTTCCGCGAGATCGCCAAGGAGGCCTCGAACGGCGTGCTCTACGCGACCGTCGTTGGTGCCCTCCAGGACGAGATCGGCTCGGCCTTCGAGAAGCGCTACAAGGAGAAGTTCGGCGCCAATGCCGGCCATAACTCCGGCGCGCAATCCTATGACGGCGCGATGGTCTGGGCGACCGCGGCGGCGCTCGCGGGCGGCAGCGGCGAGCCGGGCAACGAGGAGCAGAACCGCAAGGTCGCGGCGCGCATGCGCTCGATGATCCACCGCGGCGTCACCGGCACGACCCGCTTCATCGAGAAGGAGCAGGCGGCCTACACCTATCCGACCCAGGTGAACGATTCGTCGCTTGGCATGCCGCACCAGTTCCTGCAGATTCACGACCACACCAAGGGCGGCGGCCTGATCGCTCCGGCGCCTTATAACACCTCGGAGTTCAAGCTCCCGCCATGGATCAAATCGTAAGCGATCAAGGCCTAAAGGCACTCAACGGATCATGACCGCCGCCGCCCTGCTCTCTTGCGTCCACTTGAGCAAGTATTTCGGGGCACTGGCGGCGGTCCATGACCTCTCTTTCGATCTGCAGCCGGGCGAGATCCTCGGCATCGGCGGGCCGAACGGTGCCGGCAAGACCACGCTGTTCGAACTGATCTCCGGCCTCAACCCGGCGAGCGAAGGCAAGATCCTGTTCGAGGGCCGCGACATCACGCGGCTCGCACCGGAAGCGATCTGCCATGCCGGGATCGCCCGGACCTTTCAGCTCAATGCCAGCTTCGACAAGCTGAGCGTCCGCGACAACGTGCGGGTCGCCGCCTATTTCGGCCGCGACAACCGCGTCATTCCCGGGCTGCGGATGGGCCGCGACACAGAAACCCATGTCGATGCCGCGCTCGATGCGGTCGGCTGGCGGGGCGACCAGCGGATGCTGGCGGGGCAGCTGCCGGTGCTGGATCGCAAGCTGCTGATGCTGGCCGGCGCGCTCGCGACACGGCCCAAACTGTTGCTCATGGACGAGCCGGTCGGCGGGCTCAATCCGCAAGAGATCGAGCATATGATGGACGCGGTCCGGCGCATCGCTGCTTCCGGCGTCACCATCATCCTGATCGAGCATGTGATGCGCTTCCTGGTGCAGCTTTCGCAGCGCGTGATGATCATGCATCACGGCGAGAAGATCTACGAAGGCCCGCCGCAAGGCCTGACCCAGGATCGCACCGTGGTCGATGTGTATCTCGGCGAAGGCGCCAGCCAGCGTTTGAGCGCCCTCATGGAGAAGGGCGCATGACCGCCCTGCTCTCACTCTCCGACATCAACTGCGGCTATGGCGCCGACCAGGTTCTGCGCGGCATCTCGCTCGAAGTCGCCGAAGGGAGCTTGACCGCGATCATCGGTCCCAACGGCCATGGCAAGACCACGCTGCTGCGCACGATTTCCGGCCTGGTGCCGTTGCGCGAGGGCGCGATGCAATTCGCCGGGCAGGACATCTCGCGCCGGCGCCCCGATGAAATCGTGGCCGCCGGCATCGTGCATGTGCCGCAGGGCGACCTGCTTTTCCCCGAGATGACCGTGCTCGACAATCTGCAGATGGGCGCCTATCTCCCCGCGGCCGCGAAGCAGATGCAGACACGGCTCGAGGAAGTCTTCACGCTTCTGCCCAAGCTCCGAGAGCGCCGCGGCCAGATCGCCAGCACGCTCTCCGGCGGCGAGCGGCGCATGGTCGGGATCGGCCGCGGGCTCATGGCCGGCGGCAAGCTGCTGATGCTCGACGAACCTTCGCTGGGCCTCGCCCCCATCGTCATCGATCAGATCTACGAGGTGGTCTGGCAGTTGACCCGGACCGGCCGAACCATCCTGCTGGTCGAGGAGAATGCCGCGCGGGTCGCCGACAAGGCGGCGCAGGTCGCGCTGCTGGACAACGGCGCGTTTGCCTGGACTGGGGCCGGGCCCGAGCTGATGGCGCGGCCGAAGATCCTCGAAACCTATCTGGGGGCCTGAGCATGGATGTATTCGTCCAGATCCTTGCCTCAGGCCTCACCCTCGGCGCCATGTATGCCGTCGCGGCGATCGGTCTCGCGCTGGTCTACGGCTCGCTCAACATGCTGAACATGTCTCATGGCGCGTTGATGGCGCTCGGCGGCTATATCTGCTTCTACGCGATGACCGCGCTCGGCCTCCCCGCGCTGGCCAGCGTCGCCGCGGCGATGGTGGTGTGCGGCGCGGTCGGGCTGGCGATATATCTCGCGGCGGCGCAGCCGATGCTGCGCTCGGCGAACTTCGAGACCCAGATCTTCATTGCCACAATCGGCATCGGCGCCATCATCGAGAACGTGATCCTGCGCGCCTTCGGGCCCCAGCCGCAGCCGCAATCGCTCAACCTGACCGGCGCGCAAATCATTGGCAGCGTGCATATCCCCAACCAGAACATCCTGATCCTGGCCGTGGCGATCGGCCTGATGGTGGCGCTGTCCCTCCTCTTGCAGCGCACCCGCCTCGGCCGCGCGATCCGCGCGACCGCGCAGAACCGCGAGGCGGCGCAGCTGATGGGCGTCCGCGTCGGCGTGGTCTATGCGCAGGTCTTGGCGCTTTCGGGCGCGCTCGCCGCGATCTCCGGCATCATGGTGAGCTCGCTCTCCGGCCTGCTGCCCAACATGGGCGGCGATCCGATGCTGAAGGCCTTCATCATCTGTGTGGTCGCCGGGCTCGGCAATGTCTACGGCACGGTGGCGACGGCGATCGTGCTCGGCCTGCTCGAGGCGTTCATTCAATACGTGCTCGGCGTGCGCTACAGCTTCGCCTTGCTTTTGCTGCTGGTGATCGTCGTGCTGATCTGGCGGCCCTACGGTCTGTTCGGCCGCAGCCAGGTGGTGCGGCTGTGAAGAACTTGACCGGCATCCGGCGCGATCTCCTCGTCGGCGGCATTCTGACCGCTCTGGCGGTATCACTCCCCTTCCTCACCGGCACGCGCTATGTCGTGACCCAAACCACCTTGTTCTTCATCTGGGCGATCGTGGTGACCCAGTGGAACCTGGTGCTCGGCATCGGCGGCATCTTCTCGCTGGCGCAGATGGCGCTCTTCGCGGTCGGCGCCTATGCGGCCGCCATGCTCGGCTATTACTTCCACATGCCGATGGTCGCGGCCATGCTGCTGGCCGCACTCGCAACCGTGGTCGTCAGCGTGCTGATCGGCCTCGCTTGCCTGAGGTTGCGCGGACCCTATGTGGCGCTGCTGACCCTAGCGGTGGCGCAGGTGCTGTTCCTGCTGATCACCAATGACACAGATTGTTTCAGCAATCCGGAATCCGGCTGCATGCCGCTGTTCGGCGGGGTGCGCGGCTTCACCCGGTTCGGCGATCTCGGCTTCCGCGCGATCCTGAAATCCAAGTTCTACATCGGCCACTATTATGTCGGCCTCGGCCTGCTGGTGCTGGCGACGGCGTTTGCGATCGCCATCATCCGCGGCCCCGCCGGCCTCGCCTTCCAGGCCTTGCGCGACAATCCGGGCTATGCGGTCTCCCGCGGCATCAGCAAGTTCAAGTATCAGCTCTGGCTGTTCGGCCTCTCGGCCTTCTTCACCGGTCTCGCCGGCGCCTTCTATGCCGTGAACTTCGCGGCCGTCGGCCCCATCGTGTTCTCGATCTCGATGCTGCTGTTCCTGCTCTCGATGATCGTGGTCGGCGGGATCGGCACGGTCTGGGGCCCGCTGCTCGGCGCAGCGCTCCTGATGCTGTCCGACGAGGCGATGCGCGAGTTCGGCGACTGGCGCGACATCGGCCTCGGACTGATCCTGGCCGGCTTCGTCGTGCTGCTGCCGCGCGGGCTTGCGGGCCTGCGCTTCCCACACCCTCGCACCTGATATCTCCGAATCCTTCGGACTGAAACGTCGGCGGCACTTTTTCCAATCCTGACTGTTGTTAAGGAAAGGGAAAACGTGCCGGGACCGAAAAGTGCGGGCGCAGGACGAACAACCGAAGGCAAGTCTCACCGAGGTCGCGGAATCGCCGCACGACTTCTGGACCCCCGACGCCTTGCGACCGGGCCGCGACTGCTGGCGCGTGGAAAGCGCGGAGCGCGCCACCGTCCTCATCGACGCCGAGGCGTATTTTTGTGCCCTGCGCGCGGCGCTGTTGAAGGCGGAGCACAGCATCCACATCGTCGGCTGGGATATCGACCGGCGCATGCCGTTCCCGGGCTGCGCCGACGACGTCGCGCGCTTGGAAACGCTGACCGCGGCGGACGGGCATGAGATCGCCGCCGACGGATATCCGCTCCGCCTCGGCGATTTCCTCGCCGAGCTGGTGAAGCGCAAGCCGCGGCTCTGGATCCGGATCCTGCTTTGGGATTTCTCGCTGCTCTATGCCGCCGGCCGCGAGCTGCGTCCCGCGATGGCCCTGGCGCTCCGCTGGAAGACGCCGCGCCGCCTCGACCTCTGCCTCGATGACGCGATCCCTATGGGGTCCTCGCACCATCAGAAGCTGATCGTCATCGACGACGCGGTGGCGTTCTGCGGCGGCATGGACTTGAGCTGCGGCCGTTGGGACACTTGCGCCCATGCCGCACGAGATCCACGCCGGCGTCTGCTGGACGGCGCGCCTTATCCGCCGGTCCATGATGTGCAGGTCATGGTGGACGGACCGGCCGCGCGCTGCATCGGCGAGTATGTGCGCTCCCGCTGGACCCGCGCGGCCTATGAGAAGATCGGCCGCGGCATCGATCGCCCGCCGGCGCAAGTCTGGCCCGAGGCGGTAAAACCGGATTTCCGCAACCTTACGGTAGCCCTCGCCCGAACCGAGCCGGGCTTCGCCGGCGCGCCTTCGGTAACCGAGGTCGAACGCCTGTTCGTCCGCATGATTCGCGACGCCAGGCGAAGCATCTATATCGAGAACCAGTATCTGACGTTGGACCTGGTCGCGGACAGCCTGGTCCTTGCCTTGAAGGCCAATCGCGATCTGGAAGCGGTGATCGTTTCCAGCGGCACCTATCCGACCTGGGTGGAAGATGCCGCGATGATCCCCGGCCGCCACCGCTTCATGCAGCGGATTGCCGCAAGCGGCGTCGGCGACCGCGTGTCGTTCCTGGCGCCGGGCAACGGTGCGGTGGAACGCGCGGCCGCGATCAAGGTCCATGCCAAGGTGATGATCGTGGACGACCACACTCTGCGGATCGGCTCGGCCAATATCTGCCGGCGCTCGATGGGGACCGACACCGAGTTCGATCTGACGATCCTCGGCACGGATGAAGCCAGCCGGACCGGGATCGCCGCGATCCGCAACCAGCTCATCGCCGAGCATTGCGGCGCCGAGCCGGCGGCGGTCGCGGCAGCGATTGACGAAACCGGTTCGCTGCACGCCGCCATCCATAAGCTGAATGGCAAAAAGACGCGGCGCCTGGAACCACTTCCGCAGGTCGATCATCCCGAGACCGTGCCGGAGGCTTTGGCCGCGATCGCCGATCCCGAAAAGCCGATCGATCCGACCCTCTCGCTTGCAAGTCTCTCGACCATCACCGCCGACGGAAGCACGAAGCCCACGCGCAAGGGGCCCTGGGTCTGGCTGGCGCTGGTCACTCTCATTCTGATCGGGCTGGCCGCGATCTGGACGCTGACACCGCTCAGCGCCATCGCCGAGGTCGAGAGCTGGGAGCGGATGCTGGCGGCGATTCGCGGCCCCTGGGAAGTGCTCGCCGTGCTGGTCGTCTTCGTGCTCTCCGGGCTGGTCGCCTTCCCGGTCGTCGTGCTGATCGCGGGGACGACCGCCGTTTTCGGGGTCTGGCCGGGCATGCTTTATGCGGGGCTCGGCGCCATGGCCAGTGCGCTCGTCACCTACTCGGTCGGCTGGTGGCTTGGCCAGCGGCGGCTGCGCCACTACTTCGGCCCGCGGGTCAACCGCATCAAGCAAAGCTTCGCCGGCCGCGGCATCGTCACGGTGACGGCGATCCGGCTCATTCCCGCCGCGCCCTACACCCTGGTCAATCTCGCGGCCGGCGCGCTCAAGATTCCGCCGCTTGAATATACCGTCGGCACTGCGCTCGGATTGGCGCCCGGCATTCTGGTGATGTCGCTGCTCGGCAGCACCATCGTCGGCATCATCGCGCACCCGACCCTCGGCGGCGTTGCCTTCATCGCCGGCCTCCTGGTCGCGACGATCCTGCTTTCGATCGGCCTGCAGGTCGTGGTGCGACGGCTGCAGCGGTTGTTCGGATGAACGCGCCGGTCGAGGCGCTTCCGCGCTCGGTCCGCATCCTCACCTGGAACATCCATAAGGGGATCGGCGCCGATCGACGTTACGATCTCGGGCGGATCATCAACCTCGCGAGCCGGCATGAACCTGACATCGTCGCATTGCAGGAAGTCGATTCCCGCGGCCGCGACCCGACCAACCTGCCGCTGGCCGCGCTGAAGCAGGCGCTCGGCAGCCATGCCGCCGAGGCACGCACCATCGTCGCCGAGGACGGGCATTACGGCCATGTGCTGATCAGCCGCTGGCCGCTGGAGACGATCATCCTGCACGATGTCAGCATCGCGCGCCGCGAGCCGCGCTGCGCCATCGATGCGGTGATCCAGACGCCGCGCGGTCCGTTCCGGGCGATCGCCACGCATCTCGGCCTCGGCATGGGCGAGCGGCGGCGGCAGATCGGCAAGCTGGTGACGCTCGCCCGCACCGCCGATCCGGCCGAAGGCCTGGTAATGCTGGGCGACTTCAACGACTGGCACGGCGAGGTGCGGCGCGCGCTCGACGATCTGCTGCCGGCCTGGAGCTTCCTGCGCACCTTTCCGGCAAGGCGCCCGATCTTCAAGCTCGACCGCATCTTCTGTCGGCCGGCCGGCGCCCTCACCCAATGCTGGACCGATGCCGAGGCGGCCCGTGCCTCAGATCATCTGCCGGTGATCGCCGACCTTGCGCTGGAAGCGCTGACCGCCGGAGTTGCGTTGAGGAGCGGCAGCGAAGACGTCGCGGTTTAGTTTGAATCTTTTGCCGATGCCGGCGCATCCCAGTCGACGACCTGCAGGTGCACGTTGGCTTTGCGCAGCGCCTCTTGCCGTTCCGGGTCGAGGCCCTTGGAAACGATCACCGCATCGAAGGCGCTGAGCTCGGCCAAGGCATGCAGCGCGACGCGGTCGAATTTGTGGTGATCCAGCATGAGAATGCGCTTCTGCGCCGCTTCCATCATCGCCTGCTTGATGCGAACCACCTGCTGGTCCTGGATGAAGGCGCGTACCCCCTCGACGGCCGATGCCGACAGAAACACCGTGTTGACGCGCAAGCGCGAGATCGCCTGCTCGCACATCAAGCCGACATAGGCGTTGTAGATCCGGTTGTAGCTGCCGCCGAGCGAGATGGTCTCGATATCCTCGATCGCATGCAGCTTCTCCGCCGCCCCGACGCTGTTGGTGACGACGGTGAGCGGCGTGGATTGCCCGAGATACTCGACCAGCATGGTGGCCGTCGATGAATCGTCGAGCATGATCGCCTGCCCAGCCTCGACATAGTTCAGGGCGGCGCGGGCCAGAGCCTGCTTCTCGCCGACGGCCAGGGTCTGGCGGAATCGGAAGGCGCTCTCATAGAGGCCGGAGGGCTGAGCGGTGACCGCGCCGTGCAGCTTGCGGACGATCCCCTGCTTGGTCAGCGCCTCGACATGCCGGTGCACGGTCATGCGCGAGACCTGGAAGTGATCGGCGACCTCTTCGATCCGCGCATAGCCCGCACGCTGGATGTAATCTGCGATGGCGTCTCGCCGAACCGCGCCCTTCATGATCCCCTATCCATCTGATGGCATTCCCCGGTGGTCATTCTAGCCGGGTTTGCCGTTCGAAAAAGGTCCCTCGCGGGCAGAGGGAGGGGTACCCGCGAGGGACTCCTCCCCCAGCCGGGAGGTTCACTCCTTCAGAGTGAATGGCCCAATGTAGTCGCCGACATTGTCCTTGGTGATCAGCGCACAATCGAACAGCTGCTTCTCGGTATCGGCGCCGGTCTTGCCGGTCTTGATGAAGTTGTCCGCCTGCTCGACGGCCTTGCGGGAGTAGACCGCGACCGGCTGCAGCACGGTGTACTGCAATTCGCCGGCCTTGATCGCCGCCACCGCATCCGGCGAGCCATCGAAGCCGCCGACCTTCACCTGGCCAAGCTTGCCGGCTTCCTTGAGAGCCGCGACCGCGCCGAGCGCCATCTCGTCATTGCCGCTGATGACACCCATGATGTTCGGGTTGGCCTGGAGCAGGCTCTGCATCTTGTCATGACCCTGGGTGCGGTCCCAGTTCGCCACCTGCGAGCCGACCTTCTTCAGCCCGTCATACTGGCTCAGGACGGTCGCGTAGCCGTTGGACCGGGTCGCCGCATTGTTGTCGGACGGGTTGCCGAGCAGCTCCACGTAGTTGCCCTTCTCGCCGAGCGACTCCACCCATTGCTGGCCGCCGAGGGCGGCACCCTGGGCGTTGTTGGAGACGAGCTGCGCCTTGGCGAGGCCTTCCTGATTGATCTCGGCGTTCACCAGGAACACCGGGATATTGGCGGCGATCGCCCGCTTCACGGCGCCGATCGAGCCGCTGGCATCGGCCGGATCGAGGATGATCGCCACCGACTTGTTGGTGATCGCGGTGTCGATCAGCTTGCTCTCGGTGTTGGTGTCGCCCTTCGAAGCGCCGACATTCGCGCTGTAGCCGAGCTTCTTCGCGGTGTCGGCGGCGACATTGCCTTCGGTCAGCCAATAGGGATTGGCGGGATCGATCACGATGATCGAAATGAGGCCGTTATCGGCCAGGGCGGAAGACATGCTTCCGGTGTAAATCGCCGCTGTCGCCGCAAGGCCGGCCAGCGCCATGAGTGCTGTTCTTCTCAACATAGGGGTTTCCTCTCCTGTCTAGCTTTGTGCCGGTCGACCGGCGTTCTTCTCCTGGGGGATCGCGCTGTCACGCCTTGCCTCCTGGCGAAGTCGGTTGGCCGCCGCCGGTGCCCGGGAGCTTGACGCGGCGGCGGTATTGGACGGCGTTCAGCAGCACGGCGAGCACGATCACGGTGCCCGTGGCCACGGTCTGCCAATAAGACGAGATGCCGATGATCACGAGACCGTCGGACAGGAAGCCGATGACGAAGGCGCCGAGCAGCGTGCCGCGCACGGTGCCGCGCCCACCGGTCAAAGCCGCGCCGCCGATCACCACGGCGGCGATGGCGGTCAGCTCATAGGAATTGCCCGCGGTCGGACCTGCGGAAGTGAGCTGCGAAGAGAGAATGAGGCCGGCGACCGCCGCGCACATGCCGGACAGCACATAGACCATGACCTGGACGAACTTGACCGGCACGCCGGAGAGTTCCGCCGCGCGCTCGTTGCCGCCGGAAGCGTAGAGCCAGCGGCCGAAAGCCGAGCGGCTGAGCATGATGCCGCCGATGATGGCGATCACAGCGAGCACGACAACGCCGATCGGCACGCCGAACAGCCGGTTGAATCCCAACCAGTCGAAGCCGGTATTGCCGAGATCCGCCCGGCCCGCGAGGTTGTTGTAGGTGAGGCCGTCGGTCATCAGCAGGGCGGCGCCGCGCGCCACATACATGACGCCCAGGGTCGCGACGAAGGCCGGGACCTTGAAGCGCGCGATCAGCACGCCGTTGACCAGGCCGACGAAGGCGCCGAGGGCGCAAGTGAGGACGGCGACGACCCAGACCGGTGGGTAGAGCTCGACGCCGAGCGGCTGCAAGACCACGCCCTGCATCAGGAAGCCCGCGACCACGCCGGAGAGGCCGAGCGTCGATCCCACGGAGAGATCGATGCCGCCGTTCAGGATCACCAGCAGCATGCCGACGGCAAGGATGCCGAAGATCGCGACATGGGTCGCCATGGTGAGAAAATTGCCGACCGTGAAATAGTTCGGCGACAGGAACGAAAAGACGATTACGATCGCGATCAGCGCGAAGAAGGCACGGCCTTCCAGCAGCAGCCGCGCCAGGTTGCGGCGCGGCGCGGAACGCTCCGCGCGCGGGGCAGCGGACACCAGCGGGGCGGCGCCCCGGTCGAGTTCAGGAGACAACGGCTTCACCCGAAGCGGCCATGATCTGCTCTTTCGTGACGTCTGACGTGAAAGCGGCGGCGATGCGGCCGCGGCGCATGACGATGATCCGATGGGCGATGCTGAGGCACTCGCCCACCTCGGAGGTCGAGAACACGACGGCAAGGCCGCGCGCGGCCTGCTCGCTCAACAGGCGGAAGACCTCGGCCTTGGCGCCGACATCGATGCCGCGGCTGGGCTCATCGAGCAGAATCGCCTTGGGGTTCGCGGCCAGCATCTTGCCGATCACCACCTTCTGCTGGTTGCCGCCGGAGAGCGAGCCGATCGGCGCCTGGCGGTCGGAAGTCTTGATCCGGACATCGCGGATCGAGCGGTCGACCATGGCGCGTTCGAGCGATCCCGAGAGCAGCAGGTGACGGGCAAAGGCGAAGATGTTGGCGAGCGACAGGTTCTCGCCGACTGACATGGTCTGGATCAGGCCGTCCCGCTGCCGGTCCTCGGGCACCAGAACGAGGCCGCGGGCGATGCGCTCGGCGATGCTCAAGCGCGAGACATCCTCGCCTTCCAGTCGCACCGTGCCGCCGACCATGGGGACGCGGCCGGCGATGCATTCCAGCAGCTCGGTGCGGCCGGCGCCCATCAAGCCGTAGAGACAGACGATCTCGCCCGCGCGGACATCGAGCGACAGGCGATCGACCACCAGGTTTCCGGAGCCGGAAACGTCGGCGACGCTCACCGTTTCGACTGCGAGGGCGACTTCGCCGATCGGCTGGTCGGTCGGCGGCGAGCCGAGATTGAAATTCTCGCCCACCATGTGGCGGACGATCCATTCCATGTCGATCTCGCCGGCCTCGCCGGTCGCGGTGATCAAGCCGTCGCGCAGGACCACGGCGAAATCGGTGATCTTCAGCGCCTCTTCCAGGTGGTGCGAGATGTAGACGATCGAGACCCCGCGGTCGGTGAGATCGCGGATCAGGCCGAACAGCACCTCCACCTCGGCGGCACTCAAAGCCGAGGTCGGCTCGTCCATGATCAGGATGCGCGAATTGATCGACAGCGCCCGCGCGATCTCGACGATCTGCTGCTGGCCGAGGCGCAGGTCCTGCACCAGGGTCTCCGGCGCGATCTCTTCCTCGAGCTCGGCCATCAGCTTGCGCACCTGGCGCGCCTCTTCGGCGAAATCGACGCCGGTCCGGGTCTTGATCTCGCGGCCCATGAAGATGTTGTCGCGCACGCTCAAGTTGGGCGCGAGGCAGAGTTCCTGGTGGATGATCGAGATGCCGTGATCGCGGGCCACCAAGGTCGATGACAGCTCGACCGGCTTGCCTTCGTAGGCGATGGAACCGGAGGTCGGCGTCGTCACGCCGGCCAGGATCTTCATCAGGGTTGATTTGCCGGCACCGTTCTCCCCGAACAGTGTCGTCACCTTGCCGCGATGGATGTCGAAGTTGACGCCCTTCAGCGCATGGGTGCTGCCGTAGGTCTTGGTGACCGCGCGCGCCGAGAGGATGGCGTCCGAAACCGGCATGATTTCCGCGGCCAGGCTCACGGCTGAATGTCCAGCTTGACCGGCGTTACCAGCCATTTCTTCGGATTGATCAGCTTGAAGGCGCCGATCACGGAGATAGTCTTGCCCTTCAGATTGGCGGTGTCGATCTTCTCCAGGATCTGCTTCTTCATCTCCCTGTTGAGAGCCGATCCGGCGTTCTGATACTCGATCTGGTTCACGAACTGGCCGAACTTGATCGCGCCGGTCGCGTCGCGGAGATCGGTGCCGTTGATCGCCGGGCCGGTCTGCACGCGGATCCCGATCGTATCCGGAAGGCCGGAAACGACGAGGTCGTAGACGCCGGACTTGGCGTCACCGGCAACGCCGGTGAACTTCACCGAGAAGACCGTGCCGCCGGTGCCGTTGGGAACGCCATATTGCTTGGTGGCCGCGGCCTTGTCCGCGGTGAGCGCCGCGGCGAGCAACGTTGCTTCGACCGCGCGGGCCTCGATCTCGGTCTTGATCTTCGGGAATTCCGCCGCGCCGAAGGCGTCCGGTGAGAACACGCCCGGTTTGACAGCTTCCGGTGAGCCGATCGCGACGATCTTGGTGTCGAGCGCCATCGCGACGATCAAGGCCAAAGCGGCGGCGGCGAGAACCATCAGGCGCACCGGCTTGCGTCGCCGGAATGCGGCGCTGTGCGCGGAGATGCTCATTGCGGAACCTTCCGCAGCGCGCGCGTCGATTGGATTCGAGCCGGCACTCGCCTTCTCCGTCGTTTCCCCAGAACCCCGTCAGCCTTGGGCTTTCATAGCCCTATTGTGATATCGTTAAAATTATCACATTGAACATAGTGATAGTAACACCGTAATGTAACAGGTCAAGAGCATCGGCTGGGCCGTTTTCGTGGCCAGACACAAGATCGAGCGGCCGCTTGCCGCGGGAGGAAGTCGTGCTGCTGATGGGTGTCGATTGCGGCAACACCGCAATCAAAGCGGCGATCTTCGACGAGACCGGCGCGACCATTGCGGTCGCCAGCCGCAAGACCGGCGTGATCTCCCCGGCACCCGGCCATGTCGAGCAGGACATGAACCAGCTCTGGGCCTCGGTCGCCGCCGCGATGCGCACCGCGCTCCAACGCAGCGGCCGAAATCCGCGCGAGATCGGCGCGATCGGCGTCACCGCCCATGGCGACGGCGTTTATCTCGCCGACCGGATGGGCAAGCCGCTCGGCAACGGCATTCTCTCGGTGGATTCGCGCGCCCTCGATGTCGTGGAGGGCTGGCGCCGGGATGGAAAACTGGATCGCGCGGAGGCGCTGATCGCGCAGCGGCCCTATCCTTATGCCGCGACCGCCCTGCTCGCCTGGATCAAGCGCCACCGGCCGGAGCAATACGCGGCGATCGGCCATGTGATGTTCTGCAAGGATTGGGTCCGCGCGTGCCTGACCGGCGTGTTCGCGACCGACCCGACCGATGCCAGCACGGCCTTCACCAACCCGCAGAGCCAGGCTTACGAGCCACGGATTCTGGAACTGCTGGAGCTCGAGGAAATCGGCGGCGCGCTCGCGCCCATTCATCCCATCTGCGGGCCGATCGGCAAAGTCACGGACGAAGCCGCCGCACTGGCCGACGTCTTGCCCGGAACGCCGGTGACCGGCGGGCTGCACGACGTGACCGCGAGCGCCGTCGGCCTCGGCAGCCTGGAGCCCGGCGTGCTTTCGGTGACGGCAGGAACCTTCAGCATCAATGAGGTGCTGTCATCGACTCTCATCACCGATCCGCGCTGGTCGGCACGGGCCGGACTGAAGCCGGGGCAATGGATGAACATGTCGATCTCGCCGGCTTCGTCGAACAATGTCGACTGGTTCCTCGAGCAGGCCTATCGCCTGGAGCTCGGGGCCTCGGAGCGCTCCGGCGTCTCGGTCTGGACTCTGATCGACGATGACCTGAACCGATCGCCGGCCGGCGACGATCCGCTGTTCCATCCTTTTCTCTACGGCTCGCCCTATGACGAGCCGGCGAGTGCCGGCTTCTTCGGCCTGCGCGCTTGGCACGACCGCGCGCATATGCTGCGCGCGGTGATCGAAGGGGCGATCTTCAACCACCACACCCACGCGCTGGCCCTGGGCAGCGCCTTCGATCTGCACCGCGCGGCGGTCACCGGCGGCGGCTCGTCCTCTCCGCGCTTTGCGCAGTTCTTCGCCGATGTGCTCGGCCTGCCGGTCGATATTCCCGTGGCGAAGGAGGTCGGCGCGCTCGGTGCCGCGATTGCGGCCGGAGTCGGCGTCGGTGCCTATCCTTCGCTCGAGGCCGGCGTCGCCAAGGCCTGTCGGGTATCGGCCCGCTATCGGCCCGATGCCGCGCGCCATGCGGCTTCGGCCGTGCGCTACCAGCGCTATGCGGCGATCGTCGAAGCGTTGCGCCCGATCTGGAGCGCGCGATGACATCACCCGCAAGGCCGCAAGGGCGCGCTGCCGCGCTCGACGATCTGCGGCAGATTCCGCGCACCCGGGTCCTGGTGATCGGCGGCGGCGTCAACGGTGCCGCGGTGTTCCGCGACCTGGCACTGCAAGGCATCGACTGCCTGCTGGTCGATGCCGGCGATTGGTGCGCCGGAACCAGCGCCGCGCCCTCGCGCCTGATCCATGGCGGGTTGAAGTATCTCGAGACCGGGGAGTTCCGCCTGGTCGCGGAATCGACCCATGAGCGGAACCTGCTGCTGCGCAACGCGCCGCATTACGTGCATCCGCTGTCGAGCGTGGTGCCGATCTACTCGTATTTCGGCGGGATCGGCGCCTCGCTGAAGCGCTTCTTCGGCGGCAAGGCCGAGCTGGTCGATCGCGGGCTGCTGATCGTCGAGCTGGGCATGGCGCTCTACGATTTCTTCGGCGCCCGTCGGCGCAGCATGCCGCTGCACCGCTTCGCGCTGCGCCGCAAGGTCCGCCGCACCTTTCCGCGCATGAGCCGTGCCGTCGTCGCGACCGCGACCTATTACGACGCGCGGGTCTCGCATGCCGAGCGCCTGGTCTTCGAGCTGGTCGATGACGGCTTGCAGGCGCACGCAGGCGCGCGGGCGATCAACTATCTCGCTGCGAGCGGATTCTCGGACGGGCGGGTGCAGCTCACCGATCGGCACACCCAGGCCGTCTACGAAGTCCGGCCGGAGATCATCATCAATGCGGCGGGTCCTTGGATCGATCGGGTCAATCATGCACTGACCAAGCCCACCGGCTATATCGGCGGCGCCAAGGGCTCGCATCTGGTGCTCGACAATCCCGCTTTGCGCGCGGAGCTCGGCGAGCACATGATCTACTACGGCGGGAGCGACGGGCGGGTCTGCCTGGTTTATCCGTTCTTCGATCATGTTCTGCTGGGTTCCACCGACATCCCGGTCGAGGATCCGGATTCCGCCGTCTGCACGCCGGACGAGACCGCCTACATGCTGCAGACCTTGCGCGAAGTCTTTCCGGATATCACGATCACGCCGGAGCAGGTGATCTATCACTATGCCGGCGTCCGGCCCTTGCCGCAGGTTGATGCCGCCAATCCTGGCGAGGTCACGCGCGATCATTCGCTGCAGCAGGACCGCATCGCCGCACTGCCGGCCTATTCCATGGTCGGTGGGAAGTGGACCACCTTCCGCGCCTTCGCAGCGGAGGCCACCGATACGGTGCTGGGCACACTTGGCTGTGCACGGCGGCGCTCGACGGAATCCGAGCCGATCGGCGGCGGCCGCGGCTTTCCGGAGACGGAGCGGGCGCGGTCCGACTGGATCGCCGCTTTCGCGAACCGGTACGGCGTGCCGCCGGCGCGGGGGGCGATCCTGCTCGAGCGCTATGGCAACGCGGCCCATCGCATCGCCGAGAGCAGCGGCAACGCCTTCTCCGAAGGCCTCGTGAGCCTGCCGGATTACAGCCGCGGCGAGATCCAGGCGCTGATCCGCGGCGAGCAGGTCGTCACCTTGGCGGACCTGCTATTCCGCCGGACCACCATCGCCATCGCCGGGCGGTTGACGCAGACGGTCATCGAAGAGCTCGCGGAGATCACCGCCGATACGCTCGGCTGGACCGCCGCGGAACGGCTGCACCAGACCGACGATGTGCTGACTTTGGCGCGCAACCGCCACGGGGTCCGGCTGTGACGGTTCCGGCATTGCACCTTTCGCGCACCCGTGCGACACGTGGTCCGGGTGATCTCAACCGAGGCTAGCCATGGCTTTCACGCTTTCGCTCAACACCAATCCGCTGGTCAACCGCTTCGCCGAGCCCGAGGACCTGATCGAGACGGTCGCGCGGCAGATCCGGATCCGCGACCTGCAGCTCACCCATGAATTCATCAATCCCTCCTGGCCGGCGCCGCTGATCCGCTCATTGACCCAGCGGATGAACGCCGCGATGCGCCGCACCGGCGTGCGCGTCACTTCGGGGATGACCGGGCCGTATGGCAGGCTCAATCATTTCGGCCATCCCGATGCCGGGGTGCGGCGCTATTACATCGACTGGTTCAAGACCCAGGCCGACATCACCGCCGATCTCGGCGGCACCGCGATCGGCACCCAGTTCGCGATCCTCACCCACCGCGACTACAACGACCCGAAGCGGCGCGAGGAGATGATCGAGATCGCAATCGACTGCTGGTCCGAAGTCGCCGAGCATGCCAAGGCCGCCGGCCTCACCTATCTCTTCTGGGAATCGATGTCGATCGGCCGCGAGTTCGGCGAGACACTCGAGGCCTTCCGCAAGCTGCAGGATCGCCTGACCGCGGCGCGCATGGCGATTCCGATGTGGGTGATGGCCGATATCGACCATGGCGACGTCACCAGTCCGAACCCGGACGACTACGACCCTTACGCCTGGGCGCGCGCGGTGCCGCGCTTCTCGCCGATCATCCACATCAAGCAATCGATGATGGACAAGAGCGGCCATCGCCCCTTCATCGCCGAATACAACGCCAAGGGCCGGATCCAGCCGGAGCCGTTGCTCAAGGCGTTCCATGAAGGCGGCGGCAAGGATAACGAGATCTGCCTCGAGCTCTCCTTCAAGGAACGCGAGCCGACCGACCGGCAGGTGGTGGAACAGATCGCGGAATCGGTCGCCTTCTGGGCACCGCATATCGACAGCGGGGCAAAGGATCTCCGCGTCGAAGCACGGGGTGCTGCGTGATGGCCGATCCGATGGTCTGGATCGGCACCAGTTGGAAGATGAACAAGACTTTGGCGGAAGCGAAGGTCTTCGCCGAGGCCTTGGCCAAAGCGGATGCCGCGCGTGATCCGCGCATCCAGCGCTTCGTCATCCCGCCTTTCACCGCCGTCCGTCAGGTGAAGGAGATTCTCGCGGCAACCTCGCTCAAGGTCGGGGCGCAGAACATGCATTGGGCCGACCAGGGGGCCTGGACCGGCGAGATTTCGCCGCTGATGCTGAAGGACTGCAATCTCGACCTGGTCGAGCTCGGTCATTCCGAGCGCCGCGAGCATTTCGGCGAGAGTGACGAGACCGTTGGCCTCAAGGTCGAAGCCGCGGTGCGCCATGGATTGATCCCGCTGATCTGCATCGGCGAAACGCTTGAGGATCGCGAAAGCGGCCGCGCCGACGAAGTTCTCGAGCGCGAGGTCAAGGGCGCGCTCGGCAGGCTAGGCGCCGCGCAGCGCCAGGCGACGATCCTGCTCGCCTATGAGCCGGTCTGGGCGATCGGCGAGAACGGCATTCCCGCGACCGCCGAATACGCCGATGCGCGCCAGCGCGAGATCATCGCGGTCGCGAAGTCGGTGCTCGGCCGCCGCGTGCCCTGTCTCTACGGCGGCTCGGTCAATCCGGGGAATTGCGCCGAGCTGATCGCCTGCCCGCATATCGACGGCCTCTTCATCGGCCGGTCGGCTTGGCAGGCGGAAGGCTATCTCGACATCCTTTCGCGCTGCGCGAAGGCGCTGTAGCTACACCGCCACCGCGAGCACCGAGAGGCAGTCGCCGGTCTTCACCAGGCCGGGGAAGTGGCGGCCGGCGGCGATGCCGGCCATCTTCGCGCGATACTCCGCGGGCTTTGCCCCCGTGCGATCGGCGGGCCAGACCCGCGCGATTACCTCGCCCTTGGCCACGGCCTGGCCGAGATCGACGCAAGGTTCGATCAAGCCGTCATTCTCGCTGAAGGTGAAGCAGTCGCCGTCGGGCATGTCGAGCATCTGCGACGGTTGCTTTTTAGTCTCGCCCTTGAGCACGCCGGCATGGGTCAAGAGATTGCGCACGCCGCGCTTGGCGACGCCGACGGTGCGGGCGCTGGTCGTGCCGCCGCCGCCGAGCTCAGTCGAGATGAAGACCTTGCCCATCTCTTCAGCCGCGGTGTCGTACATGCCGACGCTGTCGATCTCCAGCAGCATCATCGAATAGGGCGCGTTGAACGCCTCCATCGCCGCGACGCAGGCCTGCTCATGGCTTTTGTCAGGCAGGCGGTGGGCGCAGCAGAACGGCACGAACTCCAAGGTCTTGCCGCCGGAATGGATGTCGAGCACCACGTCGGCCAGCGGCAACAGTGTGCGCTGGAAATAGTCGGCGATCTTTTCCGTGACCGTGCCGTCGGGCTTGCCGGGAAAGGTGCGATTCAAGTTGCCCTTGTCGATCGGCGAGGTGCGGGTGGCGGCGCGAAACGCCGGGAAGTTCATCGCCGGGACAATGATCACACGACCCGAGAGGGCCGCCGCATCGATGCCGGCGGCGAGATCCATCAGCGCCACCGGCCCTTCATACTCGTCGCCGTGATTGGCGCCGGTCAGCAGCACGGTCGGGCCCTTGCCGTTCTTCGCGACCGTGACCGGGATCATCACCGCGCCCCAGGCGGAATCGTCGCGGCTGTAAGGCAGGCGGAGAAAACCGTGCTGCACGCCGTCGCGCTCGAAATCCACGTTGGGCGAAGTCGGGTTGGGTCGCTGCTCGCGATCGGACACGGGGTTGTTGCTCCGGAATTCTGGTTAGCGGGATGGACCGTCGGGATAGCGCTTCATGCGCTTGACGCTCATCGAGATATGGCTGCGGCGGATATGCCCGACCGCCTCGAGATCGCCCACTTCCATGGCGGCGAGGATGTCCGCCACTTCGCGCCGGAAGACGATGATCTCGTCCCTGAAATTGAGATGCGGCACCGATTTCAGCCAGATCCGCGTCGTCAGGTAATAGAGCCGCTCGGAAATCTCGCGGAGCGGCGCATTGCCGATCATCGCGCTCAGCTCCTGGAAGAAATCCATGTTGATCCGCGCGATGACCTTGGCGTCCGGCGCCTTCGCGCCATCGCAACGCGCGAGGATCTCGCGCACGCGATCGAGGTCCGCGGCACCGCGCGGGATCGGATCGAGTTTGCCGATCAGCACCGCCAATTCCATGCGGAGCTGAAACACCTGGGAGAGAGCATCGATATCGACATCGGTGACGAAGGTGCCGACGCCGTGCCGGCTCTCCAGCAATCCCTCACTCTCCAGGCGCGAAAGGACGCGGCGGATCGGCGTGCGCGAGACTTCGAACTCGCGCGCGAGCTCTTCCTCTCCGAGGCGTTCGCCCGGCTGATATTCGAGCAGGCAGATGCGGTCGCGGATCGTCTTGTAGATCCGCTCGAACCGCTCGCGCGACATGCTGAGCGGGCGCTCCACCGGTTCGTCGAGCGGGCTCATACCGAATCCAGGACCGCGCGCAGGAACTGTTTGGTGCGGTCGTTCTGCGGCGCACTGAACAGCTGTTGCGGCTCGCCCTGCTCGCAGATCTTGCCGCGATAGAAGAAGCAGACCCGGTCGGCGAATTCCTTGGCGAAACCCATCTGGTGCGTCACCATCAGCATGGTCAAGTCGTGCTCGCTCCCCAGCTTGCGAATCACCTGCAGGACCTCGCCGCACAATTCCGGATCGAGGGCGGAGGTCACTTCGTCGAACAGCATCACCTTCGGCCGCATCGCAAGCGCGCGTGCAATCGCCACGCGCTGCTGCTGGCCGCCGGAAAGCTGCGACGGATAATGCCCTTTCTTGTCGGCCAATCCTACCATATCCAGGAGCTCGGCGGCGCGCTCTTCCGCCTCGCGCTTCTTCATCCCCAGGACGGTGACCGGCGCCTCGATGCAGTTGGCCAGCGCATTCATATGCGGGAACAGGTTGAAATGCTGGAACACCATCCCGATCTTGGCCCGCACGCGCCGCAGGTGCCTCGGATCCGCCGGGGCCATGCCGCCGCCGCGCTCAACATGGGTCAGCGGCTCGCCATCGACCCAGATCACCCCGCCGTCGATTCGCTCCAGGGTCATCAGCATCCGGAGCACCGTGGTCTTGCCGGAGCCGGACGGACCGATGATCGCCACCTTCTCGCCACGCCCGATCTCCAGGTTGAGATCGTCGAGCACGGTCAGCGCGCCATAGCGCTTGGTCACCGATTCGAACTTCACCATTGGCTCGTGGGTCGCGTTCATCGCACGCTCCGGCGGTTGAGGCGCTTCTCCACCCAGCGGATGCCCGCCGAGGAGATCAGGCTGAGGATCAGGAAGGTGATGCCGACAATGGTCATCGGCTCGGTGTAGCGGAAGTTCTCCGAGCCGAGAATCTTGGCGGTCTGCACCAGCTCGAGCACGGCGATCGCCGAGAGCAGCGGCGTGTCCTTGAACAGCGCGACCAGCAGATTGCCGAGCGCCGGCACGACCGGCGGGATGGCCTGCGGCAGGATGATGTTCTTCAGCGTGTTCCAGCCATTGACGTTGAGCGCGATGCAGGCTTCCCACTGCCCGCGCGGCACCGCCTCGATGCCGGCGCGATAGACCTCCGAGCAATAGCAGGCGTAATGCAGGCTCAAAGCAATGATGCCCGCGGTGAAGGCGTCGAGCGCCACGCCATAGCGCGGCAGCACGAAGAAGATGAAGAAGATCTGGATCAGGAGCGGCGTCGAGCGAATCGTCTCGATGACGGCGGACGTGATCCAGCCGGTGACACCGCCCCGCATCCGCAGGATCGCGAGCACCAGGCCCAGGATCGCCGCGAGGAAGAAGCTCAAGAACGTGGCCTCGACCGTGACGATCGCCGCATGGGCGAGATCGGGCAGGATCTCGAGCGTGTATTGCCAATCCCAGATCATGCCCCGCCCCGTCCCCGCGCCATGCCGCGCACCGCCACGCGGTCGAGACAGCGCATGCCGATGGTGATCGTGAGCGACACGATCAGATACATGAGGAAAGCGAGCGAGAAGATCTGGATGGTCTTCAAGGTGGCATCGTTCAAGGTCCGCGCTTTGAAGGTGAGATCGCTCATCGTAATGGTCGAGACCAGCGCCGTGGTCTTCAGGAGGTCGATGAAGAGATTGCCCCAAGGCGGAATCATCGCGACCAGAGCCTGGGGCAGGATGATCCGCCGCAGCGCCTGGGCCCGCGTCATGTTGAGCGCGGTGGTCGCCTCCCACTGGCCACGGGTGACGCCTTGGATGGCGCCGCGCACCACCTCCGCGCCATAGGCGCCGACATTGAGGCCGAGCGTCACGACCGCAACGGTGAAGGGCTCCATCAGGATGCCGAAATCCGGCAGCACGAAGAACAGCCAGAAGAGCTGCACCAGGGCCGAGGTGCCGCGGAAGAATTCGATATAGACGACGGCCAGCCAGCGCACCGGCCGCGGTCCATAGAGCTTGGCCAGCGCGGCCACCACCGCCATGACGACGGCGACTATGGCGCCCGCCACGGTGATGCGCAAAGTCAGCCACAGGCCTTCGAGCAGGCCCGGCATGAAGATCGCGTTATCGCCGCTGCCGATGACGGCGACGGCGATCACGGCCGCAATCAGCATCGCGGCAAGCGAGGGAATGCCCATTGCGCGCTCCTCGGCCCAATGGCGGGGCGGGGCAGCGGGGCAGGTTTATCGGCCTGCCCCGCGCCGATTCACTCCAACGGCGACGTTATTCGCCCTTGCAGAGCTGCTCCATGGTCTTGTTCGGCAGGTAGTCCTTGCCGAAACCGAGCGGCGTCACCAGGGCGATATGCTCCGGCGAGCCGATGAACTTCTTCAGCTCGGTGTTGAAGGCCTCATAGAGGTCCTTGTCTTCCTTGCGGAAGCCGAAGCCGCCATGGCCCTTCACCGACTTGCCGGCGACCTCGCCGAACGGCGTGGTGGATTCGACGCCCTCGCCCTTCTTCGCCATGTCGGCGATCGAGAGCGCGGTCAAGGCCGCCGCATCGGCACGGCCGGACTGGACCGCGGCGAGCAAGCTCGACTGATCGGGCAGCACGACGAGTTGGTCCTGCGGGACCTTCGCGTCCTTGGCGTAACCCGCTTCGACCGCGCCCGCCATGACAGCGAGCTTCAGGTCCTTGTTCCCGGCGATCGAGGAATAATCCTTGATGCCCTTGGGATCGCCCTTCTTCACCAGCATGGCCTGGCCGATGCCGTAGGACGGCTCGGAGAAGGCGATCTCCTGGCAGCGCTTCGGGTTGATGAACATGCCCGCGGCGATGATGTCGAAGCGGCCGGCCTTCAGGCCCGGGATCAGCGAGCCGAACTCGGTCAAGACGCCGTCGACCTGGTTGATTCCCATTTTCGCCAGCACGGCCTTGGCGACTTCCGGCGCCTCGCCGGTCAATTTTCCATCCGGCGTCGCATAGCCGAACGGCGCTTCATTGGCGAAGCCGACGCGAATGAAGCCATCCTTCTTCGCACGCTCAAGCGTGGACTCCGCGAAAGCGAGCCGCGAACCGGCACTCATGATGCCGCCTGCGGCGCCGAGACCGGCCGCCGACAGCAAGAGAGCGCGGCGAGTCACCCGGAAATTCTCACTCATTCCCAATACCTCCTCTGTTGCCTGGTCGGACTTTTCTGCTGTTGGAACCCGGGAGAGCCAGACCAGCACACCCATCCCCGGAAGCTTCTTCTTGCCTTGTTGTATACAACCTATCTTCCATCCTCGCAACAACGGCGATAGTATGGCGTCAAATAAGAGGATTTCTCTAGCAGGGAATGCGCTTATCTCATCATGATGTGTACAATAAGAGCTGAAATTGCCTGATTTGACCCCGGATCTGGCGGCAATCCGGCAAGCCCGCAGAGCGATTGCGGCGACGGTGCAGCGGGCGCCGCTGCTGCCGGCGGCTTCGCTCTCGGCACGCTTCGGGCAGGAGATCCTGCTGAAGCTCGAGAGCCTGCAGCCGACCGGGGCCTTCAAGCTGCGGGGTGCGACGAATGCCATCAGCCGCCTCAGTGCTGAACAGCGGAAGCACGGAGTCGGTTGCTGCTCCACCGGAAATCACGGCCGCGCGCTGGCTTACGCGGCGAAGCGCGCCGGGATTCGCGCCGTCGTCTGCCTCTCGGCGCTGGTGTCGGAGAACAAGGTGGAAGCGATCCGCGCCTTGGGCGCCGATGTCCGCCGCATCGGCCGGAGCCAGGACGAAGCGCAGCGCGAGATCGATCGGCTGGTGCGCGACGAGGGCCTGGCCGACATCCCGCCGTTCGATCATCCGGATGTCATCGCCGGCCAGGGCACCATCGCGCTGGAGCTGCTGGAAGAGCGGCCGGATCTCACCACGATCGTGGTCCCGTTGTCCGGCGGCGGGCTGATCTCTGGCATCGCCATCGCCGCCAAGGCGTTGAAACCCGAGATCCTGATCATCGGGGTTTCGATGGAGCACGGTGCCGCCATGCATGAAAGCCTCGCCGCCGGAAAACCGATCGAAGTCACCGAAGTTCCGTCTTTGGCCGATTCACTCGGCGGCGGAATCGGCCTCGGCAATCGATACACCTTCGCCGCATGCCGCGCGCTGGTCGATGCGACCATCCTGCTCAGCGAGGTGGAGATCTATCGCGGCATGCAGGCGCTGTTCCGCGAGCAGCGCCTGGTGACCGAAGGCGCGGCCGCCACAGGTGTCGGTGCGCTCCTGGCCGGCAAGCTCCGCATCGACGGACCGACCGCGCTGATCGTCAGCGGCCACAATGTCGATCCCGACCAGTTCTTGAATATCGCCGCCGGCCAACCGGTCAAGCTCGGCGAGCAATGGGTGAAAGGCTGATCATGCGCGATATCTTCGTCCTGACCGAGCGCGACTTGCGCGGCTGCGTGAAGCTGGACGCCGCGGCCATCGACGTGGTCGAGCAGGCCTTCAGCGCGCTCGCCGGCGGCAAGGTGGTGATGCCGCCGATCCTCTCCATGGACCTCCCCGACGTGCATGGCGAGGTCGATGTGAAGACCGCCTATATCCCGGGCTTCGCCGGCTTCGCGATCAAGGTCAGCCCCGGTTTCTTCAACAATCCCAAGCTCGACCTGCCCAGCCTCAATGGGCTGATGATCCTGTTCTCGGCGCAGACCGGTTTGGTCGATGCGCTGTTGCTCGACAACGGCTATCTGACCGATGTCCGCACCGCCGCAGCCGGCGCCGTCGCCGCGCGTCACCTGGCGCCGCGCGACGTCACGACCGCCGGCGTGCTCGGCACCGGCGTGCAGGCGCGGCTGCAGATCATCGCCGCGCAACAGGTAAGGCCGTTCAAGCAGGTGCTGATCTGGGGTCGCGATGCGGAGAAAGCCACGGCCTGCGCGCGGGACATCACGGCGGCGATCGGCGTCACTGCCCGTGTCGTCGCCGATGCTGCGGACCTGGTGCGCGAGAGCCAGCTGGTGGTCACGACCACGCCGGCGCGCGCGCCGATCCTGAAAGCGGATTGGCTGCATCCCGGCTTGCACATCACCGCCATGGGCTCCGACCAGGCCGGCAAGAACGAGCTCGACCCGAAGGCGGTCCAGGCGGCGACTCTCTTCGTCTGTGATCGCATCACCCAGAGCGAGAAGCTCGGCGAGTTGCGCAGTGCGCGCGAGGCCGGGTTCACCACTATCCCGCCGGAGCTCGGTGAAGTCATCACCGGCGCCAAACCCGGCCGCCGCAACGAGAGCGATGTCACGATCTGCGATCTCACCGGGACCGGCGCCCAGGACACCGCGATCGCCACCCATGCGCTTGTCGCGGCCCGCGAGGCCGGCGTCGGCGCGATCATTCAGGCCTGAAGGAGGAAAGCACCATGGCCGTTTATGAGAAGACCTTCGAGAAGGCCGAGTATGCGCGGCGCGTCGCCGACACCAAGCGGCGCATGCAGGCGGCGGGCTTCGATCTGCTGATCTGCCAGGACCCCGCCAACATGGGCTGGCTGACCGGCTTCGCCGGCTGGTCCTTCTATGTGCCGCAATGCGTGCTGGTGCATGTGGAAGAAGAGTGGCCGATCTGGTTCGGCCGCGCCCAGGATGCGAAATGCGCCACCGTCACCACCGACCTGCCCGCGCATAACATCACCCCCTTCTCCGAGCGTCTGGTGCATCACCCGGTCGAGCATCCCTATGACGAGCTCGTGGCGCTGATCGACAAGCGCGGCTGGAGCAAGGCGCGGATCGGCGTCGAGATGGACGCGCATTACTACACCGCACGCTGCCACGCCCATCTCGTGAAGGGCTTGCCCAACGCGAAGTTCTCCAACAACGGCGACCTGGTGAACTGGGCACGCCTCATTAAATCGCCCGCCGAACTCAAGCTGATGCGCGAAGCCGGCAAGATCTGCACCGAAGCCATGAACGCCGGCATCGCCAAGATGAAGCCGGGCGTGCCGCAGCACCATGTCGTCGCCGAGATCTACCGCGCCCAGACCCTGGGCGTTCCGGGCGGCGCCGGCGGCGACTACACCGCGATCTGCCCGCTGATGCCGGTCGGAGAAGGCACCAGCACGCCGCATCTCACCTGGTCGGACACGCCGCTGCCGAACGATTCGCTGGTCATGCTGGAGATCGCCGGATCGCGCCGCGGCTATCACGCGCCGCTGACCCGCACCGTCCATCTCGGCAAGCCGCCGAAAGAAATGCTGGATGTGGCCAAGGTCGCGGTCGAGGGCGTCGATGCCGGCCTCGCCATGGCGAAGCCCGGCTCCACCGCCGAGCAGGTCGAAGCCGCCTGGCAAGCGGTGCTCCGCCGCAACGGCCTCAGCAAGGAGAGCCGCGTCGGCTATTCGGTCGGTCTCTCTTTCCCGCCCGATTGGGGCGAGCGCACGGTGAGCCTCCGACCCGGCGACAAGACCGAGCTCCAGTCCGGCATGTGTTTCCACATCCAGGCCGGGCTCTGGCTGAAGGATTGGGGTGTCGCGATCTCGGAATCCTTCGAGGTGACCGACAAAGGCGGCGCGCGGTTCTGCGACGTCGCCCGTGAGCTGATTGTGATCGACTGACGATGCGGGACCCTGACCTCAAGCTGGACGAGCGCGATCTCAAGATCCTCGCGATCCTGCAGCAGGAGGGTCGCATCACCAAGACCGAGCTCGCGGAGCGGGTGAACCTCTCGCCCACGCCGTGCTGGAGCCGGCTGAAGCGGCTGGAGAAGATCGGGCTGATCGAAGGCTATCGCGCCAAGATCGCCTTGAAGCGGTTCGGTCTCACCCTGGTCTTCATGGAAGCCGAGCTCGAGAGCCACCGCGCGGCCGACTTCGCGCGGTTCGAGGCCGAGATGCGGCGGACGCCGCAGGTCACCGGCTGCTGGTCGGTCGGCGGCGGCATCGACTACCTGATCCAGTTCATGGTGAAGGATGTCGATGCCTATCAGCGCCTGGTCGATCGTCTGCTCGAGATGGGGATCGGGCTGAAGCGCTACTACACCTACATCGTCACCAAGGCGATCAAGGAAGACGGGCCGGCGCCGATCGCAGGCCTCGAAGCGCACTGAGGAGATTTCTTCTGTCGTCGCCTCGACCTGAGGAGGAATCCTCTGCTGCGGTGCGAGAGTTTGGACCAAAGCCGCGCGCCGCGACAGCTAGACTCTTCGCATACGAGCGAAGGAGGATCGCGTGCAGGCTTCCGCCACGACCAGACGCAGCCGTTCCGCTGGATTGGAACGCCTGAAGGATTCCCGTCTGCTGAAGGAATTCGCCTATATCGGCGGCGCCTGGCGCGCCAGCGCGTCCGGCCGCGTCGTGGCGGTGAACGATCCCGCCAGCGGTGAATGGATCGGCCAGGTTCCCGCCTTGACCGCTGCCGAGAGCATTGACGCCGTCACGGCAGCGAGCATGGCATTCCCGGCCTGGTCCGCGCTGCTGCCGCAGGAACGCGCGCGGCTGCTGCACAACTGGCACGACCAGATGCTGAACCATCGCGAGGACCTCGCGGTGCTGATGACACTGGAACAGGGCAAGCCTTTGTCCGAGGCGCGCGGCGAGATCGACTATGCCGCCGCCTTCATCGAGTTCTACGCCGAGGAAGCCAAGCGGACCAACATCGAATCCGTCACCTCGCATCTGCCCAATGCGGCGATGAGCGTACGCCGCGCGCCGATGGGTGTTGCCGCTCTGGTGACGCCGTGGAACTTTCCGAGCGCGATGATCACCCGGAAAGCGGCCGCGGCTCTGGCCGCCGGCTGCACCACCGTGGTTCATCCCTCGCGTTATACGCCCTTCTCCGCCCTCGCACTGGCCGAGCTTGCCGAACGCGCCGGACTGCCGGCCGGCATCTTCAACGTGGTAACCGGCGAGGCCGCCGAGGTCGTGGCGCCGATGACGGAATCTTCCACGGTGCGCGTCCTCTCCTTCACCGGCTCGACCGAGATCGGGCGGCTGCTCTATCGGCAATGCGCGCTGACCATCAAGACGCTGATCCTGGAGCTCGGCGGCCATGCGCCATTCCTGGTCTTCGCCGATGCCGATCTCAACCGGGCGGTGGAATGCGCGATCGGCGCCAAGTTCGCGACCTCGGGCCAGGACTGCCTCGGCGCCAACCGGTTCCTGATCGAGCGTCCGGTCTACGACGCCTTCGTCACCCGCTTTGCCGAGCGCGTGGCGGCGCTCAGCGTCGGCGCCGGGCTCGGCGATCCCGATATCGGCCCGCTGATGAACGCTGCCGCTGTGAGTAAGCAGGAGCAGCATGTCGCCAATGCCCTCGCAACCGGCGCGCGGCTGGTGGTCGGCGGCAAGCGGCACAAGGCGGGTCCGCTGTTCTTCCAGCCGACCATGCTGGCCGATGTCTCACCCGAAGCCTTGATCTTCCGCGAGGAGACGTTCGGTCCGGTCGCCGCCCTGGCGCCGTTCGACACCGAGGCGGAGGTCATTGCCCGCGCCAATGCGACCGAATACGGTCTGGTCGCCTATCTGCACAGCAGCGATCCCGGCCGCATCGCACGCGCCACCGCGGCACTGCAATACGGCATGGTCGCGGTCAACCGCACCAAGATCACCGGTGCGCCGATCCCGTTCGGCGGCGTCAAGCAATCGGGGCTCGGCCGCGAGGGCTCAAGGCTCGGCATGGAGGCCTTCATGGACGTGAAGTACATCTGTGAGGACGTGGCGTGAGCTCCCCGACATGATGCAGGACAATCCCTTCTCCGATGCCGAACTCACGCGCCGCCTCGCCGCCTTTCGCGCGCAGCTTGCTAAGCGCAAGCTCGACGGCGCGGTCGTGGCCGCGCCGGAGAACGTCTTCTATCTGACCGGCCTCGACCACTGGGGCTACTTCGCGCCGCATCTGCTGATCGTGCCGCTGAACGGCGTGCCGGTCCTGGTGACCCGCGCGATGGAGAAGGTCTCGATCGACAAGCAGGTGCGCAACGCCGTCTTCCGTGGTCACAGCGACAGCGAAACCGCCGCCGACAGGACGGCGCGGGTGCTGCGTGACCTCAGCCTCACCGGCAAGCCGCTCGGGTTGGAGCTTTGGACCGCGGGTCTCAGCCATGGCCTGGCACTCTCGCTGCAGCAGCAAGCCGAGGCGCGCTGGCAGGACATCTCCGGCCTGATCGACGATCTCCGCCTGGTGAAGAGTGCCGAAGAACAGGCACTGATGCGCCGTGCGGCAAAAGTCACCGATGCCGCGGCCGGTGCCGCGATCGAGGCGCTCGGCGACGGCGTTCCCGAGACCGAGGTCGCTGCCGCCTGCCTGGCTGCCATGACGCGCGCGGGCGGTTCGCCGCCGGCCTTCGGGCCTTTCATCCGTCCCGGCAGCCGGCTCGGCGAAGAGCACGCGACCTGGGGCGATGGTCGGTACAAGAAGGGCGAGCCGGTCTTCCTCGAGCTCTCCGGCTGCATCTCGCGCTATCACGCGCCGCTCGGGCGGCTGGTGCATATCGGCGGAATCTCCGACGCCGATGCGAAGATGGCGGAGATCGCCGCGCGCGCCTTCGACGCGGTGCTGGAGGCGCTGAAGCCCGGTCATAAAGCACGCGATGTCTATGCCGCCTGGCAATCGGTGGTCGACGCCGCGGGGCTCTCGCATTATCGTCGCCACCACTGCGGCTATTGCGTCGGCATTGGACTCTCACCGTCCTGGACCGGCGGCAACACGGTCGTGGGGCTGCGGCATGATTCCGATCTCCCGATCCGCGAAGGCATGTCGTTCCACATCCTGTCCTGGCTGATGGGCACGGGTGCGGGAGACTATTTCATCTCGAATGCGGTCCTGCTCGGCGGCAACGGACCGGAAGTGCTGACCAAGACCGCCACCGGCCCGATTGTCCGTTAGATTTGTCAGATAGGAGCACCATGATGCTGCGCAACGACCAGCTCGATCAATGGGATCGTTCGGCTTTCTTCCACCCCTCGACCCATCTGGGGCAGTTCGCGCGCGGCGAGATGCCGAACCGGATCGTGACCGGCGGCAGCGGCGTCTACATTCAGGATCGCGACGGCAACAAGCTGCTCGACGCCTTCGCCGGGCTCTATTGCGTCAATGTCGGCTACGGCCGGCAGGAGATCGCCGATGCCATTGCCAAACAGGCGAAGGAGCTCGCCTATTATCACGCCTATGTCGGCCATGGCACCGAGGTCTCGATCACGCTCGCGCATATGATCCTGGAGCGCGCGCCGAAGAACATGTCCAAGGTCTATTTCGGCCTTGGTGGATCGGACGCCAACGAGACCAATGTCAAGCTGATCTGGTACTACAACAACATCCTCGGCCGGCCGAACAAGAAGAAGATCATCTCACGCTGGCGCGGCTATCACGGCTCGGGTCTCATGACCGGATCCTTGACCGGCCTCGAGCTGTTCCACAAGAAATTCGACCTGCCGCTTTCGCAGGTGATCCACACCGAAGCTCCCTATTACTTCCGCCGGCCCGATGCTTCGATGTCGGAAGAGCAGTTCTCCGCCCATTGCGCCAAGAAGCTCGAGGAGCTGATTGCGAAAGAAGGTGCGGAGAACATCGCCGCCTTCATCGGCGAGCCGGTGCTCGGCACCGGCGGCATCGTGCCGCCGCCGAAGGGCTATTGGGCGGCGATCCAGACGGTCTTGAAGAAGCACGACATCCTGTTGATCGCCGACGAAGTCGTCACCGGCTTCGGCCGCCTGGGCTCGATGTTCGGCTCCGACCATTACGGCATGGAGCCCGACTTCATCACCATCGCCAAGGGTCTCACGTCCGCCTATGCACCGCTCTCGGGCTCGATCGTCTCGAAGCGGGTCTGGGAGGTGCTCGAGCGCGGCACCGATGAGCTCGGCCCGATCGGCCATGGCTGGACCTATTCCGCGCATCCGATCGGCGCCGCGGCCGGCGTCGCCAATCTGAAGCTGGTCGATGATCTCGGTCTCATCAAGAACGCGCGCGAAACCGGCGCCTATTTCCTCAAAGGACTGCGCGACGCGCTGGGCGATCACCCGATGGTCGGCGAGGTGCGCGGCGAGGGTCTGCTGGCCGCCGTCGAGTTCGTCGAGGACAAGGCCGCGCGCAAGCTGTTCGACCCGGCGAAGAAGATCGGACCACAGGTCGCCGGTGCGTTGGCGAAGCGCAACGTCGTCGGCCGCGCGATGCCGCAAGGCGACATCCTCGGCTTCGCGCCGCCGCTCTGCCTCAGCCGCAGCGAAGCCGACATCGTCGTCTCCGCAACGGCTGAAGCGGTGAAAGAGGTCGCCACAGCGGCCGGTTTCTGAAGCCCCGTCAGGACCGCGTTTGCCCGATTCTGAAAACGGACTCGATCGTTGACTCAAGAATGCCGTCTTCCGCCAGCGATCGGCGGAGGACGGAAGCGGCCGGTGGATGGTCGGCGGCTTGAGCGGCGAAACGCTGCAGGGATTCGAGCGAGGTGAAGTCGGTCAAGGCAAACGTCCGAAGCACCGGATCTGCGGCGATCCGCTCGTAAGGGAGTCCGAGTTCGCCGGAAACAGGGTCACCGGGGTGCGGTCGGCCGGGGACGCCTCCGACGGATCGTGCATAGCGGTTGGCAAAGTCGCGCATCGTTTTGTTGAGCAGGTCGATGGCGGCCTGTTCCTGGTCGAAGAAGAGCTGGGGCACATAGGTGAGCTGGCCGATGACCGGGATACGCTGAGCGGTGTGAAGCACATTGCCGCTGCCCAGGGTTTCCTCGACGATTACATAGACGACGTAATTGCGGTCGGCGGGCTTGTTCCGGAGCGTGACCGTCATCCGGTCGGCTTCCCAGTGAAGCTTGTAGTCGAGATGAATAAGGTACTGCGCAGCTTCCCGGTGTTGCCCGGCGGGGGGCTCGGCCGCATCGATCCAACCGATGAGATCCGAGAGCGAGACGTGGTCGCGCTGCGAGATCACGTCGGCGGTCAGATGAGGCACCGGTGACGGATAAGGCCGCGGACCGGATGGACCCGAAGCGGAAGCGCTCGGCGTGCCGGCAGAGCCGTCGGATTCCCAGCCCAACCCACGGAGGGAGACGAGTTCCCTTGCGGTGAAGCGGTCGATGTTCGCTACGCCCAATGGTTTCACCGGGATCCACCAATCATGCGTGATGGCCTGCAGCGCCGCGGTGCCGCTGGCTTCGCGCGCGTCGGCAACGGTGACACCTTCGGAGATCATCAGCTGATCGAGCGCCTGGCCTGTCGACGTGACGAGCATCTTGCAGCCCGGGTGGGCGGCATCGTTCACATAATCCGTCTGGTGGAAGACGTCGTAGTCCTGCTCGCTCCAGCGGTGGCCGCCGGTAGAGGTACCGACGAAGAGGGTGCGGAGCCAGACCTTATAGTGCAGCTGCCGATCGCGGCCGAGCGGCTGGGTGGTGAGATAGACCGTGGCCTTGTACTCCTGGGGAACCTGCTGCGCCGGAGAGGAGATGACGCCGGTCATCAGGATGGGCGGTGTCTTCACCGTGACCGGAACAGCGGTGCCGGGCCTGCGCTGGAGCTGTGCTTCGACGCGGACGGTTTGGCTGGTGCCGGGATCGGTGGCCTCGTTGCGCAGGACGCTGACGAGGTGGACGAGATTGAGGTATCCGCTGCTGTAAAGAAGATCCGCGTAATCCAGCTCGGCCTGGGCATTCGCCGCCGCGGCGCATTCTTCGGGGTTGGTCACGCGATAGCGGGTGCGGGTGGGCGGCGGCTGGTTCGGCGGTTCCCAACCGAGACTGGGGATGGGTTCCTGGTAACTCTCCAGCTTGGCGGGTGGTATCCATCGCACGTTCAGCAATCCCTGCTTGGCGTATTGATCGCCGGGAAGCTGAATGAAGCCCGCGCTGAAGCCAGGGGTGAAATACGTGTCGTTGTAGACGCGCAAGTCCATCGCGCCGACGGTGAAACGAGTCGAGCCGGGCTTGAGGAAAGGCTTGATGCCGAGAATGGAGAAGTCAGCCACCTCCTCGGGGCCGATGCCCCAGGGGAACTGAAAATCCGCAACCGTGTAGACCGTACGGGAAAGGCCTTCGGCCCGCATATTCTCGGCCAGCACTTCGAGCGCCGCGGCGAAATCCCAGAGGTCCTCGCGATGCTCCCGGGTGGAGCGAAATTCCGGAGCCAATCCGCGCAGGACGGTGAGATAGGAAGTGACGGCAAACGCGCTGAGCGGGACCATCAGCGCATGGTTGAAAACATTGGCGCCGGCGGCCGGCATGAAAGCAGGCGTCGGTGCGCCATTCCGCGGGAAGGTGTGAAGCCGGCCTTGAAGAAATGGCCAGACCGCGTTGTATTCGTTCGGACTGAAACTGGCGAGCCAGGTGCTGGCGTCGAGCAGGTTGCGGACCGCGATGCCCGCGGCATCGGCCTTGTTGCGCATGTCCTGCTGGCGCAGGAGCAGAGCGGCCGCATTGGGCGGTGTGTACTTGAGTTCGTAAACGTAATTGGCGAAGGCAGCGAGAGCGCTGGAGATGACGACGCGCTGGCCGCGCAGGTCGCGCTGCGTGATCTGTGTTTCCAGTGATTTAATCTGGCGCGCGAGGTCATCGAAACGGCGATTGATGAGCAGCTCGAGCGGCGAGGGACCATCCTTGAACAGCCCGAGCAATAGGGTCAGGACAGCGAAGACGGCGCCGACGATCGGCACGACGCTGCCGATGACGCTGGCGACCGCGCCGATGCCCTGCAGCGCACTGATGAGGTTTTCCTTGTCTGACGCGGCCATGCCGATGGCATCGAGCACCTTGTCGAATTTCGCGCGGCTCTTCGGATCGTCCTTGTCCGGAAGCGCTTTGGCGAGGCCGCTGAACGTCTTTGCCAAGGTGTCCAGGTTGACCGGGAGTCCGCCGCCCGGCGTGCCGTATACCGGCTTGCCTGGCACCGGGCCGTGGGACAGCACGCCATTGCTATCCATGTAAAGACCGCCGCCCAGGCTCACGCTGAATTCCGCCATGATGCAAGACTCCTAAGTGGTGCAGGCCGGGATCAAATTGGATTGGGCGCACTTTTTTGAATTTGGCGGATCGTTGCAAATCCGATCCCGCCGCACTTCTCTCGAGCGTTACGCGCGTGCCGGCCGCTAGGGCCGAATGGCTTCAAGCAAGGATCGGGGTGCCGACGGCGAGAACTGTCGCAATGCGCATTGTGATCCCCCAAACTGAATCCAGCGCCGTCTGCACGACGCTGCGCTCCCGCCGATCGTTCCGTCAACGTGGTTCGTCGCTGAACCAGCGCAGCAACACAGTTTCATGCATTCGAAACTTTACGGTTTGGCGATGAACGCACACGCGGTTCCGCTGGCGGGTCTGCAAGCCGCACGCAGCAGGGATCAATCGAATGTCGAGATCGTCTGCAGTTCGTCGAGCTGCTTCCAATCTCTTGCGCTCGGGCGTTGGAGATGCGCGACGCGTTCGGCGATCGCCGTCATGAAGGACTGGGCCGAGCTCCGGACCGGTTCTCGCGGTCAGGCGCAGAGAGCGGTCGTTCTGAGACTGCGCGACTTGTACCAGCCGGCGCCGACCAAGCCGGCGAGGGCAGAAATGAGCATGCCGACGCTGCCTGGGAGCGGGGTCGGCGCCAAGACCACCCTTCCGCTGAAGCCGACCGGCCCCTCGGGCCCGCCATAGCCGAGGACGGAAAAGGTCGCGACGTCGAAGTCGTCTGGATTGAGCGAGAGCGGAAGTGCGTCGGAAGTCAGCGCGCTAAGATTTGAGGTGCTGAAATTGAACGAGAGAACATTGCCGATGTGCAGTGAGCCGGTGCCGATCGAGAACGCGTCGATGCCGTTATGGTCATTGAAGATGGTTCCAGTCTGGAACTCACCAACCGCCGTCGAGGGACCCACAGAAGCCGCAACCACCAGGACGGGCGGCCAAATTTGAGTGTCGTACTGACCGATCTCCGGCGAAGGATTGGTATCCGGAACCGCATCGTTAAGGGTAACCGAGATCTTGATATTCTCACTGAGCGTGACCCCGGGATAGTGGTCGATCTCGACGATTCCATACCAGTTGTAAGTGATGGTGCTGGCTGCAGCTGGGGTGGCGATAGTTCCCAGTCCGAGCGACAAGGTGACAAGGCAAAACCGGATTGAGCCGATCATGGAACAGCTCCTCTCTCTGTGCGCTTGCGAAGGCCCTCCTCAAGCGAAAATCCGCCAAAAGTTCATTGCGCAGTTCGCGGTGAAGAAAGAGCGGAATCGCTAACCCGCTCCACCGCCGGTACATCAACACGCTCGGCATCAATACCGCCGCCCCGGAGTGCATCCATCATTTTCCGCCGCGGCGGCGTCGCTGCCATTTCTAACGATGACCCTCGTCGGCGAGATGGCGAAACGACAATGGTACGAGTTGTGTACCGCATGAATGTGCCCTCCCGGCGGGGGCCATTACAGGGTCTCGGTCCGCTTCTTCTGTTCCAAGTCGTCGAACACCTGCAATCCGTCAGGCGCAAGCATAAGATTGGATTTGAGGACTTGCGCCGCGAACTCGCCTGCCAACTTCGAGGTTCGGCGGTTCTCTGTCGTCGGATTTGGGCTCGGTCTTCATACCTCCGCCCTGCATTGCTGCGCTGGTCTCAGAGGATGCGCTAGGCTCGCGGCCAAGCAAGCGAATTTCATAAACTTGGGTGGGTTGCAATGTGGAGAGATCGGTCCGGAGAGTAATCTGTTTAATATATTGATCACACCGATAAATATGTTGACCACTTGGCCCCGGCTCCGGTTATATCGCGGGCCGAAGCCGATCCGCCCCCTTGGGTGTCTCTGGGTGGACCGGCGCTCATCTATATTGCCCAGCATTATCGTTCACCGGGAGAGCGCGTCATGAGGACAATCCATCATTTTGTCGGGGGCCAGGAAGTCCAGGGGAAGAGCGGCCGCACGGCCGATGTCTTCAACCCGGCGACCGGCGAAGTGCAGGCCAAGGTGCCGCTCGCCTCGAAGGCCGAGCTCGACGCCGCGGTGAAGGTTGCCGCCGACGCCTTCCCGAAATGGGCCGCAACCCCGCCGCTCACCCGCGCCCGCATCATGTTCAAGTTCAAGCAGCTCGCCGAGGATCGCGCGGACGAGATCGCCGCGGCGATCACCGCCGAGCACGGCAAGGTGCTCTCCGACGCCAAGGGTGAGCTGATCCGCGGCCTCGAAGTGGTCGAGTTCGCCGCCGGTGCGCCGCAGCTCCTCAAGGGCGAGTTCTCCGAGAACGTGGGCACCAATGTGGATTCCTGGGCGATCCGCCAGCCGCTCGGCGTCGTCGCCGGCATCACGCCGTTCAACTTCCCGGCCATGGTGCCGATGTGGATGTTCCCGATCGCGCTGGTCGCCGGCAACACCTTCATCCTGAAGCCCTCGGAGCGCGATCCCGGCCCGACCCTGATGGTCGCCAAGCTGCTGAAGGAAGCCGGCCTCCCGGACGGCGTCTTCAACGTCGTGCACGGCGACAAGGAAGCGGTCGACGCGATCCTGGAGCATCCGGAGATCCAAGCGGTGAGCTTCGTCGGCTCGACCCCGATCGCCGAATACATCTATCACACCGGCACCGCCCACAATAAGCGCGTGCAGGCTCTGGGCGGCGCGAAGAACCACATGATCGTCATGCCGGACGCCGACATGGACCAGGCGACCGACGCGCTGATGGGTGCGGGCTACGGCTCCGCCGGCGAGCGTTGCATGGCGATCTCGGTCGCGGTGGCCGTGGGCGACAAGGTCGGCGACACGCTGATCGACAAGCTCTCTCCGAAAGTGCGCGCGCTCAAAGTGGCGCCGGGCACCGATCCCGAGGCCGAGATGGGCCCGCTGGTCACCAAGCAGCATTTCGAGAAGGTGAAGTCTTACGTCGATCTCGGCGTCAAGGAAGGCGCCAAGCTGGTGGTCGACGGCCGCACCTTGAAGCTGCAGGGTTATGAGAACGGCTACTTCCTCGGCGGCTGCCTGTTCGACAACGTGAAGCCGGAGATGCGGATCTACAAGGAAGAGATCTTCGGCCCCGTGCTCTCGGTCGTCCGCGTGCCCGATTACGCGAGTGCGGTGAAGCTGGTGAACGACCACGAATACGGCAACGGCACCGCGATCTTCACCCGCGACGGCGATGCCGCCCGCGAGTTCGCTTCCAAGATCAAGGTCGGCATGGTCGGCGTCAACGTGCCGATCCCGGTGCCGATGGCCTTCAACAGCTTCGGCGGCTGGAAGCGCTCGCTGTTCGGCGATCACCACATGCATGGTCCTGAAGGCATCCGCTTCTACACACGCCTGAAGACCATCACCTCGCGCTGGCCCACCGGCATCCGAGCCGGCGCCGAGTTCGTCATGCCGACCATGAAGTAATGATAAGACTCTCCCGCCGTTCGCTTATCGCATCGTTGGGTGCCGCCGCGGCTCTGCCGTGGCAGGCCTCGGCGGCGCCGGGCAGCGGCGGCGAGATCGTTTTTGCGACCTGGGGCGGGACCGAGATCAAGAATCTCACCCGTGCGTTTGCCACCCCGTTTCAGAATGCCGGCGGTCCGAACATCGTCTTCGACGGCACGGGGCCGACCGAAGGCGCAATCCGCAACATGGTCGATTCCGGCGATGTGGGCTGGGACGTCTGCGACGCCGACGGCTATTCGGCGATCCGTCTCGGCCGTACCGGTGCGCTCAGTGCCATCGACTACTCGATCGTCGATCGCGGCCTGATCGAACCGCCTTTCGCCTTCGACCACGGCGTCGGTGGCTACACCTATGCCTATGTGCTGGCCTACGACACCGAGCTCTACAAGGAGCACCCGCCGCAGAGCTGGGTCGATTTCTGGGACGTGAAGCGCTTCCCCGGCAAGCGCGGCCTCTGGCGCTGGATGAACGGCGGCTTCGAAGCGGCGATGCTCTCGGCGGGCGCGGCGCGTAACAAGGTCTATCCGATCAACCTCACGCTGGTGATGGACCGGATGAAGCAGTTGAAGCCGCATCTCCAGACCTGGGAGAGCGGCGCGCAGTCGAAGCAGATGCTGATTGACCGCGTGGTCGGCATGTCCTGCATCTGGCATTCCCGCGCGGTGCAGCTTGCCGCGGAATCCAAGGGCCGCATCGCCTGGACCTGGGCCGACGGCATTCTCTACCCCGGCGTCTGGGTCGTGCCGAAGAACAATCCGGCGGGATCGCAGGCCTTCAAGTTCATCGCCTCGATGCAGGACGCCCAGCGCCAGGTCAACTTCACCGGCCTGCAGGGCGTCGGCCCCTGTAATCCGCATGCCACCAAGGCAATGCCGGCCAACCTCAGGCAGCTCGACCCCACCCAGCCGGAGAACCGCGCCCAACTGGTGACGGTCGACAGCGCCTGGTGGGCGGACAACTACGATCTCGCCATGAAGCGGTTCCAGGACCTGCTGAACCAGGCGTAACGGACCCCGCGTTTTACATGTAAATCTTCCTGACGGCGCATTCCCGCGCTGGTCATCGGGAACACGTTCCTTTACCAATGCAGGTAAATCGACCTATGACGGACCTGCCACGCCTTGCGACCGCGATTCTGAGCCCTTCATGGCCCTGCCGCTCCATCTCCTGCCTGCCACCCGTCTGCTCGAGCTCTACGCATCCCGTGAGATCTCACCGGTCGAAGCGACCAAGGCGGCGCTGACCGCGATCGATCGCTACAACCCGCGGTTCAATGCCTTCTGCCTGATCGATCACGAAGGCGCCCTCGACTGCGCCCGAGAATCGGAGGCGCGCTGGAAAGCCGGCGCACCACTCGGCCCGCTCGACGGCGTGCCGACCTCGGTCAAGGACCTGATCCTGACCCGCGGCTGGCCGACGCTGCGCGGCTCGCGCACGGTTGATCCAGATCAGGAATGGGACGATGACGGCGTGCTTGTCGGCAGCTTGCGCCGCGCGGGCGCGGTCCTCATCGGCAAGACCACGACGCCGGAGTTCGGCTGGAAGGGCGTCACCGACAGTCCGCTCCATGGCACCACGCGCAACCCTTGGAAGGTGGAGCTGACGCCCGGCGGCAGCAGCGGCGGTGCCGCGGTCGCGGCCGCCTGCGGCATGGGCGCGCTGCATGTCGGCACCGATGGCGGCGGCTCGATCCGGATTCCCGCAAGCTTCACCGGCGTAGTCGGCTTCAAGCCGACCTATGGCATCGTGCCGCGCCATCCGCCCTCACCCTATGGCACGCTTTCGACCGCCGGACCGATCACGCGCAGCGTCGCCGATGCCGCGTTGATGATGGAAGTGCTGACCGAGCCCTTCGCCACGGACTTCTACGCCGTGCCCATCGAGAACCGGGCGTTTCGCGCCAGCCTGGAAGGCGGGATAAAGGATTGGCGCATCGCGTTCTCGCCGACGCTTTCAGGGGCGCGGGTCGATCCGGAAATCGCGGCGATCGTCGCCGTGGCCGCCCAGCGATGCGCCGCGCTCGGCGCCAAAGTTGTCGAGGTGCCGCCGCTCCTCGAAGACAGTCTGCTCACCTTCCAGCACCACTGGTTCGTCGGCGCCGCGCTGCAGGTGCGGCGGCTGACGGCGGCACAGCGCCGACGGCTCGATCCGGGCTTTGCCTATATCGCCGAGCAGGGCAGCCGGCTGCCTGCGGTCGAATACGCCGCTTCGGTCAACGCGCGCGAAGCCATGGGATCGAAGATGCTGGCCTTCTTCCAGTCCTGGGACCTGCTGCTCACGCCGACCATGCCGCTTGCCGCCTTCGCGGCCGGGATCGACTATCCAGCCCAGGCCGGCCGCGGCGAGTGGAACGACTGGACGCCGTTCACCTATCCCTTCAACCTGACGCGCCAGCCGGCGATCTCGGTGCCCTGCGGCTTCACCAAGGCGGGCCTGCCCGTGGGCCTGCAAATCGTTGGCCCGATCCTCGGCGACCATCGCGTGCTGCGCGCCGCCCACGCTTTCGAGCAGATTCAGCCGTTCCGGATGCCCGCCCTGTAGGATCAGCCTCCGGCAACTCCCCGTCGACATCTGTGTTGTTTCCGATTGAGCGTCGATCCCGGTTGCGACGCCCTCCCCTCTTTCGGAGCTGCGCGTGAGCTTGAGGCGGATCGCGGTCGTCATCCTCTCCCTGCTGCTCGTCCTCATTCTGCTGGCCGGCGCCGGCGTGCTTTGGGTGATGAACCTCGATTACCGCAGCTATGCCGAACGCAAGGGCAGCGAGGCTCTCGGCCGCAAGGTCAGCATCGGCGCGCTCACCATCGGCTGGGGCGATCCCCTGACCATCGAGGTCCGCGATCTCAGTATCGCCAATGCGCCCCGAGGGACGCGGCCGGAAATGGCGCGGGTCGAACATATCGTCGCACGGATCGATGTCAGACCCCTGCTCAACGGCACGATCCGCTATCGCCGGCTCGACGTGACGCGGCCGGATATCCTGCTGGAGCGCGACGCCAAGGGCACCGGAAATTGGAAGTTCGGCAGCGTCTCCGCGCCGGGCGGTCTCGGCCTCATGCCGAAGGACCGGACGCAGTTTCCGACCCTGCTCGACTTCACGCTGCATGACGCCACGATCACCTACCGGACCAGCAGCGGCAAGCCGCTGGTCATCGCTTTGAAGCAGGCGACCGTTCAATCCGCCGGCGAAGACCAGCCGGTGACGCTCGCTGCCGATGGCGCCTACAACGATCTGCCTGCGACGCTGAAAGCGACGACGGATTCCTTCGCGACATTGCGCAACGGTTCGGTGCCCTTCGGTGAAAAGTTCACGTTGTCGAACGCAGACAGCATGATTGCCTTCGACGGGCATTTGATGAACCCGCTCGACTTCGACCAGATCGACAAGGCGGCATTGACCATCGCTGCGAAGGATTTCGGCAAGCTGCTGAAAGCATTCGATGCCGGCCTGCCCGCGGATTTCCCGGTCAAGCTCAACGGCGATCTCTCCCACCAGGGCAATCACTGGCAGATCGATGGAATTCAAGGCGCGATGGCCGGGAATTCCGTCACCGGCGCCTTCATCCTCGATGAAGCCCCGCGCGGCGGCACCGACAAGATGGCGATCAAGGCACGCTATGACACGCTGGTCCTCGACAGCATGCTCGGCAAGAGGCAAGCCGGCACCGACTGGAAATCCGTCGAACTCCAGCTCCCGGACAAGACGGCGCCAGAGATCAAAGCCGATCTGGCGGCGAAGCGTCTCCAATACGGCAAGACGGCACTTTCGAGCTTCGCGCTTGTCGGCAGCATGGCGCCGGGCTCCGTGGATGTCGACAGCGTCAAGTTCGCGCTCGCCGGAACGACGTTCGAAGCGAACGCCACCGCGAAAAGCGCGGGCAAGGCGACGCACCTGCACGTCAATGCCGGCCTTCCCAGGAGCAATCTTGGCGCACTTCTGGAATTGTTTGGCGCATCGACCAAGGAGATCGCCGGCCAGATCAGCGCCCGGATTGCGCTCGACGCGGCCGCGAGCAAGCTCGGCGAAGTCCTGTCCCGAGGCGAAGGCAGCGCCGTCTTCGCGATGATCGACGGCCGGGTCTCCCGTGATGTCGTCGAGAAAGCCTCCGCCGATCTCCGCACGTTGTTCCGCAAGGGAAAGGGTATGTCGTCGGTCGAATGCCTGTTGGGTGTCGCGACCGTGAAAGACGGCGTGGCGCAGGTCTCACCGCTCATCCTGCGCACGCCGGAAGCGACCCTGACCGGCGGCGGCACGATCGACCTTGCGAAAAGCAGCGTCGATCTCACCATCCGCGCGGATCCGAAATCGACCGGCTTCTTCGCCCTCGACCTTCCGATCCGCATCTCCGGCGCCCTCGACGCGCCGAAGGCCGCGCCGGATTCAAAGTCGAAGTTCCAGGCGAACCTCGCCCTCCCCGATCTGCCGAAGCCGATCCGGCAGGTGGCGGAAGAGAGTCGCTGTCTGGAAAGGTGAGCGCTACTAGCTCGCGACGGCCTTGTCGCGTTTCAGCAGCCGCTCCATGCAGGCTTCGGGCGTCAGCGGCTTGCCGAACAGCCAGCCCTGGCCGTATTCGCAGGAGAGTGCCTGCAGCATCTCGGATTCCTCGTTGCGCTCGATGCCTTCGGCGACCACCTTCAGGCGGAACAGCCGCGCCAATTGCAGGATCGCTTCCACCATGCGGACGCCGGCGGAATCGACGCCCATCGAGGAGACGAAGGAGCGATCGACCTTCAGCGTGTCGATCGGCAGCCGTTTGAGCAGCGAGAGCGACGAATAGCCGGTGCCGAAATCGTCCAGCGAGAGGCCGGCACCCATCGCCCGCAGCCGGTTCAGCAAGCCGAGGGTCACCTCGAAATCGCGCATGACGGCGCTTTCGGTGATCTCCAGCTTGAGGCGCTGCGGCTCGAGCTTGTTGGCTTCCAGTGCCGCACGCACGATGTCGGGCAAGGACGGTCCGTCCAACTGTCGGCTCGAAACGTTGACGCTGACGAAGAGATCGGGATCGGCACCGGCATCGATCCACGCCCGGGCCTGGCGGCAGGATTGCTGCAGCACCCAGGTGCCGATCGGCACGATGAGGCCGGTCTCTTCGGCGATCGGGATGAAATCCATCGGCGAGACCATGCCGCGGGTCGGGTGGTGCCAGCGCACCAGGGCCTCGAATCCGGCAAGATCGCCGGTGCTGAGATCGACGATCGGCTGATAGAGCACCAGCAGCTCGTCGCGCCGCAATGCCTGGTGCAGGTCGGCCTCGATCCTGAGCCGGTCGCGGGCGCGGCGCTGCATTTCGGGGTCGAACACGACTTCCTGGCCGCCGCCTTCGTCGCGCGCCTTGTTGAGCGCCGCGGTCGCGTCCTTGATCAGCTCGTCGGCGAGCTCGTGATGCGGCTGCGCCGTGGCCATGCCGATCGAGAGCGTCAGCATGACCGATTCCTCGCCCATGGTGATCGGCTCTTCGGCGGCCTTCTTCACCCGGTTGGCGACACGCACGAGATCGGTGTCGTCGCGCATCACATCGACCAGGATGCACATGGTGTTTTCCGACATGATGGTCAGCGTGTCGGTGGTGCGCAACGTCGTGATCAGGCGCTGCGAGACCGCCTTCTGCACCAGATCGCAGAACGCCTGGCCATAGGCCTCGCGCATGGTCTCGTAGCGGTCGATCTGCAGCAGGATGATGCCGAAATTCGCCGCCGGGCCGGTGCCCGTGCCGGAGACCGAGCGCCGCTTGGTTTTGATGATCGACTGGTTGATGCGGTCATAGAGCACGATGCGGTTCGGCAGCCCGGTCATCGCGTCGGTCAGCTTGCGCTCGCTGATGTCGCTGATCGAGCCGGCGACCCGCCAGGCCTTGCCGTATTCGTTCCGGAGCGAGGTGCCGCGCACCAGGAACCAGCGATAGGTCATGTTGGCATGCTGGATCCGGCATTCGATCTGGAAGGCGAGCGAGATGCCCTCGAGATGGTTGCGCAGCGCCAGCTGGAACGCGTCCACGTCGTCGCGATGCAGCAGCGCCATCCAACTGTCCATCGCGTCGAGCGAGGCATCGCGGTCGAGGCCGAGCAGCTCGAGGCAGCGCGGCGAGAAATAGAGCTGGTCGGTCTTGATGATCCAGTCCCAGATGCCGTCGCTCGATCCCGCGACGGCCAGCGCGAACCGCTCCTGCTCGCTCTTGTTGGCGGCGATCGCCGCGCAGCGCGCGAGATGCGAGCGGATTCGCGCCATGGCGACCGGAAGATGCAGCGGCTTCGAAACGTAATCGTCGGCGCCGTCATTGAGCGCGCCGGCGACGAGGTCGTCCTCACCGGCATCGGACATCATGATGATCGGCAGCTCGTCGGGCCGGAGCGCCTGGCGCACGCGGTAGAGCACTTCGAGCCCGCCCATCTCCGGCATGGTGAGGTCGAGCATCACCAGGTCGAAGCGCTGCGCATCCAGGAGGTCGAGCGCCGCCTGGCCGCTGGCGGCGGCCGTGACGGTATAGCCCGCCTGACGCAGTTGCTGTCCGAGCTGCGTCAGTCCGGCGATATCGTCATCCACGCAAAGGATATGCGCGATGCTCACCCTTCAATCCCCACCGCCGAATGTCCGGCCATGATCCTGATATTCCAAGAATCCCGATGAATCGCATCATATACGCGATTCGTACCAAATTCTTAATTTCTTGGGAGAAAAGCGGTGAACCCGCTGAATAGGCCGCGAGGACTCCGCGCCTAATCGTCGCGCAGAAGCGTCTGAAAGCCTTGCTACGCTTGGCGTCCGAAGCGATGCAGGGCGAGAACGACGCCGCCCGCCACCAGGCCCCAGAACGCCGCACCGATACCAAAGACCGAGAAGCCGGACGCCGTGGTGACGAATGTCACAAGGGCGGCGTCGCGCTCTTTCGGTGCATTGAGGAAGGCGAGGCTCGACGATCCGAAAGCGCCGAGCAGCGCAAGACCGGCCACCGCCTCGATCAGGATCGGCGGCGAGGCGGTGATGAAGCCGGCGGCGAACGGCGCCAGGATTCCCATCGCCATATAGGCCGCACCCGATGTGACCGCGGCAATGTAGCGGCGCTTGGGGTCGGGATGCGCATCGGGTCCGGCGCAGATCGCCGCGGTGATCGCCGCGAGATTGACCGCATGCCCGCCGAAGGGTGCCGCGATCAATGTCGAGATGCCGGTTCCCACGAGCAGTGGCGAGGACGGCGGCTCATAGCCGTTGGCGCGCAAGACCGCGAAGCCCGGAATGTTCTGCGACGCCATCGTCACCAGGAAGAGCGGCAGCGCGATCGAGACCACCGCGGACCAGGAGAAGACCGGCGTCACCCATTCGAGCGTTGGCCATTGCCAGCCGCCATCCAATGTTGCCGCCGGCGTGCCCGGGAGTACGCCGAACGCCGCCAGCGCATACATCAACGCCGCGATGAGCACGGCGGCCGGCGCTGCATAGAGCCGCGCGAAACGCGTGACCACGACCCAGCCGATCACCACCGGCAGCGCCATCATCGGCACTTCGGCCACGGCCTTGACCGGCGCGATGCAGAAGCTCAAGAGCACGCCTGCCAGCATCGCATTCGCCAGCGGCGCCGGGATCGCCAGCACCGCACGGCCGAGCGGCTTCCAAAGGCCGGCGATCACCACCAGCGCGCCGGCGATGATGAACGCGCCGACCGCCGCCGCGAAGCCGCCTTGGACCGCGCCGGTCGCCGCGAGCAATGCCGCACCCGGCGTCGACCAGGCGATGGCGATCGGCATCCGGTATTTCAGTCCGAAGACCACGGCGGCGAGCCCCATCATCGTGCCCAGCGCGAGCAATCCGCTCTCCGCTTGGGCGGGTGTCGCGCCGACACCGATCAGGCCCTGCAGCACGATCGCAAACGAGCTGCCGTAGCCGACGACGGATGCCAGCAGACCGGCAAGGATCGGCGGCCAGGGTCCGACCGCTTTCGCCTGTGCTTCACCGCCGACCGTCTGCGCCTGGACGCTCATGGCTCTTCCCCTTCGGGCGGCATTGCCCCCGCCCCGGCTCCTAGCTATACTGAAATTGGATCCAATCGACAAATAGATATTACACAGGAAATTCAAAGCGTTGGCCACGCTCGCCAATTTGATCGACGCCAAGCCGCGCTTTCGCACGGCGACCGAATACGTCGAGAGCACGTTGAAGGAGGCGATCTTGACCGGGGCGCTGCCCGGCGGGACGCCGCTGCGCCAGGAGGATCTCGCTGCCGAGTTCGGCCTGAGCCGGATGCCGATCCGAGAGGCCCTGCGCCAATTGGAGGCGCAGGCTTTGGTCGACTTCTATCCGCATCGCGGCGCGGTGGTAACCGAGATTTCCGCGGCCGAGGGCGCCGACAATTACGCGATCCGCGCGGCCCTCGAGCCTGCGGCGCTACGGCTCTCGGTGCCGAACCTCCCGGCGGATGACATCAAGCGGGCACGCGAGATCGTCGATGAAATGGATGCGCAGGAAGGCCAGTCGCACCTTGGCGAGCTGAACCGCCGCTTCCACATGACGCTCTACAGCCGGGCCGGCCGGCCGCGCCTGCTCACCCTAGTCGACCAGCAGCTCGCCGCCGCCGATCGCTTCCTGCGCTTTCATCTGGCGGCGATGGGCCGCAATCATCTCTCGCAGGAAGAACACCGCGGCATGATCGACGCCTGCTCGGCCCGCGACGCCGACGAGGCATGCGCGATCCTCACGCAGCACATCGAGACGGCCGCGAGGAATCTCCAGGAATTTTTCGTGCCGCGGGGCGAGTAGAACACATCTCTCACCCTAAACTCGATCGTCATCCCAAGGCTTGGCCTTGGGATCCACGAGTTTCTCGCCGCAACACCGGATCAACCGAAGCAAACTCGTGGATGCCAAGGCCAAGCCTTGGCATGACGGAGAGAGGGGTCTCTCCTACCCCCACAACGCCGCGTCGTTCGGATGCATCGTGCTGCCGGTGAACTTGAATCCGTGCGGGCGGTCTTCGGACAGCAGCAGCGGGCCGTCGAGATCGACGAACTCCGCGGTCTGCGCCACCAGGAAGGCCGGCGCCATGGCGAGCGAGGTCGCCACCATGCAGCCGACCATTACCTGGAACTCCAGCCGCCGCGCTTCGGCGACCATGGCCAGCGCTTCGGTCAAGCCGCCGGCCTTGTCGAGCTTCAGGTTCACCACCTGATAGCGGCCGTGCAGCGTGCGCAAGGTCGAGAGATCGTGGCAGCTCTCGTCGGCGCAGACCGGCACCGCGCCCTTCACCGCCAGCAGCGCCAGATCATCGTCGGCCGGCAGCGGTTGCTCGATCAGCACCACGCCGAGATTCTTCAGGAGCGGCGACAGCGCCTTGTAATCGTCGATCGACCAGCCTTCATTGGCATCGACCATCAGCTTCGCGTTCGGCGCCGCCTGGTGCACGGCCTTCACGCGCTCGAGGTCTTCCGGACCGGCAAGCTTCAGCTTGAGAAACGGCCGGTCGGCATTCGCCTTCGCCGCTTCCGCCATCTTGGCCGGCGTGTCGAGGCTCAAGGTGTAGGCCGTCACCACGTCATGCGGCTTCTCGAGCCCGGCGAGCTCCCAAGCGGGCTTGCCCGCGAGCTTCGCCTCGAGGTCCCAGAGCGCGCAGTCGATCGCGTTGCGCGCGGCACCGGGTTTGAGCAGGTTCCTGAGCCGCTGCCGGCCGACGCCGCCTTCGATCGCGTTGCGCAGGCTTTCGACCATCTCGGTGACGCCGCCGACGCTCTCGTTGTAGCGCGCATAGGGCACGCATTCGCCGCGGCCGGTCTTGCCGTCCTCCTCGATCTCGACGACCAGGACCTCCGCGTCGCTCTTCGAGCCGCGCGAGATGGTGAAGGTCTGGGCCAGCTTGAAAGTCTCGGATCTGATCTTGAGCTTGCGAGTCATGACAGCTGATCGGCGATGCGGCCGACTCCCGTGCGGATTGGATCGACCGTGGGCAGGCCGATCTCGCGCTCGACCTTGGCGAGGTAGTCCTGCGCCGCCGCCGGGTCGAGCCCCTTGGTGTTGATGCTGGCGCCGATGAACTTCACGTTGGGATTGGTGAGCTTCGCCGCAGCGAGGTTCGCCTCCATGCAGGCCTTCAACTCCGGCAGCGGATAATGCGGCAGGCCGCGCATGTGCTTGCGCGTCGGCTCATGGCACAGCACCAGCGCATCGGGCTGCGCGCCATGCAGCAGGCCGAGGCTGACGCCGGCGTAAGAAGCGTGGAACAGCGAGCCCTGGCCTTCGACCAGATCCCAGTGGTCGGCGTCGTTGGCCGGCGAGAGCCATTCCACCGCGCCGGAGACGAAGTCCGAGACCACGGCATCGATCGAGACACCGGAGCCGGCGATGAAGATCCCGGTTTGACCCGTGGCGCGGAAATCCGCCTTGGCCCCACGCTGCTTGAGCTCCTTCTCGAGCGCCAAGGTCGTGTACATCTTGCCGACCGAGCAGTCGGTGCCGACCGCGAGCAGGCGCTTGCCCGGCCGCTTGGCGCCGGAACCGACCTCGAACTCGCGGGTGGGGTGGCGGACATCGTGCAGCTCGCGGCCGAGCCGCTTCGCTGCCTCGACCAGCTGCGGATGATCCGAGAGGCGCTGGTGCAGCCCGCTGGCGAGGTCCATGCCGAGCTCCAGCGCGCCGACCAGCATATCGACCCAGTCCGGCGAGAGCACGCCGCCCCGATTGGCGACGCCCACGATCACCGTCTTCGCCCCGGCCTTGGCGGCCTCCTGGAAATTCATGTCCTTGATCTTGAGGTCGGCGTTGCAGCCTTCGAGCCGCATCTGGCCGAGACACCAGTCCGGGCGCCAGTCCAGGATGCCCTGGGCGGTCTTGGCCGCGAGCTGGTCCTTGGCATTGCCCAGGAACAGGAGATAGGGACGTCGAATCTCAAAACCGGTCACGGTGAGCCCTTCTACAAAGACGCGGAAATACAGTGGATCGGGGGAATTTATCGAAGATTGCTGGTCTTGTCTCTCTATCACCCTCTATAGTGTGGGCGGTTTCGGGGCGCAATTCCTGCCATGACTTCGTCTGATTTGCCGCAGCTTACGGCGGCCCTGTCGTCCATTACCGGGACGTCCATTTCAGGGTCGGCCATTCCGGGGCATGCCACTCCGCCGTCCATCCATCGGCGGATCTGGGTGATCGCCTTTCCGGCGATCATGGCCAACCTGACCACCGTCCTTCCCGGCCTCTGCGACACCGCCTTCATCGGCCGCAGCGGCGACGCCGTCGAACAGGCGGGCGTCGCCTTGGGCACGGCTTTCACCGCGCTGACATTCTGGGCCTTCGGCTTCCTGCGGATGGGCACGACGGGCATCACCGCCCAGGCCAACGGTGCCCGCGACGTCCGGGAGATGCGCGAGGCGCTGACCTGGTCGCTGGTGCTCGCCGGATGCATCGGCCTTGCCTTGATCATGGCTGCATTTCCGCTCGCCGCCGTCGTGCTGCCGCTCTATGGCGGCTCGCCGCAGGTGCAGGATTACGCCGCGCAGTATTTCCATGTCCGCCTGCTGGCGGCGCCCTTCGACCTTTCGCTCTATGCGATGATGGGTTGGCTGATCGGCATGCAGCGCGCCCGCGTCATGTTCGCGCTGCAGCTCATCCTGAACGGCCTCAATATCGCCCTCTGCTATCTCTTCGTCATTCACTTCGACTACGACGTGGTGGGCGTCGCCACCGCCACGGCCGTGGCCCAGGCCGTGACCGCCATCGTCGGCTTCGCCTGGACCCGCGGCATCGCCAGAAAGCTCGGCCCCATCCTGGCGCGCGGCACGACCTTCGCTTTCGAGATGCTGGGGCGTCTGGCGAAGATCAACCGCGATATCTTCATCCGCACCCTCGCGCTGATGCTGGTCTTCAACTACTTCATCCACCTGAGTGCCCGGCAGGAAGAGGTGACGCTCGCCGCCAACCAGATCCTCATCGGTTTCTTGGGCCTGATCGCCAATGCGCTCGACGGCTTCGCGCAATCGGCCGAGACGTTGGTCGGCGAAGCGGTCGGCGGCAAGGACCGCAAGCGCCTCTCGGCGGCACTTTGGGCCAACCTGGCCTGGAGCCTTGCCCTCGCTGGTGTGCTGTCCCTTGTGCTCTGGCCGGTCGGCCAGTTTCTGCTCGCGCATTTCAGCGCCAATGCCGAGGTCGTCGCGACGGCGCAAAAGGTCTTCCCCTGGGTGATCGTGGCGCCCCTGGTCTCGGTCTGGTGCTTCCTGCTGGACGGCGTCTTCATCGGCGCCACGCGCGGCCGGGAGCTCCGCGACGGCATGCTGATCTCGGCGGCATTGGGGCTGATCGCGCTGCAATTTGCCTTCTGGTTCGACGGCAACGCCGGCCTCTGGGCCGCGCTGACCCTGTTCTTCGGCATCCGCGCCCTGCCCCTCGCCTTCTGGTACCGCCGGATACCCGCTGCGCTGGGAAGTTAGGGCCGCGTTGGCAAGCTGAGCGGCTTTGTGGCAGAGTCCCCGGCCTCCGAACCGAGGTAGCCATGCCGTCCTTCGACATCGTCTCCAAGACCGATCTCACCGAGATCGACAACGCCATCAACGGCGCCCGCCGCGAGATCGACACCCGCTTCGACTTCAAGGGCTCGAAATGCACCATCGAGCGCAAGGAAGAGACCATCACCTTGCTCGCCGATGACGACATGAAGCTGCGCCAGATGCAGGAGCTGCTGCGAGGCTACGTCACCCGCCGCAAGCTCGATGCCGGCGCGCTCGAATTCAAGGATGAGGAGCGGGCCTCGGGCAACGCCGTGCGCCAGCAAGTCATCGTCAAGCAGGGCATCGACCAGAAGCTCGCCAAGGAGATCGTGAAGGCGATCAAGGACGCGAAGCTGAAGGTCCAGGCCTCGATCCAGGGCGACGAGCTCCGCATCACCGGCAAGAAGCGCGACGACCTGCAGGACACGATCGCCATGGTCCGCGGCTTGAAGATCGAGCAGCCGCTGCAATATGTGAACTTCCGCGATTAAGAGACAGAGAAATGCCGAAGAAGAACCCGCTGAACCTGAACGCCCTCCAGCTGAAGACCCTGACCCTGTTCCAGGAGCTCGCCAAGATCGACGGCTTCGCCAAGCCCGCCGACGAGCCCGGCCATATCATGATCACCGGCATGCCCCGCCCGCACGGCAACCACTTCCACCTCGGCAACTACGTGCTCTCCTCGAAGGACGCCTCTGGCCTCTCCAACGAGAGCGCCTGGATCGCGCTCGAGCGCAAAGGCCTGGTGAAGTCATTCTGGCCCCAAGCCTGTCAGATCACGCCGGAAGGTCTGTCGTACGAAACCGGCATGCGCGACGAGATCCTGCACGAAGGCGGGCATCACTGATGATCCTCTACCGCTACCTCACCGGCCCGGACGACGCCGCGTTCTGCCACCGCATCACGGCCCTGCTCAACAAGGGCTGGCTGCTCTACGGCGCGCCGACGCTGACCTACGACGCTGAGCAGAAGCGCACGATCTGCGGCCAGGCGATCACCAAGGATGTGCCGGACCGGGAGTACGATCCGGGCATGGATCTTTCGACGTTCTGATCGGCGAGGGTCTTCGACCCCTCACCCTGTCCCTCTCCCGCAGGGGGAGAGGGGACGCTGTGGCGCCAGCCTTTATGAATCCCTCTCGCTGAGCAGCGAAGAGAATCCCCCTCTCCCCTTGCGGGAGAGGGCTGGGGTGAGGGGTCGACGGGTCTATCCAGCGAACTCAGCCGGTACCCGCGCCCGCGCATACTCATCCAGCCAAGGCGTCCGATATCCGTCCTTGCGCCACAGGATCGGGAAGTAGCTCTCGTCCATCGCCGTATCGCCGACGCGTTTGTAGCGGTTGTAGATGTACGAGATGTTGGTCGGATGGAACTTCGCTTCCGACGACATGCAATGCGTGACCGCCGAGCGGCGCGGACGTTCCGCGGCGTTCGCGCCGGAGCCGTGCCAGCACCAGCCGTGGTGGAAGGCACAGCCGCCGGCCGGGACTTCGACGAAGGCGATCTCCGGCTCCTTGCCGATGCTGTGTGCCGCCGCGACCATCTCCTTGCGATAGTCCTCCGGCGCATGAAACTGCTTGGCCTTCGGGAAGCGGCCCCATTGGTGCGAGCCCTTCACGTATTCGATCGTGCCACCGGCGGCACTCGTGTCGTCGAGCGCGATCCAGCAGGTCAGCATCGAAGCGGGCTCGATCCAGTCGTTGTAGGCATTGTCCTGGTGATAGCCGAGCGACTTCGCGCCGGGCGGTTTCCAGATCACGTTGTCCTGCGCGATCCGGGCGCCCGGCCAGCCGGCAAGCTGGGCGCAGAGCTTGCCCACTTCGCGCCGCAGCACCAGCGACGCGACCGTGCGGTCGGATTTCCAGCCGTTGCAGATCTGGCGCGTGCGATCCGCCCGGTCCCGGCCCTCCTGCCAGTTCCATTCATCGGGATAGAGGCCGGTCTCGAACTTGCCCTTGAACAGCCCTTCGAAGCGCGCGGCGACCTCCTCTGCTTCGGCGCGCTCGATCAGCTTCGGCAGGATCAGGAATCCGTCGGCGTTGAACCGCGCGACTTGTTCTTCGGTGAGCCGGTCGATCATGTGTGCCCTCCCCTGTTTCCAGAATAGGCACTCTTTACTCCGCCGTCATCCCGGCACTTGGTGCCGGGATCCACGCCTTCCTTTCATCACGCCCCAAGGCGTGGATCCCGGGGCCTAGCCCCGGGATGACGACCGAGAATCGCCGCACTATGATGCCGCATCGCAAAGAGGGGAATCATGGCCGATCTCGATCTCTGCTACACGCCCGCCCATGAACTGGCGGCGCGGATCCGCAACGGCTCCTTGAGCCCCGTCACCATCGTCGAGAACGCGCTCGACCGGATCAAGACGGTCAACGAGAAACTGAACTGCTTCTGCTTCGTCTATCCCGAGGAATCGCTGGAGCTCGCGTGCGCCATGGAGGCCGAGGCGAAAGCGGGAAAGTTCCGCGGCCCGCTGCACGGCATCCCCTTCGCAATCAAGGACCTGACGCCGACCAAGGGCAAGCGCACCACGCTCGGCTCCTTTGCCTATGAGCACTGGGTGCCGGATTACGATGCGCCGATCGTCGAAGCATTGAAGAATGCCGGCGGCATCATGATCGGCAAGACCACGACGCCGGAATTCGCCTATTCGAGCTTCACCGAGAGCCCGCTCTGGGGCATCACGCGCAATCCGTGGAATCCGGAGCGCTGCGCCGGCGGCTCGTCGGGCGGATCGGGCGTCGCCGTCGCCACCGGCTGCGTGCCGTTTGCTGAAGGCTCGGACATGGGCGGCTCGGTGCGCATCCCGGCGAGCTTCTGCGGCGTGCTCGGATTGAAACCTTCGTTCGGTCGCATTCCCTTCACCATCCTGCCGAGCCAGTTCGACCAGATCTCGCATTTCGGTCCCTTGGCGCGCAGCGTCCAGGACCTCTGCCTCTTCATGCAGATCACGCAAGGCCCGGACGAGCGCGACATCCAGACGCTGACACCGGCGCTCGATTTCCTCCAGCCGCTTCCCACCGATCTCAAAGGCAAGCGGCTCGGCCTGCTGCTCGATTTCGGCAAGCGGGTCTGGCATCCCGATGTCGAGGCGGCGATCCGCCACGGCGCCGAGATGCTGCGCCAAGCCGGTGCGGAGATCGAGGACGTCTCGATGTCCTGGAGCCTCGAGCAGGACGAGCTCTGGTCGAAGCACTGGCAGGTCTATCTCGCGAGCTTCTTCGGCCATGTGCTGCCGAAATACGGAAATAAGATGGACCCGATCTTGCGCGGGGTGATCGAGCGCGGCCTCGCCATGTCGGCGGTGGAGTTCAAGCAATTGGAGTTCGGCCGTACCGAGATGTGGAAGGAGCTATCTCCGATCCTGCGGCGCTTCGACGCGATCATCTGCCCGACCATGGCGCAACCGGCCCCGACCCATGGCCGCAGCGACCAGGACTTCTGGCGCCTCGACGAGCAGGGCCGGTATCTGGCGCTCGACGTCACCTCCTGCTGGAACTTCGTCAGCCAGTGCCCCGCCCTCTCGATCCCGGCCGGGTTGACAAAAGATGGGCTGCCGATCGGGTTGCAGGTGATCGGCCGGCGCTTCGACGACCTGACGCCGATCGGGATCGCCGCGGTGATGGAAAAGCGCCAGCCCTGGGCCGGCCAGCGGCCCCCCATCTAAGCCATGGCTATTTGACCCTGCCCCTCCGGCGCGGTAATTCACCGCGAGAGATTTTGGGAGCGGATCATGAGCGGATTGCGTACCGGCGGCCAAGTCCTGGTCGATGCCTTGAAGAACCATGGCGTCGATATGGCGTTTGCCGTGCCGGGCGAGAGCTATCTGGCGGTGCTGGACGCGCTGCATGACGCCAGCAACCAGATCCGGCTCATTACCTGCCGCCAGGAAGGCGGCGCCGCCTACATGGCCGAGGCCTATGGCAAGCTGACCGGCAAGCCCGGCATCTGCCTGGTGACGCGCGGCCCGGGCGCCAGCAACGCGACGGTGGGTTTGCACACCGCCTTCCAGGATTCGACGCCGATGATCCTGCTGATCGGGCAGGTCGCCCGCGAGCAGGCCGAACGCGAAGCCTTCCAGGAGGTGGACTTCCGCCGGCTGTTCGGCCAGGTCACGAAATGGACGGCGCAGATCGAGGACGCCCGCCGCATACCCGAATACATCAGCCAGGCCTTCCACCGCGCGATGAACGGCCGGCCCGGCCCGGTCGCCCTCGCTTTGCCCGAGGACATGCTGACCGACCTGGTCGAGACGAAAGACGCCGGCCACTATGTCACCGCCCGCGGCAATCCGAGCGCCGAGCAGATGCAAGAGCTGCGCGATCGCCTCGCCAAGGCGAAGCGGCCGTTCGTGATCCTCGGCGGCGGTGGTTGGGATCAACAGGCGGTCGCCGATATCCAGGTCTTCGCCGAAGACAACAACTTGGCCGTGGGCGCCTCCTTCCGCTGCCAGGATATCTTCGACAACGATCACAAGAACTACGCCGGCGATGTCGGCATCGGCATCAACCCGAAGCTCGCTGAGCGCGTGAAGAATGCCGACCTCCTCTTGGTGGTCGGTGCGCGCCTGGGCGAGATGACGACCTCCGGCTACACGCTGCTGGAACCGCCGCTGCCGCAGATGGACCTGGTGCATGTGCATGCCTCGCCGGAAGAGCTCGGCCGGGTCTATCAGGCGACGCTGCCGATCAATTCCGGCATGCAGGGCTTCGCGCGGATGGCGCGCGCCATGAAACCGGTCGATCATTCGGCCTGGGATGCGCAGACGAGCGCCGCCCGCGCGGAATACGAGGCGTGGCAGAAACACAGTCCGAATGCCGGTGCGGTGCAGATGGGCGAGATCATGGCCTATCTCCGCAACAAGCTGCCGAAGGATGCGATCGTCACCAACGGCGCCGGCAATTATGCGACCTGGTTCCACCGCTTCTACCGCTGGCGCAGCTATCGCACGCAATTGGCCCCGACCAACGGCTCGATGGGCTATGGCGTGCCGGCGGCCATCGCGGCGAAGCTGGTGCATCCGGAGCGGATCGTGCTCTCGGCCAATGGCGATGGCTGCTTCCTCATGAACGGCCAGGAGATCGCGACCGCCGTGCAGCACAATGCCAATGTGATCTTCCTGGTGATCAACAACGGCATGTACGGCACCATCCGCATGCATCAGGAGCGCGAATATCCCGGCCGCGTCTCCGGCACCGACTTGAAGAACCCGGACTTCGCCGCGCTCGCCCGCGCTTACGGCGCCCATGGCGAGACCGTGAAGGAGACGGCGGAATTCGCGCCGGCCTTCGAGCGCTGCCTGAAAGCCGGCAGGCCGGCGCTGATCGAGATCCAGCTCGATCCCGAAGCGCTGACGCCGCGGCTCGGCCTGTCGCAGATCCGCGCCAACGCCCAGAAGTCCAAGGCCCAGTCGAAGCAGCCGGCCAAATGAGCGAAGGCCGCATCGCCACCGAGCTCTGGGTGATGGCGCATATCCGGCAATGCAGCGCCCAGGGCATCATGGCGACCGTCGTCAAGCGCGGCGACGACTGGGGCGGCGCGGTCGTGATCAAATTGAACCTGCTCGGCCCCGGCTTCAAGGTGCTGACCCAGAGCCGCGACATCGACGGCAACATCGCCTGGCTGCAGGCGAAGGACGGCGCGGTCCTCAACGAAATCGAAGCCGACGAATACATCGCACGCCAGACCCAGCGCGATCCCGACCTCTGGGTGCTCGAGATCGAGGACCGCAGCGGCAAGATCCCCTTCGCCGGCAAGCTGCTTTAGCGGTCTGGATTCTTTGGAACAAATCAGGTACAATGCTTGATTGCCGCCGACGGAGCCCCGCCTTCTGTTGCGCTGCAACGCAGACGGGACGCAGACGAAACACAGAATCGGATTTGCGCAGTCGAGAGGATTTTTGCGCAGCCCTTCAGAGGCTTGGAGAACTTTCGCCGCCCTAAAACGCTTGGAGTCCGTCTGAGTCAGGCCTTCAGGACATAGATGTGATGGTCGAGGTCGGGCCTCGGCCCATTCGCGACCACGCGCCGCGCAACCGAGAACCCGGCTTCACGCGCGAGCGCTTCGAAACTGTCGGACTGAAATCCCGACCAAAGCAGCACGCTGCCGTTTTCGCTGAGCGCGTTGCGCAGCAGATCCAATCCAGCGCGATCGTAGAGCGTCGCATTGGACTTCCGCGTGAACGGCTCGGGCCCGTTGTCGATGTCAAGCAGGATGAGATCGTAGCGCACGCCGGATTTGAGTTGCGCAATCGCGTCGCTCTCGCGGATGGTCGCATTCTCCGGCATCTCCGGCAGTACGGAACCGCGGACGTGCCGCTCGAACCAGGCAATCACCGCAGGTGAAAACTCCACAACGATGATCATGCCGCGACCACCCAGCGCTTCGCTCGCGGCAGCCAGCGTGTAGCCGAGACCGAGCCCGGCGATCAGAACACGCGGCGCTGCGTTCGGCGCGAGTTCGCCGATCAGATGACCGAAAGCGGTTTCGGAATCATGCGCGAAACCGTTCATCAGCTCGAGGCCGTTGGCCCGGATCATATAGACGCCGTCCTTGCAGAACAGCTCCAGCAAAGTGTCGGCGTGAGGTGCCGTTTCGATGAGTTCCCAGGGCATTCCGGTGGTGGCGCTGCGACCCGCTATTGGCTCTGCGCGAGTGTACCAGCCTGGTGCATTTCCGCCACGAGTGCGGCGATGCGGTCTTCCACCTGCACGAGGGTCTTGAAGTTATGCAGCTCCAGCGTGATCCGGTAGCGGACATAGAGCGAGAGCAGGTTGATCTCGCGCGCATCGGCTGCGGCGGTCGGCGCGTCCGCATCCAGGCGCGCCATCGGCCAGCCGACACCCAACGCATCGGTGGTGTTGCGCATCAGGCAGTCGCTCACCCGCTCGGTCCGCGTCGCGGTCGATCGCACCACCACCAGGGCGCGGGTCATGAGCCCGGTTTGCGGGTCGGTGGCGGTCTGCCGCCAGTCGCAGTCGATCTGCGCCTGCGGAAGCTTGGCGCGCGTCAAGGCCCGCCAATCGGCGGGATCGATGGCGTTGCCGATGAGATAGTAGGTGATCGCCGGTTTGTCGCGCGCGAGACAGGGCTCGATCCGATACGGCAGCCGCGCATTGAGCGCATCGATGACGTCGGTCAGCGTCTCCTCGCCGACATTGGGCTGCGCATTGCCGATCCTGTAGCAGGGCGTGTCGGACCAGCGCTCGACTTGGCTGACGCCGCGCAAGGTGAGCGGCAAGCGGACTGCGTTCAGCACCTCGTCCTGGACGCGATCGAGCGACAAGCCTTCGATCCTGAAAGTGTAGTTGCCGCTGCGATAAGTGTCGGCGTGGGCGCCCGACCACGCCGCGATGCATGCGAGGCCGAAGGCGAATGCCGTCGCCACCCAATGTCCGGCCACCCAACGTCCGTTCGAGCGCCGCATCCCCGATACTCCAGAAACCGCGACTCAGACTGCGTTCCTAGGATACCAGAATTTGACCGGTTGATGACGGTGATATGAATTTTACGAGTTTATTACAGTCCGCGCGAAATGCCGCCGCACCGCTACCTGCGTCATCCCGGGACTTGGCCGCGGGATGACGCAGAGTGGTGATTCAGCCAACCAGCCCCATCATCGGCGGGCGGGCGTTGGGGCCGGCGCCGAATTGGGGACCTGGCTTGCCGCCGTCGTCTTCCTTGCCTTCGCCCATCTTCTTGAAGTCGCGGCGAAGGCGGAACTCGGAGGACGTGACCAGAGTCTCGACCTCGCCGGTGCGCTCCTCGAGCTCGCGGAACTTGTCCTTGAGCGCGGCAAAGCGAAGCTCCGGCGGCAGGTCTTCTTCCGCCGCTTTCTCTTGCTGCGCGGAACTGCCGGCGTTGACCTCCGATGCACCACCATCCGGACGCGCCTCCGGCAGCGGCTGGATCAGCCAGGTCGCGAGCGCATAGCCGCCGATGGTGAGCAGCGGGTTGATGAACAGCGCCACGACCATCGCGATGCGGATGAGCTTCAGGTTGATGCCATAGTAACCGGCGATGCCGGCGCAGACGCCACTGACCCGACCGCGCCAGGGATCGCGGCGGAGACCGCTCAGGATCCGGAAGTTACGGCCGCCGAAGCCGCCTTCACCCCAGGTCGTCGAAGAGTCCGAGTTCCAACGCGCGCCGCGCCAGCCGCCGCAACCCATTCCATAGCGCTTCCAATGCTTGCGGCTCATAGCGGCTTACTCCTCCAGCCGGGGGCTTCGGCGTCGAGCAGTTTCTCCAAGGCCGCGATCCGGCCTTCGAGACGATGGGCGGTGTCCGACATGGCGTTGAGCGCGCCGGAATCGGCGCGGCCGGCGTTGCGCTGGGTCTTCCAGAGGGTGACGTAATGGAAGATCAGCCAGAGCGGCGCCACAATGACCATGAAGAGCACGGCCGGGACGAACAGGATTCCGAGCGCACTTGTCATCTGCGATCCTTAAGAGACGGTACTGATTGGCCCCAATCCGGACCGGACGCGCCCCTTAAGATGGAGGGGGTCCGATCCGGCTTCAAGCAGGCGCCCAATGGGTTAAAGGGCTATTTGTTAAGACGCTGCTTCAGGGCCTCGAGCTCGGCCTCGAGGCCGGTCTCGGCCTCCAGCGTGGCGAACTCTTCTTCCAGGGACTTCGTCTTGCCCATGTCGAAGACTTCGGCCTTGCCCTCGAGCTCGTCGATCCGGCGGTGCAGCGCTTCGAACCGCGCCAGCGCGTCATCGACGCGGCCATCGGCATACGACTGCCGCATCTGCACGCGCTTCTTCGCGGTCGCCATGCGGATGGTGAGCGCCTTCTCCTTGGCTTTGGCTTCGGCGAGCTTCGCCTGCAGGCGCGCAAGATCCTCGTCGTGGCGGGCGAGCGCTTCCTCGACGGCCTTCTGCTCGCCTTCCATCTGCTTCGCCGTTTCGGAAAGCTTGCGCTTAGCCAGCAGCGCGCCCTTGGCGAGATCGTCACGGCCCTTGGAGATGGCGAACTCCGCCTTCTCCGACCAGTCGGCCTCGGCCACGGCGAGCTGCTCGAGACGGCGCGCGATCTCCTTCTTCTCGGTGATGGTGCGGACCGCGGCCGAGCGCACCTCGACCAAAGTGTCCTCCATCTCCTGGATCATCAGCCGCACCATCTTCTCCGGATCCTCCGCGTGATCGAGGAGCGAATTGATGTTGGCGTTCACGATGTCGGTGAGGCGCGAGAAAATACCCATGGCGGTCGGTTTCCTTCGGGAGATGTCGAGTGAGGTTCTGGGCGGCGTGGCGCTTAGAACAGGATTGCGCCGATCACGATGCCGACGATGAAGAAGCCCCAGTCGGCGGCGCTGCGGCGGCTCAGATACCCGCGCACCCGGTCGATGAAGCTGTCGGCCTCATTGGCGAAGCGGTAGGTGCGGTAGTGGCGCGTCTCGTCGGTCATGATGCTGGTCCTTAGTGGAAGATACGCCTCTATAGGCAGGAGTCGTGCCAAACGCGGTTTCCCGTGATTTCAACGTGTTAGCGCGAGCTCTGCCATTCAGATGGCGTTTATCGTTGGACAAATTCGCCATCTTTAGCGATATTCGTCATCATGGTCGCCAATCCGCAACAACCACCGAGTCTGATCGGCTCGGACCCGGCTTTCCTGGAAGTGCTGGAGCAGGTCTCCCGGCTTGCTCCGCTCGACCGCCCGGCGCTGGTGATCGGCGAGCGCGGCACCGGCAAGGAGCTGATCGCCGAGCGCATGCACTATCTCTCCAGGCGTTGGGACGGGCCGTTCGTGAAGGTGAACTGCGCGGCGCTCTCCGAGACGCTGCTCGAGACCGAGCTCTTCGGTCATGAGGCGGGCGCCTTCACCGGTGCCCGCAACCGGCATCGCGGCCGCTTCGAACGCGCGGATGGCGGCACGCTTTTTCTGGACGAGATCGCCACCGCTTCCGCGCGGGTGCAGGAGCAGGTGCTCCGCGTGATCGAATACGGCGAATACGAGCGCGTCGGCGGCGAGCGGGTGATGACCGCCGACGTGCGCGTCATCGCCGCCACCAATGTCGATCTGCCGGCGATGGCCGCGAAGGGCGAGTTCCGCGCCGACCTCCTCGACCGCCTGGCGTTCGACGTCGTGACCCTGCCGCCGCTCCGCGCGCGGCCGGCAGATATCCTCGATCTCGCCAATGCCTTCGGACTGACGATGGCGAAGGCGCTCAGCCTGCCGCTGTTCCCCGGCTTCTCGCATGAATGCGAGGCGATGCTGCTCGCTTACGCCTGGCCCGGGAATGTGCGCGAGCTGCGCAATGTCGTGGAGCGCGCGGTCTATCGCGCCGAGGGCGAGGCGCCAATCGGCACGATCGCGATCGATCCTTTTGAAAGCCCCTGGCGGCCGGGCGGCCCTGTGTCAGCGGCTCCGGAAGTGCGCGTGCTGCCCAGGGATTTCGCCGCGGCGGTGGCGACGTTCGAAAGAGATCTGGTGCGGCGCGCGATGGAAGCCGTCGGCGGAAACCAGAGCGAGGCGGCCGCGGCGCTCGGCTTGGGCTATCACCAGTTTCGGCGATTGCTCAGGAAGTACGCGTAGCTCGGGACTTTCTCCGCTGCTTCCTCAAACTCGCCGTCATCCCGGGACTTGGTCCCGCCTAGCGCCGGGATGACGAGTTCAAATGATCGAGCTACGAGATAGCGCCTACAGCCACCCGGCCTTGCGGAAGCGCCAGTAGAGCCCGGCGCAGATCACGCCGATGAAGACCATCGTGACGTAGAACCCGTACTGCCAGTTGAGCTCGGGAATGTTGGCGAAGTTCATGCCGTAGATGCCGGTCACGGCGGTGGGCACCGCGAGCATCGCGGCCCAGGCCGCCAGCTTCTTCATGACTTCGTTCTGCTTCATCGCATTGAGCAGCATCTTCGATTCCACCACGGTCTTCACCATTTCGCGCAATGCATCGATGCGCTCCAGCAGGATGTGGCTATGGTCGAACACGTCGCGGAAATAGGGATGCGTGTTGGCGTCGATGATCGGCACGTCGTAGCGCATCAGGCGCTGGCAGATTTCCGGCAGCGGCGCGACCGCGTGGCGCATCTCCAGCAGGTCGCGGCGGAGCTCGGCGATCTCTTCCAGCGCATCGCGTTCCTCGGTGCCGGAGAAGACGCGCTCTTCCAGGTCTTCGACCAGCTCCTCCAGGTGGTCGATGATCGGAAAGTAGCGGTCGACGATGAAATCCATCAGCGCGTAGACGATGAAGTCTTCGCCCTTCTTCAGCTTCTCCGGCGCGTTTTCGCAGCGGGCGCGGACATCGGCATAGCCCATGGAAGGCCCATGGCGGACCGAGATCACATAGCCCTTGCCGATGAAGAAGCAGGTCTCGCCCATGGCGACGTGCTCGCCGACGAACTGGCCGGTCTTCATGACGACGAACAGCGTGTCGCCATAGACTTCGAGCTTGGGGCGCTGGTGCGCGCGGTAGGCGTCCTCGACCGACAGATCGTGCAGGCCGAAATAGCCCTGCAGCTTGATCAGCACGTCCTGGGTCGGCTCGTGCAGGCCGATCCAGATCACCCGCCCGGCCTTCGGCTTCATCTGCTCCGGATCGTTGATGTCGAGGTCGGTGACCCGGCGGCCATTCTCATAGGCGGCGCAGTTGACGACAGTGGCCATGGCGGGCTCCGAGACGCGGTGTTCCTGCGGCTCATTAACTTATGCCCGGAGAGACGGCAAGCCGGTTAAGACCCGCGGCAAGCCGGGCAAAATGGACAAGCCCCCTGCCCTCGGTTAGCTTCTGTTCGTTTCGGGTAGGCCCAGCAAATCCCGGCAATCCTGGCAGATCAGACAGTTATGAAGAAAATCCGGCAAAGCTTACATTTTCCGGAACCGGATCGCCGGTTCGGGCGACGGACCAAGTGAAGATGGCCGGAACGCGGGGGAAAAGCGGGGACGGCGCCGCCGACGTCGCGCTGCTGCAGCGCGTCGCCGCGGGAGACCGCAACGCTTTCTCGGAGCTCTATCGCCGCCTGCAGCGGCCGCTCTTCGGCTATCTGATGAAGCTGGTGCGAGAGCGCGAGATGGTGGAGGACGTCCTCAACGAGACCATGATGGAGGTCTGGCGCCAGGCCGCGCGGTTCGAAGGCCGCGCCTCGGTGAATACCTGGGTATTCTCGATCGCGCATCACCGCGCCGTCAGCCGGTTGCGGAAGAAGCGCGAGAGCGCCTTGGACGAGGAACAGGCAGCGGCGATCGAGGACGACGCGCCGACGCCTGACGAGAACGCGATGAGCGGCGACATGAGCCGGCTGATCGGCACGCTGATGGAGCAGCTTTCGTTCGAGCACCGCGAGATCCTGCATCTCGCCTATTACCAGGAGTTTTCGGTCCAGGAGATCGCGGACGCGCTGGACCTGCCGGCCAACACGGTGAAGACGCGGATGTTCTATGCGCGCCAGAGGCTGAAGGTGCTGCTCGAGAAGTCCGGCGTCGAGGGAATGGTGGCATGACGAAACAGCCTGCAAGAAACGCGGCCGCGGTAACCTTGAGCGAAGAGGATGTGCTGGAGTTGCTGCCCTGGTACGCGAGCGGCAAGACCAGCGCGGCGGAGACCGCGGCGATCGAACAGAAGCTGCAGGGCAATCCGCGGCTGCAGGCCGAGCTCCACCTGGTGCGCCAGGAGAAGCAGGTCGCGGTCGAGAGCACGAAGGCTTTGGGCGAGCCCGATCCGGCGCTTCTCAACAAGATGCTCGGCCAGCTCGACGGCGTGCGGCAGCTGCCGCCGATCGCCCGCGACGAGGCCGAGGCGCAGCCCGGCTTCCTCGCCCGCCTGTTCGGCTTCGTGCCGACCCCGGCTTTGCGCTTCGCCATGGTCGCGGCCTGCCTGGTGATCGTCGCTGAGAGTGCCGCGCTGCTGAAGCTGACCGGCGCCGGGGAACAGCAGAGCTATGAGACGGCGTCCGCGCCGGACGCGGCGACCGGGCCGCAGCTCATCGTGCATTTCCAGCCGGATGCGAAGATGAGCGCCATCGCTATGTTGCTCTCCGATCTCGATGCGACGGTGGTCAAGGGACCGATGCCCGACGGCGCCTTCGTGATCGCACTGCAGAAGGACGCCGATGTCAGCGGCGCGATGACGGCGTTGCGCGGCCACGCCGACCTGGTGGCCGGCGTCGATCAGGGATCCTGAGCGATGCGCGGCGCGCCAACCATGCGGTTGGGGCTGCTGCTGGTCGCGGCCGCCGCGCTATGGCTCTCCGCCGGAACCGCGGAAGCACAGGCGCGCGGCGCCGGCGGCGGTCCGACGCCGGGCATGGCGCCGCGCCTGCCCACAGCGCCGCTGATCGGTGATGAAGGGCCTGGCCTGCCTGGTACGCCGCCGGGCGGCCAGAATGGCGGCGGGCTGCATGCGCCGGATCTGCTGGTCGCCGTGTTCCGACCGGGCACGCCGGACGAGACGCCCAACGCCTTTGCGGAATCACTCAACCTACGGATCGAGCGCAATTACGCGCTGTCCGGACTGGGCTTGCGGGTCTTCCTGATGCGGATCCCGGTCGGCGGCGATGGCGACCAGATCCTGCGGCAGGCCGCGACCGACCGGCGCGTGCTTTGGATGCAGTGGGATTTCACCCACCAGACTCTCGACGATTCCAACGCGGCGGCCAGCAAGCAATACGCGCTGGCCAAGATCCGCGCGGATTCCCTGCCCCAGGCCGCGCGCGGCCAGGGCATCACCGTGGCACTGATCGACAGCGGTGTCGCGCGGGAGCATGAATCGCTCGATCACGACAACATCACGCTGATCGATCTTGTCGACCCGCAAGAGGCGCCGCCGCCGGAAACCCATGGCACCGTGATCGCCAGCATCATCGCCGGCTCCGGCAAGGTGAAGGGCCTCGCCCCGGCCGCCGACTTGCTCGCGATCCGCGCCTTCAGCGAGCTTGATCCGAAGACCGGGGCGTCGACCTCGGACTCGTTTCACGTCTCGCAAGGGGTCTCGACCGCCCTCGACCGCAAGGCGCGGATCATCAACATGAGCATCGGCGGACCGAACGATCCGCTGGTGCGGATGGCGGTGCAGCAGGCGGTGCTGACCGGCGTGATCGTGATCGCCGCCGCCGGCAATGCCGGGCCGGATGCGCCGCCGGTCTACCCCGCGGCGCAGCGCGGCGTGATCGCGGTGACCGCGACCGACGACAAGGATCGGCTGTTCAAGGGTGCCAATCGCGGCGACTACATCGCGGTCGCCGCACCCGGCGTTGCGGTGCTGGCGGCGAAGCCCGGCCGCGACCAGGGCAGCAGCGCCTATGACTATTTCACCGGGACGTCGATGGCGACCGGCTATGTGTCCGGCCTCGCCGCGGTGCTGCTCTCAGCCGATCCCAAGCTCACTTCGCTCGACATCAGGCGCATCATGGAGAACAGCGCCACCGATCTCGGGGCCCCGAAGAAGGATCCCGAGTTCGGCTGGGGCCGGATCGACGCCGCCGCCGCCTTCTCCTCCACACCCACCGCGGGCGTGGCGAACTAGTTTCTACCAGGAGCCGATCAGACGCTTGCCGGCGAGACGCCAGATGTCGCGTGGGCTGGGTTCGATGCTGCGCGGATCGAAGAGGTCGTGGTTGCGCCGCCCGAGCCGCTTGAGATGGGCGCGCGTCAAAGTGGCGATGCGCAAAGCCGGCAGCAGCGGCCTCGGCGCGCGCAAATGCTTCGCCGCATCAAGGTGACCGCGCGCGGTGGCGGCGAGCTCGGCGATGGCGGCGTTCAATCCGGGGTGCGGCTTCAGCTCGTAGAGGAGGTCGAGCGAGACGCCGTGCTTCTCCAGCAGGCTCTGCGGCAGCAGGGTGTGGCGTCGCTGCGCGAGATAGAGCGTCGCCCGGGCGATGCCGGTGAGGCCGACGCCGATCCCGACATGGCGGATGAGCGGAGCGAGGCCGCCGGATGCGGGATCAAGCCCGGCGGCTTCGGCGGCGAGGCGGATGAGATCGCCCGAGGTCGCATCGGCATAGGATTCGAGTTCCATGAGATCGGCCGGAATGGTTTCGTCGAACTCGGTCTCGCGGGCATCGATCAGCCGCTCGAAATGCACCCGGCCGAGCGGCATCCGCGCATGCAAAGCGGCGAGGCTTTCCAGGACGGCGTGATGACGCGGCCGGCCTTCATAAGCTTCGGCCAGAGCTTCGCGCCACCATTGCAGGCGGATCCGGCCCAGCATCGGCTCGGTCACCGAGTCGCGCACCAGGGCGATCTCCAGGTTGAAGGCATAAAGCACCGCCAGGTCCGCCGCAGCTCGCTGCGGCGCCGCCACCACGGTCAGATAGCGGTCGCGGTCATAGCGCCGGACCTGCTCGAAGCAGTACTCGATGCCGGATTCTTCGGTCGCCGCGCTCACGCTCAAAGCCCTAGTTTGCAAGGGGATTTCTGTAATCCCGTTGTCACCTCTAACGCATTCTGTAGAATGCCGCGAGCGCCTGCCGCGCCCGACTCCCGATTCGACTGCGGGGACCTCTTCGGGCCGCGACGTGCCATCAAGGGGGAGTCACCATGGGTAAAATTCTGGAAAATCTGCATCGCACCTTGGGCCTCGGCCTGGTGCTGGCGATCATCGTCGCGGTCCTGCGCCATCCCGATTACCTCGGCACCGAAGCCTATTGGGCCGGCATCATGCGCTGGATCCATGTCTTCTTCGGCATCCTCTGGATCGGCCTGCTCTACTACTTCAACTTCGTGCAGATCCCGACCATGCCGAAGATCCCCGCCGAGCTGAAGCCCGCCGTCGGCAAGCACATCGCGCCGGCCGCCCTGTTCTTCTTCCGCTGGGCCGCCGCCGCCACCGTGCTGTTCGGCCTGCTGACCGCCGGCGCCAACCGCTACATCGTCGAGGCGCTCACTTTCCAGAGCGGCTTTGTCACCATCGGCATCGGCATGTGGCTGGCGCTCATCATGGCCGCCAATGTCTGGGGCGTGATCTGGCCGAACCAGAAGAAGGCACTCGGCATCGTCGATGCCACCGCCGAACAGAAGACGGCGGCCGCCCGTATCGCGATGCTCGCCTCGCGCACCAACACCATGCTCTCGATCCCCATGCTGTATTGCATGGTGATGCAGAAGATGGGCTGAGCTCGGTCCTTGGAGACTGCGGAAGCGGCGCCGAAAGGCGCCGTTTTTCGTTTGGGCTCAAACCGCGATCAGCGCGGCGGCGACTTTGCGGCCTTCGGCGGCGAGCACGTTGTAGGTGCGGGCGGCGGCACCGGTGTCCATCGGCTCGATGACGACGCCGTGGCTGCGGAGCGCGGCGCGGAGCGGCTTCGGGATCATGGTCATGCGCGGACCGCAGCCGATCAGCAGCAGATCGATCGTGCCCGCATCGCCCGCGGCGGCGATGCCGGCGAGGCTTTCCTCGGTGAGGGCCGTGCTTTCCCCGACCGGCCAGGCGACGGTCTTGTCGGGATAGACCAGGATCGAGCCTTGGTGCACGGCGCCGGTGACGCGGAACCTTCCGTCGCCGTAGCTCTCGATGATCTGCCGGCCCTGCGGGACGAGCGGGGTCAGATCCATCGAGTCTTCAGGCGCCCTGCTGCGCGGGCTTGTCGCCCTTCGACTTCGGGTCGGTGGGCTCCTTGCCGCGGATCCGGTGCAGATGCATGTAGATCAGCAGCGGTGCGGCGACGCAGATCGTCGAATAGGTGCCGACCACGATGCCCCAGATCATGGCGATCGAGAAACCGCGGATCACTTCGCCGCCGAACAGCGCCAGCGCCAGCACCGAGAGCAGCGTCAGTCCGCTGGTGACCGTGGTGCGCGAGAGGGTCGAGTTCAGCGCGAGGTTGATGAGGTCCTTGATCGGCATGGTCTTGTAGCGCCGCATGTCGTAGCGGATGCGGTCATAGATCACGACGGTGTCGTTCACCGAATAACCAGCGATGGTGAGCACCGCGGCGACGGTCGTCAGGTTGAACTCCATGCCAGTCAGCGCGAACAGGCCGACCGTGGTGACGCAATCATGGATCAGCGCCAGCACGGCGTTGATGCCGAACTGCCATTCGTAGCGGAACCAGACGTAGCCCATGATGCCGAGGATCGCGAGCAGCGATGCCCAGACCGCGCTCGACTTCAACTCCTCGCCGACCTTGGGGCCGACGGTTTCGGTGCGGCGGTAATCCCACTGGTCGCCGAGCGTGGTCTTCAGCTTGGTGACGGCGGCCTGCGTGGCCTGGTCGCCGCCGGCCTGCTGCGGGATGCGGATGAGGACGGTGTTCTCCGCACCGAAGGTCTGCAGGGTGATCTCGCCGATCCCGAGACCGTCGAGCTTGCCGCGGAGCGCGCCCAAGTCGACCACCTGCTCCTGCTTCGACTGCACCTCCATCAGGACGCCGCCGGCGAAGTCGATGCCGTAGTTGAGGCCCTTGGTGAAGATCAGCACGATGCTGCCGATCACCATGATGACGGAGAGGAGGAAGGCCGGCTTGTGGAAGCGCATGAAGTCGATGCGCGTGTCGGCCGGAACCAGGTGGAAAGGCTTGTACATGGTCAGCGCCTCAAAGCGGCAGCAGCTTCGGCCGCGAACGGCGCAGCCAGACCGAGGTCATCAGCCGCGTCACGTAGACCGAGGTGAAGAACGAGGTGATGACGCCGATCAGCAGCGTGATCGCGAAGCCCTTGATCGGGCCCGAGCCGAACTCGAACAGGAACAGCGTCGCGATGACATGCGTCACGTTGGCGTCGATGATGGTGGCCTGGGCCTCGCGATAGCCCGCCTCCATGGCGGTGACCGGCGAGCGGCCATGCCGCATCTCCTCGCGCACGCGCTCCAGGATCAGCACGTTGGCATCGACCGCCATGCCGAGGGTCAGCACCAGGCCGGCGATGCCGGGGAAGGTCAAGGTGGCGCCGAGCGCGGAGAGGCCCGCGAAGATCAGGATCGCGTTCAGCACCAGCGCGATGTTGGCGAAGAGGCCGAACAGGCCGTAGAGCGCGAACATGGCGACGACGATCAGCACGATCGCGATCAGGCAGGCCTTCTTGCCGGCCTCGATCGAATCCGCGCCGAGATCGGCGCCGACGGTGCGCTCCTCGATGACGGTGAGGTCCGCGGGCAAGGCGCCGGCGCGCAGCAGCAGCGCGAGATCGCCGGCGCTCTGCACGGTGAAGCTGCCGCTGATGATGCCGCTGCCGCCGAGGATCGCGTCCTTGATCACCGGCGCGGTGATGATCTTGCCGTCGAGGATGATGGCAAAGCGCTTGCCGACATTCTGCGCGGTCGCCTGGCCGAACTTCTTGGCGCCGATATTGTCGAACTTGAAGGCGACCACCGGCTGGCCGCCGCCTTCGAAGCTCTGCTGCGCGTCGGTCAGGTTCTGGCCGGAGAGCAGCGGGATCTTCTGCACGATGAGCTGGGTGGCGCCGTCGCTCTTCGGATTGGCGACCGGGGCCACCATGTCGCTCGGCGTCGGCCGGCCGCTCACTTCCGCGGCCTCGTCCACCATGTGGAAGGACATCTTCGCGGTGGTGCCGATGATGCGCTTGATTTCCTCGGGATCCTTCACGCCCGGCAGCTGGACCACGATGCGGTCCTCGCCCTGGCGGATGATGGTCGGCTCCTTGGTGCCGGTCTCGTCGATGCGCTTGCGGATCACCTCGATCGACTGCTCGATCAGCTGGGCCTTGAGCTTGCGCAGCGTTTCGTCGGTGTACTTGGCCGTGACCTTGCCGTCGCTGCCGATCTGGAGATCCATGTCGGTGGTCGCCTGCCGCAGCAGCGGCTCGGCCTGCGCGATCTGCTTTGCGATCTCATCGCTGCTGTCGTTGGCCTTACCGAGCGTCAGCGAAACCACGCCGCCGGCCGCGGTCGGCGGGCTCTTGTAGAAGACCGGCGGCTGCGCGGTGCGGAGCTTGTTACGAATGTCGTCGACGACGGAGACCAGGCGCTCGTTCAGGAACTTGTCGGTATCGACCTCGTAGAGCAGATGCGAGCCGCCCTGAAGATCCAAGCCGAGGCTGACGACCGTCTTCGGGATGAAGCCCGGGAGGCTCGCCAGCTTTTCCCCCGACACCAGGTTGGGCGCGGAGAAGATGATCCCCAGCAGGATGATGCCGAGGATGATGGTGACCTTGAATTTCGAGAACTGGAGCATCGCGCCTGGTTTCGGGCCCTGTTTCGGAACTGCGAGCGCGCCGGATCAGGCGTCGTTCGCGCCCTCCTTGGTAGTTTCCTTCGCGCCGCCGTCCTTGGACACGGGCTTCGCCGCTTCCGCGGTGCGGTTGATGATGTCGGAAATGGCGTGGCGCATGACGCGGATCTTCACGTCCTTGGCGATCTCCACCTCGACGTCGTTGTCTGCGTCATTGGCCTTGGAGATGGTGCCGATGATGCCACCGGAGGTCACGATGCGATCGCCGCGCTTGGCCGCCCGGACCATCGCCTGATGCGCCTTCTGCTTCTTCTGCTGCGGGCGGATCATGAAGAACCACATCACGATGAAGACGAGGATCAGCGGCACGAAGAAGCCGATATCGCCCATCGGACTGGACGGGGCGGCGGTGCCGGCAGCCTGCGCTAAAGCCTCGGAAACAAACATTTTTTCATCCCATATCATTGGCGGATCCCTGGGGCGGAAGCCGCGGCCGGGACTATACCGATCAGTCCCGGAAAAGCAACGCAGATGACGGAAGTGTTAACGCGGCCAAGCCGCGTCAAGAGCCGCCGAAATGGTGGGCCTCAGTCGGCGCCGCCATGCTGCAGATAGTCGGTCAGGATGCGGCGGAGATGGATGGCGCCGAAATCGGCGCGCTGGCGGGCGAGGTCGGGCGAGACGCCGGCGGGTGCCGCACCGGGCGCCCAGTCGATGATGTTGGCGATGGCGACGCTGCGCATGCCGAGCGACCGGGCGATGATCGCCTCGGGAACGAGCGTGGCGCCGACCATGTCGGCGCCCTGGTCCCGCGCCGCCGGATTGGCGGGCCAGCCGAAGCGGCCGGACGCGAGCGGCACCTCGACCCGGGCCGAGGCCGCGACCAGCCGTTCGGTCAGCACCGGTTCGTAGGCGGCGTGCCAGTCGATCGGATAGCGCGTGCCGAAGCCCTGACTGAGCGCCATGGCATCGCCGAGCATCGCATGCCCGGTCACCAGCGCGAGGCGGCCGGGCCCGAGATCGGTGCGCAGCGACTGCGCGGCGGCGGTCAGCAGCACCTTGTCGCAGCCCAGAGCCGCGGCAACCTCCAGCGGCTCGCGCATCGCATCGACGCGGCCGGCACGATAATAGTCCTCGTGACTCTCCAGCAGCGCCACACTGTGGCCGGCGAGCTTGCCGAGCAGCAGACGGCCGCGATGACTGCCGACGGCGCTCTTCGGAAAACCGGCCAGCTCCGCATAGGCGAAGATGGTCGGATCCTCGACGTCGCCGTCCACGGCCTGCAGGCCGGCGCTGAGCACGATCGCGAGCTTCGGCTGGCGATGGCCGATCCGTTCGAGAATGCGTTCGACGTTTGCGGCCGTGCTCATGCCGATTACACCGACGGCTGCCGGCGCAGCGCTTCGAGCAGCGCCTTGTTGGCGTAGCCATCCTGCAGCAGGCCGACCTTGGCCTGGAACTGACGCGCGGCCTTGCGGGTCTTCAGGCCGAGCACGCCGTCGACCTTGCCGATGTCATAGCCCTGCGCGGCGAGGCGGGTCTGGATCTCCTCGCGCTCGGCGAGATTGAGCGGCGGTTCGCTCACCGGCCAAGCCGCCTGCACGCCCGGCCCGCCCAGGATGCGCTGGCCGAGATACGAGACCGAGAGCGCATAGGAGGTCGAGTTGTTGTAGCGCAGGATCGCCTTGAAGTTCTTGGTGATCAGGAAGGCCGGACCGTTCCAGCCGGCGAGGACGATGATCGAGGTGCCGCCGGGAAATTCCGGCAAGGGCATGCCGCTCACCGTCTTCACGCCGAGCTGGCGCCAATGGGCGATCGGCTGCTCGAGGTCGAGCTCGGCCTGCTGATACGGAAAGCCCAGCGGCAGCTTCACCTCGACGCCCCAAGGCACGCCGGCGATCCAGCCGCCGCCGGCCTTGGTGAGATGGTTGGCGGTCGAGGCGAAGACGTCCGGCATCGAGGTCCAGAGATCCGGCGCGCCGGAATGATCGGCATCGACGGCGAGCTGGAGGTAGTTGCTGGGCAGGAACTGGCTGTGACCCATGGCGCCGGCCCAGGAGCCGATCATCTTCTCGACCGGAATCTTGTCGCGGTTGGCGATGGTCAACGCCGCCCCCAATTCGGTGCAGGCGAAGTCGGTGCGCTTGGCGCCATAGCCGAGATTGGAAAGCGCCTCGAAGACATTGACGTCGCCGAAATGGCGGCCGAAATCGGTCTCGATGCCCCAGATCCCCATCAGCGTTCCGGAATCGACGCCGTATTGCCGCGCGGTCGCATCGACCACGGCGCGGTTCAGCAGATATTGCTGCTGGCCGCGGGCGACGCGATCGTCCGACACGGCCTTGGAGAGATAGGTCCAGACCGGCGTCACGAATTCCGGCTGCTTGGCCTGCTTCACCGTGATGTCGGGATTCTCCTTCGCCGTCTCGAAGGCGTCGGCGATGAGTTCCTTCGGCTGGCCGTTCTTGTAGGCGAAGGCTTCGTAGCGTTCGACCCAGTCGGCGTAACTCTTCGCCTCCGTCGGGCAGGTCTTCTGCTCGATCTTGGTGAAGGCAAAGCGATCGACGGCCGGGATCGGCCCACTCGGCGGCAACGGCGCCGGGTTCGGCGCGGCGGCGCAGGCGGAGAGCAACAGCGCCGCACCCAGGAACACAATCTTCTGCATCAGTGATTTTCTTTCCGGTCGATTCCCCATGCACCGAGAATAGTCTGGAATCTCAGGCGAATGCCAGCCAGCGGCTGCTTGCCCGGCCTCACGATTGTGGCAGAATAGCCCGAGGTGAGATTGGCCAGGTCGATGAATCTTCCAAGTTTGAAGGGGCTGAGGGCCGTCGAGGCTGCCATCAGATTGGGCAGCTTCACCCGGGCGGCGGACGAGCTCAGCGTAACGCAGACGGCGATCAGCCGCTTGGTGCGCGAGGTCGAGCTCTGGCTCGGCCATAGCTTGTTCGAGCGGCGCGCCAACACTTTGGAGCTGAGCGAATCCGGCCGCGTGTTCGGGCCGCGGCTCTCTGATGCCTTCCGTGAATTGGAATCGGCGGTCTCCAGCTTGCGGCGCCGCCCCGGCGGACCGTCGGTCACCATCGCGGTCGGGCCGACCTTCGCCATGCGCTGGCTCATCCCGCGCCTGCCCGGTTTCCAGCGCGCGCATCCCGGAATCGAAGTCCGCGTGGTGACGGCGATCGGCGATCCGACCGAGCTGCGCCCGGACTGGACCGCGACCATCCGCCTGGCCGATGGACCGGGTGCCGGCCATGCCGGGCGACAGCTTTTCACCGCGGCTTTGTTTCCGGTCGCGGCGCCGGCTTTGGCCGCGCAGTTGAAGAAGCCAGGAGATCTCGCGCGGCAGACCTTGCTCGAGGTCGAGCATTCGCCGCAGGACTGGCCGCGCTGGCTGGCGGCGGCCGGAGTCGATCCGGCCAAGCTGCGCCGGCGCTTGTCGTTCGACTACTCGGCCTTTGCCTTGCAGGCGGCGCTGGATGGGTTGGGCATCGCCTTGGCGCGGGCACCCTATGTGGCCGACGATCTCGCGGCGGGTCGGCTGGTGAAGCCGTTCGCGCTCACGGTCGAGGAAGAACGGCGCGCCTGGTATGTGATCCACCGCCCGGGTGCGGAGAAAGACGCACCGTTCCATGTGTTTCTGGAATGGTTGTCCGCATATCAGCCATGAACCGCCGCCGCTTGCGGCCCCACACCCTTCCCCTGCTAATCTCCGCCGCGGGTTTGCAGGGGTGAAAAAATGTCGGGCGCGATCGAAGCGCATCGCAAGGGTGCCATTCTGGTCCTGGGTGCCGCGGTCTGCTGGAGCAGCGGCGGGTTGATCGCACGGCATATCGAGGCCGATGTCTGGACCCAGGCCGCAGGGCGCGGCTTCTTCGCGGCGGTCACGCTGATCCTCTTCCTGCTGGTGCGCGACGGGCGCAACACCTGGTCGCTGTTCAAGGCGCTCGGCATTCCCGGCATCGTCGTCGCCTGCTGCTTTGCCTCCGCCTCGCTCTCCTTCGTGATCGCGCTGCGGCACACGACGGTGGCGCTGATCCTGGTGATCCAAAGCACGGCGCCGTTCATCGCCGCCATCATCGCCTGGGTCTGGATGCGCGAGCCACCGGGCTGGGTCCGCAGCCTCGCGATGGTGGTCGCGTTGTTCGGCGTCTGGGAGATGGTCTCGGGCAGCGGCACCGCGGGCGGCGCAACCGCGCTCGGCATCGATGACCGCGCCATCGGCATCGGACTCTCCTGCATCATCGCGGTGGCGATCGGTCTCGCGACGGTCATGGTGCGCCGCTACCAGGCGATCCGCATGACGCCGGCGATGTGCCTCGCCGCGATGATCCTGATGTCGGCGGGTCTCATCGGGCGCGCACCGCTGCCGGTCAGCGTGGATGATGTCGGCCTGCTCTTCCTGTTCGGCGCGATCCAGCTCGCGATCGGCCTGATCTGGTTCTCGACCGGCGCAAGGCTCATCCCCGCCGGCGAGGCGGCGCTGCTGGGATTGATGGAATGCGTGCTCGGCCCGCTCTGGGTCTGGATCTTCCTCGGCGAAGACCCGGGCACTCAGGCACTGATCGGCGGCGGCCTCACCCTCGCCGCGGTCGCCGGCAACACGCTCTACGACATGGCCCGCGCCAGCCGCGCCGCGCGGACCCTGGCGAAGAGCCCGGTCGGCGGCTCGGTTTAGGATCGTAATTGGCAATCACCCGTCGGCCCCTCACCCTGTCCCTATCCCGCAAGGGGAGAGGGGTCGAAGACTCTCGCCGACAATTGAATCCGCAATGACAAACACCAAACTGCACAAGACCCACATCTCCGCCCGCCTCATCGCGGGCGTGATCCTGCCGTTTTCCTGCGGCTATCTGATCTCGTATCTCTTCCGCACCGTGAACTCGGTGATCGCGCCGGATCTCATCGCCGAGCTTCACCTCGACGAGGCGGGGCTCGGGCTCATCACCTCGGCCTATCTCTATGCCTTCACCTTGTTCCAGTTGCCGCTGGGGCTGCTGCTCGACCGCTATGGGCCGCGGCGGACGCATGCGGTGCTGCTGGCGATCGCGGCTTTCGGGAGCCTGCTGTTTGCGATGGGGCCGGATCCGCTGACGCTGACACTCTCGCGCGCGGTGATCGGCATCGGGCTCTCGGGCGGATTGATGGCGGCATTCAAGGCGAATGCGCTCTGGCTGCCGGCGGCGCGGGTGCCGCTCGCCAATTCGGTGGTGGTGGCGTTCGGCGGGCTCGGCGTGTTCGCGGCAACGGGGCCGTCGGACTGGATGGCGAGCCATTTCGGCTGGCGCAGCTTGTTCTATCTGCTGGCGGCGGTGACGCTGCTCACCGCGCTCCTGGTCTATTGGCTGGCGCCGCATGGCAATGGTCAGCCGGAACATGCCGCAAGTGCGCCGAAGGGCTGGCGCGCGCAGCTTCGCGATATCGGGCCGATCCTGGCGACGCCGACCTTCTGGGGTATCGCGCCGATGGTGGCCTTCGTCACCGGCGGCTTCATCGCGATCCAGAGTCTCTGGACGGCGCGCTGGCTGACAGATGTGCGGCTGCTCGATCGCAGTGCGGTCGCAGCCGACCTGATGGCGATGGCCGTGACCTTCTCCGCCGGCTCACTGATCACCGGCTTCGTCGCCGATTGGGCGCATCGGAAGGGCATCGGGTTGAAAGCGGTGATGATCGGCTGCTTCGTCATCCTCGCCTGCGCCGAGCTCGGCATTATCCTCGATGCACCGCTTCCGGCCTGGCTGCTGGTCGGCGTGCTCGGCCTCGCCGGATCGGGCTCGAACCTCGCCTACGTGACGCTCGGCGATCAGTTCGGACCGGCGCTCGCCGGCCGCGCGCAAACCAGCCTCAACCTGCTGCTGTTCCTGGCCGCCGCTTTGCTCCAGTCCGGCATCGGCTGGGCGCTCGATCTCCTGAACGCGATCGGCTTCGGCGCCGATGCCGCCACGCGCTATGCGACGGTGCTGGGATTAACGCTGGCCGTCCAGGTTCTCTCGGTGCTCTGGTTCGCCCATGCTACGCGTGAGGTGGCCACACGTGAACGTCACTGAGATCGCGATCCGCGCGGCCGTGCCCGCGGATGGGCCGGCGATTGCCGCGCTGCATGTCGCCGTATGGCGTTCGACCTATCGCGATCTCGCACCGCCGGAAGCCATTCGACGGCTGGACGTGCCGAAGCGCCAGGCGCAATGGGAAGCGATGCTGGCAAAGGCGGAGCGCACGATGCTGGTCGCGGAGCGCAACGGACAGATTGTCGGGATCGGCACGGCGGCGGCGGCAACCGTGCCGGAGCTCGGTGCGCGCGGCGAGATCCTCTATCTCTATGTGGACCCTACGCATGCGCGCGCCGGAATCGGGCGTGCCTTGATGCGCCGGCTTGCTCTTGCCTTACAGGCGCAGGGTCATCGCAGCGTGGCCCTGGGCGTGGTCGAGGGCAATCAGCCGGCGATCGACTTCTACGGCAAGCTTGGCGGAAGGCTGGCGGGTTACTACATCGATCCTGGGCCGCTCTGGCGGTCACGGAACCAGATCATCATCTGGGACGATCTTGAGACCCTGCTCAACTGAACGCCCCGCTCACTTGAAAGCCTGGAGAAGTTCATGACTCTGATCCGCCGTTTCGCCGCAACCCTGTTCGCCGTCGGCGCCAGCACCGGCTTCGCCGCTTTTGCACATGCCGACAGTAAGACGGTCTCTCTGAACCTGATCACGGCGGAAGGCGCCGGTGCGCCGGTCGGCACGATCGCACTCGAAGATTCCAGCGACGGATTGATCCTGAAGCCCAATCTGAAGGGCCTGCCGCCGGGCGAGCACGGCTTCCATCTTCACGTCAATCCGAGCTGCGCGCCGGGCGAGCAGGATGGCAAGATGGCGGCCGGCATCGGCGCCGGCGGCCATTTCGATCCGCATGAAACGCACAAGCATCTCGGTCCCGATGCGACCGGCGGCCATCAGGGCGACTTGCCGGTGCTGAAGGTGGCCGCTGACGGCAGCGCGACCGGCACGCTGACGGCGCCGCATCTCAAAGTCGCCGACATGATCGGCCATGCGCTGATGATCCATGCCGGCGGCGACAATTACGCGGACCAGCCGAAACCCCTCGGCGGCGGCGGCGCCCGCATCGCCTGCGGCGTCATTCAATGAACGTCATGCCCGGGCCCGGCAATCTTTAGCTGGGATAAGCGATCGTCAGGATCTCGAGCTCTTCCGGCCCGGAGGGCGTGCGCACGGTAACGGTGTCGCCGACCCGTTTCTGCATCAGCGCGCGGGCGACCGGCGAGGTCCAGCTGATGCGGCCGGGCGCGAAGGTCGTTTCGTCGATGCCGGTGATGGTCACTGTCGTTTCGCTGTCATCTTCCCGGACATAGGTGACCGTCGCGCCGAAGAACACTTGGTCGCGGCGGGTCTGGCGCGAAGGATCGACCGGTACGGCGGCGGCGAGGCGCTTGTCGAGGAAGCGCAGGCGGCGGTCGATCTCCCTGAGGCGCTTCTTCCCGTAGATGTAATCGCCATTCTCCGAACGGTCACCGTTGCCGGCGGCCCATTCGACCACGCGGACGATCTCCGGCCGGTCCACGGTCCAGAGCTGGCGGCGCTCGGATTTCAGGCGCTCGAATCCGTCCGGGGTGATGTAATTCTTGCCGCCGGGGACCGACTCGGCCTCGTCCTCGTCATCGGCGGCAGCATTGGTCGCAGCAGGGGTCTCGGTGGCCATGGGCGAAACGCACTCCTTATCCTGCTAACCCCTTTGCCAAAAACCCCTCTCGGGGACAAGTCCGGGCAATATCCTTGCTTCTTATGTGCAATTCCGCGCCAAGGTTTAAGATCCGGCGCGTTTCCTCCGGTCGGAATCCGCCGCGATTGGCAGTTTGCAACGGTTCAAGTATGGTGAATTTCTGCTAGGGTGGGTGCCATGGGGACGATTGTTGCGACGCCGGATGCCAGCCGACGGCTGGGGGATTTCAGCCTGCTCGAGGAGCTGAACGAGCAGGAAAAGCGCGGCATCGAGCAGCGCTGTCATAAACGCACGTATTCCCGGAACGAGACCATCCTCGACAAGGGCTCGCAGAGCCGCGAGGTGTTCTTCGTCCTCAAAGGGTCGGTCTCGGTCATCACCTTTTCGCCTGCGGGGCGCGAAGTGACCTTGGCCACGGTCAAGGCCGGCGACTTCTTTGGCGAGCTCGCGGCGATCGACGGCCAGCCGCGTTCCGCCAGCGTGAGCGCGATCGAGAAGACCGAGCTCGCGATCATGCCGCCGGACATGTTCCTCGACGTCGTGCGCGGCCATCCCACCGTCGGCTTCCAGCTGATGCAGCGCTTGGCGCGGATGGTGCGGGCGAGCGGATTGCGCATTCTCGAGCTTTCGACTTTGCAGGCGGCGCAGCGGGTTTATGCCGAGCTGTTGCGCATGGCCCAGCCCGATGCCGCGGTTCCGGGCCTGTTCGTTGTGCGGCCGCTGCCGCCGATGCACGAGATCGCCAGCATGACCTCGACCACGCGCGAGACCGTCAACCGCGCGATCAGCCAGCTCTATGACAGCGGCGTGCTGAAACGCAAAGGCCGCAACCTCTACATCATGGACCGCACCAAGTTGGAAGAGATCGTCCAGTCCCTGCAGGCGCATCACCTGCATCGCTAGGTCCGAGCGCTGGATCTTGGATCAGCGCGATTTCCGAAACATCACGGCGGCACATGCCCTCTCCCTAACCCTCCCCCATATCGGGGGAGGGGACCAGACCGACGCGCTCTTCCTTCTCCCCTCCCCCTGCATGGGGCAGGGCTATCGCATTTGGCTGAGAAGGGTGAGGAGGAAGGTATCGTCCCATCCGGCGCGCTTGATTTTGCGACGGATGGAAGCGGTGTCTGGATTGCTCCGCAGCATGTTGAGGGCGAGTTTC